>Ga0222714_10001321_pt1 | contig 27944 bp, 29 predicted proteins | sample C33_3DmetaG_FD_165048 | JGI IMG/M metagenome (GOLD analysis project Ga0222714, IMG submission 165048) | Estuarine water microbial communities from San Francisco Bay, California, United States - C33_3D | ecosystem: Environmental > Aquatic > Marine > Unclassified | place: USA: California... | reverse complement strand
TTTAAAAAAATTCCTGGTGTTGATGAATGTATAATTATTCAAACTGCTAGTAGAGTCGAAATTTTTACCGTAAGCAATGTTGAAGATGAAGATTCTCCTGATGCTAGAAGAGATGAGGCAAAAGGTCTTGTCTTAAACAAAATAAAAGACACTTGGGTATCTCTGTCATCTTTAGAACAAATTGACATTGATCACTTTGATCAAACCATTGAAGTTTACAAAGGCAATGATGTTTATCTCCATCTATTGCGTTTAGCTGCAGGTCTGGATTCTTTTGTAATTGGTAAGAGAGAAGTATATGAGGAAATTGTCCAATCTCTTGAAAAAGCAAAGCAGGCAGGAACCTCTGGAAAAATATTGAATAAATTATTTGATAGTGTTATCCGATTAGCCACTAAAATGAGGGATGCTACTGGAATCGAAAAAGATGTAATCTCACTTGGCGATGTTGCAGTAAAAGTAGTTGATGAAAAAGCTGGTTTAGATGCTAAAAAGAAGGTTCTCTTATTAGGAACTGGAGAAACCGCAGCACAAGTCGCAAAGTCTCTCAAGAAGAAAGAAATTCCATATGATGTTGCAAGTAGAACCTTGGATAGATCCACTGGTTTTTCAACTGTCGTAGGTGGAAATCCTGTAAACTTTGAGGATGCGTTGGCAGGTTTAGACAAATATGATATTGTTTTTGTCGCAACAACTGCAGACTACTTCATAATTACACATGAAAGAATTAGATTAGTTATGGAGGAAAAGAAGAAAGGTACTCTTATTCTTGATATATCTGAACCAAGAGCTGTAAATGAGGATATAACATCTCTTCCTGGAATTAAATTATTGTTTAGGGATCAAATTGCAGAAATATACGATGAAAGCGTAAAATCTAGAAAAGGAATTGTTCCTGCAGTTGAAAAAATTATTGAAAAAGAACTTCCTGTATTATCAGTTAGAATGCAAAAATTAGAAAATTAATTTTTTTAAAGACCTTGTTTTCTTAGTAAGAATTGCATAATTGCTTCTTTTGAATAATCAATTCCATGTTCTTCATCTGTATGTGTTCTAAAACTCTCAATTACTTCTTCAGTTTCTCCACTAGAAACATAATCACACTCAAATCCATAATCTCTACATTTTAGTTCTGTCATACATTTTCACAAAAAGTATGAGTATAAAAATCCTAAGTTGGTATAACCATAGTGTTAAAAGATCTTAGTAATGAAACTCTTAAAAAATTTGATTATCCGTAAGATTCAAACTTTATACCGAAACTACCGTCTGGTTTCTTTTCATGCTCTGTTACAAAACCTTGTGGACCCACAGAATCAATTACGCCATCAATAGTTCCTTGATATCCACAAATGTATATGATGGTATTTTGAGGAGTTATCTTTTCACCTACCATGTCTTCGACAGGTGACATTCCAGTTTTTTTATCTGGAGCAAAGAATGACTCAACTCTACCTACATGACCATTCCAAGATCTGTTGAAAAATTCTTTTGGTCTACTTATTGCTGCTCTATATCTGAAATTCCATTGATCTCTTCCTCTCTTTTCACTTTCATTCTCTAAATCTGTAAAGAGACGTTTGTAACTTAATTCATCAACATAACTTGCACCATGTAAAACAATTACTTCCCTTTTGTCATTTGTATCGTGAAAATGTTTTGCAAATGCTACAAATGGGGCAATGCCTGTACCGCCACCTACACAAATCACTCTTCTTTTATCTTCTTGTCCATTTGGAAGTACGTCGCTAATTTGTAATGCAGTTCCACTAGGATCTCCTAACCAAACTTCATCACCAACACTTGCATAGAATAATTCCGTAGTTACTCTACCTGGAAGTGGTTTTCTAACCCATCTAATTACAAATTCAAAATAATCTCTATTTTCTGCATGTGATGCAATTGAATATGCTCTTCTAACAATCTTCTTTTCTGATGGTATTGGAACACCTATTGTCAAAAATTGACCTGTTTTGTATTCTGGCATTCCTCCTTCTGGGACTAGTCTGATGATAACTAGATCTTCTTTCAATAATTCTCTGTAAACGATCTTAGCTTTTGTCTCACTAACCATACCACAAGCTTTTTCGCTACTTTGGATAAATATATTTCTGTTAAATTTTATGAAAAAATTATTTTCTAAACTAAAATTTGAAAATTTATTCATTAATCTGAGAGATTATCTCATCAAGAATTTTCTGATTCGCAGCTGCAATAAAAGAAACTCTCGTATCGTAACTGAGATCTGCATCTAAAGGATTCAATTTTGCATCTAACAATAATCCACCAGCTTCCTTGACAATCAAATACCCTGCAGCAATATCTTGAATTCTAATTTTATCTCGTAAATCAATAAAAATATCCATCAAACCTCTTGCGAACAATGCCATCTCCAATGCGTTAGCTCCAAAGTGTCTTGTATGATTATGATTTTCAAATATGGGATGAAGTTTTTTCATTAGTTCTGTTGATGCTCCTGATGTATTGATTCCAACAATTTTGTAAATGGGATCCTTATTGTGAACTTTCATTTGTTCTTGATTGAAGAATGAACCCTTATTTTTTGATGCCCAATACATCTCCCCATTGGCAAGATTAGTTATGACTCCATCTGTAATGGAACTGAGTTTATTTTCTGTTGCAAAAGCTAATGAACTACAAAAGAAAGGAACTCCTCTCACTGCATTGGCAGAGCCGTCAATTGCATCCATTATCACAAACCCTTTTGGTTCTTTTGATAATTCAACTCTACCGCATTCTTCACCTAAAATTACACACGGAAAATCAATTTCCTTTAAAAAATCAATCACTGTTTTTTCAGCAATGATGTCTATGTTTCTTGAAATATCTCCTCCTGCACCTCTTCCAAAATCACCAGCAGCATGTTCTGTTCCAGCTATGTCTTTTACATTTTCATAAATTTTGTTTGAAACTTCTCTAAGGATTTCAATTACTTCCATAACACAAAATACTTGATTCGTAATTTAAGTGAAGAAAATTTTTGTTTTGAAAGCATAAATAACAACACTTTGAATTTTGGTTGTGAGTGGAAAAGACGAATCAATTTTTAGTAAAAGTGCTTTAATGGGAACAAAACCTGGGAAGCAAATTATCAAACAAGGTTTATTCAAATCCAAGGGATTCAAATTATTTAATCAGTATAAGCAAGAGGCTGAAGATGCGTTCCCTTCATTTGCTCAAAGATTTGCTAAGAATCTATTTGAACAAATCAATGCTGATCAGTCTCCAAACACAACACAACAGCAATTCGCTGAAGAAGTTGGTTCCTCTGAAATTATTTTGAATGCCTCTGAAATTGAGCCTATAAAATCTAAATTACAAGATTTTGACACCTTACATGATAGAGTACTTAGAATTTTGAATTCTAATTTTGTTAAAATGACATTTCCTGTTTTTAATGGTCTTTTTGACGCATCTACTGATTATTTCAAAGACGATAAAAATACTACAATGAGAGAAGATATTGTTGATGGTCACATAATAGCAATTGATCTCAGTGAACCAATGGATAGAATTGTAGATAAAGATGAAGACTTGGAATACTTGGACGATTACAAACTGATGAATCCATATATTTTGAAACTAGCAAGAGAAAAAATTTCAAAAGGCGGCGAAGATGTACTCAAAGAATTTGAAGAGGGTTTCAAACAAGCAAGAATTGGACAATACCTTGATACAAAATTAAAAGAAAAACCCACGGAAATTACTGAAGAAGAATTAATTGAAAGTTACAAAAAATATCGTTCTGTCATGGGAACTGCCGGTAGAAATATGGCTTTAAATCGTGCTCCATTGGCTGATATTTTTTACACTGGTATGGCAAAAGCTGCTGAATCTGTAGGATGTGGAAATGAAATTGAAGATAGTATTAGAGACAGAGCTGTAAAAATTCCATCTTGGCCATTATTTTATTCATTGAAATTGAATGATGCAAAACGTGGATTTGAAGAAACAATGAAACATAGCGAGTCTTATTTGAGTGAAGCAAGAGACGCTCTAGAAAAACTGCCTGATAATTTTTCACATACTAAATTTTTAGAATTCCTATTTCTTACTGTGGAACATTATAATCAATTCTGGTATAAGAAATTACAAGAAGAAAACATCTGGTCAGATTTGAACAAAAATCTTCCAAGAAAGTGATAAAATTGATGTGGTCTGAAAAATACCGACCTCAGAAAATTTCTGATATGGTTGGAAATGAAGATTCTCGTGCTGCCATCGTGGAATGGTTTGCAAAATGGAAAAAAGGAACAAAACCTCTTCTTTTTGTTGGTCCTCCAGGTATCGGAAAAACTACTATGGCATTTCTTGTTTCCAAACAATTTGGTTATGATATGATTGGACTTAATGCCAGTGACGTTAGAAGCAAGTCCAGAATTAATGAAATTCTTACCCCTGTATTGGGAAATGTTAGTGTTCTTGGAACTCCAATGATTTTTGTAGATGAGGTGGATGGAATTCATGGGCGCGGAGATTATGGTGGTGTTGCAGCACTTGTTGACATTCTGAAGGAACCAACGGTACCAATTATCCTCGCTGCAAATGATGATAGATCTGAAAAAATGAAAAATATTCGAAAAGTTGTGAAAACAATTTCTTTCAAAAAAATTCCTCCACGCCTTCTCAGGGTTTATCTTGAAAATATTTTGAAAAAAGAAGGTGCAAAACTTAGTCCGGGTTCGTTAATCAAAGTAATTGACAAATCTAGAGGTGACATTCGTTCAATGATGAATTTAACACAATCTATGGTGACAGGATTTAATCCTCAAACTGAAACAACTTTTGAAAATATTGATGTTGAAAATGGAATAAATTCATTTTTCAAATCAAAATCTGTCGAAGAAGCAAGAAGTGTTTTGTATTCAATACAGATTGATCCCAGAGAAAAAATAAATGCGTTTTATTCTAGTATTGTTACAAGTAATTTAGATAGCGAAACACTTGCAAAATATTTAGAAATAATTTCTGAAGCTGATATGCTATATGGAAAAATCGTAAAAACACAAAATTGGAGACTGTTAAGATATCTTAATGATATTTTGATCAAACTTTATCAAAACGATGACAGGATTAGATATTCACAATACAATCTTTCTTGGCCATTACTTAACAGAATTCGTTGGGACGGTGCAAAAATAAAATCACTTTCATCTGTAATGGCAAAAAAATTACATTTGTCATCAAGTGCATTTGTCACATTTGGATTACCTTTTGTTTTATTTTGTATAAAGAATAAAACATTGGAATTAGAACTGGAGGAAACATTTGGTGATATTATTGACAAGGAGATTGAACTGATACAATGAGTTGGAGAAAAATTCCAATGAAATTTCCTGGAACTTGTATTGTATGTAATGAAAAAATTGAGATCAATGAAATTGGTCTTTGGGCAAAAGGTGTGGGCGTAAAACATGAAAAATGTGCTGAAGTAAACGAACTACAATGTATAGTGTGTGGTGGACCAGCTGGATGTTTACAATGTGAATTTCAGGATAACTGTGATATTCCAAATGTCTCTCAATTATGCATTTGTAAAAAATGCCTTGAGCAAAATGATGTCTTTAGTTCCTATCAAAAGGCAACTAACAAAAAATTCCCAATAATTAACTCATAAATTCTTAAATTTTTACCAGATCTGTAAAAAATTCATAAAAAATTAATTCCACATAATGTCAAACTAAATTAATATAGGAAATAGTTTTTGGGTAAATTACGTCATGCATTCAGAAAAATTAGAAGATTATAGTAAAAAAAACAAAGTTTCTCAGCAAGGTGGCGGTCAAGACAGAATAAAGGATCAACATGATAAAGGCAAATTAACTGCTAGGGAAAGAATTGACCTTCTGTTAGATGAAGGTAGTTTTACAGAAATTGATCCAATGGTAACTCATCATTATCATGAATATGATATGCAAAAAAAGAAATTCTTTACTGATGGTGTAGTTGGGGGTTATGGAACAGTTAATGGAAGACAAATTTTCGTGTTTGCTTATGATTTTACAGTTCTTGGCGGTACTCTGAGTCAGATGGGTGCCAAAAAAATTACTAAACTTATGGATCATGCAGTTAGAACTGGATGTCCAGTAATTGGAATTATGGACTCTGGCGGTGCAAGGATTCAAGAAGGAATTATGAGTCTTGATGGATTTGCCGATATCTTTTATCACAATCAATTAGCATCTGGAGTTGTTCCACAAATCACGGCTAGTATTGGTCCTTCTGCAGGAGGTTCAGTATATTCTCCAGCCATGACTGACTTTGTTATTATGGTTGAAAAAGCAGGCTCTATGTTCGTTACTGGTCCTGATGTTGTAAAGACAGTTTTGGGTGAAGAAATATCTTTTGAAGATCTTGGTGGAGCAATGACACATGGTACAAAAAGTGGAGTTGCACATTTTGTAGCACAGAATGAATACGAATGTATGGATTACATTAAGAAGTTAATCTCTTACATCCCACAAAATAATTCTGAGGAACCACCAAAAATCAAGACTGGTGATGATCCTAACAGAATGGATCATAATTTGATTAATGTTATTCCTGAAAATCCATTACAACCTTATGATATGAAAGACATTATCACCTCCATTGTTGATAATCATGAGTTCTTTGAAGTCCATGAATTATTTGCACCAAATATTGTTGTAGGTTATGCGAGAATGGATGGTCAAGTAGTTGGAATTATTGCTAACAATCCAATGCACTTGGCAGGGGCACTAGACATTGATTCATCCAACAAATCCGCACGATTCATTAGATTTTGTGATGCCTTTAACATACCAATTATCACTCTAGTAGATACTCCAGGTTACATGCCAGGTTCTAATCAAGAACATAACGGTATCATTAGACATGGAAGCAAATTACTCTATGCTTACTGTGAAGCCACTGTTCCAAGAATAACACTTGTAATAGGAAAAGCATATGGAGGCGCTTACATTGCAATGGGAAGTAAAAATCTTAGAACTGATGTTAATTATGCATGGCCTACTGCTCGTTGTGCTGTGTTGGGTGGAGAAGCTGCTGTCAAAATTATGAACAGAAAAGATTTAGCTGCAGCAGATGATCCTGAAGCTATGAAGAAACAACTCATTGATGAGTTTACAGAAAAATTTGAAAACCCATATGTTGCAGCTTCCCATGGAACTGTGGATAACGTAATTGATCCTGCTGAAACAAGACCTATGTTAATTAAAGCACTCAAAATGCTTGCTAACAAAAGAGAGAAACAACTTCCTAGAAAACATGGAAATATCAATTTGTGATTAAAATGATTAAGAAAGTACTTATCGCAAACAGAGGAGAAATTGCTCTTAGAGTAATTAGAACATGCAATGCACTAGGTATCAAAACAGTTGCAGTATATTCTGATGAAGATTACAATTCTTTACATGTGAAGAAAGCTGATGAATCTTATCACATTGGAGAGGCAGCTCCTGCAAAGTCTTATCTGAATCAGGAAAAAATTCTTGAGGTCATGTTGTCATCTGGTGCAGATGCTGTACATCCAGGTTATGGTTTCCTTTCTGAAAATGATGACTTTGCAAGATTGTGCGAACAAAATAAAATTACTTTCATTGGTCCATCTGCTGACTCTATGAATCTATGTGGTGATAAGATGGAGTGCAAAGCAGCAATGCTAAAAGCCCAAGTTCCAACAGTACCTGGAAGCCCAGGATTAGTAGCAACAGCAGAAGAGGCTGAAAAAATTGCAAATGAAATTGGTTATCCTGTACTATTGAAATCAGTTTATGGTGGTGGAGGTCGTGGAATTAGATTAGTTACCAATGATAAAGAACTAAGAGAAGGCTTTCAAACAGTAACTTCTGAATCTATTGCTGCAGTAGGAAAATCTGCAATCATTGTTGAAAAATTCTTAGAAAAAACAAGACACATTGAATACCAAATGTGTAGAGATCATCATGGTAATGCTGTTCATCTATTTGAAAGAGAATGCTCAATTCAAAGAAGAAATCAAAAATTAATTGAACAAACTCCTTCTCCAGTTGTAGATGAAGCAAAAAGAGAAGAGATTGGTGAGTTAGTTGTCAAAGCAGCAGAAGCTGTTGATTACACTAATCTTGGTACTGCTGAATTCCTTAGAGCCGATAATGGAGAATTTTACTTTATTGAGATTAACGCTAGACTCCAAGTTGAGCACCCAATTAGTGAAATGGTTTCAGGATTAGACTTTGTAAAACTTCAAATCGATATTGCAAATGGTGAACCACTCCCATTCAAACAAAAAGATCTAAAGATGAACGGATATGCAATTGAATGTAGAATCAATGCTGAAGATACATTCTTGGACTTTGCCCCTTCAACTGGACCTGTTCCAGATGTCACAATTCCCGCAGGACCAAATGTTAGATGTGATACCTATCTTTATCCCGGATGTACCGTGTCTCCATTCTATGATTCATTGATGGCAAAACTCTGTACTTGGGGACCAACATTTGAAGAGTCTAGAACAAGAATGCTTACTGCATTAAATGACATGTATGTTCAAGGTGTTGAAACATCTATTCCACTATACAAAACAATTCTAAATTCTGAAGAATACAAAAATGGACAACTTTCAACTGACTTTTTGAAACGTTATGATATGATTGACCGATTATCTGAAGATCTAAAGAAAGAAAAAGAAAACAAGAGTGACGCTGCTTTAGCTGCTGCCATCATTCATTCTGAATACTTTAAGAACCGAGTTCAAAATGACAACACAAGCAATGCATCTTGGAAAAATAAACTGGATTGATGATTAATGGACTACAAGATACCAGATATTGAAAAATCATTTGAAGGAAAAATAATTGAAAACTATGGAAACAATGATTATTTAATTAAGATTAATGATAAGGAACATCAATTAAGAATTCTTACAATGGATTCTAAAGGAATTGAATTCATTCTAGATCAGCAATATCATAAAGCAAAATATCTTGAAACACTTACCAATGAAATGAATCTTGTTATTGACAATGTTCCAATTACTCTGAACATGAACACACACTTTGATGAAATTGTTTTCAAAAACTCTGGTGGAAGTAGTGCAGGCGGTGCACAAGTAGCACTCAAAAGCCAAATTCCAGGAAAGGTTGTTTCCATTCCAGTTACAGAAGGTGATTCAGTAAAGAAAGGTGACGTTGTATGTACTTTGGAATCTATGAAAATGCAAGTTGCAGTTAAAGCACACAAAGATGGGACTGTAAAAAATCTCAAAATTAAAGAAGGTGCTACTGTCGCTAAAGGCGATATAATTGCCGATTTAGAATAAAAAAAGAAATTTTTTCCTACTTGAGGAAATTTTTGATTTCTTCATAGTTTGGTTCCTTTAGTGGATCTTCTGAAACCCATTTGTAACCAATTTTTCCGTCTTCCATAATTACAAATACAGAACGTTTTGCTGCGTTGTAATCTTTAATGTGCAACAAGTCTTTCATCAAGATATCATAATCTGCAATTGTCTTACTGTTGTAGTCTCCTAACAGTGGAAAATTGAAGTTATGTTTTTCTGCAAATGCTTTATTTGCAAAAGGACCATCATTACTAATTGCGACGATCTGTGCACCCGTATCTGCAATTTCTTGCCAAGAATCTCTTAGGGTACAGAGTTCTGTCTCGCATACAGGGGAACTTGCTGCCACTATGAATGTAAGAACGATCTTTTTTCCTTTGAATTCATCCAAAGTCCTCAATTTTAGTTCTGTATCTGGAAGCTGAAAATCTGGAGCGATATCTCCGACATTCAATGACATGATCGCAATTTTCCAATGTTCTATAAAGTAGTTTAGAAAAAATCTTCTTTTCTCGATCAAAATCTCAAAATCTGAAACATACCTTTTTATACAAAAATCAGGGTGAAAAGCTAAATTGGTCGGGGAACTAGCGGGCAATTACAGTACTGTGGTATTGATGTTTGCCTTTGGTATTGCGGCAATGGCGCCTGCATTAATTATTTCACGTATGGTTTCGCCCCGAAAACGTAGTAATCCAGTAAAATTTTTGCCAATGGAATGTGGTCAAGTCCCTTCTGGTGAAGGAAGAACTCATTTTATGATGCAGTATTATCCGTATATTCTCATGTTTGTTGTATTTGATGTGATGGCAATTTTCTTGTATGCATGGGGAAGTGCACTTTTGGAACTCCCAAAGAGTGCAACTTTGCCAATGATGGGATTTTTAGCTATTATGTTTGGCGCAATGGCATTTGCGTTATATCAATCAGGGAGAAGAAGAATATGGTAGTTTTTTATAGAAACCAAATCAAAGGGGAGAGGAGATAAGATTGCTTAAGGACCTAGTAACACCAGAAAATGCAAATGTCTTTGTAGGAAAACTCGGGGATATTTTGGAAAAAGCAATCGATAAACCATTGGGCTACGCCATCAATTGGGGTAGAATTTGGTCACTCTGGCCTGTACACATTGAAACAGCTTGTTGTAGTGTAGAATTTGGTGCCGCATCAAGTCCAAGATATGATGTTGAAAGATTTGGTATCATTGAAGCATTTGGATCACTTAGACAATGTGATCTAGTTGTTGTTCAAGGAACTATTACAAGAAAAATGGCACCACGTCTAAGATTAGTTTACGATCAAATGCCAGAACCAAAGTATGTAATTGCTATGGGAGCTTGTGCAATTACTGGAGGGTTGTATTTTGATTCATACAATGTACTTCCAGGAATTGATGGAGTAATTCCAGTTGATGTCTATGTTCCAGGTTGCCCACCTAGACCTGAAACTCTCATACAAGGATGTATTTTGTTACAAGAGAAGATTAAGAGAATGAAGGCTAGGAAGTTTGTATAATGAGTAGTGATTCTGAAAACCCAGCAACAGAGGCAAAACCTGAAGAAAAGCCAACACCACCTAAACCTGCAGCAAAGGCTGAAGAGAAACCTGAAGAACTTCCTGCATTTGAAAAAGGAATTTCTGATAAACTTGTTGAAAAGTTTGGTGATAAAGTTCAAGTTGACTTTGTAAAAGAAGACCGAGTTGGAATTAAGACTAGTAAAGAAAATGTTCATGATGTAGCCCAGTTTATTCGTGATGACTTACACTATGATCATGCAGAATCTGTAACAGGAGTTGATTTTCCAGCAGATAATGAAATTGAAGTAGTATATCATCTTGGCTCTTACACAGAATCCTCTCTAGCAAGACAAGTTCTTACATTGGCAACACGTGCTCCTAGAGAATCAAACCCAATTCCCGGACAAGACTCGACAAAACTACCTAGTCTCAGAGATGTGTTTTACAGTGTAGAGTTTGGTGAAAGAGAAGTTTTTGAAATGTTAGGCGTTTATTTTGATGGTCATCCAGATAATAGAAGATTACTTTTGCCTGAAGATTGGGCAGACTTACCTCCACTTCGAAAGGACTTTGCAATAAAGGGTAGATGATAAAATGACAGATATTATGCCACCAGGATTAGCACTCAAAAAAGTTGATGAGAGAATAATGACTCTCAATGTTGGACCTCAACATCCAGGTTCTGGACACATGAGAATTGTTGTCCAAATTGACGGTGACTATATTGTTGCATGTGATCCTGATCCAGGATATGTACATCGTGGAGAAGAAAAAATGGCAGAGTATAGAAACTATATTACAAATGTTCCTCACTTGGAAAGACCTGTCATTCATGATTCCTGTAATGTTCTTTATCCATACGTTTTAGGTGCAGAAGAAATTCTTGGAATTGAAGTTCCAGAACGTGCCAAGTATGTTAGAGTAATATGTTCAGAACTAAATCGTTGTATCTATACCATGTATTGGCTAGCAATCTATGGTATTTTCTTAGGTCATTCTACAATGTTTATGTGGCCTGCCGGTGACAGAGAACTCTTAATTGATCTTATGGAAAAAGTATCTGGTGCAAGAGTTACACATGCACACTTTATTCCAGGTGGAGTAAGAAATGACTTACCGGCAAACTTTGAAGACGTGTGTTTGCGTCAAGTAAACTACTTTGAAAAACGTATCAAAGAATACGCTGCAGTGTTTTATGATAATCCTATTTTGATTTCAAGAACACGGGACACTGGTGTTTTAACACGAGAGAATGCAATCAGATACGGTACAACTGGTTCAGTACTTAGAGCAAGTGGTGTTGATTATGATTTGAGAGTAAAGGCACCATATGATGTCTACGAAGAATTAGATGTTCACACAAATGTCTTGAAAGAAGGAGATTCTTATGCACGTTCCAAAGTTCCATGGCTTGACATGATGGAGAGTTGTAATATTATTAGACAGGCATTACAAAAAATGCCAAAATCTGGTTCTGTAAGAACAAAACTAAAACCAAATCCAAAGACCAAAGGTCCTGCAACCGTTTACAAGCGTGTTGAATCTGGAAGAGGTTCTCTTGGATGTTATATCGTATCTGATGGTAAAACTGAACCTTATAGAGTAAAGATGAGTGTTCCTTCATTTAGAAACTTACTTGCAATGCCGAATCTCCTGATTGGTGAAAAACTAGGAAACATGCCTTCAGTTTATTGGAGTCTAAACTATTGGCCAGTGGAGGCAGATAGATAAATGTCTGCTATAGCACCAAAATTCAAACTAAGTGAGTTTATCAAATCTCTTCTCGATAATGCGTTTTGGACAGTTCTTCTCGCATCTCTAATTGGGTTACCTGCAATTCAAGTAGTTTTGTTTTACATTGAAATGCCTGTAATTAATGGCGAATTACTTACTCCTTTTCTTGCATTAACATGGTTGGCAGATCCTACACGTAGTTTACCTATTCTCAAAGCTTTCATGGCAACTGACATGTTTAGAGTGATGGTATTTCCTGGATTTGGATTTGCTGCACTCATAGCAGCTGGAACAATTTTCATTGAAAGAAAAATGTTAGCTAAATTACAACTAAGAGTAGGTCCATTCTACTGTGGAAAAATTGAAGGTATTTTACAATTAATGGGAGATGGTCTCAAACTAATCTCTAAAGAAATTATTATTCCTGCTAAAGCAGACAAGCCAATTTTCTGGGCAGCACCTGTAATTTTTGTTGCGACTGCCGCAGCATTTGTTGCATTAATTCCAGTAGCACCTGGTTGGGTTGTTGCAGATGTTGACTTGGGATTGCTAGCAGTTTTTGCAGTTATTGGATTTTTCCCAATTGTTACAATTCTCTCTGCATGGTCTGCAAATAGTAAATTCCCATTCATTGGTGGAATTAGAGCCCTATTCCAAATGGTATCCTTTGAAATTCCATTAATCCTATCTTTATTGGGAGTTGTAATTCTGACTGGTACACTTAACTTGTCTGAAATTGCAGCTAGCCAAACAAACTTCCCATGGATAGTATTTTTGCCAGTTGGAGCAATTGTTTTCTTTATTACAATGCTTGCAGAATTGGAAAGAATTCCATTTGATTTGCCAGAAGCAGAAAGTGAGATTGTTGCTGGATGGTTGACAGAATTCTCTGGAATGATGTATGGTCTAGTTCAATTAGGAACGTATCTGAAACTATATGCTTTTGCAGGATTGTTTGTTGTTTTATTCTTAGGTGGATGGAATGGTCCAATGGTTGTTCCCCCATTCCCAGAAGAGTTACTTACTGGAGTTCAAGTGGGTCCTCTTACTGTAGGTCCATTCCCTGGATTGCCATTATTTGATCAAGAAATGCTAAATGGAACTCTTTGGTTTGTTCTAAAAACTGTAGGTGTGATTTTCTTTATTTTGCTACCTAGAGGTGTATTCCCAAGAATCAGAATTGATATGTTATTGAGTCTTGGCTGGACAAAATTAATTGGATTAGCTTTCGTTAACATCTTTATTGCACTAGGCTTGCTTTACGCTGGAGTCTTGGGACCAGGAGGATTACAATAATGGGAACTGCAACTGGAATTATTCGTGCATTAAATTCAGGAATAAAACATCTTGCAATCAAACGATTTACACTTCGTTATCCTGAAGAGAAACTCAAGTTTGTAGGTGACGGTTACCAATTTGATCCTTCAACTGGTGTTGGTATAGCTGGACTAAAAGGAAGACATATGCTATTTCATGATCACTGTACCGGTTGCCAATTATGTTCAATTGCATGTGAAGGTGTTGCAGAAGCAATTGCAATGGTAAAAGTTCCCGAGGAACAAAAACAAAATAAAAAATCCATCATGCCTCAAATTGATTATGGAAAATGTGTCTTTTGCGGTCTTTGTGTTGATGCATGTCCATTCTATGCACTTTACATGACAAATGATTATGAGTTATCTTCATTTACTAAAGAAGGTCTAATCTATACTCCTGCTCAACTTGCAGTAAAACCATATCTTTCACAAGACAGTGAAATCCAAATTACAGATAGAGGTGCAACTCATGGCTGATGCTGTTTTCCTAGCTCTGACAGTTATTACAATTGGTTCGGCAATTGCTGCACTTGAATTAAGATCATTGATTTATGGTTCTATTGCATTAATGGGAACTTTAGGTGGAATTGCAGGATTCTTCTTTATGTTGGACGCACCATTTGTTGCACTATTCCAGTTAGCAGTTTATGTCGGTTCCATTGCTGTACTTATCTTGTTTACAGTTATGTTGGTAAAAAGAGAACTCATTTTCAAAAAAATTGAAGATAAGAGAAGAAAGTTTGCTGGAATTGGTTTGATGATGGTTGTGATGGTTGGATTGGGCGCTGTCTTTTTGGATTCTGGAATTAAGACGATAAGTACTGATGAACCTGCTGTTGATTTTAGAGATATTGGTACTGACTTTGTGACATATTATTGGCCTGCATTAATTTTGATGGGATTGATTTTGGCTGGTTCTGTAACCGGCGCACTTGTTTTAGCTAAACGAGAGGATGTGGAGAATGACCAACGAACTAATTGATTTCACACTTGTATCTGTCGCCTTGTTAGGTATCGGTATCTATGGCTTGGCTGTCAAACGCAATTTCATTAGAATGCTATTTGCAGTTGAAATCATAATTAATGCAGCAAATTTGAGTTTAGTGGCATTTGGTAGATTTTTACCACACAGCGGTGGTCAAACTTTGGCCTTATTCTCTATTGCAATTGCAGCTGCTGAAGTAGCGGTTGGATTGTCATTAATCATTGTAGCATATCGTATGTATCAAAATGTCGATATTGCAGACTTTAGGAGCTTGAAAGGATAATGGAATACGCATTATTACAGGCAGTTTTCTTGCCATTACTTTTATCTCCAATCGCCTATATCTTGGGAAGAAAACTCGGACCTACTCCAGCTATGTGGTTTACATTTGCAATATTACTTTATACAACAATTCTAGTTATCAATGCAGCATTATCTGGAACTGTCGAAGAACATTATCCATGGACAGAAATGTTTGGTGAGTTTGGTTTCTTGCTAGATGGTTTAGCATCCCCATTTGCAATAATTATCTATGTGCTATCTACAATCTTGGTACTCTATTCCAAACCATACATGATTCACAAATTTCATGAACAATATGAAGAAGAACAAAAACTCAATCCCTCTTCAAATGGACAAAGTTCAGTTGTAGAATCATCTTCTCTTTCCAATTATGTAAATGCAAAATCTGGTCTTTATTTTGCACTATATCTTGTCTTTGCAATGGGAATGCTTGGTACAGTTCTTTCAACCAATCTGATTGAATTTTACATTTTCTTCGAAGTCATGCTCATTCCTGGTTTCTTCTTAGTTGCAATTTGGGGTGACGGACCAAGAAGAAAGATTGGTTTGATGTTCTTATTTTGGACTCATGCTGGTGCCGTTGTTTTGTTATTGGGATTCTTGATGATTGGACTAAGTATTGGAAGCTTTGACTTTGCTGACATAAAAGAATCTGAAATCCCATCTGACATTGTATTCATTTCAGCTATTGCAATTTCTATTGGACTTGGAGTCAAGCTTGCTGTTTTCTTGTATCATGTTTGGCTTCCATGGGTTCACGGTTCTGCACCAACTCCTATCAGTGCATTACTATCTCCTGCCATGATTGGTATTGGAGCATATGGTATATTCAGATTAATTGTTGAATTTTTACCAGCAACATTTTCAGAATTAGCAATTTGGTTCCATGTTTGGGGTTTAGTCACTATGATTTATGGTGGCGCAATGGCTCTGATGCAAGATGATCTAAAACGATTACTTGCTTATTCTAGTATCAGCCAAATGGGATATTTGCTATTTGGTATCGGTTCAGTTTCCGTAATGGGATTGACCGGTGCTGAAATGATGTATGTAACTCACGGAATTGGAAAAGGCATCCTCTTCATGATGGCTGGAATTATTATTGTTAAAGTTGGAACCCGTAGCATTTCTAAATTAGGTGGTTTGGCAGGAAAGATGCCAATTACTGCAACTTGTGCTGTAATTGGTGCATTGACCATAATGGGAGTTCCTCCAACCAGTGGATTTATGGGAGAATGGATTCTATTTTATGGTGCATTAGAAACTGCAATTGAAGAAGGTTCTACATTAAGAGCTGTAACATTTGGTTTGGGTCTTGTTGCAACTGCACTCACAATGTCTTACATGCTTTGGATGCTTAAACGCGTATTCTTTGGAAAGACTCCAGAACATCTCGAAAATGTCAAAGAAGGCAGTTGGTATATGACTGCACCAATGATGGTTCTTGCAGGATTTACAATTGTTCTTGGCATTTATCCTGATATCTTCTTGAAGACTATCATGCCTTACATGAGCGGAGTGTTGGGGGTATAGAATTTGGCAACTGAATCTATTGGTTTACCATTTGAAGCAAGTGCACTTAGTGCTTGGTTAGTTTGGATTCTACCATTTGCAGCAGCTATGATTATGCCAGGAATTGGCAAAATTTCAAAGAGATTAACCGGATATGTTGCAGTTGGATTTGCATTAATGAGTGCACTGTCTGCTGCATCTCTTTTGCCAATGGCTCTAGAAGCACATGAAATCCACGATCAAGTAATGTGGATTGAAGCTATTGGTTTGAAAGCTGGTGTTCTCGCTGATCCAATTTCTGTTATTATGGCAAATGTTGTTGGATGGATTTCATTCTTGATTATGATTTACAGCACTGGATACATGAAGGGTGACAAAGATATTACTAGATTCTGGTTCTGGATGATGTTCTTTATTGGTTCAATGCAAATTATTGTTTTATCTGATAACTTACTCCAAGTGTTCTTTGGATGGGAAGGAGTGGGACTTGCATCATATGCTTTGATTAGTTTCTGGTATCGTGATAAAAAGAAAGATCATGTTGGACAAGAAGGAAAAACTGTTCTTGGTCTGTTAGATTACTATGCACCAACTCATGCAGGAATGAAGGCATTCATCATGACCAAAATCGGTGATGTAATGATGATTGCTGGTATGCTTTTGATATTCTTGTTTGCTGGAACCTTTGGTTTCAGAGAATTGGTAGGTGATACAGATTGGGCTGTTGCTATGAATGCACAAGGTCTGTTGATTCCTGCGTTTGTTTTGTTGTTTGGTGGTGCTATCGGAAAATCAGCACAATTTCCATTAAACGAGTGGCTATTGGAAGCCATGACTGGTCCTACTGCTGTATCTGCATTAATTCACGCAGCAACAATGGTCAAAGCCGGTGTATTCCTTGTTGCAAGAATCGGACCAATTGTTTTTGCTTTAGGTGCTGCTGGAATTTTAGCAGACCAGTTCTTTGAAATTGTTGCATGGATTGGAGCAATAACTGCATTATTACTAGCAACACAAGGAATGGTAAATCCTGAAATCAAGAAAGTTCTTGCTTACTCAACAGGTTCTCAAATTGGATACATGATGCTTGCAATGGGTGTAGCAGGACTATCACATCAATATGTAGATGGTTACACTGCAGGTTTCTTCCACTTAATTTCTCATGCAATGTTCAAGGCTTCACTGTTTATGGCTGCTGGTTCACTGTTGCATGTTGTAGGTTCCAGATTTATGACTGATATGGGTGGACTACGAAAACAAATGAAAAAGACATATGCCTTCATGTGGGCAGCTGGTCTTGGCTTGATGGGCGCACCATTTATCACCACTGGATTCTGGAGTAAAGATGCAGTATTTGCAGCAGTATTTGAGTCCGGAAGTGAATGGGCAATGCCACTTTACGCAATTGCAGTTTTAGCAGCCGTGATTACTGCATTCTATACAACCAGAATGATTGGTCTTGTATTCTTTGGAAATAAGAGTAAACATATTCAAAAGATGGAAGAAGAAGGACATCATATTCATGAGGCATCAATCTCAATGTGGGTTCCATATGGAATTCTTGCAGTTCTAACAATTGGTATTGGTCTCATTGGATTATCAACTGAAGAAGGATTACATCACTTGTTTGAAGAATATCTAGAACACTCATTTGGAATTCACTCTGAACATGCCAAGATTGAAGGCTCTTCAATTTTGCCAGAATTCTTGCAAGGACTTAATCCTGTTGCACTAGGTTCATCTCTAGTAGCATTCTCAGTAGGAATTGGATTAGGATATATCTTCTACATTGGCAGATGGGTCGATCCTGTAAGATTTGTAAATTCTAACATTTTCTTTTACGCAATTCACAAAGTTATCTTGAATAGATGGTATCTTAATGCAATGATTTACTGGTGCTTTGTTGTAGCACCACTTTGGCTAGCAAGAGGTGTATTCAGATACTTTGAAAAGACAGCTATCGATTACGGTATGAATGATGGATTCCAAAAAGCAGTTGGATGGAGCGCTAAAGTTGTTCAAGGAACACAGACAGGTGTCTCTCAATCATATCTATTCGTATTTGGAGCAGGATTACTATTTGTAGTCCTGATATTGTTGATGTAGGAGAGATATGATATGTTAGAAATTACTTCCACTCCGCTAGTATTAATTGCTATTTTAGGAACTGTAGGTGTCATTCTTCCAATAATTAGTATTGCAAGAAAAGAAAAAGGCTCTAATTCATTTTATGCTGTAATTGCATTTGCTGCCCTAATCGTATCTATGGGATATGTTGGATATCAATTCCTCAACGATAATGTTGCTCCATCAGCCCTATTTTCTGATGACGTCATTGTGGATGATGCCTTTGGTGGATTCTTTGCAATTGCAATGTTGATTGTTGCATTGTTCACCACGGTTGGCTCCTTTAATTATATGAGAAAACACAATTCTCCTGCTGTTTACTATTCACTAATCTTACTTGCAACAATTGGTATGGTTCTAGTCGCATACTCTACTGATTTGGTAATGCTGTTTGTTGCATGGGAACTCATGAGTATTCCAACCTATGTTTTAGTTGGCTTTATGAAAAAGAATCCTAGTTCAAATGAAGCCGCATTAAAGTACTTCTTGTTTGGAGCATTATCTTCTGCAATAATCGTTTACGGAATTGCAATATCTTATGGATTAACAGGTTCTACAAATATTGGTGATGTCATTGAAGGATATTCTACACTTGATCCATCTCTATTGCCATTAGCACTGCTCTCAGTTGGAATGTTTATTGCAGGATTTGGATTCAAGATGGGTCTGGTTCCTTTCCATCAATGGCTTCCAGATACTTACGAAGGTGCTCCATCTCCTGTAACTGCACTACTTGCAGCTGCTACGAAAAAAGCTGGATTTGCAGCAGCTATTAGAATTATAGTTCTTGGAATGGTTGCCCTAAATCTTGATTGGACTTTGGCTCTTGGTATTATAGCAGTTATGACAATGACTGTTGGTAACATTGCTGCAATCATGCAAAAGAATCTTTCAAGAATGCTTGCATATTCCAGTGTTGCACACGCAGGATACATTTTGATTGGACTGGCAGTTGCCCCATACAGCTCTCTTGGTCTACAAGGTTCTTTGTATCAAATATTCAACCATGCAATCATGAAGGGTGCTGCATTTATTGCAATTGCAGGAATTGTAACAACTCTTGCTGTAACTCATATTGATAAATTGAAAGGACTTGGAAGAAGAATGCCTATCACTGCTTTGGGTATGATCATCTCATTATTTGCACTTGCAGGTGTTCCTCCACTCTCCGGATTCTGGAGTAAATTGATGTTGTTTGGAAGTGCATTGGATGCAAGCTCTGCATTATGGTGGGCTCCATGGCTTGCAATTGCAGGAGTTCTTAACAGTGCATTATCACTTGCTTACTATGGTTGGATTACTCGAAAGATGTACTTTGAAGGTGAAACCGAAAAGAGGGTTTCAGAACCAAAATCAATTGTTGCCGTTATGATATTCTCAATTATCTTCCTAGTCGGATTTGGTGTCTATCCAGAACCACTTCTCAAATTTGTAGAATTTGCAACACCAATAGTTAGTTTAGGACTTATGCCTTAAACGAAGTAAATTTTATCAAATTATCTAGGTTATTCTTTGCATTATTATCTGGAACTTTTCTTAGACTAGTTCTAGCTTTATCAGAATATTCTTTTAACAACTCTTCCATTTTGTTAAAAACATCTCTCGGATCCGAACTCTTCTTAATGAGTACATTGAACAACTTGTCCTCATTCTTCCAATCTAAAAGATCGTCTCTGATTTGATAAGCAATTCCTATATTTTTTCCATATTGTGTTAACCCTTCAATTTGTTCTTCTGTTCCATTTGCAATTATTGCACCTGTTCTAGCTGCTACTTCAAATGCTGTTGCTGTTTTGTATTCAATTACTTTGAGATAATCATCAAATGTGACATCCTCACTAGTTTCTAATCTATTCTCAATCATTTCCCCTTCACTCATTAACATTGCAGTTGTTGCCAAATCTTTTGTGACTCTAGGATTATCTAGTCTGGAACATATTGCTAAAATTAACCCTAAAACAAAATCCCCTGTTAGTACGCTTGTATTGTATCCATATTTGATATGAAATGGCTCTTTTTGTCTTCTCATAGTTTCATTATCAATTATGTCATCATGAATAATAGATTCCATGTGCAAAAATTCCACTGCACAAGATGCTGCAAGTGTATTATCATCAATTTTTCCTATGGCTTCTGCTGATAAAGTTAGAATGATTGGTCTGATTCGTTTTCCACCTTGTAAAGAATATTTCAAAGGGTCAATGAATTCTGATTCTGAATAAAGATCAAGTTCTTTCTCTAATGCCTGATCAATTTTTTTAATATATTCGCCATAAGTCTCGAGTAAAGGATTGATCTCGATATTTTTTCTGTCCAAGATGACCTCTGATCAAAAACCTCGCCCATTGTTAATTAAATCTTGGTGCTCCAGCCGGGACTTTCATCGGTTGATTTTGAACCCGGGATCACTGCCTTGAAAGGGCAGTATGCTTGACCGGTCTACACCACTGGAACCCAAAATTATTCTGTATTTTGAGCATAAAATCTTTTGTAAACCACAAAGATTTTTTTATTGGCAGATTTGGGTAAATTCATGAACATAATTAAAAAAATTGATGAAATGATTGAAGAACGAAGTTTACTAAAACATCCATTCTATCAGGCATGGTCTGATGGAAAATTAACAAAAGAATCTCTAGCAGGGTATTCTAAAGAATATTTCCAATTAGTCAAAGAGGTACCATCATTTATGGCACCAATTATAGAAAAAGCACCAGAATCCGTTGTAAAGGAACTAGTTGAAAATCAACAAGAAGAATCTGATCATATCCAACCATGGATTACTTTTGCCGGAGAACTAGGAATTTCTGAAGAAGAATTATTATCTTATTCAGGATTGCCAAAAACCCAAAAAGCTGTAGCTGAATTGAATGAATTAATGGATAGCTTTGAAGGCGGTGCATGTGCAATGTATGCCTTTGAAAAAGAAATTCCTAAAATCAGTCAAACAAAACTTGACGGTTTAGCAGAATTCTATGGAATGGCCAGTGATGAAGCAACTGAATATTTCAAACTACATACAGAAGCTGACATTAGACATGCAGCTTCATGGAGAAGTATTATTGAAAAATCATCAACTGATTACGACAAATTAATTGAGATTGCAGAAAAATCCATTTCTGCACAAAATTTGTTGTTGGACAGTTGTTTCGAGAAATACTGTTAATCTCATAACATTTTATAGCCCAGAAAAAATTCATCTGCTTAGGGCCCGTAACTCAGCTTGGTAGAGTAACCGGCTCATAACCGGTGAGCCAAGGGATCGAAGCCCTTCGGGCCCATTATTTTCAATTAGTTTTAAAATAAGCAAAAGAAAATTTTATTGGCTGCAATGAAGAATCAGAGTTATATCTGAATGATGATTGGAAGGCATTTGTCTGAGCTGCCAATATCATTTGCCAATTTGATTTTTCACTTTTTCTAAAATATCATCATCTACTAGATTTTGTTCATGCAGTGCTTCAGTAATTTCCAAAATGTTTAGGATTGAATGCATTTTCACCCCCAAATCCTCCAATGCATTTTCAGCACCCTCCATTCTGTTGACAATTACATATGCATCTTTTACCGATATGTTTACTTCTTTCAGGGATTTGATAGCATTTACCACGGAACCACCTGTTGTTGCAACATCGTCAATCATCACAACTTGCATTCCATCATGAATTTTACCTTCAACTGATTTTGAAGTTCCGTAATCTTTTGGTTTGCTCCTAACATAGATCAATGGTTTAACAGTTTCAATTGCCAGTGCTGATGCAATTACCAATCCACCTGTAGGCACTGAAACTATAGAATCAAATTTATCCAATCCTATATTCTGTGCAATCTCATTTTCTAGATATTTCACCATTTTTCTAAATTCATGTGGATAGCTTGGAACTAATCTTAAATCTACATAATATGAGCTCTTTTTTCCACTTGCCAGGGTGAAATCCCCAAATTTTATGATGCCTTTTTGATGCAAAAAGGTTGCAAACTCTTTTACAAATTCCATACCAAAATTAACTACACTGGATTTATTTTGGTTTGTATTCTGATTGAATTATGCCTGAAATTTGGTTAAATTATGGTATTACAGACGTTGTTTTGGACATTAGGGCAGAGAATTTAGAGCAAAAAATCGACTCTGATGGTAAAGTTTTAGATGATTCAGCGATCAATGAAAAACTAAACACCATAGATTATTCAAAACCAATGGAACTAGTGGTTTTACATAATTCAAAATCCGTTCAGAAAATTATCTCATCCATGTTTACATTATGTGAACAAAAATCAAAACCTTTTCCAAAAATTCTCACTGATAAAAAAATTCTAAATCAAGTAAAAGCAGGTCTTCCTGAGGGTAGCTCAATTAACGAATTTGACAATTTTGATAACTCTAACTCAAATCTTGTATTTCTCGGAGAAATGGAATTTGATGGACTTTTTGGTTATGAGACTATATCCACTCGACTAATCAAAAAATTTGGTTTAGACAATATGCTTTCAGCATATGCAAAAAGACAAGGAAATCTTCCTGTCTCTGGACAATATCCTGAAAGTCTTCAAGAAGCAAAAAAGTTTTCTGACAATTTTGAAATTCAAGGAATTGAAATAGTTGCAAATTCTCAAGGCATTATTGATTTTGCAATTGGACATCCATCAGAAACTATGTCTAATACAAAGATTCTAGAGACAAACTCAATCAAGGACATTGGTCAGCATAAAACCATGGTAATTAGTACTGGTAAAGATGCAAGCAATGATACACTTGGAAAGTCTTTTTCATCTTTATGGAATTGTTCTAATGCTATCAAAAAAGACGGTCTTGCAATTTTAGTTGCAGAATGTAAAGGTGGATTAGGCTCTGAAGCAATTCAACAGTACATTGAGGACCGATTAACTTTGGAACAATTACGAAATCCTAGCAAATACATCAGTGGAATGGAAGATCTTCTGTTTCTATCAGAAGTTCAAAAGAATTTTCAGATTGGTCTAGTTTCAATTCTACCTGAATTCTATGCAAAGAAACTAAACATGATTTCCTTGGCTGGAATAAAATACTCTATGGACTATATCCTAAAGACACAAGGTCCAAGACAAAAAGTTGCTGTGATTACAGACGGTGCTAGACTCTTACTAAGGTAGAAAATTAGGCAAAAAATCTGATGGCAGTGGAGCACACAGAATTGCCAATCCAATAATTCCAATGTAAGCTAGTTTTCTATTTCGTGAAAGTGGCGAAATATCATCCAATGGCATTGCACTTGGATTTCTAGAACTCATAATTAGAATCAAAATTGCCATTAACCAATAATTTAGCAAAACAAGAATTGCCATGCTACCAAAAGTTGCATATCTGTGTAGTTTTGGACCCAATAATGTTCTTGCCATATGTCCGCCATCTAATTGCCATGCAGGCAGTAAATTCAAAAACGTAATGAGAAATCCAATCCACGCCGCAAACATTATTGGCGTCATAATTACTTCGTGTCCGGAACCTCCTTTTCCAAACATTGCAAGACTTGCAGTCATCAACAATGGTTCACCTTGTTCCCATTCAACTAATCTCGATTCCTCAAATAGTCCTGCAGCAATTTCAGGTTCTATTATTGGCGCAGTATATGCCCCGTAAATTGAAACAATTACGGCAATAACTAATCCTGCGATGGGTCCTGCAATTGCTACGTCAAATAAAATTTCTCTATTGATGGTTAATCCTCTTGATTGGATGAATGCACCAAATGTTGGAATTCCTATTACTGGTAAACCTGGAATAAAGTATGGCCATGTGGTTTTCAATCTATGAACTTTTGCTGCAAGGATGTGTCCTAATTCATGAATTCCTAAAATTCCTAGAAGAGACAATGTATAGACTGCAGCCATTTCCAGCGGTTCTCCAATCTCAACAATAGAATTTGTACCCGATGTTCTATAGTATCCATCAACCATTACAAATGCGACAACTATTGCAAACAACACTCTAGGTGTCCATGCAGTTTTCATCCATCTTCTTTGTTTCTTCATAGCAAATTTTTGAATAATGATGAATCTCCCACCATCTTTTTGTTCTAATCTGCATGCAAAACTCATACCTTCTAACTTTCTAGCTAACTCCTCAAATTTTGATTTGAACTCAAAATCCTCTATTCTAAACTCCATGGAAAATTCTGTTTTAATAAAATCACTTACATCAAATATTGAATTTACTAAAGAAATAATCTCATCTTGAGAATGTTCTTCCATTCATTTTAGTTGGTTCTTTCCATTAAATGGTCTTTTGGTTTAAAATTAAATATTGATGGTCTTATCTCATAATATGCAAGTAATTCTAAGACAATTGGGTGATTGCAACATTAGACGTGCCGGACCAAGCGATCTTATACCTGTCATGGAAATCAATCTAAAAACTCTGCCTGAACATTATTCTGACTATTTTTATGAAAGTCTACTTGCCGAGCTTCCTGAGGCATTTATTGTCGCTGAGATCGGCGGAAAACATGTTGGATACATAATGTGTAAAACAGAATATGGGTTTTCAAATTTTAAGAAACTAGGATTTGTAAAGAAAGGCCATGTCGTTTCAGTAGCTGTTCTTGATGATTATAGGAAACGTGGAATTGGAAAAGCACTAGTTGAAGAATCGGTAAATGGCGTAAAATTGAGAAAATGTGACGAGTTCTATCTCGAAGTTAGATGCAGTAATGTTGAGGCTGTAAGATTGTATGAAAGACTTGGATTTGTAATTAGACAACAATTAAACGCCTATTATCGTGATGGCGAAGACGCATATCTTATGGCAATAGAGCTAACTTAGATAAAACCAATAAATAACTCACAAAAAATTTCCCGCCATGGACAAACGTAAAGGAATGGGAATTACAATTTTCATTCTTTGCATTGGTGGATTTTTTCTTTATGCCTACCTGTTGATGTTGTCTGAGTGGAGTCCAATTGTTTTGCAATTATCAGTTTTAATGATTGCAGGAGGAATTTTAGGAGTTGTTGCATGGATTGGATATGTTATGGCAACAACAAAACCTTCGCCTGCATCAATTACTTCGGACGACTAACTTATTTTGAAATTTTAACATCTACAACTGTCTGATAATATCTTGGACCAACAGGTCTTACAATTTTTGAACCCAATATTTCTGATTTTACTGGTGTAACTTGCAAGTAATGTTCCTCAGAAAGTTTTCCTGCATCTGTTTTTTTATCTGCATGTATGTGGGAATAATAATGGATTATGCCGCCGTCTTTGGTTGTTTTGATTGCAGACTCTAAAAATTCATCAGATCTTTCTGGCAATAGCATTAATGTTCTATCTGATTTATCCACTAGTCGGTCATCGATAATTTGTGATGAATCTCCGTTTATGGAAATTACTTCCCCTGCTAGTTTGTTTAGTTTTATATTTCTTTCACACAATTTTGATGCTACTGGATTGATATCGAGACTGTACACTGTACATTTTTTCTTTTTTGCAGCAATTATGGAAAACATTCCTACTCCAGCAAACATGTTAGTCATTACCTCACCCTCTTGAATCAGGTTTGCAATCCTGTCTCTTTCAGTAGATAACCTAGGTGAAAAAAATGCATTTTCAACATCTACAACGAATTTACAGCCAAATTCTCTATATTCTGTCTCCGTATTGTCTTCGCCTGCAATTACCTCTAGATTACGTGTGCGAAAATCACCCTCTACTGCAGATGCTTGATAAAAGACGCTTCTGACAATTTTTACATCATTCAATAGGGCTTCCCCGATAATCTTTTTCTTTGATAGGAGAGAGTCTGGAATTCTTACAATGATGATTTCTCCAATTTGATCAAAAGCAGAAATTAATTCTTCACTCTCCTCTGGAGACAGTACGCTCTCAAGTGATCTTTTTAGCATGCGAGTCAATTCTTGTAATAGAAATTTCCAGATGATTTCTGGTCTTTATCTAATCTACTTTCTAGTTTATTCACTCTCGGTCTGAGGCTTTTCTCATCTCTTCTAAATGACATATCAAGTGATCTTAGGAATCTATTCATTGCATCTGCTTTTGGTAGGGGTGATGTTGCTTTTCCTGCAACACTTGACTCTCCTTCAAAAATTACCATGCTATCTGAAATTAAATCCATCAACTGTAAGTCATGGTCAATAACAATTGCTGACTTTCCAAATGAACGAACAAATTTTTGTAAGAATTTTGCAACAGCAATTCTGTCTTCCACATCTAAAAATGCTGAGGGTTCATCTAAAGCATAAAGATCAACCTTTTGCAAAAGGCAAGATGCAACTGCTACTTTTTGTAGTTCTCCTCCTGATAGATTTTTTATGGATTTATTGTAGAGTTTTTTAATTTTCAGTGGATCGAGAATCTGTTCCTCTTCAAGACTTCCTTCAACAGGATTTCCATTTGCTTTATCAAGTACTGCGACAACTTCTACATCCACATCATTTTGTAGATATTGTGGCTTGTATGCAATCTTGATCTTCTTATCAACCTCTCCTGAGTCAGGTTTCTCAACACCTGCAATCATTTTCATCATTGTTGTCTTACCAAGGGCGTTTGCACCCATAATTCCAAGAACTTCACCTTTTCGTACTCGACCAGGCTCAATTTCTACTGAAAATGACGGATATTTCTTTGTCAGTTTTGGGTAATTTACAATATCACTTCCTTCTTGAAATTCATCTGTAGATGTGGATGAAACGTCAAAGGAAAATGCTCTGTCTCTGAACCTTACATTTTCATTTGGTAGATATCCGTCCAAAAAAACATTGATTCCAACTTTAGTTGAAAGAATGTTTGAAACAATCCCGTAGGCAGATGGTTCTCCATAAAGTACTTCGATATAATCACTAAGAAAATCAAGTAATGTCAAGTCGTGTTCTACTACCATGACGCTTTTTCCAATTTTTGCAAGACTTTGAATGACTCTTGCAACTCCGGTTCTTTGAAAAACATCATTGTAAGATGATGGTTCGTCAAAAAAGTAAAATTCTGTATCTTTAGAAGCAGCAGCTGCAACTGCAATTCTTTGTAGCTCTCCACCACTTAACTCCTTTAGACTTTGGTCAATAGAGTTCTCCAAACCCAATTCTCTAATTAATTCCCTTGACACTCCTCTCTCATCATATTTTTCTATTA
>Ga0222714_10001317_pt1 | contig 27967 bp, 27 predicted proteins | sample C33_3DmetaG_FD_165048 | JGI IMG/M metagenome (GOLD analysis project Ga0222714, IMG submission 165048) | Estuarine water microbial communities from San Francisco Bay, California, United States - C33_3D | ecosystem: Environmental > Aquatic > Marine > Unclassified | place: USA: California... | reverse complement strand
ACTTCGTGTTCGGAATGCGCGAGGCCTATCTCATCGAGAACGGCCGGATCACCGAACCCCTTCGCGAGGGCAACCTGATCGGCAACGGGCCGAAGGTGCTCGCCGACATCGACATGCTGGCCGGGGATTTCGCCATGGGTGGTCCCGGCACCTGCGGCAAGGACGGCCAGGGGGTGCCCGTCGGCGATGGCCAGCCGACCCTGCGGGTCTCGTCGATGACCGTCGGCGGTACCGCCGCATGAGCGGGGACGCTCCGACTGACCTCCTCTCCATTGGCGACCGCCTCGTCGCGCGCGCCGCCCCGGGGGAGCAGGTCGAGGTGTTCGTCGCCCGGGGCGATTCCACCGAGGTGAGGGTCTACGGCGGCGAGGTCGAGCATTTCGTGAGCGCCCACTCCGAAGGGGTAGGGGTGCGCGTGGTGTCCGCCGGACGCACCGGCACCTCGTACGCCGGGACGCTCGACCCGGCGGCCGTCGACGAAGTGCTCGAGGAGGCGCGCGCCAACGCGGCTTTCGGCACCCCCGACGAGTTCGCTGGACTCGTCGAACCCGACGGGGTCGCCACCGTGCCGATCGAACTCTGGGACGAGCGATTGGTGGCGACGTCCACCGAGGACAAGATCGCTCTCGTCACCGAACTCGAGCGGATCACCCTCGGACTCGATTCCCGTATCCGCGTCGACGAGGCCGACTATTCAGATGGTGGCGGCGAGTCGGCGATCGTGACGACCACGGGGATCCGACGCCATCGCCGGGCCAACTCCTGCCATGTTTCGGTGTCGGCGCTCGCTGATGACGGAGACGAGACCCAAACCGGATTCGGATTCAGCGTTGGCGACGCCCCAGCTGATCTCGACCTGGCTGAGGCCGCGCGCGACGCCGTCAATCGGGCCACTCGTCTGCTCGGAGCGACCAAACCGCGATCCCGGCGAACCACGGTGGTGCTCGACCCCTTCGTGACCGCTCAGGTGCTCGGGATCATCGGCTCGACGCTCAACGGTGAGTCGGTGGTGAAAGGGCGAAGCCTCTTCCGGGACCGCCTCGGTGAGGTAATCGCCGCTCCGGGGGTGACCCTCGTCGACGATCCGACTGATGCCCGGGCTTTCACCGCGACCGACGTTGACGGTGAGGGACTCGCGGCACGGCGCAACGTGTTGATCGACGATGGTCGGCTCGAGCGCTTCGTGCACTCCGGTTATTCCGCGCGTCGGGCGGGAACCGTCTCGACGGGTAACGCGATCCGTGGCGGGTTCGCCGGGATGCCCGGTGTTGGTTGCCTCGCCCTGCAACTGTCCCCGGGCGCTCGTTCCCAGGAGGAACTCATCGCCGGCATCGATGACGGCGTGCTGGTGCAGAGCGTGACCGGCATCCACTCGGGGGTGAACACCGTGTCGGGTGATTTCTCAACCGGAGCGTCGGGAGTGTCGATCACCGGGGGCGCGCTCGGCGCGCCGGTGCGCGAGTTCACGATCGCGACGACCCTGCAGCGGCTCCTGCTCGACATTGTCGACATCGGGGCCGACCTGAAATGGTTGCCGATGCGCGCCGCGGGGATGTCCCTCGTCATCGGTGATGTCACGGTCAGTGGCTCGTCGTGAACACCGCGATGCCCTGGTGGCAAGCCGTCGTGCTCGGGTTGGTGCAGGGACTGTCGGAGTTCCTGCCGATCTCATCGAGCGGCCATCTGCGCCTTGTGCCGTGGGCGTTCGGCTGGGAGAGCCTGTCGGAGTCGCATCGCCGAGCCTTCGATGTCGCTCTGCATTTCGGAACGCTCGTCGCGGTCGTCGCCTACTTCCGAAACGACCTACGTCGCTACGTCGTCGACGGGCTGTCGGCGCTCGGGCGTCGGCCGGCATCCGCTGATGGGCGCCTCGCCTGGTATTTCGTCGTGTCAGCTGTGCCGGCCGCCGTGATTGGTTTCCTGCTTGAGAGCCGGTTCGACGACTGGTTCGGTGACCCCGGCCCGATCGCTGTGTCGCTGATCGTTTTCGGACTGCTGTTGCTCTGGGCCGACACGCGTGGTCGACGAGACCGCGACCTCGACTCGGTCGGTCTGCGGGACGCGTTGCTGATTGGCTTCGCTCAGGTGCTCGCCCTCAACCCGGGCACCTCCCGTTCGGGTATCACGATCACCGCTGGGCGGCTGCTCGGACTGCGACGCGAGGCGGCCGCCCGATTCGCGTTCGTCATGGGTATTCCGGTGATCGCCGGAGCCTTCGCCTTCGAAATGCTTGGGCTGGCGAGCGACGGTATTCCGGACGGACTCGTGTCGACCATGGCGATCGGCGTGATCACGGCTGGAGCCTCCGGATGGTTGGCGGTGTGGGGGACGCTCCGCCTGGTCACGACGCGCACCTTTGCCCCCTTCGTGATCTACCGGTGCTTGCTCGGGCTCGTCGTGCTCGTTGCCTTGGCGTTCTAAGAGGCCAAGAGCACCACGGCGTCCTCGGGGCGAGCGGCGACGATCGCGGCTGCTCCCGCTGGAAGGGCGACGGTGACGGTGTCGTCGTCGATCGAGGCGATCACCGCTCGGTCGGTGACCAGGCGGCCGTCGAGGGCCACGGTCACTGGGTCGCCGACTCCCGCGGCCACCCCGCGTCGGGGCGCCGGCACGCCGAGCCACCCGTCGGGGATGGCGACCGTCGCGCTCACATGGGCTTCGGTGATCACCGTGCCGGAGGTGGCTCGCGCTGTGACGACGGCATCCATCAAGCCGCTTGGGTCGACAACGGCGCGGTCGGGTATGGCGGGTGCGGGAAGCCGTCGCGTCTCCCATCGCCCGTCCAACGGTTCTCCCGGAGTCAGATCGGCGGTCGCGACGAGCACCGAGGCGACCTGCCCCCATTCGGCGGTCGACCGCTCGACGGCTCGAGCCGCGTCAATCCGGGACTGGAGGGCGAGGAGGCAGAGCAGGGCGATCATTGCGGCCACCGGGCGCGGATGACGCCATACCCAGAGTCGTCGACGGGCATCGAGGGCGATGAGGCGATCGCGCACGACGGTGAACCGGTCGCGTGCCGTTTCGGCGCTCCAACGCATGGGGCCTCCTTCGCGGAGGTGGGGGCGTCAGGAGGTGCTGGATGACGTCGACGACGAACTGTCGGAGCCAGAGCCGGATGTCGAAGCCGAGCTCGACGACGAGTCACTCGATGAACTCGAGGTCGATGACTCCGAGGTTGAGCCCGAGGTTGGCGACGAACTGGTGGTCGACGACTTCGAGGAACCACCACGGGAATCGTTCTTGTAGAAGCCGCCACCTTTGAAAGTCACGCCGACCGGGGTGAACACCTTCTTCACCGCCATGGTCTCGCCAGTCTCGGGGTGCTCGGCCTCGGTGAGCGCGTCATCGGAGAACGATTGCTGGACCTCGATCGTCTCTCCGGTCTCGACGAACTTGTACACGTAGGTCGGCATGGCGGCGTCAGGTTATCGTCGGCCTCGTGGAGGTGCGCAGCGCGGTGGTGCCCGCTGCGGGGCTCGGAACAAGGTTCCTCCCCGCATCGAAGAGCGTGCCGAAGGAGCTCATGCCGATCGGCGATCGCCCCGCCCTGCAGCACGTGATCGACGAAGCGGTCGCCGCTCAGTTCGACCACATCGTCGTCGTATCGAACGTCGCTAAACCCGCCGTGGAGCACTACCTCACTCCCGACCCGCAGCTCATCGCCGACCTTCGAGAGCGAGGTCGCGACGACACCGCCGATCGACTGGCGGCGATGGGGCGCGACTGGACCGTCGACATCGTCTACCAAGAGCGCCCCCTCGGCCTTGGTCACGCCGTTGGCTGCGCCGCCGACTTGGTGCTCGGCGACGCGTTCGCGGTCATGCTCCCCGACGAGATCATGGGCGGACACTCCCTGCTCGAGCGCATGACGTCGACCTGTCGTGAGACCGGCGGGGGGGTGGTCGGGTTGCTTCAAGTGCCGTCCGACGAGGTGTCGGCCTATGGGGTGATCGAGCCGGATGGCTCGATGGTCAACGGTGTGATCGCCGTGCGGGGGCTGGTTGAGAAACCCGCGACCATCGACGCGCCAAGCGACCTCATCGTGATCGGTCGCTATGTGTTGACGGTCGACGTCTTCGATCGGATTCGGGCGCTCACCCCAGGCACCGGTGGCGAACTCCAACTCACCGACGCTCTCCGAGAACAGGCAGCGAGTGGCCCGTTCCACGGAGTGCTCTGCGAGGAGGAGCGGTGGGACACTGGCAATCCGGTGGGTTTCGCCCTCGCCGCGGTCGACCTTGGTCTCCGCGACCCGATCGTCGGTCCTGCGCTCTCGGCGCATCTCGACTCGCTGCGTTAACCGCCTCAGCGACGCCGGAACGCGCCGTCGACATCGAGCGGGAGGCCGTAGTCGTCGACCCCGAACTCGCAGAGGGCGATGCCGAGTGACGTGTCGAGCACCTGCCAGCGCCGCTCCGACACACGCTCGTATCGACGCTCGCGAACCGTGACGCCGAGCGTCTCGACGTCGACGCAGGCCACCGAGACGGTCGCTGAGCCACCCGGCTCCACGCCGAGGCGTCGCACCGGGGCCACGTGGTCGAACGGTGTGCATCCGACCGCGATGTCGCTCGCCCCGGTCAGCTCCTCGCGATGCGAGCCGTTCACCTCGCCCCAACGGACACCGTCGGTGCCGAGCCAGAGATCCGGTTGCTCGAGATCTCGGAACAGCAGGAACTGACGGACCTCCCAGAGCGGCGACAGCCGAACGACGTACTGGATGTTCTCGCCGGTGACCACTCCCGAAGCGGTCCACGCTTCGTTCTCCCAGCGCAGGGTCAACTCCTCGCTGGCGTCGCCGTCCCATCCATCCCAGCGGGCAGTCCACCCATCGGCCGGCAGCGCGCTCAGACCCGACATGGGGCCAGTCTGGCCCGCGGGTGACGTGGCGCCCACCCGCGGCTACCGTCGCCCCATGGCGATGATTCCCCTGCCGGAGGCGCAATCCGTCGTACTCGAGGGCACCCCGGTGCTCGACCCCCACGAGGTCGACTTCACGGCGGTCGCCGGATTAGTGATCGCTGATCGTGTGCTCGGCACCGAGCTCGTGCCACCGCTCGACAACACCGCGGTCGACGGTTACGCGGTGCGCTCAGCCGATGTCGCGAGCGTCCCCGTCGAGTTGACCGTCGTGGGCGAGGTCGCCGCCGGTGCGGCCACCGATCATGTGCTCGCCGAAGGCGAGACGATCCGGATCATGACCGGGGCGCCGATCCCTGCTGGATGCGACGCCGTGGTCATGGTGGAGGACTCCGAGCGACTCGGCGTCGTCGACGGGGCCGAGCGGGTGCGCCTCACCGCGAGCGTCGAAGCCGGATCGGCGATCCGACCGGCCGGCGATGACGTCCGTCCGGGAGATGTGCTTTTCGAGCCGGGCACTCCGGTCACGCCCGCGGTGCTCGGCGTGCTCGCCGGCGCGAATTGCCGTCGGGTCAGCGTGTATCCCGCCGCCCGGGTCGCCGTGCTCTGCACCGGCGACGAGCTTGTGGACGAGGACCGACCGCTGCGGCCCGGTGAGGTTCGCGAGTCGAACCGCCGCATGGTCGTCGGCCTCGTTGCTGAGACCGGTTGCGTGGTCACCGATCTCGGCATCGTGCGCGACGACGAGGCCGAACTGGAGCGGGTGCTCCTCGACGCTGCCGCCGATCACGACGCGATCGTCACGACGGGCGGAGTGTCGATGGGCGACTACGACGTCGTGAAAGCAGTGCTCGGTCGAATCGCCGATATGACGTGGATGCAAGTGGCGATCAAGCCGGCGAAGCCTTTCGCATTCGGTCACATCGGCGGTGTGCCCGTGTTCGGTCTGCCGGGCAACCCGGTGTCCTCGCTGGTCAGTTTCGAGATGTTCGCGCGGCCAGCCCTGCGACGGATGATGGGCCACACTCGGCTCGCTCGTCCGAGCGTGGTGGCGGTCGCCGATGAGGTGCTCGGGCGTCGTCCCGACGGCAAGGTGCACCTCATGCGGGTCGAGGCGACCTTCGGCGAGGACGGACGATGCCATGTGGTGCCGGTGCGGGCCCAGGGCAGCCACCAACTCGCAGCGACCGCCACGGCGAACGCGATCGCCGTGGTTCCCGACGGAGATGGGCTCTCCGCCGGTGACGACGTGGCGGTGCTCCTCCTAGGCTGAGGCGATGGGAGCGAAGCCGACGCGAGAGGATCTGGTCGACCCGTTCGGACGGGTCATCCGCGACCTGCGCATCTCGGTCACCGACCGCTGCAACTTCCGTTGCACCTACTGCATGCCCGCCGAGGGGATGGAGTGGCTCCCGCGCAGCGAGGTGCTCACCTTCGAGGAGATCCACCGGGTGTCTCGGATCTTCGTCGAGCGCTTCGGCGTCGAAGGGATCCGCCTCACCGGAGGTGAGCCGACCGTGCGCGCCCATCTCCCAATGCTGATCTCCCAGCTGTCCGGTCTTGGTGTCGACCTCGCCATGACCACCAATGGCGCCACGCTCCGAAACAGCGCGGAGGAACTCCGATCCGCCGGACTCCGACGCATCAACATCAGCCTCGACACGCTCCACGCCGACCGGTTCGAGCAGATGACCCGCCGGAACGAACTCGAGAACGTGCTCGCTGGAATCGACGCGGCGGTCGCCGCTGGGTTCTCGCCGGTGAAAATCAACGCGGTGATCGAGCGAGGAGTGAACGACGACGAGATCGTCGACCTCGCCCGGTTCGGCCGCGAGCGCGGGGTCGAGGTCCGTTTCATCGAGTTCATGCCCCTCGACGCCACCGGGCACTGGGCCAACGACCGAGTGGTCGGCCAAGACGAGATCGTGGAGCGCATCGCCGAAGTGTTCCCCCTCGAGCAAATGCCGGCCCGAGGCGCGGCCCCCGCCGACCGTTGGCGTTATCTCGACGGAGCCGGCACGGTCGGGGTGATCCCGTCGGTGACCAAGCCGTTCTGCGGGGACTGCGACCGGGTGCGTCTCACCGCCGAGGGGCAGTTCCGCACCTGCCTGTTCGCCACCGACGAGTTCGATCTTCGCGAGATCATGCGCTCGGGAGGAGACGACGACGCACTCGCTGGGCGGATCATCGCCGCGGTCGGCACGAAATGGGCCGGCCACCAGATCAACCGGGTCGAGTTCATCCGGCCCAACCGCTCGATGAGCCAGATCGGCGGCTGAGCCGCTGACGCGGTCTCGGTAGCATCGCCCCATGTCCGAGGTCGAGTTCACTCATCTGGACCCCATGGGTCGCGCCCGGATGGTCGACGTCACCGAGAAGGAGCCGACGCATCGTCGAGCGGTGGCGCGGTGCAAGGTGTTCATGCGGCCCGAGACGACCGCCGCGATCGCCAACCGTGAGGTGCACAAGGGCGACGTTCTCGCCGTGGCGCGGGTGGCTGGCATTCAGGCGGCCAAGCGCACCTCCGACATGATCCCGCTCTGTCACCCGCTGATGGTCGGCGCGGTCACCGTGAGTTTCGATCTCGGCGAGGATCATGTGGCGGTGGAGGCGTTCGTTGACACCGTCGACCGCACTGGCGTCGAGATGGAGGCCCTGCACGCCTGCTCGGTGGCGGCGCTCACCATCTACGACATGTGCAAATCCGGTGATCGGTCGATGACGATCGGCGAGTTGGCGCTCTGGGAGAAGACCGGCGGTCGGTCGGGCACCTATCGCCGGGTCGACGACGCCTCGACCGAGTGATCTCGGGCGGAGTGCGAGGAAACGCGCTCGATGTGACCGTCGTCACGGATCGCCCCGCTGCGTTGGCCGTTCTGTCACAATTGTCGTAGAATCGTAAAGAACGGCCGGAGCGGTGCTCCGCCCCATTCGCGAAACCGAACACTGATGACCCGCACTACCTTCCTCTCAATGAACGGCGCCGACCGTGGGTGAGTTGGTCCTGCTCATCGTGGCGGCCGCCTGGGCCGCGGTGCTGCTTCCTCCCCTCGTTCGCTCGAGGATGGAGAACCGACCCAACTCCTCGATCACCGACTTCAACCGGCAGCTCAGCCGTCTGCAGTCCTCGGTGCCTCAGCGCGCCAACACCAACCTTCGTACCGCTGGCCGTGGGCTCGCCCAAGCGCCGCTCGAACGCCCCGGCTCCCGTCAACACGGCCAGGTTCGCCCCACTCAGATCGCGAACCGTCGGCCCCGCGTCCATCACGACCCGACGAAGCCGATGCCGCGCCCGAACCGCGCTGTCTCCAACGCCGACCTCGTCCGTCGTCGCCGCTCGAACGCGCTGATGGCGCTCGCACTCACCTCAATCAGCACGCTCTTCCTCGCCGCGACGACGAAAGAGACGATCATGCTGTATCTCTTCGCGCTCTCGTTCATGGCGCTCTGCGGGTTCCTTTACCTGCTCGCCACGGTCCGCCAGCGCGAGGCTTCGCGCTGGGACGACCAGTGGCTGAAGCGCTGAACGGCGCGTGACGGCCGCCCGACCACCGGTACACTCGGCGCCCTCGGGGCTGTAGCTCAGTTGGTAGAGCGCGACAATCGCACTGTCGAGGCCAGGGGTTCGATTCCCCTCAGCTCCACTCCGGTCGGATTCCGCCGACCGTCGAACTCGCAGGCATGGGGCAGCCATGTCGATGCTCAACCTGCGTCGAACGGGGTTTCGCCACCGTGACTACTGACCCGTCGATCTGGACACCGGAGGCTCCGCCGACTGGTGACCCGCCGTTAGGCGCGGTGCCGCGCGCGGTCATGGTGCAGCACTGGACCGACATCGTTTTCTGTCACTGGCGCTACGAGCCCGCCGTCGTGCAATCGCTGCTACCCGACGGCATCGAGGTGGACACCTTCGACGGATCGGCGTGGGTCGGTCTCATCCCCTTCCACATGGACGACCTCGGCGTTCCCGGCTGGGCACCGATGCCGTATGTCGGGTCGTTTCCCGAGATCAACGTGAGGACCTACGTGCGCGCCGGCGATCGCCGCGGTGTCTGGTTCATGTCGCTCGATATCGACCGCTGGCTACCGGCCGTTGTCGCGCGGCTCGGCTACCGCATCCCGTATTGCGTCGGTGATGTGCGACACGTCCGTCTCGGCGACCAGGTGCTCTCTTCCGTCGATCGGAAATGGCCACGCGCGAGCGGAGCGACCGCGGCCCTGTCGGTGACCGTCGGCGATGCCGCCCCCGACGACGACCTGTCGCGTTTCCTCACCGCGCGCTGGGGTCTTCTCGCTCGACCCTTCAGGGGGAGACCCGTCTGGGCGCCGGTCGAGCATCCGGCGTGGCCGTTGCATGCGGCTGAGGCGACCCATATCGACGCGGGGGTCGTCGCAGCAGCCGGCCTGCCGCTCCCTGAGGGAGATCCGCACCTGCTGTTCTCATCGGGTGTGCCGGTGAGGATCGGCGTGCCCCGGTTGCTCGACCGCGACTGATCGGCTGCTACCAAAGGCCGACGAGGCCGGCGATGCCCGCCAACGTGACGAGCGCTCCCGCTACCAGCAGGAAACCGTCGGCTCGTTCACCCCACAGGAGACTCGCCTTGGCCCGCATTAAGCGGTAGACGCCCGAGGGCGATGAGGCACGCGCCCAGGTGGTTATGCGGACGCCGATCGCGATCATGAGGAGCGGCCAGATGAGCGTCACAACAACATCCTGCCCGATGCCCGTCGGGTCGCTGAGCCTTGCTGGCCTCCCTGATCGATGCGCTCACCGGTCGCGATGATCAACTCGGTCAGGGCGACCGCGGCTGGGTCGAGGGGGGAGTGGTCTCGGCGCATCAGCGCAAGATGCCGTCGGAAGAGCTCTGGTCCCTCCACGAGGCCGTGGGCATCGCCTCCCGGGGAGCGCGACAGCGCTCCCCACCCCATACCGAGTCGCACCATGGCCCGCACCACCGATGGTTGGTGACTATCGGCGACCACCGTGAGGTCAGCGCCGAGCGCCCGCAGCGCCTCCATCGTCGATGCCCTCGTGTGCGAGCCATCGGGGAACAGCACCCAGGGGCCCCATGTCTCCGGTGAGCCGATCTCGGTACCCGAAGGGGCGATTACCACGATCCGCTCGGACATCACTCGGGTGACGGTGACCCCCGGTGGGTGTTCGCCCGGTTCCACACACACGATCAGGTCGAGGGCACCTCGGCGCAGATCGGCGATCAACCCCGCCGAGGGTGCCACCGAGATGCTGAGCGCGACCTCGGGTCGCTCCATCCGGAACGAGTTGATCACGGAGTCGAAATGCTCCACGGCGGCGACGTCGATGAGGCCGAGGCGGATCGATCCGAGGGAGGAGCCGCGCATTCGATCCGCCCACGCGGCGAGGTCGCCGGTGAGGGCGACCACTTGGCGGGCGTGCTCCAGGACCGGTGTCGCCGACGCCCGCAGCGGTCGCCGTCGACCGTCACGGTCGAAGAGCGGCACGCCGACTCGGCGTTCGAGTTCGGCGAGGCCCTGCGACAGCGCTGACGGGGTCACGCCGAGCGAGGCGGCGGCATCAGCCCAGGTCGGGGCCACCGATACGGCCACGAGGTACTCGAGTTGCCGGAGGCTGAGATCAGGGAGCGCTGAAGGCACCCAGGAAGAATAGTTCAGAGATACTGAACAAACAGACGCAATGCAATAGGGGACGTTTAGTTTCTCCGCATGTCTTCATCACAGCCCTCCAGCCGGCTCGGCATCCTCCTTCCGGGGCTCGGCGCCGTCGGCTCCACCCTGATCGCCGGGGTGCTCGCCGCCCGCAACGGCCTCGGATCGCCCATCGGCTCACTGAGCCAGCTCGGTCGTGTTGACCCGGGCGACGGGCATCCACGACCCATCCGTGAACTCGTCGATCTCGCCTCCCTCGACGACATCGTCTTCAGCGGCTGGGACCCGATCACCCCCAACGCCCTCGAGGCCGCGCGCACCTCGGGCGTCCTCGGAGCCGAGCACCTCGACGCGCTCTCGGGAGAACTCGAGGGCATCATCCCCATGGACGCCGTCTTCGACCAAACCTGGGTCTCGCGTCTCGACGGAGTCCGGGTCAAGTCGACCGGTGGCCACTGGGCGAGCGCGGAGGCGCTCATCGACGACATCGCCCGATTCCGGGCCGAACACGACCTCGAACGAGTGGTCATGGTGTGGTGTGGGTCCACCGAGGCCTTCAGCGAGCCCTGTGAGATCCATGACACCGTCGCCGCCTTCGAAGCGGCCCTGCGGGCGGACGACCCCCGAGTCGCGCCCAGCCAGATCTACGCCTACGCCGCGCTCCAGTCCGACGTCCCGGTGGCCAACGGCTCACCCAACCTGATGCTCGACCTGCCCTGCATGGTCGAACTCGCCGAGAGCCGTGGTGTGCCGATCGCCGGCCGCGACTTCAAGACCGGCCAGACCCTGATGAAGACGATCCTCGCCCCCGGTCTGCGGGCACGGATGCTCGGCATCCGAGGCTGGTACTCGACGAACATCCTCGGTAATCGCGACGGCTACGTCCTCGACGATCCAGCCAACTTCCGCACCAAGGAACTGTCCAAACTCGGAGTGCTCGAATCGATCCTCGAGCCCGACGAGCACCCTGACCTTTACGGCGAACTCGACCACGTTGTGCGGATCAACTACTACCCGCCGCGCGGGGACGACAAAGAGGGTTGGGACAACATCGACATTTTCGGATGGCTCGGCTACCCGATGCAGATCAAGGTCGACTTCCTCTGCCGCGACTCGATCCTCGCGGCCCCGATCGCCCTCGACCTCGCCCTCTTCCTCGACCTCGCTCACCGCAACGGATCAGCCGGTGTTCAAGACTGGCTCGGCTTCTACTTGAAGGCACCGCAGACCGCGGACGGCTCCGAGCCCGACCACGACCTCTTCCACCAGCTCACTGCACTCGAGACGCAACTCCTCCAGTGGCGCGCCGGCTGACCGGTCGGGCGACTTAAACGACGGCGAGCAGACGCTCGTCGAACGGGAAGGTCGACATCTGCTCGACCGAATCCTCGGTGATCAGGTACTGATTCTCGAGCTTCACGCCCTGACGGGAGTCGGGGTCACCGATGTAGCTCTCCACACAGATCACCATCCCCGGCTCGAATCCTCCGGCAAGCGGATAGGGGTCGTCGTCGAGGCGGGGGATGTTGGGATGACCACCTGCGAGCCCAAGGCCGTGGGCCAACTGGTAGTAGCCGTAGCGGGCGTGCGGCGCCGGCACCTCGAAGGCGAGGGAGGCGAACTCGCGGAACGATCGACCCGGCGCCAGGTTCGCGGCGTTGTGCTCGAGTTGCTCGACGGCGAGGCGGTGCAGGCCGACTTGGACGTCGTCGGGCTCGTCGTCGCCGCAGAGGAAGGTGCGCGAGAAGTCGACCGAGTAGCCGCCGGCACCGACCGCGTCGGTGTCGAAGCAGACGAGATCGCCCGCTCGGAGCATGTTCGTCGATGCCTCCTGGAAATACGGAAAGGTTCGATGCCCGGCCTGCAAGAGTCGGGTCACGACGAGCTCGCCTCCGTTCGCGATGAGGGCGCGATGGAACTCTGCCCACACCTCCTGCTCGGTCGTGCCCGGGGTGATCGCAGCCGCCAACGCCCCGGTCGCCGCCTCGGTCGCTCGCATCGCCGCGCGCATCGCCTCGATCTCAGCCGGCTGCTTCACCATCATCGCCGTCTGCATCACCTCATTGCCATCGACCACCTTGAGGCCACGTTCGGCGAGTCCCTCCACCACGCCCGCTGTGGTGCCCTCCACTGCGATCCGCGCGCCCTCTCCCCACCGGCCGATGGCCATGTCGGTGACCTCGTTGACGAAGCGCTCCACTTCCTCGCGGAACACCGGGGTCTTCTTCGCGTTCAACGCGGGCGCCGGACGAACCTCGTCGATCCAGTCGGCTCCTTCGCTCAGGTGCTCGCAGCCTGCGAACTCCCACAGCACGGTCGGCCCGCCCGGGCCGACGAGCGTCAAACGATCCGGTCCGGTGAGTCCGTGGACCAGCATGTTCCGGGTTCCCGTCGCATACCTGACGCTGAACGGGTCGGAGGTCAACAGCGCGTCGGCGCCGGCCGCCTCGAGGGTGGCGTTGAGGCGAGCGCGACGTTCGGCAACCAAGCGTGCCGGGTCGACACTCGGGTTAGGCGATGAGGCCATCGGTTCCTAGCGCCTGCTCGGCGTGAAGGAGGTGGGTCTCGGTCACGCGCCCGTACACCTGGCGGGTCCGCTCCAGCGGGCCGATGATGCCGGGTTGCTCGGCGTAGGAGAGCACGAGCATCAGTCGGGGACGACGCCCTTCCACACGTGTCACTCGATGCAGGGAGTAGCGGCCGAGGAACAACTGCAGGTCGCCTGGCTGCGCGGTCACCGAACGGACGGTCGAGCGGTCACCGGTCATCACCGCTCGGAGGCCCTCGAGGTTCTCGTCGCCAGGTGACCGGAGATCGGGGGAGTATTCGAAAGCCCCTCCGGATCGTGCCTCGTCGACCGCGAGAGTGATCACGAACCGGTTCGTGTCGTAGTGCCAGCCGTACTCGCCGCCCGGAGGGATAACCGTCGTGATCAGCCCGGCGAGTGGGTCGGCGTACTCGAACACTCGGCCGAGCCCGAGGCAGGCGGCGATGAACCGCTTGAAGTCGGGGGAGACGTAGAGGCGCTGGGCGACCGAGAACGGTGGGATCATGTCGCGGGTGATGTGCCCCGCCGTCCAGGTCGATGTGAGTCGACGCGGGTCATCGGAGACGAGGAGCGTCTCGTCTCCGGCGTAGGCGCTCCTCGTCGTCGTCTCGCAGGAGACGTGTCGTCCGGTGGCTCGCATTTCGCGTTGGAGTGCGCGCACCGCCGACGGTCGGAGCAGGCCGGGCAGTTGGACGAGGCCGTCCTGATTGAGGCGGGCGACCGTGTCGGCGATGAGGGACCGGCCGGCGAGCGAGTCGAGGTCGGAGATTGGATACCGGTCCGTGTCGACGATGTCATCGACGCGACCACGCTCGGCATCGGCGAGCGCGGACGACTCGGGGCGGCGGAGGGTGAGACCCATCACCAGACAGTGAACGCCGAATCAGGTCATCTGTCCAATGGATTGTCAGCATGTTTTATGATGAATCTGATTCATGACAGAAGGGGACAATCATGAGTGAGTCGATGTCGACCCTGCTCGACCTCCGTCACTACGAGACGGTGGTGGCCATCGTCGACTTCGGCTCGATGACCCGAGCGGCCCAGTACCTGGCCATCAGCCAGTCGGCCCTCAGCCACCGCTTGAGCGAGGCCGAACGGCGTCTCAGCACACCGCTGTTCAACCGCGGAGCCGATCGACGGCTCACGCCAACCCCCGCCGGCCTCGCCGTCTACCAAGCCGCCAATCGAGCGCTCGGTGAACTCCGGCGGATTGAGAGCTCACTGGTCTCCGGTCAACCCGAGGCCGAGACCGTCCTACGGGTCGGAGTCGGCGCCTACGAGGCATACCACTGGTTCCCCGGGTGTTTGAGGGAGGTCCGTGAACGCCGCCCCGACATCGACCTCGACCTCATCTCGGTCCCCGATCCTGTCGGCACCGCCCTCGCCGATCGTTCAGTCGATATCGCCCTCGCCCCCGGCTACCCCAACGGAACGGTCGCTCTGATCCCTGCCTTCGACGATGAACTCGTGTTGATCTGCTCGCCCGAGCACCCGCTCGCCAGCTGTGGCCACATCGAACCGATCGACGTCATCGACGAGACGATGCTCACCTACTCGATGCTCCCGACCACCGGCTTCGAGTACGACCGCTTCATCCGACCATCGGGGTACTCGGCTCGGCTCGTCCGCGTCGTGCGACACACCTCTGCGATTATCGAGTTGGTAGCCGCCGGCGCCGGGGTGTCGATTCTCAGCCGATGGGCGACTGCGCCTGCCGTCGAGATGGGACGTCTCGCCGCCGTCCGGTGCGGACTCGACGGGCTGTCCATCCCGTGGCATCTCGTGGTACGCGACTCCGACGCAACCGCGGCCTCCATCGCCCGACTCATCGGCGAGCAGCTGCGCGTTCGCGATTGATCGGTCGGGATCAAGCCGAGAGGTTGATCACCAGATTGCCGACATGGCGTTTCTCGAGGAACGCAGCTTGGGCCTCGCCGATCTCCTCGAGGGCGAACGACCCGGCGACCACCGGCTGGAGCCGTCCCGCTTCGATGTGGTCGATCACCCGCGCGAAGTTGTCGGGCGGACACACCGTCGACCCTCTCATGGTGAGGTCGCCGTAGATGAGATGCCGCAGGTCGAACTCGACGATCGGCCCCGCGATCGCCCCCGCTGTGACGTAATGCCCGCCCTGGCGGATGATCGGGAGTAATTCCCCGAACAGCGCGCCGCCGACCACGTCGATCACCGCGTCGACCCGGTGGCCGAGCGCCGCGATCCGCGCCCCGGGTGACTCCCCGCGACCATCGACCACCTCGTCGGCTCCTAACGCGAGGAGAGCGTCCCGTTTGGACTGAGCAGCGAGGGCGATCACCCTCACGCCGCGGGCAGCAGCCAGTTGCACCGCGCAGGTGCCGACCCCGCCGGAGGCTCCGGTCACCACGACCACCGAACCCGATTCAACCTCGGCGTCGCGCAAGAGGTGCTCGGCCGTGGTCGCCGCGCACGGGAACGTCGCCAATTCGACATCGGTGAGCGGCGAGTCGATCGGGTGCGCGTTACGCGCGGGCACCACGCAGAACTCGGCGAACCCGCCATCGACCTCGGACCCGACGAAGCGGGCCCGCTCACGATCCTCGGGCACCTCGAGGTCGAGAATCCACGGGTCGACGAGCACGCGAGCGCCAACCATCGACACGGACACCTCGGGCCCGACCGCGACGATTCGTCCGCAGATGTCCGCCCCCTGTACCCGCGGGAACCCGAGCGCCCCACCCCACCCGCCGGCCTCGACCGCTGGGGTCGACGGAGCGTCGGTCCCCGAGCGCACCTCGGAGGAGTACCAGCCGATACGAGTGTTGATATCGGTGTTGTTGACCCCGCAGGCCGCGACCTGGATCAAGACCTCGCCGACGTTGGGCCTCGGCACCTCGACGTCGTTTCGGACCTCGATGACGTCCGGCCCGCCGTGACCGGTGAGCAGCGCGGCCCGCATCACGGCGGGGACGGTGTTCACCCGAGAGTCACCATCTGGGCCTCCACCCGCTGACGGGCGGAGGCGTTCACGCGTTGACGCTCGAGGATCTGCGAGAGCGTGGCCGCTCCCTGAGGGATCGGATGCTCAGCGAAGAAGCTCGCCGCCTCGTCAACGAGACCCGGCGCAGTGAGCGTCTTCACCGACTCGACCATGCGAACGATGGTGTTGGTGGGGAAACGGTCGTTTGCCTCAGTCCACCGGCTCGTCACCAACCGCCACGCAGCCTGCCCATGCTGTCGGTTGCCGATACACGCCCGCAGGAGGAACGGGGCGTTCTGGGTCTTCACCGCCGGCGACATGGCGAGCTCGCAGGTCTCGAGGATGAGATCGGCATCATCGAACTCGGCGAGGGCGAAGAGGCAGCGGAGCTGATCCTGCGGCGTCGGGCCGTTGCGGAAGCCGTCGACAAGCGCGTCGAACTCGGCGTGACCACCGCGGGCCGCGATCACCGTGGTCGCCGCGGCCAACAACTCAGGGTCAACACCGCTCGGATCGGTGGTCGACGACTCAAAGATCGCACGGCACCGATCGACGCTCGCGGCGTCGTCACCCGAGAGAGCCAACAGTCGTAGCAGCAGTCCTCGGAGCGAACCAACGACGTCGGGCTCTCCAGCGACCGGATCGCCGAGTCGGTCGAGCGCTGGCCGGGCGAGACCAGCCACCCGCTTAGCGAGCGCACCGGAGGCCGCATCGGGGGTCATACGGCGCAACTGGACGACGACGCCGGCGATCGCTCGCCAGACATGAAGGTCATCCTCACCGGCGAAACGATCAAGTAGCGCCAAGAGATCGACGACATCGAGACGGTCGGCGAGCACGGCGTTCCAGGCGTCGTCGACGAGGTTGTAGCGCTCGAGCGTCTCGAGGGCGCGAATGTCCTCGAGACGATCGAGGAGCGCGCGGTCGTACGAGACACGAAGGAAGCCGTGGCCCCCGGCGTTGACCACGACCGCCCCTGCGCCCGCGGGGATTCGAACGACCTCTCCTTCGAGCAGAAGGCGCGACACGCCGTTCGTCGTGCGCACCGCTACCGGCACCGACCAGACCGTCGCGTCGCTCGGGGCGTCGAACGAGAATCGACGCTGGCTGAGCACCACCTCGTCGCCATCGAGGGACGCCTCGACGAGCGGGTAGCCCGGCTGCCAGATCCACGAATCCATGATTCGACGAACCGGCTCCCCGGAGGTCTCCTCGATCGCATCCCAGAGATCGGCCGTCTCGGTGCTCCCGTACGCGTGACGGGTCAGATAGTGCGACACCCCCTCGCGGAAACGATCGGCGCCGAGATGCTGCTCGAGCATGCGGAGCAGCGCGCCACCCTTCTGATAGGTGAGCACGTCGAACATCCCCTCGGCATCGGCCGGCGAGCGCACCTCGAACTCCACGGGCCGGGTGCTTGAGAGCGAGTCGGTCTCGAACGCCACACTGCGCTCCACCCCGAACGTCTCCCAACGGCCCCACTCCGGTCGGAAGGCGTCGCAGGCGGCCAACTCCATGAACGTGGCAAACGCCTCGTTCAACCAGATGCCGTTCCACCAGCGCATGGTGACGAGATCGCCGAACCACATGTGGGCGAGTTCGTGGGCGACGACATCGACCACCAACTGGCGCTCGGATTGAGTAGCGCGATCGGGGTCCACCAGCAGCAGGTTCTCTCGGAAGGTGATGCACCCCAGGTTCTCCATCGCCCCAGCCGCGAAATCCGGTAGCGCGACAAGGTCGATCTTCTCCCCGGGGTAATCGATGCCGTAGTACTCGCGGAACCACCTCAGGCAGAACGCCGCGGTCTCGAGCCCGAAGCCGGCGAGGTGCCCCTGGCCGGGTGTGTGCACCACCCTCACCGGTGTGCCGTCGACATCGATCGGCTCGGTCGCCTCGAGCGGACCGACCACAAAGGCGACGAGATACGAGCTCATCACCATCGTGTCGGCGAAACTCACCTCGACGCGAGCGGCGCCGTCGTCGTCGACTGTCCGACGCGAGACCTCCGGCGAGTTCGAGATCGCCATCAGGCCGTCAGCGACGACGAGGGTGATCGAGAACACCGCCTTGAACTCCGGCTCGTCGAGGCACGGAAACGCCCGCCGGCAGTCGGTCGACTGCATCTGGGTCGTCGCGATCACCCGTTCAGCCCCGTCGGCATCGACGAAGGTTGAACGATAAAAACCGCGAAGTCGGTCGTTGATCATGCCGTCGAAATCGAGTTCCACCCGATGAGCGCCGGCCGAGAGCGGTGCTCCGCACGACACCGAGACCCGCTCGAGCTCCGGGTCGACCACGAAGGTCGCCTCGGCACCGTCGATACGAGCCGAGTGGATCGTCAACTCGGCCGAGTTCAACACCAGCCCCTCCACCGTCGGATCGCTCTCGGCGACATCGACATCGATCAGCACCGACCCGGTGAACGTGGCCGCCTCGAGATCGGGTTCGAGACGGACCTCGTAGCGGGACGGCAGGGCGTGGCGGGGCAGGCGATGGGGGTCGATCACCCGCGCGACACTACCCCTGAGCTGAGATGCGTCGGACTAGCGTCGAACGGGTGCGAGACACGGACAGGCGAGCGTGCGCGGGCTGACCCCACGTGAGGACGGAACGGTCTTCGATGTCGTCGGGATCGGCAACGCCCTTGTTGACATCATCTCCCATGTCGACGACGCCTTCATCGACACGCACGATTTGGTGAAGGGCTCGATGACCCTGGTCGACACCGACCGTGCTCTTCACCTCCACCGAAACCTCGGCACCTCGGTCGAGATGAGCGGCGGCTCGGCGGCCAACACGGTGTGTGGTGTGGCGAGTCTCGGCGGTCGCGCCGCCTACATCGGCAAAGTGAGCGACGACGATCTCGGTGGGGCGTTCGGGCATGACCTGCTCGCGGTTGGAGTGCGCTTCGCTCCCGGCGGCCCCGCCGACGGTGTACCGACCGGTCGGTGCATCATCGCGGTGACCGACGACGCCGAGCGCACCATGAACACCTATCTCGGGGCCTCGAGTCTGCTCACCCCTGACGACATCGATACCGATGTCGTCGCGGCCGCCCGGGTGCTCTACATGGAGGGGTACCTCTACGACCGCCCCGAGGCCAAAGAGGCCTTCCGTCATGCGGCCCGAGCCTCCCACGACGCCGGGCGGCTGGTGTCGCTGACCCTGTCCGACTCGTTCTGCGTCGACCGCCACCGAGAGGACTTCCGGGCGCTGGTCACCGACGAGGTCGACCTGCTGTTCGGCAACTCCGACGAACTCGTCGCCCTCTACGAGACGACGACGCTCGACGAGGCAGTGGATTCGGTTCGCGCCGACTGTCGGCTCGCTGCTATCACCCTCGGTGCCCGCGGCTCGATCGTGGTGACCCCCGAGAATGTCGTCGAGGTGCCCGCGATCGGGGTGTCACACGTTGTCGACACCACCGGGGCCGGCGACCTCTACGCCGCCGGGTTCCTCTTCGCGCACACGCGCGGAGACGGGCTCGCGGACTGCGCGCGGATCGGGGCTCTTGCCGCCGCTGAGGTCATCGGCCATGTCGGACCGCGTCCGCTCGTCGAACTGCGGACCCTGCTGCGATGACGGCACCGACGCAACGCGCCCTCGACACGGCCCAACGTTGGCTCGATGCTGAACCAGATCGGGACATCAGCGAGGAACTCGCAGAGTTGATCGAGCGTCGAGATCCCTCTCTCGACGAACGGTTCGCCGGGCGTCTCCAGTTCGGGACCGCGGGCCTTCGCGCCGCCGTTGGCGCTGGCTCGATGAGGATGAACAGGCTGGTAGTCCGCCAAGCCGCCGCTGGGCTCGCGCGACATCTCCTCGCGACTGACGGCCGTGCCGCCGAACGGGGGGTCGTCGTCGGACGCGACTCGCGACGCAAGTCGGATCTGTTCGCTGCCGATACGGCCCGCGTCCTCGCCGCGGCCGGTATCCGGGTGCACCTCTTCGACCAGGTGGTGCCGACGCCGGTGCTCGCCTGGTCGATCACCGGCCTCGACGCCGCAGCCGGGGTCATGGTGACCGCCTCACACAACCCGCCAGCGGACAACGGCTACAAGGTGTACCTCGATAGTGGCGCGCAGATCGTCCCCCCGCACGACGAGTTGATCTCGGCCGCCATCGGTGAGGTCGATCCATTCGACGTCCCCCTCGCGAGCGAGGACGACCCGCTGATCACCCACCTCGGCACCGATCTCGTCGAGGCCTACCTCGACTCGGTGCCCGCCGTGCGCCTCCGGCCCGAGGTCGCCCCGGTCGCCGTTGCCTACACCGCAATGCACGGTGTCGGCGGCGAGGTGCTCGTCGCGGCGTTCGAGCGCAGTGGGCTCGGTCCGCCCGCGGTGGTCGAGGAGCAGTTCGAACCCGACGGCACGTTCCCGACCGTGCCGTTCCCGAACCCGGAGGAGCCGGGGGCGATGGATCTCGTGATGGCGCTCGCCGAGCGGGTTGGCGCCCGTTTGGCGATCGCGAACGACCCTGACGCCGACCGGGTTGGAGCGGCGATTCCAACGCGCGACGGGGGCTGGCGACGTCTCGGAGGTGACGAGATCGGGTGGTTGCTCGCCGATCACATTCTGAGGCATACCGATGGTGACGACCGACTCGTCGTCACCACCTTGGTCTCATCGTCGATGCTCGCCACGATCGCGGCCGATCACGGCGTTCACTCCGTCGAGACCTTCACCGGGTTCAAGTGGATCGCTCACACGGTCGCCGCGCATCCCTCGCAACGCTTCGTCTTCGGCTACGAGCAGGCTCTCGGCTACCTCGTGACCGATCGACCCCTCGATAAGGACGGGATCACCGCCGCGGTGCTCCTCGCTGAGGTGGCCGCGCTCGCCGAGGCTGAGGGCACCGACCTCGAAGGACGCCTCGAGGCGCTCGCTGAGCGCTACGGACGCCACCTCATGGTGGAGCGGTCCGTTCGGATGGACCCGGCGGCCGGAAGCGCCGCGGTCGCCCTGCTCCGCGCGACCCCTCCGGAGCGCGTGGCGGGCTCCTCGGTCATCTCGGTCGAGGAGTACCCCGAGGCGAGCCTTCTCCGACTCGTGCTCGACGGTGGGATCCGGGTGCAGGTGCGGCCGAGCGGCACGGAACCGAAGGTGAAGATCTACGGCGAGGGCGTCGGTGTCGACCCGACCGGCGCCGTTGAGGCCGTCATCGACCTGCTCGGCTGAGCGGTCGCGCTTAGTTGCCGGGATCGCCGAAGAGGCGGTCGCCGGCGTCGCCGAGACCCGGCACGATGAACGCGTTCTCGTTGAGGTGGTCGTCGATCGCGCCGACCACGAGTCGGAGCGGCCCGCAGCCGGTGCCGAGGCGCTCGATCCCCTCAGGGGCGGCCAGTACGCACACGACCTCGATCGGTCCCTCAGCCCCACGCCGGCGCAGAAGCCCGATCGCGTGGGCGAGCGAGCCGCCGGTGGCGAGCATCGGATCGAGCACGATCACCGGCCGGCCGGTCACCGACGAGGGCAACTTGTCGACGTAGGCCACCGGCTGGAAGCTCTCCTCGTCGCGGGCGACCCCGATGAAGCCGACATCGGCCTGGGGGAGCAGCGCCTGGGCAGGACCGAGCAATCCGAGGCCGGCCCGTAGCACGGGAACCACGAGGGGCCGTTCGGCGAGACGGTGCGCGGCGGTCTCAGCGAGCGGAGTCGTCACTTTGCCGGCGACGGTCGGCAGGTTGCGCGTGGCCTCGGCGACCAGCAGGGTCCCGATCCGATCGACGTGCCGGCGGAATACCTCATTGGGTGTCGAGCCATCGCGGATCACCGCGAGTGAGTCGGCGACCAGTGGGTGATCGAGGACGCTGACCTCGACGCGGTCGTCGCTCATGACGCCCCCAGTTCGAGTTCGGCGCGGAGCAGTTCGTAACCGGGCTTCACCACGCCGTTGATGATACGCAGGCGCTCCGGGAAGGGGATGAAGGCGCTCTTCAGGGCGTTGATCGTCAGCCATTCGAAGTCGTCGAGCCCCCAGTCGAACGCTTCGGTGAGTTGGGTGAACTCGCGGCTCATGGAGGTGTCGCTCATCAGTCGGTTGTCGGTGTTCACCGTCACGCGGAACCGGAGTCGGCGCAAGAGGCCGATCGGGTGCTCAGCGATCGAGGCGCAGACCCCGGTGTTCACGTTCGAGGTGGGGCAGAGCTCAAGGGGAACGCGACGATCCCGCACGAACGAGGCGAGTCGACCGAGTTCCTCGTGGCCTGACTCGCCCGTGATGTCGTCGACGATGCGCACGCCGTGACCGAGTCGAGCGGCCCCGCAGTACTGCAAGGCCTCCCAGATGCTCGGTAGGCCGAACGCCTCACCAGCGTGGATCGTCGAGTGGAAATTCTCACGCTGGACGTACTGAAAGGCATCGAGGTGTCGCGACGGGGGATGGCCGGCCTCGGCCCCGGCGATGTCGAAGCCGACGACGCCGGCATCGCGCCACCGAACGGCGAGCTCGGCGATCTCGCGACTGTGGGCCGCCGTGCGCATGGCGCACAGGATCGTGCGGATCGTGAGCGCGGTGCCCGCCGACCCGGCCTCGAAACCTTTGATGACCGCCCCGACCACCTCGTCGAGCGTCAGCCCAGCCTCGCGGTTCAATTCCGGAGCGAAACGCACCTCGGCGTAGACGACGCCGTCCGCGGCCAGGTCCTCAGCGCACTCCCGCGCCACTCGCTCGAGCGCGTCGGCGTGTTGCATAACGCCGACGGTGTGGGCGAAGGTCTCGAGGTAGAGCACCAAGTCGTTGCGTTTCGCGCCCCGGTTGAACCAGCGGGCCAGGTCGTCGACATCGGAGGTCGGCAGCGATGAGTAGCCGAACTCGGCGGCCAGTTCGACGACGGTGGCCGGCCTCAGACCGCCATCGAGATGGTCGTGGAGCAGGGCCTTCGGCGCGCGGACCGCGATCGAGGAGTCGATCACCGATCGCTCCGGTCGAGCCGGCGCAGGGGGAGATCCTCGGGTCGCTGCAGCCAGTTCCAGTCGGGATACTCGGCCGCCGCGGAGATGCAGTGCAGGGTGTAGGCGTGACGGCTTCGGTCGGAGCGATTCACATCGCTCCAGTGCGGCAGACGACCGTCGAGAACGACCAAGGTGCCGGCCGGCACCTCGAGGGGCACGAGATCCTCCGGCGGGGTCGGCATCGGAGTGGTGTCGAGTTGCTCGAAGACGGTGCCATCGGCGTCGTCGCCGACGCGCTTGAAGAGTTGTCGGAGCGGAGCGGTGTGACCGCCCGGCGCCGCCCAGAGGCAACCGTTGTCGATGGTGGCGTCCTCGAGAGCAAACCAGAACCCCGTGACCGAGAGGGGGTCGGTGTAGAGGAAGGTGCTGTCTTGGTGGCAGGCCACCTCTCCACCGATGCCCGGCTGCTTGAAGATGTACATGCTCTGTAGCGCGAGTGCGTCGGCGAGACCGATATCGGCGGCCACCCCGGCGAGATCATCGGTGTATGAGAACGACTCGAAGACCGGGTCGAGGTCGTGCTGTGCGTGGCCGATCTTGTTGATGGCCAGTTCCTTCGGTCGGGTCAGTTCCCCGGCATCGTCAAGGGCGCCATCTTCGAAGAAACACCAGATGCGACCGCCGCTCGAGAGGAACTCGTTATTCGAGTGACGCTCCTGCTCGTCGGTGGTGAACACCGTGCGCTCGACACCGGGTTCCCACTCGTCGACGAGACCGAGCGCTCGCTGGCGCAGTTCGGCGCAGGTGTCGCGATCGACGAAGTCACGCACGACGGTGAAACCGTCTCGGTGATAACCCTCGATCTGCTCCTCGGTCAGCGTGGTCGCCATGCCCCCAGCGTACGGCGCGAGCGCCGTCGCTCAGGCTTCGGCGAGGGTCGCGTAGGCCGGGCGAACGACCTCGTCGAGCAGTTGGCGGCGGGTCTCCACCGGTGCGAACGACGATGCGATCGCGTTCTCCACCAGGCGACCGATCTCGGTCCAGTCGATGCCGCATTCGCTGTGCAATGCCCACATCTCGCCCGTCGGAGAGACGTCACTCATGAGCCGGTTGTCGGTGTTGACGCCGACGTTGAAACCGGCGCGAAGGAACGGGACGAGTGGATGATCACCGACCGAGGCGACGGCGCCGATCTGGGTGTTGCAGGTGGGCGCCATCTCTAGATGGATGCCGCGATCGAGCACGTACCGGGCGAGCGACCCGAGGACGAGCTGGCCGTCACCGTCGAGGGTCGTGTCACGGTCGAGGCGAACTCCGTGGCCGATGCGGTGCGCACCGTGGGCCAGCGCGTCGGAGATGAGTTCGAGATCCGGCGGCTCGCTGGCATGAATCGTGATGTTGAGGTGTCGCTCACGGGCGAACGCGAGGGCCTCGGCGTGTAGCGAAGGCGGCCAACCAGTCTCGGCGCCAGCCAGATCGAAGGCCACCACCTTCGGCTCGCGAGAGCGCATCGAGTCGACGAGACGGGCGACCTCGACAGAGCGCTGCTCAGTTCTCATGGCGCACAGGATGAGGTTCACCTCGATCGCGCCGCCGCTCGCCGCCTCCCCATCGCGGACTCCAGCCGCGACCGCGTCGACGACCTCCTCGAGGGGAAGACCGTGGAGTTCGGGGGCGAATCGAATCTCGGCGTAGACGACTCCGTCGGCGGCGAGATCCTCGGCCGCCTCACGGGCCACTCGGCGGATGTTCTCCGCCGAGTGCATGACGGCAAGGGTGTGCTCGAAGGTGGCGAGGTACTTGAGCAGGTCAGCCGAGGCTGCTCCCGCGGTGAACCACGCCCGCAGTTCATCGCGGTCGGTGGTCGGCAGGTTCGGCGTCCAGCCGACCGAGTCGGCCAAGTCGAGGATGGTCTCGACGCGCAGGCCTCCGTCGAGATGATCGTGCAGGAGCGCTTTCGGGGCCGCCCTGATGGCCTCCCGAGTGATCGGCGCCCCCGACGACGTCGCAGTCACTAGTGGCTGCCTCCCGGCCGGTAGGGGACCCCGGCTCGGGCTGGGGGTCTCAGTCGTTGGCTCGCGGTCGCGAGTACCACGAGGGTCACCACATAGGGCAGCGACTGGGTTAGCGACTCGGGTACCTCATCGACGGTGAGATAGGCGAGCATGGCGACACCGGTCGTGATGAGCGCGGTCACCCCTCGACGCGAGCGACGCGCCACAACGCTCGCGATCACGACGAGACCAGCGGCGATCGCGATGAAGAGGAAGAGCCCAGTCACCGAGCCGCCGGCCACCAGTTTGAGGCCCTCGGAGTAGCCGAAGACGGCCGCGCCGCCGAGCACGCCGCTCGGACGCCAGTTGCCGAAGATCATCGTCGCGAGGCCGATGAAGCCTCGACCAGCGGTCTGACCCTGGCGGTAGTACGAGGAGGAGACGATCGCGAGGAAGCCGCCTCCGAGCCCGGCGAAGCCGCCGCTGATGAGCAGCCCGAGGTAGCGGATCCGGATCACGTCGACGCCGAGGCTCTCGGCCGATTCCGGTGACTCACCGGAGGACCGCAGGCGCAGACCAAACGTGGTGCGCCACAGCACCCAGGCGGACGCCGGGACGAGCAAGACGGCGAGCAGTGAGGCGAGCGACAGGTTGGTCGTGAGTCCTCGGGTGATGCCAGCCAGGTCGCCGATCAGGAACCATCCGCGCTCCTCGAACCATCCGAGGATGTCCGGGGTCGACCAACCACCGGAGAGGAATGGCACGTCGATGCGGGGGATCGCGCCGCGCTGGGGCGGCGACTGGCTGATCCCACCCTGGGGCACCCCATCGAAGGCGAGCTCGCTCAGGTAGCGCATGCCGTACAGCGACAGGAGGTTCATGACCACACCGGAGATGACCTGGTCGATGTTGAACCGGATCGTCGCCACCGCGTGGATCGCACCGCCGAGCATGCCGCCGAGGACGGCGAGGAGAAGGCCGATCCAGGGCCCGAACTTCCAGGCGCCGAACGCCCCGAACCAGGTGCCGAGGATCATCATGCCCTCGATGCCGATGTTGAGGATGCCGACGCGCTCAGCCCAGAGCCCGGCGAGACCGGCCAGGAGGATGGGGACCGTGAGGCGAAGGGCGGCGCCGATCGTGCCCGAGGAGGTCAGGTCGTCGTAGCCGGTGATCAGGCGGACGACCGACATGATTCCGAGCAGGCCGAAGCCGAGGACGAGCAGGCGCCGCGGGCCGCTGGTCGGCATGCGAGTGAGGCTCATCAGTCCGCTCATGCCGCCGCTCCCGCCAACTCGGCGCGCGCCTGTTCAGCGGTGCGTTCGTTGAGGCGTCGAATGGTCGCCTCGTTCACGATGACCACCGTCAGCACGATGATCGACTGCATCACCTTGACGATCGAGTTCGGCACATCGGCGAGCTGAAGCTCGGCCGAGGTGGAGTCGAGGAAACCGAAGAGCAAGGCAGCCACCACGATGCCGATCGGGTGGTTTCGTCCGAGTAGCGCGACGGTGATTCCGGCGAAGCCGAAGCCGATGGGGGTCGCGTTCGGACCGTAGGCGTAGGCCTCGCCGAGAACGCTCGACATCGCCACCATGCCCGCGACGGCTCCCGAGAGCACCATCGCGATGATCGTCATCGTGCGGGCGCTGATGCCGGCGGTCTCGGCGGCGGTCGCGTTGAAACCGGAAGCCCTGAGCCGGAAGCCGAAGCGACTCCGATACACCACGACCCAGAATCCGGTGACGGTCGCTAGAGCGACGAGGAACATCCCGTTGAGGCGTCCGTCGACGATGTCCGGCATTCGGGCGCTCTCAGGCAGGAGGGTCGTCTTGATGTTGAGGCCCTCGATCTCGTCGTCGCGGAAGAAGTTCTCGAACAACCACTGGATGACCGAGAGCGCGATGTAGTTGAGCATGATCGTCGAGATCACCTCGTGGACGTTCTTGCGGACCTTGAGCACTCCGGCGATCGAGGCCCAGAACGCTCCGGCGATCACCGCGATAGCGAGGATGAAGGCGATATGGAGAGCCATCGGGAGGGACACACGACTTCCCGCCTCGGCGGCGATCAGGGCGGCGAAGAGGTACTGGCCCTCCACACCGATGTTGAAGATCAGCATCTTGAACCCGATTGCCACCGCGGTCGCTGAGAAGATCAGCGGGGTGGCGCGACGCAGCATCTCGAGCAACTTGTTGCCGCTCGCCCCGGTCTCGACGATCGTCGCGTAGGCGTCGAAGGGGTTCTTACCCGCGACCGCCAGCAGCACCGCGCTGATCGTGAGGGCGATGAGCACCGCGGCGAGCGAGCTGCCGATGGTGGTGAGCGAGGTGCGAAGCGCGGTGGCGTCGCTACCGGTGGTGATGCGCGACAGGAGGCCCGCTAAGCCGCCCGGACGCTCGCGATCGGTCATGAGGCCACCTCCCGGTGGGTTCCAGTCATGTGGGTACCGAGTTCGCTCGGCGTGATCGAGTCGGGGTCGAGCCGGGCCGTGATGCGCCCGTCGAACATGACAAGGAGTGAGTCGGACAGGCCGATCAGCTCCTCGAGGTCGGCTGACACCAGTAACACCGCCATTCCCGAGTCCCGCGCCTGGCGGATCTCGTCCCAGACGGCGGCTTGGGCGCCGACATCGATACCCCGAGTGGGGTGGGCGGCGATCAGCACCGCCGGCTCGGTGACGAGATTGCGTCCGACGACGAGTTTCTGCTGGTTGCCGCCGGAGAGGGCGAAGGCGGGCACGGTCTCGTTCGGAGTGAGCACCCCGAAGCGCTCGATGATGGACACCGAGGAGGCGCGGGCAGCGGCGCCATCGATGAACGGGCCCTTAGAGAGCGATTCCTCGTGCTCTCGTCCGAGGAGGGTGTTCTCCCAAAGCGGCGCGTTGAGCATGAGGCCCTCGCGTTGACGATCGAAGGGGATGTAGGCGAGGCCGGCTCGGTGGCGCTCGCGGGTGTTCGCGTGGGTGAGGTCGTTGCCGTCGACGATGACCGATCCGGAGGAGGGTCGTAGGCCGACGATGGCCGTGCACAGTTCGAACTGCCCGTTGCCTTCCACGCCG
>Ga0222714_10001316_pt1 | contig 27970 bp, 32 predicted proteins | sample C33_3DmetaG_FD_165048 | JGI IMG/M metagenome (GOLD analysis project Ga0222714, IMG submission 165048) | Estuarine water microbial communities from San Francisco Bay, California, United States - C33_3D | ecosystem: Environmental > Aquatic > Marine > Unclassified | place: USA: California... | reverse complement strand
TCATCAGCACCAGCATCAGCACCAGCATCAGCACCAGCATCAGCACCAGCATCAGCACCAGCATCAGCACCAGCATCAGCACCAGCACCAGCACCAGCACCAGCACCAGCACCAGCACCATGCGCAGCAGTAAATAAATGTTCAAAATCCGCAGTAAGGTCAATAACCAGACCGCGACCGCTGCCACCGCGACCGCTGACCCCGCGACGACCGCCGCCTTCTTCCAAATCACTATCCGTATCGCTTCCAAAAATATCGTAAATCAAAGTAGACGACGAATCCGGACTGGCGACCGACATAGCAGAATAATGAGAGTCAATAGAATGACACATTGTTAAATAAGTTATCAACATCATATAACAATATTTTCCCCTCAATTTTATGCATTATCAAGCCTCCTGCGAGAATTGAACTCGCGACCACTACCTTACAAGGGTAGCGCTCTACCACTGAGCTAAAGAGGCAAACATGTATTCCCGTGCCACCGAACGGTTTCCAGTGAATACAAATAATAGTAAAAAATATCTTTAAATACTTTTCCAACGACTAAGATAAAATAGCAAAATGAAAATTACATGCATGTACGATTACACTTAGCAGCCAACCGAATGTCATCCGTAGGTTCTTTAACAAATTGTAAAGCCCGCGCATCTTGTTTCACGGCAGCCAAGCAAATTTCCGGAGTTTGGTTTTTGACAAACCGTAAAGCCCATGCATCTTGTTGCACAGCAGCCAAGCAAATTTCCGGAGTTTGGTTGTTAACAAATTGTAATTTGGTCCAATCGAGGTGTACCGATTGGAGTTCATAATCCGGCCGTTGAATGCATTGGCTAATATGAGTATGACAAACAATACATTTATTAATGGAAGAAATATCAATATCTAAAGTAATATCGAAACACTGAACATGAACAAAATGGTCTTTATAACAATCACATGGCATACGATTCAAAACAGATTCATCAAAATGATATTTTCTTTCAAAAACGCAATGTTCAACAAATTCGTCTTTGCAAATGAAACAAAAATCCTTTTGTATAGACATATCCCTTGAAATAGGTGTGTAAAATCTTCAACCATGTAAATATTTGTACGACAATGAATCGCACGATTAAGCAACTAGTTTCGAAGAGTCACTTGGTTGTCGAGCATAATAATGGTACGAAATATAATCCAACTCATTGTCATCCGCCAAAACAGAAACGTTTTTCCAATTTAATTTTCGAACTTTGATTTTATCATAATGGGTGTGAAGCATAAAATTAAAATAAAGTTCATATTCGGAAGCACCGGACCCGTTTTTATCGTCGACCCATTGTAAAAATACATGATAAAAAGAAAGGTTGTGTTTGCGTTCGATTTTCGTGATAAGTTCAATCACATATTTGGTTTCGAACATCATGTGATGACAAATACCAGACATATATGGATTAAACCGCGTTAGGCTTTCATCTAACTTAGCCATATGAATAAAGTAGGGTTCATGATGCTCGCTACCGTAATTATACAACGGTTTCTCGTTTTCAATAAAATTCGTGGGTTTTAAAAAGAAAGTATCGCTGTCAATGACCAAATACGTATCAAGAATATTGGGAATGACTTGACCCGCATAGAATTTCAATAATTGTTGTAAATACCAACCATTTCTATCCAATTTGCCATGGATATTCGCAACGGTTTGAATAGAAAAAGGAAAAATGCTTTCATCAATCGTAATGCAGCCATCGACCGAAATAGATGGGTCATAACAAATCAAATAAATATTACGATACCCAATCACATTACGTTTGGTATAAGTTAATTGTTTTTCAATAACCGCATGGTCATTTGGGCCAACGGGAATGACAATATCAAAAACACCAACTTCGCTGTGTTTATTTTCAATCATGAGGATACAATAAAGAGACGAATTTATTTAAATACATTCAAACCAGAGTATATAAATTTTCCACGAAAGTGATAAAAAGGAGCGAAATAAGTTTCAAATGGTTAAATGCGGTGCAAATATAATGCTCGAAAACAACATAAAGTAAAGAAAAGAATAAAAATAGTAAATCAATCCAATGGGTTCATGTCAATCACACAAAAAAGTGAATGAAGACGATAATTTACCACCCTTTATTGTCAAGAGAAGCTTAGAACATATACATAACAATGTTCCGTTCAACCCATATCAAAACAGGTATTTAACCCAAGACAGTATTGTAAATTCGGTCATCGCCCAGTTTGCCACCAGGTCCAACATAGGACTAGAAAAATACGGAACAACGTTAGACCGGGATGATTTAACCATCTTGGAATGGATACAGCACGCGCAAGAAGAAATGATGGATGGTACATTGTATCTAGAAAAACTCAAAAAAACAATAATTGACGCGGAAAAAATGCAGCGGTAAAGACAAATAATACAAAACAAATTAAAAACAAGGACTAATGTATATAATGACAACATACATACAGACCGGCGCAAAACAAATGGAATCATCCCCGCCAGACGAACCGAGTTATGTAGATAAAAAAACGTACACAACGACACAAATAATCACATACATGGGAAACAAACGTAAGTTGTTACCCGTCATCGAAGATGCCCTCATAGAAATACAAAAAGAATTGCCGCCCAACTCGCCGCTAATTATTGGAGACGGATTTGCGGGGTCGGGCGTAGTAAGCAGACTGTTCAAAACAATGGCTACCGAATTATATACAAATGACTTGGCGGGTTACAGCCACACATTAAATACATGTTATTTGTCGTCACCGACGAAGCCGACGATTGCCCAAATAAAAAAGCACATCGACGAGGCCAACCAAAAAGCAGACGAAGAAACGCACAGTCCTCTTGCCCGAGCCACAGATAAATGGATATCCAAACATTGGGCCCCGGAGACCCAAACAATTACCCAAAAAGACCGCGCCTATTTTACGTGTGAAAATGGTCGGCGGATTGATGTCATGCGAAATTACATTGAAACACTCCCTGCAAAAATGCAGCCATATATTCTATCTCCTCTCTTAGTAGAGAGTTCGATACACAATAACACAAACGGGCAATTCGCAGCGTACTACAAAGACAAAGACGGAAAGAAAGGCGAATATGGAGGGAAAACGAAGACGGACGTGAAGCGTATTACGCAGGAAATACGTATCCCTTATCCCATATTCGAAAAATCCAAATGCAAAACCCACGTCTCGCAAAAGGACGCAACCGAATGGGCAAAGTCGCTTCCAAAAAACAAATTGGACGTAATATATTACGACCCGCCCTATAACAAACACCCATACAACATCTATTATTTTTTGTTGGATATAATCAACGATTGGGACAAAACACAAGAAATCCCGGATACGTATCGAGGTCAACCGGATACACGAACCAAATCCAAATACAATAGTGTAGTACATGCAAAGGCGGCGCTGACCGAACTCATCGAAAACACCCCGGCAAAATACATCATGTTGTCATATAATGACGGTGGTATCATTAGCATCGAAGATTTAGACAAGCTGTTAGCGGCCCATAGTAAAAGCGTTAAAAAAATACCGATAGACCATAAGACGTATAATCGATTAAAAGGAATAAGCAATTATAAACGCACGGCGGAGTACAAACCAGTGAAAGAATATTTATATGTAATACAACGGTAATTATATAAATATATAATAAATGAGCACTATAAAATTTCCAATGCGGTATTTGCCGAAAATGCTAAGCAAAAAAGACAAAGAAAAACAAGTAAGGATGCTGTTGAAATCAAAAAAATTATACAAGGCCCAAAAATATTATACACGTAAACGCGTGACGTCTTATAAGCATAAAGAATCGCGCCATATTAATAATGCGCGAAAAATATATGACGTGAAAAACATAACACCCACAAAAGAGTTGGCAAAGAAAACGGGTTGTACAATATCGGCATTGAATGAAATAGTAAAAAAAGGAGAAGGTGCGTACTATTCTTCGGGTTCAAGGCCGAACCAAACGGCCCAATCGTGGGGGCTGGCACGTTTAGCAAGTTCATTAACTGCGGGGAAATCCGCGGCGGTTGATTATAATATTATAAAAAAAGGGTGCAATCATAAAAAGAAGGCATTTATTCTGGCAAATAAGTCAAGAAAAAGATACAAATACGGACATTCGAAGACGCGGAAAACGAAGGCATAAAAGTGGAGAACATGTTATCCATATAGTATGCTAAAAATGAAGCTGAAAATGTAAAAAATTGAAATGCTTTTTCATAGTAAACGAATGGCATCATGAAACTACCAATTCGGTAACTAACAAGGACAAGGAAAGTAAAATGTCACAAGAAGGTTTGGAAAACACCCATGTCATTGCAGGGGATTACAAGACGGCCAGGTATGCAAAGCATCGTGAAGAAATGCTGGCATACCAAAAAAAGTACCACGAAGAGAATCACGAAACATTTTTGCAATACCAGAAGGAATATTATCAACGTACCAAGGAGGCAAAGAAGGAACGAAGCAACATGATGGTGACGTGCGAATGTTGCCAAAAGGAAGTTCGTCGTGGGGCAATTTCGGGACATCGCAAGACAAAAAAGCATTTGAAAAACGAGGCGACATACAATGCGGCCATGAATCCAGAGGTTCTACCCACTGATACAGCATATGTAAAAACATTGGACACTGACCTAGTGGACGAAGAAGTCATTGTATTCAAGCCACTACGAATGCGCGAGATGATTTAATAATGATGTTATGATAGCGCTCTAACGAACCGACTTTTACGAACAAAAATAAACAAAAACAAACAAAAAAACAAAAATAAACAAAAATAAACAAAAAACAAAAACGGGCGGGTTCTTCCTGTTTTTTTATGAAAAATGCAGATTAAAAGTAAAAAATAGAAATAAAATCAATTCATTTTATTATTTGATTATTATATTGATTATTATATGAATATAATATATATAGCAAGATGGTCTGTAGTATAAGTTGTTCCATATCGGCAGTGTTTATCATCGGTATGATATACATGACCAATGCCATGACCAAATCAAAGATTATCAAAAAATACGAAGAAGAACTACCGAAAGAACTCAAAGCCGTGTATGAATCAATCGTGGAAGAACGAACGCGTATTTATTACACCGGATACATACTCGGTTTTTTGCTGTCACTCATACTCATCGTATATACAACCCAAATACAACGTACAAGAATGTCCACGTCTTCCATGGTTTGCACGACCATCGCACTCGCATTTTTAACAAACTATTTTTATTATATACTAACACCCAAAACAACCCACATGTTAGACCATGTGACAACGCCGGAACAAACAAAGGCGTGGTTAGCCATGTATAAAGGCATGCAATATTATTATCACGCAGGTCTCGCCATAGGTTTAGTCGCTGTTGGAATATTTGCGTTTGCGTTTCGATGTACAAAATAATTAAACAATGATATAATAATAAGAAGAACATGATAGTAAACGAAGAATATTACGCAATCGGCGTAGGAGTATTGTTTGTGATATATGGTATTTATTTGGTCAAAAAATGTGAAACAGAAGCAGACGCAGATGATAATTCAATCAGCGACTTTCTCTTAGATAAAGAATACACAACGGTAATTTCAAGTGCAAGTGCAAGTGCAAGTACAAATGCAAGTACAAATGCAAAATGAAATCATAAATGAAATCATAAATTAGAAAGAAGCGTTATTCGCGCGATTTACAAAAACATAAGTGTAAAAAATATCCAACACAAAGCCGCAAATAGCAAATGCAAGCAATACATATTCCAATGTGGTTTTGTTTTGAATTTTGTAAAAATAAACGACCAACAGATAAAAGAAGGGAATAGCTAAAATATCACCATAATGACTGAGATTTTGTAGAGTAGGTTCCATAATATATACAATAGTCGTATACATTATGCATATCCATAAACCCTCCTCCCCTCCTCCCCTCCTCCCCCCCATCCCCCATCCCATGTAAAAAATTGAGTTGAAATAATGCATGAAACATAATGCAACAACAACAACAACAAAAACTGTAATATCAACAGTAGTACAATGCTCCCCATATTCGGTGTATTTATTGGCATGGCCGCATTTTTATTATTTAGTGGTTATATGATGTCGGGTAGTCAGCGACAAGTCGCCCCAATACACTCAAAACGCAATAGAAAATAAGTGCAAAGCAAAGCAAATCAAAACAAATCAAAACAAAGCAAAGCAAAACAAATCAAAACAAATCAAATCAAAACAAATCAAAACAAAACAAAACAAAACAAAACAAAACAAAACAAAACAAAACAAATCAAAACAAAACAAATCAAAACAAATCAAAACAAATCAAAACAAAACAAAACAAAACAAATACAATCAAATGATTAAACAAGTTCCTTCAGTCCTTTGGGTATTTTTTTGTGTTTTTTGAAAAGTTGTAGTATTTTGGTTCTTTTATGAGAAATTAACCAACTCACCAAATCAGGAGACACGACAATGGAAGGTCTTCCAAGCAAATAATCAATTTCAACTAGATATTCTCCGTCGTTATTAAATCTGTTATATGATAACTCGTCTAATATACTCGACCCATCCTCATTTTTTACATTGATATCAAAATCCTTATGATGAATAATGGCGGCTAATTTTTGTGTTTTAAAAATACGGTCTACATGCGAGTCGCCGTGATGATTAATGTAGCGAAAAACTTCATGACTATCAAACGGTACAATTTTCACACAAGTACTTTTAATATCTCTACGACAAATGGGACACGTAGGTTCCTCTTTGGTACGCTTACACCATCCAATTAAACATCTTTTATGAAATCTATGTTTACATTGGGTAGTAACATTGTTGGAAGTAATTTTGTCTAAACAGATTGCGCATGTGTTACGTAATACACTTTCGCATTTACCTGTCTTTTTATTTTTGCGGGTTCCATTGGAACAGCGTGCACGTTTGACGGTAGGCATATATACATACATGATAAAAATAGGAAATAAAAATAGGAAATAAAAATAGGAAATAAAAATAGGAAATAAAAATAGGAAATAAAAATAGGAAATAAAGATTTGAAATAGGTAAGCGTCGATAGAATTCGATTTTATGGATATGAAAAAATATAGTCATACAGAAATGATAAGAATCTTATTGTTGTTGGCAAATGTGGTTGGAATGTGTGCAAGATTCAACGAATATGTCCCAACGTTGGATATAACGAAATATCAGGTGGTCCATGCGCAAGAAAGTCTCCCCCAGGCATTCAGTTGGCAAAATGTAGATGGGGTCAATTATTTGACAAAAAATTTAAATCAACACATACCCGTTTATTGTGGAAGTTGTTGGGCGCACGGAAGCATCAGTTCCCTCGCAGACAGAATCAAAATCCGGCGTAAAGCGGCGTGGCCGGACATCAATTTAAGCATCCAATTTTTGTTGAACTGTCGCATGGGAGGTAGCTGCAATGGTGGGGACCATTTAGGAGCATACAAAGCAATACATGAATATGGGTCCATTCCGTATGAAGACTGCATGATATACCAGGCATGTAGTATCGATTCCAATGAAGAAGGATGCAAGAACAAATCGATGTTCGAATGTACGGCAACCAACATATGTAAAACATGTAATACGTTTACAAACAATGGCGGGACATGTACCCCGATTACATATTACCCAAACGCAACCATTGCAGAATACGGTGCAGTAAAAGGCAGTGCAAACATGATGGCGGAAATCTACAAAAACGGACCCATCGCATGCGGTATCAATGCGGAAGAAATCGTCGATTATACGGGCGGGGTGTTAAATGTTCCCAAAAAACTAAAAATGATAAACCATATTATATCCGTGGTCGGTTGGGGATACGATGCGGACTTGAACAAACAATATTGGATTATTCGCAATTCATGGGGAAGTTATTGGGGAGAACTTGGTTTCATGCGATTAGTGTTAGGCGAAGACCAATTGGGCATTGAAAAGAATTGTGCGTTTGCCATACCCGGGAACTGGACCATACATAACGTGCCTTGTTACGAAGACGGAAGTAATTGTTAAGCCACTTCTTCCCACCCCACCCCCCCTCCACCCCCACCCCTCTCCCACAAAACCCATATACTAGAAAAATGAAAAATATTTAGACAATATTTTTCATACACGATGAAGAATTAACCGAGCATAAAAATGCAAAGACTGTATATAAAGAAATATGTTAAAATACCCCGAGTATTTCAATTTGCGAAATGCTTTCATTTTGGTATTATTATGTTCAACCTTAATAAGCGCTTATATTTTTATAGACATGTTGGTATGTCATAACATGAGATACAAAGAACTGTTCAACACGTGGCAGTTCCCTATGTTGCTGGCATTGACAATCGAAGTAATATATACAATATAACCCAGAATTATAATGTTAATCCCAAGTTGGATAATTCATCCGCCCGTGTATTCAGGTGTCGATACACATGGATGAATTGGATAGAGTCGAACTTACGACAAATGCTCTGTGCCTTAGCATAAAGAGGTTTCATGTTAGGCGCATTGACCCGGAATTTCCCGTTCATTTGTTGAACAACAAGATTACTGTCGCCCTTGACAACAAGTCGCTTTATACCGAGTTCGAATGCATGTGAAATACCCATAATCATGCCGACATATTCAGCGACATTATTTGTTTCTTTTTTACCTACAAAAACCGATTTGCTCCAGATTTCAACACCATTGTGGTATAACACGGCGCCGGCACCCGCCGGACCGGGATTATGTTTGCTACATCCATCAAAAAAAAGAACATATTGGTCATGGGGAGTCGTTTTTTTGACAGGAGAAGAACATTGGGTTGCACCCGCACTTGCACCCGCACCATTGCCATCCTCATCCCCATCCTCATCATTGTGTGTCAGTGTAACCGCCACTTTACGATTAGCTTTCTTACCCCGATGAATAGTTGAAATGGGACAATCCACCTTCGATGGATTGCTATTTAATTCATTTATCGGTAACGTTTCCCTTGAATTTTTCGTGAGACGCCCTTCGGGCGTCCCATTATAAATCTTCACGGGTGTAAAAAAAGAAAAAATAGAGGATTGCATGAATGGAATAAAAGTTCAGTGTATAGTTACAATATATATACAATTATGTTTATATATGTTTGTTTCACCAAATAGGTTGCAAATTTACTGGATGGTATCAACAAAATGTTGCTCCCAGCTCAATTCAACAAATAGCTCGCGTTCTCTACGTTGTCCGTCTACGCAATAGAAGAGAGTAACATATCGCTTGTCGTAAGGCAATACATCACGGTTATGAATATCACAAGAAGTAAGTTCTTCCACCAGACGGTCAGTAAAATCGTTCACATTCCAAGTATCGAAAGTAATGGAAATCGGCGCGTCATCCCCATATTTATCCACATAGAGACGTTCAATACATGTAAATCCCCCAATGCGACGAAACACTTCGCACACCTCAGCAACGTGTTTGTCCCCATCGGGAACGTTCCATATAATCAATCTGCGCCAAGTCTTTTTATTGCGGTTTAGTGTATAAAAATGTTCCGGGTCAACGTCCATATCAAACTGATAATATGTTTTGTGGGGATGGGTGGATTCCGGCACAAAACGCATAGAAGTAATGGGCGACCGAATCGCAGTAGAAACGGCACCGACGTATGTAGAAATATATTCAATAGACATTCTATTTATCAAGATATAGTGACAATATAGGTTATCAAAATATCAATTTTTTACAAGTAAATGAGCGGAAGCGTCGCAAAAACAAGAAATAAAGAATATAAACATATAATTATAAATAAATAAGGAGACTATGGACCGTAGTAAAAACAAAGAATTATATGAAATACTGGCACAATATCCAATCAACAATGCAGTGTTGTATAGTTCCCACCCATTAAACTGCCCTATGAATATATTGGTACCGCAACGGTATACACAGTCAACAAACAATGATATTGTGTATTATAATCTAATGTCAATACAACCGAACATAAACATGGGTGTATATAATAGTCATACGGAGGATGAACTCCGTGAATGGGTAAATACGAGTCGTGAATATGTAGAGGACTTAGCCAATACATATAAAAAACTATGTGACATGGAAGAAATCCATTTAAATAATATAATAGACCAGCGCAAAAAATGCGAAGCATTAAATTTGAACTATGTTAGCAAGTTACCTGTCGATTTGATACGATATATAAGAGATTTTTTATTACCAGAAACACAAATAACGTTATATAAAGAATGCAATCCGCATTTAGAGGACATGTTAATGAAAATGACCGTTGCCCGTTTGAAGAAGTTCTATAAAGAGCAAATCATTCCAAAATATTATAATGATTTTATGACAACCCCGTGGAAAAGATGGATATTTACAAATAGTTTGAAACCAAATAACGTATATATATCACCAACGACCAAACCAGAGTATGTCAAAGAAATAAAGAAAGTATTGGATTTGTTGCATAATGTAATACCCCATACAGCAGACGCTTATAGGTATTGTCAGCTGCAGGGATTAAAACTGATAAAATCAATCATATATGTGTCAAGACGTTTTTCGCCTGCCCCGGCAAAACGAAAGTAGTCACCGAAGGAAATATAAAACCCGCATCGAAAAAACGAGTCACGCGAAAGTTTCGCATAACGGAAAATGATGAGAATGCAACACTAATAAATGAGTTTATGGAATTAGCCGAATAACAATATACAACAAGTAAAATGGAGATAAGAAAATGTAAAAAATTGACGTCAACTAGTATGTTTATAGAGAAACAACAAACAACATTGCATTATTGAATGAAACACGGTAAGAATGTCATCCACCAAAACCATCCAAATCAATCTTATTACATCAAAAAGTGATATATATGTAGGTCAAAGTATTGATGGGAAAAAACAGGGTATTGGAACGGTATATTATGAATCGGGAACTATTCATATATGTAACTGGGCAAATGATTGTGCGCATGGATATGGAATATGTAAAATGGCAAATGGTACAGAATATGTAGGCCAATGGAGAAACAATCAGTTTCATGGGCGCAATAACGAAATAATTTATAATAATGGAGATTATTATAAAGGGGAGGTTTTTCGAGGTGTAATAACCGGAAAGGGGAAAATGATATATGCGGATGGTAAACAATATGATGGACAATGGAAAGACGGTGTATGGGACGGGTATGGTGAGCTCATTTATTCCAATAAAGAAATCTATGTTGGAAATTTCATGAATGGTCAACGACATTCATACGGGGAATACACCTGGATAAATGGGAACACGTATTCAGGCGAGTGGAGAAACGACGAAATATATGACGGATGTATATACGATATAAAATTCGGTATAAAAAAACAAAGTATGTGGTGTTATTAAGTAAGATGTAACATAGAAATAAGTAAGATTATTTTGCGGCAGGCTTGGATAAAGACACTTTAATATTATAAAAACGGTTTTTATACGTTTTTTTTAACTTATTCATGAATAAGACGATTTTTTCACGGTGTATCGGTTCATGGGGTGGAACGTTGTTATTATCGCAGGCAGATGAGTAAAAGGTTCGAATCCCTTCTGCAATAATGGATGAATGGTTATCGCAAAAATGAGTAAACCCTTCTGCGGGAGAAATGGTAGATACAGCGAGTGGTTCAACTTCCGTCTTTATCTTAATAACATTTGCGTGAATTTGTGAACGAATTTGTTCATCGATGGCAAGTAAAAGGGGTTTGTAAACAACTTCATACGTTTTACGAAGAGGTTGAACCGCAGGAACCAATGACTTTTTGCGAAAATAGTATCGCACGCTCTTATACATTTTATCCATAACGTCTCCAATAAATCCGGCTTGAACCAACCTGCTAGTTTCAGCATCAATCAAAGATTTATTTTGAGACATCCATGATTTCCACGCATCTTTAAAATCTGCCCGACTATCATGCTCATGTAATTTGGCAAACGCAGTAAGTTCATCCATGACGGATTCTGCAAAATTATATCGAAAAACTTGCATAGAAACGCCAATATGTTTATGAGCTTCATCTTTATATAGAGGCTCAGCGGTATCAATGGTTAGATTCATGGTCGAATAGAAGATGATTTGGTAAGTTTGAATGAATAATTAATATAAAAATACTTACGCCTCCAAAAATCAATTTTTTGATAACCCATAAAAACAATATAAAGAAAACCCTCGATTATAACATGTGCAAAAATACGTAGCACGCGAGGCTCTTATAGTGTAGCGGTTATCACTCGGGACTTTGAATCCCGAAACCCGAGTTCGAGTCTCGGTAGGAGCTAGGTAATCATTTAGTTGGCACCTGGCAACCACAGGTGTGTTGGTCTATTGGAGAGCAGTATTGAGTATTTGTTTCGATACGTACAATTGTTCCATGATAATATACCAACAAATGGGGCATGTGTAAATAAGCATGCTGTTGCTTTCTTAGCTCAGTGGTAGAGCGCACGGCTGTTAACCGTTAGGTCATAGGTTCGATCCCTATAGAGAGCGTTCTTTATTATGTATATAATAAGTGGAATACTTATTATATGTACGTGAAAAAATAATATTCCTATAAATAAATGGAGAGAAATCATTTATTGGCATGCATGTTAGGTAGTTATTTAATCCCTATAGTAATCGTATTTATTTTATATCAAAACAATCCAAGCATATCAAGTATTATTTGCAATGACAAAAACAAGGCAGTGATATTGATAAGTATGATAATAATGGGTATATTTACATTGTTATATGAAAACCAACGAAAATGTCAGTTATCGATGTATATTATTGTTTTCTTATTAATTGGTATTTATGGAGTTATATGTAAGCCAGAGACCGATGCAAACCACATCATATTTGCTTACATAAGTTTTGTATCCATATGTATATTTATGATATATCATTGTTATGCTACTTCAAACAAAGTACTGTATATATTGTTGGCACTGCAAGTCGCATTAGTCGGTTGTATATACTTATATCCAAACCATTTTTTTATGATGGAAGTAGGATTATTGTTTGGGTTTGCCATATTTTATTTGTATCTTCATTACATTGAGCAATAATCAAAAAGAAAAACTTTTCTCATCACATAATAATCATGGAAAGTCCATTCGCAGAAAACAACAGCACCTTTGTGTTGTATTTAGAACCGGTTCGAAATCAGTATTATAAAACGTATCAAAATATAATTACGGTAAGTACTATGCCCCCAGGTCCATTGCAACAAATGGTCAAACCCCAGTCCTTTGATAAGTTGTCTTCCTTTCAACAAGCAAGCCCCTTTTATCAAGGCATGAATTGTGTACATGTATTATTACGATACCCCAAAACACAACAATATGCAGCCACCAAACATGGTGACGTATTTATGACGGCCGAAGATATTCCCGCAGTATTATCTTACTTACAAAATAATAATTATGTAGTAGACACGAATATGACAAAGCTGATGTTTAAATCCCGCATACCCATGTCGGGGGTAAGCGAAACCCGAATGTCAGGGGAACGTCGCATGATATGTATGGTGACTTACCCGCATGTATAGATTGTTTTCAAACCCGTGGTTTGGAGTGTCGCAGATTTTTTTTCACACGTTGTTCATGTTCTGGTGTATCTGCTTCCAGAATACCTTGCATATCTCGGTATCGACGCAAATACGCAGCGTGAACTCCTGTCGGTGGTTCATGAAATATTTTACCGGTGGTTGCTGATTGACTATGCATCCATCGCCGTCGCAAATATTCAGCATGCACAAACCGGTTGATACTGGCTTCCACGACCATACTTGAAATAACTGCTATATATATGGCGATACCAAACAGGAAGCGCATGTTATAAGTATTCTATTTATATTTTACATGAATAGAATAACTCATTTCACATTCAATTTTATACACTTTTTATTTACACCCTTGAAGATACTATACCAGTAATGATTTGCTACTCCATAATTAGACGGTAAAAGATAACACCTTTGATATTTATGTAATCTTATAAATTCAAAGGTAAATAATAACAACATAAACGTTTCTCAATAAATAATAATAAGGCGACCAATGATATATGATTATGTAATTTTAGGCGGCGGAATGGCTGGTTTATATACGGCTTATCAAATCGTCAAAAATCAGCCCAACGCGAAACTATTGATAATAGAAAAGGAGAAACGTCTGGGTGGGAGAATATATACACACCACGATACAGTCATGGATGTAGAAGCGGGAGCAGGAAGATTTCATAGCGGCCAACCGCATATTCTCAAACTCATTCGCGAACTCGGTTTACAATCAAAACTTACACCAATAACAAGCACAGCCACTTATGTAGATGAAACTGGAAAACGTATGAATTCTATATTGGATGCTCCCAATGATATTATTGGTGTGTATAAATTTATTGAAAACACGAATAAAGCGGCCCTACCATCGCCCGAACCGGCTCTCATGGCCGCATTAGACAACTTTTTAGGAAAAGAGAATTTGCCGAATGCAGGAATTATTACAAAAATATTAGCCGCTAGCAAAACCGTTTCCGTGGAAAGTCTACGCAATCAAAGCCTGTTAGATTTTGCAAAGACGGTCATTACTCCCGAAGAGACGGAATTCTTAAAAGCATCATTCGGTTATTATAGCGAATTGGTGATTATGAATGCATACGACGCATTATATTTGATTGTAGTGCATTTATCGCCGGTCCATCAATATTATGTGCTGAAAGGTGGGTTATCACAAATGATTACCAAGTTAGAAGCAAAATTAATGAAATATATGAATGTTCGAATATTGAGAAACCGCACAATTGAACGAATACGTTACATTACATGGAAAGGCGAGAAGACATTTGAGATTTCGTGTTCAAACGTGACCGCTCTATATTTCGCGCATCACTGCATAAGTGCCTTGCCGAAACAAGTGATTGAACAAATCAACTTCTTTCGTCCATTAACAAAAGTGTTATCTAAAATAAAATGTGCCCCATTATGTCGAATATATTCGAAATTCCCCCAAGTTCCCAAGACGCCTGAAAAGAAAGCACATGCATGGTTTAAAGATTTACCGAAACTAACAGTAAATAATAACTTGCGAATGGTGATACCATATGACGAAGCCAATGGAGTGATTATGACATCATACAGCGACAATAAATTTGCCAAATATTGGAAAAGATTGCACGATAACAAAGGAATCGAAGGAGTCAACACAGAATTGATGACATTGTTAAAAAAGAGCACGCAAATCCATCATATCCCGGCGCCCATCAAAACCGAAATATTTTATTGGGACTGTGGTGTAGGGTACTGGGGGGTGGGAGCAAACAGTGAGAAAATATCGAAACTCATCGTACAGCCATTTGGTCCCAATGTAAAGATGTATATGTGCGGTGAACATTTTTCGGAAAAGAACCAGCAATGGATAGAAGGCGCATTAGATACGAGTCTAGCGGTATGTAAACGCCTATGGATATAATCTTTTACACCGATGAACATTTAACTTCACACGTTGCGAATAGTAAAATGTTCAAAGGTGTACACAACTCTCATAAAATTGACATATTACAAAATAATATGTGAATAATAACAAACAAGCGCGTCAAAATGTCCGCGGACTTACGCAGCGATTCCAAATATTATCATGGAGATTGTAAATGTACCAAAAAGGAAGTGCCAAGTACAATAGCGATACAATGCGCAAATTGTATTGACGGTATTTATCCGCCAACAAATAATAGGACGGTAGAAATTTGCAAATGTAGAGACGTGGAAATCAAACATTTTATATGCAAAACATGTGCTCGTATTCGAGATAAAATAGATGAATTAAATCATGAACTGGATATATTAATGATTGATATGAATTATGAAATAAAGCGTTATATGGATTGTACAAATAAGGTGGAACGACTGCAAAGTATATCGAACGAATTGCAACAATGTAACCGACAGTTATTAGAGAACTTAGTAAATGATGACTTAGAAGACGATTGGTAAGGAACACATATAGAAAATAAAATTGATTTAAAAATACACATTGAATGATAATCATCTAAAATGAGCAAATGCATGGATGAAAATAAACTCGTAAAGCATATGCCTTCTAAAAAAATCCATGTTCCAAAACCAATATTGAAATGGGTTGGAGGGAAAACGCAAATACTCGAGAAACTAGTGGATGATTTTCCCATCGAAATCAATCATTATCGCGAAATATTTTTAGGTGGGGGAAGCGTTTTATTGTCACTATTATCGTATGTAAAGAGTGGAATCATCAAAATACATGGTAATATATACGCGTATGATATAAACGAACCGTTGATTAATATTTACAGAAATATACAAACTCATCACAACGAACTCTATGATATATTACAAAATATCATTGTAGAATTTAATGCATGTGGCAATGGAGAAATAACCAGAAAGCCAAAAAATCTCGAAGAAGCAAAAAGCGCAAAAGAAAATTACTATTATTGGATAAGAAGTGAATATAACAAATTGAGTCCACTCGATAAAAACACCCTCACCGGTTCTGCTATGTTTATATTTTTAAACAAAACATGTTTTAGGGGTGTGTTTCGAGTGGGTCCAAACGGGTTTAATGTTCCTTATGGACACTATAATAACCCGGAAATTATAAACAAAGAGCATTTGGAAGAAATACATGATTTGATACAAAATGTAATCTTTGAATGCAGCGATTTTACAACATCATTAGCCCAAGTAGAGCCACACGATTTTGTATATCTTGACCCGCCATATGCACCGGAAACAGCAACCTCTTTTGTTGGATATACTGAAAATGGATTTACATTAGAACACCATAATAGTTTGTTTCGTTTCATACATGAACTAACGGAGACAAACAAAAAAATAATGTTAAGTAACGCAGATGTCAGCTTAGTGCGTGAGAACTTTACAAATGAAAAATACAATATAACATCGATTTTATGTAAACGGTCCATCAATTCTAAAAATCCGGATGCCAAAGCGAAAGAAGTGATTATAAAGAATTATTAATCCACGTATCAAACGTTTCAAAATAATTGTCATCATCGCCAAATAAAACCGCAATATGGCTTTCATTCAATATCGTATTCAATAGGGTGTATTTTTTTTCGTTAGATACAAATTTATTTTTCAAAAAGTCGCTAACACAGAACCCATAAAACACTTCAAAATCGGTGCCGAGTACGAGTTCGTATTCTCGTTTGAGAGAAGGTCCGGACCATAATTTGGTTTCTACTGACCCTTCTACATTTTGCTCTTTTTTTTCTAATATTTTAATGACTTTCCGTCCATTGGTATATTCAATAATATAGGCTTCGTCGGGGCATCGAAACAGTTCAATGTTATATTTGTTCTTCATGTACATTTTAAGACCATTTTGTAATACGAAAACTATCGTTTTATCTTCACATGTTTTGGATAAGTAATAATCATATGTCTTTTTGGGTTTGTTTGTAAAGCTATTTTTGGTATATCCCGCTTCCAATAATCTATGTTGATTGTTGGTTTTTTCTTCGAATTTTTTTCCATACAAATTGGTGTTTGCACCTCCCGCACCAGTCCCTTTGTTAGTGAAGGTAACAGGAGTCGTTGTTTCCATCAAGGTAGTTTTGTTCATGTTAATAAGGTTGTATTACTATGAATGAAGTATATGTACATTCAATTTTTCGTTACATAAATACACCGATGGACATTTAAGTTCGCACACAGAGTGTGCGTCTTAATTGATTTATCGGCAACGTTTCATTTGAACTTGAACCGCACTTTGTGCGGTTTTAATTGTTCAAATGTGTAAAAATCAAATAGAACATATGTATAATAGTAGTATACGCAAAACCGTTATTTACACCGATGAATATGATAGTTGCAGTAAATACACATGGTATCATAGGTAGAAACAATCAACTGTTGTGGCATATACCGGAAGACATGCAGTATTTTCGAAAAGAAACGCAAAATACAATTGTCGTAATGGGTAGAAAAACGTTTGAATCTTTGCCAGGAGGTCCATTAAAATCGCGTATCAACGTAATTATCACGTCCCAACCAGAAATCTATCGTCCAATCGAAAATCCATACACTATATTTTGCAATTTAGAGGATTGTGAAGAGAACTTGAAAGAACTACAGAGAACTACGCAAAAACCGATATTTATTATTGGAGGTTCTCAAATTTATAGCCATTTTTTCAAAAAATGTAAAAGAATTTACGTGACGTGGGTAGACAATGATGAATGCGAAGGAGTCAGTATATATCCATTGTTAACAGAAATACAATCTACTTATCATGTGATAAATAGTATTCCGCAGAAAGATACAGCAAACGCCGCAATAAAGTATAAATTTGTTGTATATGAATCGCCATAAATTTATTTGCAATAAACTTAGAAATTGAAAATATACCTATAATATAACATAGAATGTTGGCTGCACTCAAATCGTTTGCTGGTATAGGAAATGACCAACAACAAGATATAGAAAATAATCCAGAACAAATGCAAAAACAGGACGAGAACGCGAATAATGCAAAAATAAAACTCTTAGGTGAGGGTAGTTATGGTTGTGTATTTAGGCCAGGTATAGAATGTTCGCACAAACAATTGACTACAAAAAAGTATATTACAAAAATTCAAAAGTACAAGGAAACTTCCAAACACGAAGTTGAAATAGGTAAAAAAGTAAAAAGAATTGCAGGATATTCACAATACTACGCACCCATTATTGAGACATGTGATGTAACCATAAGCACATTAGGAAATGAGAAAGAATTGAAAAAATGCGATTTTATAAAAACTGCACCCGAATTTAGCGATAAACAGTATGAATCAAATCGAGTCATGTATGTTGGTAAAAATATCATAAGTGAATATTTAATAAAAGAAACTGCCAAAGTAAGTCAAGTAGAGAACTATTTTCGTAAAATGATAAACATGCATATGATGTTGTTGAATGGAATAACAAAGCTAAATGAGGCGAATATCATGCATTTTGATATGAAAGAAAACAACGTAATGTGTCGAGACAAGTCCGGGCGGCCAATTATTATAGATTTTGGCTTGTCTGTAGATACAACAAATATGGCTTCTCCAGAATTTCCCGCGGCAGATACCTTTTTCTCCTATGGTGTGACATACGCACCTTGGTGTTTAGACATAGGACTGATAACATATATGATACATAAAACACAGAATGCAACCATAGAGCAACCTGTAGTAAATGCATGGCGTAATAAAAACGCAACAATAAATGAAACAACGGCAGTTATCACCGAATTTTTAACAAAGAATCCAAGTATATTAAATTTATTTACACCAGAAGAAATAGAAAAATATAAGACAGAATTGGAAGCATATTACAAACCATTCATAGAGGGAGGGATGTTGAATATGCCAACTTGGGGAAATGTATATGATGAATTAGTGAAATACCACAAAAGCTGGGATAATTACAGTGTTGCTGTCATGTTTTTGAATATATTACATTTATTAGATGTGCAAAAGATGAAAGCAAATGAATTACCCTTTATGAAAGTATATGTCGATACATTGAAAAAGATAGTTTTGTCCATGCCGGATAAACGTCCAACTGCAAAAGATACGATGGAAGAACTAACCCGTACCATGCGCACCGTTCAACGCAAAGATAAAGCGACAATCGGCAAACTATTTAAACCCGATTTTGAAAACGCGGAAAAATATAAACAACGGTCTCGCCGAGTAAATGAATCAATTCATTTGTCTATAAAAACGGATGATTATTTACTTGTTCATAAACAGCAAATGATGAATAAAATAAAAAAGAAATTACAACAAAGTAAAAAAGAAATTACAACAAAGTAAAAACTATAATTAGAACAAGAATTTTGTTATGTACATATAGGTATTTTTATACATAACAAAGAAGAGTTAGGTGTTATCATCCCCGACGGAGAAACATAATGAATGTAAATAATCAGTAAGCGGTAAATATCGTTGTTTATTTAATCGTGCAACCGCAGCATTATAAGATGTTATACACAAACCGTCACAAAGCTGATTCATCACGAATTTAATATCTTGAAGAATGTGCATTGAATATCCGGAATAGAAATATTGTTTATAGTCATGAATAGGAGTAGATATGTCAATCATATGATGGTTGGATATATTCCAAAAAAACATGTTAGGTATAACCTTTATTTGTTTGGCCATAAAAATAGTTTGTATATCCACATTATGAATGTCCAAATAAAAATCACTAATAACTACCATGTTTAGATTTTCTGCAAATCTGGAAGTGGAATGACTATCACATATTCCTTGAGCAATAAGTTCAACCGCTTTTTTATATTGCAAAGGAGAACCTTGTATGGAAGAAATGGATTCGAGTATAATTGCAACGATGTCAACGAACAAATCGGTTTCTTTCCATTGAATCCATATAGGTGAAGCCGCAACAGCCATCATTCTGCAGTGTATATTGCTTTTACTTGCAAGAGTGATTGCAATACCAATGGCATGATAAAACGCATCGAGGTCACCTTGTTGAGTAGACGTGGATACATCTAATATAGGTATCGTAAAGTGAAACGAACTGGGTTGAAATCGCATCATAATACGTTTCCATTGAGCATTTAATTTATCAGTGGTTTGTTTGAGCTCATTACGGTCAATAGATTCTTTACATGTTATGATTTGAACCGCATGTTTAACAAGAACCGCAAATGTTGGTAGAGAACCCGTAATCATTGGTTTATTGGGTTGATTATATACATCGGGTGTATAATGCATATCAGCAGCTACGCGATTCCATTTATCGAAATGTTTCATATACGTTCCAATCGAAATATGTTCATGGTCAATACAATTCCATAGATTATTTGTCATTTGAATTTCCGTGGTATGTAACTGTTTATTCAAATACGCAATTTGTTTACGAAATAGCCGTTTGCATTTAGAGAATGCTTTTGTACGAGATTCAAAAGAAATAGCCGTGTTAAATATATGTGGATGCACCTGGTTTGACCAACATAACACAAACCGGTCAAATAGCCAATCGTATTTTTTATGTTCACGCGGTATCCATTTTGCAACATTCGAAATATAGTGAGTATTCATCGCATGAATAGAATGTTTCCAGGTTGCATTATCTTTGATAAGTTGCGTTACCGCTTTTTCAATGCATATATCAATCAACGAATGTTTATCGCCTTGTTTTGAATACACGCGCAAGAAATCGCAAATGGATATCATGTCTTTCCATGAACCGATAGCATTAGAATATATATTATTTTGTTGGCATGTATCTTCTGTTTTATAGCTATTTTGAACCAAATAGTGTACTGCATAGATTGCCAGAGCCGGAAATACATCATAAAAGGCCATTATGAGAATATAAGACATAGTACGTTCTCCCAATCCTTCTTGCATATCACGCGTGTAAAACATGAATAAATAGAATGTATTTAATAGTTGAATATAGGTAGGTGCCGTTTTGTCGTAATGTAAATTCATTTTTATCGTTTTGAGAACCTCTATTACATGCGAATGAAGAAATAAAATATCTTCGCGGTTATATTTTCGCGCAATATTAAATTGAAGGTAAATAAGTTGTTCTTGCAAATAATCTATCTTTGAAGAAGACGAAGACCCAGTTAACAATGGAAATTCATTTGCATCTATACATGAAGCCATACTTGATTAGTAAAACATATAATATATCATTTAAATCATTTTATCAACTACATGCGGCGTTTTCGTGTACCGCGCTTTTGTAACGATTGTTTATAGTTTTTATGCATTTCTTGCTTATCAAAAATGCGAACCTTTTTTGTAATATTTTTATTCATTTTAGTTGCAGGTTCAGCTTCTTCTATATCAGGTTGGGTTTTAAGAATAGATTTTAATGTATATTTATGTTTGGTTACTTGAATTTCTTGGAAAAAAAAGTATACCGTATTTATGGAGTGAAAAATAAAAATAGAGGATGGAATATGGATAGGCCCAATAATAGAAATTTCTTTGAAAAAAGACACTTGTGACAATTCGTCTTCTTTCGTTTTTGAAAAAGACTGTATTTTTTCGGGTTCAATATCGACAACGTTTATAAAGGCATTTGTAAATTTATATTTAGAGACAGGAGTTCGCAGTTTTTTAGTTTGTATTATTTTCAGTATTACGTCTTCCGCAATATAGGAAGTAGAACATGAATCCGTGGTGGTGAGTTGGATAACATCGCGCGTTATTTTTTCAATATAATGATTTTGATTAATATAAATAAATACCCCACAAATATGTGGCATGGTTTCTCGAGAATAATTCGCATGTATATCTTGAAGTTGTGTTTCATGTTGAATCCAAGAAGTGTCTAAATCAGTATTATCCTCATCAACAAATACATCATCTGCAATGTTTACATGGTCTTCAATGGAAGTCATAGAATATGTAATTTATATTTTTAGATATATTGATTTACAATATTGAACATATTATAAAACAATATAAACAAGAATATGCATGTATATTGTCTCGAAACCGCGTAAATAATTTACCATTCATGTCGCGTATATAATTTGCTTTATGCACGGGGATATATACATGACAAATTGCTTGACAGTCAACACAGAGTTTTTGTTGATTAAAGTATGACCGGTATTATATTCTTCTAAATTTGTTACTATTTAACAGATTGAATGAATTGACATATAAACCATAGGAATACTTTATGTAGAGGCGTATGGTAATATACAACTCTAATTGTAAAAATAGAAACCAATCGTAAACATACTCGAGACAGCAACCTACATTGTGGGTTATAATAGGGATAATGATATAAAAATTATATCATTATGATACATCTTAATGAAAAATTGAAAATTGCCGTTTATTGAAAATAATCATAACATCAACGTGTATTTAATATTGTAGTAGGAATGACATCAATGTGCATACCACGAGTAGAGTCGTCGATGACATTGGATTATATAAAAAATAAGATAAACAGTTTGAATATTGGCTATATTCGACATATTCGGGAGATTCCATTAAAGAGTGACCCAACTCATAAACGAATTTTAATGCGGTTTGACTGGAAACAACACAATGATAAATCTATTGTATTACAACAACAATTAGAGGAATTGGGTTCATTAAAAGTAGTATATAACATGCCTTGGTATTGGAAATTGGTTATTGCTCAATAGGTACTTCAGGAAATGCATAGTTAGAAACATCTATTTCTCTGTCTAGGTAGAAAGAGATATCTCTTTTTTCTTGAATACCATTTTTACGCACTTCAGGAATGAATAAATGGTCATTAAATAATTTCAGGTTTAACCCTTTATTGTAAAAATAACAAGTAATGAAAAAGCAATCAATCGGTAAACTATATTTCAAAAAATATTCAATACCAACACTTAATACGTAATTGCGCATTTTTCGGCTACAAATATAGGCATATGTACCGTAAATGTTTATGTTTTTAAATGTTTGATGATTTAAACTTATAATATTTGTATCATATTGTCGAAGTTTCAATAACACTTTATCTGCTGAATTATGTCCAATATAAATAAAATCCGTATTAGCTAGGTCAGCATTCGTAATATGGAAAAAATCATGAAAATTATTTTTAATGTATACATCTTCTTCGAGTATCATAACATGGTCTAATTCGGTGTCATTGTTTATGCGTTCATAAAGTTGTAATGTAGATATAATAAGTCCTAATGCTCCAATAGTAAGACGTTTGTTTTGTTTCCCGTTATAACTATCATAATCCTGACAATACTTGTTATATAAATTTATTGTGTCTGGTTCACTTGCTGCATAATGTGCATCGAATATGTTAAAATTAGAAAGATGATTGTCATTGAGAATGCCTGTTATATGTTCTCTACTACGGATATTACAAGGTAAGCTAATAACATAAATTGGCGGAATTTCAATACAGAGAGGTTTACATGTTTTGACAAACAATTCAGTCGCTTTACGCGTGTCGGTGCTATGGTCAACATGATAAGAATTTGCATATTTCAATGAATTTGTTTTATTATAGATACACATAATGTATTGTATAGCATATACATGTTGTTTTGCTAGTTCAGCTACGCAATATAATTCGGCCATATCAGTACAACGATCAATCCATTGACCGTCTTTTATAAGATAATATTTTGGAACCATTTTAAATAAAGTTGCATGTCCTGTGCGTAAATGAGAAAATAACCAATTTGGATAAGAACGATAACGAGATGTGTTTTTACATATTGATGGGTATGAGTGCGCAGAAACAATCATTTCAATAGTTCCTGAATTATACATTTTGTATCCAGAATAAACCATAAGAGCTGGAGTATTTGTATAAATGTAATTTAATCGATTAAGCACATTCGAAGAAGATAACCAGTCGTCCCCATCTAATATGACAACAATACTGTCTCTTTTAACTAATTGATACATATTATATTTACAATACGCTTGTTTCATATTTTGTTTATTAGCAATATAGGTCACTTTATCTTCAATATGAAATTTATCAACGATTTCCCGAAATAAACTACCAGTGGAATCCGTAGAACCGTCATTCGTATAATAAATATGCCAGTTTGTATACGTTTGATAAATAATAGACAATAAATTATTAAGGATGTTATCTTCATTGTTATAAGATGAAATCACAAATGAGAAAAGAGTTGTTTCTGGTATGTCATTTGATGAATCTATAAACGTAAAATAGGGTATTTTATGTACCAAATCTTTGGAAATGGATATATGATTCGAACTTACATTTGTAGGCAAAACCATATTACGTATAGTAAACAATATTTGTTCGGGGTGACTAGTTTCCGTCGTATGTGTGGAAAGATTACGAAGCATGTCCCCCCCATGAATTGTTCCAGACGGGTGTAAACTAAAATTCATAGATTCAGGATTGTATATATTATATTCCGCATTTTGTGTGGAAAGATGATGAAACATGTTAAATGTATTAATATGTTCGGCGGAGCAAATGTTAAAATTCATTTGCTGGTTAGGATTATCGATTGTATTAGACGATTTTTTATATGTTTGAATGGGAGAATGTTGAAATAATTCTAGTAAGCGAACGGTGCTGGATGGCTGTATATTTAAATTCATTTGTCCGGCACTAATTTCAAATGCATCTATCCCAAATTCATCTGTTTGTTTGGGAGGAGGTTGAATTAGATTATGAAACAGTTTATAATCGTATTTTGTCCCTGGCGAAAACACATTTAATTGCATTTGCCATGTATTATTTTTAATGGAATATAATTCGGTTTCATCTATATATGCGGACAATGGATAAAAATTATCCGTTACGTTATTAATTACATTGGATGGATGTATATTTAAATTCATTTGCCCGGTACGATTTACAAGTGCATTTAAATCAACTTCCTCTTCTTGGACGGACGGAGGCTGGATACTACTCATACTGTGAACGGTACCAGATGGTTGGATACGTAAATTCATTTGCCCGGTACGATTTACAAGTGCATTTAAATTAAGTTCCTCTTCTTGGAAGGACGGAGGCTGGATACTACTCATACTGTGAACGGTACCAGATGGTTGGATACGTAAATTCATTTGCCCGGTACGATTTACAAGTGCATTTAAATCAACTTCCTCTTCTTGGACGGACGGAGGCTGGATAATACTCATACCGTGAACAGTGCTGGATGATTGGATACGTAAATTCATTTGCCCGGTACGATTTACAAGTGCATTTAAATCAACTTTCTCTTCTTGGACGGACGGAGGCTGGATAATACTCATACTGTGAACAGTGCTGGATGATTGAATATGAAAATTCATTTGTGCTGGTATAACGGGTTCAGGAGGAGGTTCAGATGATTTAAATGCAATACTATTTTTATAAAATTTAGCTAACCTTTTTTGTTTATTTTTTTGAATAAGAGTAAGATAATGGTCTTTAATTTGTGATAACATTTACAATAAGTTGACATAAATATTTGTTTATTTGTCGTTAAATAAAAAGTGAAAATACTTATCTAATACGGGATTATTACTTTGGATGTGAACTGGATGAAAACAATGTTTCCATAAACATAGAAACCATATACCTAAACGATTTGTCTCTCGTTCAGCTTGTTTAATCTCTACAGTAAAAATGTCATCCATACTGCTATATGCAGTACGATAATCATTTAATTCATGTTTTAAATTATCTTTCATTTTATATAAAAAATCAAGCCTATTTTGTTCACGTTGTTTATCATTTGTTTTACGTTGTATCATAATTGCGTTTAGCGACTCCATATTAAAGTCATGTTCCTCAGTTTTCCATTTATGTAATATAAACCGAATTTCATTTTGAATATCTTTGAATTTCAGTATTAACGTATTTCGGTGATTTTCCAATTTTTTAATGAATGAAAATATATTCACGTGACAAATAATCGGGAAAATCTGTTTTATTTCAACCGGTATTAACGTATTATTAACTTCCTTCAAATCATTCAACTTTTCTTCAATATTATTAATTTGATTTAATACAAGAGTTCGTTTTTCATTTTCAGTATCGAGTAAAACCAACTTTGTATTTGTCATTTCAAGGGAAATTTCAAATTTATCATAATGATTTGCAAGCTGTAAAAATAGCGTAGATGATGATTCTAATTTTAAATAATGCATTAATGCAACCAACATAGCAATGGTAGCATTTAGTGCGGTTATTATCCATTTTGTTTCGCTATCACACTTTACAAAATCGGTAAATATAGTGACACCGCATGTGATAAAAAAGGTTGGAAACATCAAACAATTATGTCTCCAGTTTGACAACTGATTGGATTGAATATAAATGTTTTTTTGTCCTCTCATATACGTCGTTAAAATATCCAAATGACTGGAATATTTATTGTTGAGTTCAGTATCATAATATTTGTCCAGCGTGCGTTCAGCCTCATCGTAGGCAATTTGCTTAAATGAGTTCCGGTTTCGACGTTTATTATTTGCACGAGATTTGTTATCGTGGTTGCTATGATTTACTATGGTTGGTATAATTTTATGAGCAATATCATCCAATGAAATCGGTTTATTTAAACGTAGCGTACGGGAGCCTTCCTCTTCGCCATCACTGTTATTGGAACTACCGGAACGACTTCCATAATTTGAAATCGTCATCGGGCTATCACAGCGATTGACATTTTGCCGAATAATTTCATTACAATTATTGGATGTAGTTGCATATTCCGTGCGAAGTTGATGTAAATTCGCGTTAGATACGTTTATAAAATGTGTGTCAGTATAGTTAATTAAGTTATTTTCTTCATGAATATCACCCACTTCGAGGTCAACATCATTAAGTACATTTACGCGCATTGGGGAAGAAAATTCTGCATTATTTAATGATTCTGTTTCCGTTGAATTTGAAAGGTGTTCCTGACTATTATCATCGCAATCATTATTAGAGGCGTTCATAAATGTTATATAATCGTAAGATATTTTTATATAGATATTTATGAAAAATTGACGACTGTTGACTAACAATCAATAATACAACTACCAATCAATGAACACTACATGTGTACCTACAATAAAACAAATACATCGTGCAAATGTAAGTGACTATCGTAAACAAATGCGTCATTTTATCATGACATCCAGATTTACAGATAGAACTTTTCATGAAAACATATCATTTCGTGCAACACAACCGAAGATTGGCTGTATATATTGTTCACCGAGTCCAGCAACCGTAAATATACCGCATGAAGCAATTATGTTCATTTTAGAAATGAACAATGACCGAAATGAAATAATTGGCATAGGAATGGTGATGAACAAGCCGAAAATAAATAAATACTCGGTGTATGCGAACTGCAATTACAATCGATATTCGTTTGTGGGAAATTATCGCATTGACCGCACAGAAATGACAGAAGATGAAAATAATATTATGCGTGTATTTGACATATTATGTTTTACTGG
>Ga0222714_10001315_pt1 | contig 27973 bp, 22 predicted proteins | sample C33_3DmetaG_FD_165048 | JGI IMG/M metagenome (GOLD analysis project Ga0222714, IMG submission 165048) | Estuarine water microbial communities from San Francisco Bay, California, United States - C33_3D | ecosystem: Environmental > Aquatic > Marine > Unclassified | place: USA: California... | reverse complement strand
TGACGAGCCCTCGGTGGTGGTGAACAAGGTCGTCGAAGGCAAAGGCAACGTCGGCTACAACGCCGCGACCGGCGAGTACGGCGACCTGGTGGAAATGGGTGTGCTGGATCCGACCAAGGTTACGCGCTGCGCACTGCAGAACGCGGCCTCGGTAGCCGGCCTGATCCTGACCACTGACGCGATGGTTGCGGAACTGCCGAAGGAAGACAGCCACGCCGGACATGCCCACGGTGGCATGGGCGGCATGGGTGACATGGGTATGTAACTCGCGCAGCGAGTTACATATCGGGAGCAGTACGAGCAGGAGGGAACCGAAAGTTCCCTCCCGTGCCCTCCCTCCTTCAGAGTGTCAGTGATTATGGAAGCCCCGCGTTGCGGGGCTTCTTTTTCAGGCAGGCAGCTTGCGCTATCGCCTTGACGCACAAGGCGTTTGCGGTTTTAATAGCGCCCTTTCGCCCGGCCCAGCGGCGGGCGTATCCCGGTTGTTTCTGCGGTTTTTTGCTTCACGGGGCCAGGTAGCTCAGTTGGTAGAGCAGAGGACTGAAAATCCTTGTGTCGGCGGTTCAATTCCGTCCCTGGCCACCATTCCCGCTTGAGTTGAACATCTTCGAGTTCTCGGGATTTCGATGGCAACCAAAGACCAGCGCATTGTCCGTTCGTATCTGTTCGTTCCCGCCAGCCGCCCCGATCGCATACCCAAGGCGCAGCAGGCCGGTGCAGATGCGGTCATCGTCGATTTCGAGGATGCGGTGGGCGCAGGGGAGAAGGATGCCGCCCGAGCGGGGCTTGCCGCGCAACTGAGCGCGGACCAGCCGGTATTCCTGAGGATCAACGGCGCGGATACGCCGTGGTTTGAAAAAGATCTGGAGATCTGCAAACACCCCGGAGTGTGCGGCGTATTGCTGCCCAAGGCCGAGGAGGCAACGGCTGTTCAGCGGGTCGCAGCGGCAATCGGCAGGGACAAGGCGCTTATCCCGATCATCGAAAGCGCGCGCGGGTTCGACCAGGCGCGCACACTGGCCGCGCAGGCCGGTGTCCAGAGGCTGGCGTTCGGTACCATTGATTTCCAGGTTGACCTGCAGATCACCGGCGAAGCCGAAGAGCTTCATTATTTCCGGTCGCAACTGGTACTGGTCTCCCGCCTTGCGGGACTTCAGCCGCCGGTGGATGGCGTGACCGTAGCCATCAATGATGCGGATGTATTACGCACCGAAACGCAGCGCGGACGCCGGTTCGGCTTCGGTGCCAAGTTGTGCATTCATCCGAAGCAGGTACCAGTGGTTAATTCCTGCTACAGACCGACTGAAGAGGAAATTGCCTGGGCCAAAAGGGTGCTCCAAGCCGCCGAACAATCGAAGGGTGGTGCGGTGGCAGTCGACGGCAAGATGGTCGATGTCCCGGTAATCCAGAAAGCGCAACAGATACTGGCGGACAGCCGCTGACCCCGGGCTGCCGGATGCGGCTGCTCAGGACTTGAGTGGCTCGAAACTCAGTTTGATCGGTATGCCGTTTTTGGCGGCTTCGTCTGAAGGTTCCGGGGGTTTGCTCCCCAGCCGGCCCGCATCGAACTTCAGCCTGTCGGTAAATGCCTTGATGATCGCCAGACTTCGCTGGTTGGCGAGTTCGGACAGCTCCGGATCAGACAGTGGCTGCAATTCGATCAGCCGCTGGTACAGGGCTTCGTAGAGGGCGCGGGAGCCGGCGCCGCGGCCAACCAGAGCCAGCGCGGGATTGACGCGATTGATTTCGCTGCCGGCCGATTTGCGGAAGGCCTCTGCAAACTGTGCTGTGGCATCACTGCCCGCGCGTTCTCCAAGCATGTTTTCCAGGGCGCGCTGAGTTTTCGGGTTGTCGAAAGCGACCGGACCGGGATCCTCTCCGGGTGACAGCTTCAGGCCTTCCCGCGTTGCCAGATCGTTGCGCACGGCCCGCGTACGCAAAGCCCGACCATCAGTTTTCTTGTTGAAAGTACCTTGCACAACCAGTTTCAGTTGCGGTCGTTTCTGCAGTCCTTCAGCGATGCGTCGCAGTTTTTCATGTTCGGTGGGCAGTATCCGGGCACTGCCAGGATCGAAAGTGACGTCGCCTGCACCTTGCTCGCCACCACCGAACAGCGCACCCAGCGCGCGAAACGGCGCGGTGATGATGCGGGTGATGACCGTACGGATGGCCTGCCATACCAGGTGACCGTAGCTGAATTCGGGCTGATCGACATTGCCGGTCACCGGAACGGCAAGATCGATTTTGCCGTCGCTGTCGGTCAGCAGTGCAATCGCCAGGTCCAGCGGCAGATTCACCGCTGTCGGACTCTCGACCTGTTCGCCGAGCGTGAACTGCTCGAGCAGCACCTTGTTTTCTCCGGCCAGGTTGCTGTCCTTGAGTTTGTACTGGAGATCCAGGGAAAGTTTTCCGGAGGCGATCTTGCGTCCGGCAAATGTTGCCGAGTACGGGCTCAGCGGTGTCAGTGCAACATTACGGAAGGTGACAGCAATGTCGGTAAATTTCTTGGGCGCAAACGGCTGGAGGCTACCCTCGGCACGAGCGAGACCGAATTCGTCGACGCGCCCCTCGAATTTCAGGCTGGCGCTGGAACCAGTTTCTGAAGACAGTCCGCTGACAGCGCCATTGAGGGATTTGATATATGTCGAGAAGGGCAGAACCAGACTGAGGTCGGTGAAGTCCATGGCACCGTTTTCAACCCGAACCCGATCGATGCGGATGGTCTTTGGAGCGGTTTCGGCAGTGCCTGGAGCACTGGCCGGACTTTCAGGCTGTCTTTTTCTGATGTCAGCGAGATTGGTGGTGCGGTCCTTGTTGATGAGCAGACGGACATAAGGTTGGGCCAGAGACAGCTGCTCGACGGCATATCGGTTTTCCCCGGAATCGATGGCCAGGCCGGTGGCGGCAAGCTGTTTCCAGCTGAACAGCGGCTCATTGCTTGAGGCCGTGCGTAAATCCACGTCGTTGACGGCAACGGAGCCGTTGTAACGAAATGCCGGTGGGCTGGCCTTCCCGGCCCACACTGCGCGTCCACTGGCCCCTACCTTGCCCGATGCCAGGGTCAGGGTAGTAAATTGTTTCAGCAAGACTTCGGCGGGGCGCAGATCGAGATTCGCCAGATCAATGCGGATGTCAGCGGACAGCTTGTTAAGGTCGATGTTCCCTTTGGCCTTGAGTTCCCCGCCTTCCTTCACGCGCAGGGCGACATCGAGGGGGCTGGTGTTTCTGGCGGGAATCGCCAGTTTCGACATGGCCAGGCGTGCGGCTTCGATATTCCAGGACAGTGCGGGAGTGAATGATTGGTCGGTAAATGAAATCGCATGCTCCCCGATTTCCGCCTCGCCCAGGCTGAAGCTGAAAGCGGAAGGTTGATCCGGCTTGCTTTGACGTGATGCGAAGGCTGTTGCGAGATTGAGGGTGCCATCTGCTGCTTCCCGCACATCGGTTTTCCCGCCGGATAGCTTGAGTTTTCCGGCGCTGGCGGATTTTTTCTGCAGATCGAAAAGCCCGCCCGTCAGTTCCGCTGAACCCAGGGTCAGCAACGGTTCCCTGTCGTCGCCGGAACGGACGTTCAGGCCGCCCAGTTTGATTGCGGCGCCGTCGACCGTGACCTGGGTCTGCTTTCCGAAGGCCGCGGCGACTCCCAATTCGGTTTCAGCACGGTCCAGAGTAACCGACAGGGGGTTAGTCCGGCTGTGATCCGTCACTGAAACCTTGATCGGTCCGATTGCCACCTTGGGCAATGCCAGCTTCCACGAAGACGAAGCCGGATTTTCATCGGCCGGTTTTGTCGATGGCTGCTTTGTTTTTTCAGATGGCGTTGGTCGCATGAGCCGCGACCAGTCCGCAGTGCCCTCCTGATCCAGCACGACATTGATCGCGCTGTCGGCGAGGTGAACTTTGCCGAATGCAATGCTGCGCTGGCCGAGGTCAAAACTTCCATCCTCGAAGGCGATCGCAGAGATCCTGGCCAAGGGCCTTTTGTCCTTTTCCCCGGCAATTTCGACATCTTTCATGCGGAAGGTCAGGTTGCTGGCCTGCAGGTCAAAAGCGCCGCCCTGGTAGCGTGCCTGATAATTCAGCTCGACCCCGTAATCGCCGGCGGGTTCACGGATTGCCAACTGATCCTGCTCAAAACGCCAGAGGGTGGCCAGCTTGCCGTCGTTCAACTGGAATGAGCCGCTGGAATCGAACGGCGACAGGGAGACCTTTCCCTGCCACTTCAGATTGCCTCCCCCCGGAAGCCGGGCGGTCAGAACATGTTCACCTCTGTGATCCGGAAGAGTCGACAGGTCATGCATTTCCAGGTTGATGGGGTCGAAGCGGGCCTGTGCGACGGGCTTGATGGAATGGTCGGCAATGCTGAGCCGGCCTTGGGTAATCGCAAAATGCTGGAACAGCAACCTGGGTGGCTGCCTGTTCTCTGCTGCAGGTTCCACGGCCGCGTCGGCGGGGCGGTGTTTCCCCAGCCGCGAAAAATTGAGGATTCCCCTGTCATCGATTTCAGCGTTGACCTCCGGCCGCTCGAGGCGAATTTCCCGGAATGTCCAGGCACGGCGAAACAGGCTGCTGGCTTCGAAGTCGACAAATATACGACCGATCGTCGCTATGGGTGCGCCAGATTTTTCGGCTATCGCAATTTCCGCTGCTTCGAACGTCAGCAGGAACGGGTTAATGCGAATCGAGGCCACTGATGCCCGGGCGCCGAGGTGATTTTCGGCCAGGGAAGGAATCTGCCGCTGCACCAGCCAGGGTGCAATCAGGAATCCGGCCAGCGCGTACAACAGCAGCAGGGCCAGCCCGATGCGCACAAGGCGGGATTGTGCCAGAGTGCGCAGACGCGATGAGTTGTCCGTAGCGGTCATGCTTCCGTCTATTCTCAGGTGTTGTCGGCGCGCAGTATGTCGAAGCCGGCCTGCAGCGCGCGCTCAATACGGGCCTTTTCCTTCCTGATGTCCTCGTCAGTCCAGTCCCACATGCCGGCCTTGGCTTTCATGCCGGTCCGGCCTTTGGCAACCAGATCCTTCAACAATTGCGGCGGCCCCTTTTCGGCATGCAAATGGGGATAAAGGGCGCTGGCAACGAGATCGTGCGTGTCCCAGCCCGACATTTCCTTCTGCATCATCGGTCCGCAGGCGATAAAGCGGAAACCGAAACCGTAGCGCACGGCGGTATCGATGCCTTCGGCGTCGGTGACACCGTCGGCGATCAGGTACAGTGCCTCGCGCATCATGGCGTGCTGGAGCCTGTTGCCGACAAATCCCGGCACGTCCTTCTTGACCCAGATCGGCGCCTTGTTCAAATCTTTCAGCAGCTGCACCAGCCCGGTCGCAATCTTTGCATCGGTCAATGGTGAACTGACTACTTCCACCAGCGGCACCAGATGAGCGGGCATGAAGAAATGCAGCCCGGCGACACGGCCGGGATGTTTAAGTCCTTTTGCGATGTCGCCAATCGGAAAGTTCGAAGTATTGCTGACCAGGGGTATCTCCGGTCCGGCAAGGGATTCGGCCTCTGCAAACAGCCGCTGTTTCAATGGCAGATCTTCGGTCGCCGCTTCAACGACGATGCTGATGTCGCGCCAAGGGACAGCCTTGAGTTCTGCGTGGCAGGTGACGGCGTTGGCGTTTCCTGCAGGCGCACCCAGTTTGGCAAGTCCGGCGGCGATACGTGCCGGCAGCGCATCCCGGGTTTTCTGTGAGGGGCTCATCACATGTACCGACCAGCCATGTGCCGCAAACAGCGTCGCGATGTCCCCGCCCATAATGCCGCCACCGATGATGACCGCTTGACGGATAGTGCCTGCCATGAATGTATTCCTTGTACGAAGAATGATGGGATGCCAAAAGGGCAGATCAATTATATCGCTGCCTTTTTGCGGATTGCGCGGCTGTGTTGCGCGATGGTCTAATGCCTTACAAGAACTTATATGACTATCGGGACGGACATGCTGACGCGTATCGACAAATTCCGGTTACTGCCCTTGCTGTTGTTGGCGCTGCTGTATGCGGCGCCGCTACAGGCGCAGTTTGATCCGGAGCAGATTTACAGGCAGAGCGCAGGAGTGCTGCAGCGCTATCCTGATCCGGTCGTGGCTTACGACACCCCTGGATTCAGGGCCGGGCGCGGGGATTTCACCTCCCACCGGGAAATGCTCGACTTTGTCGGTCGCTTGCAGCGCGAATCGGACGCCGTACAACTGCGCACAGCCGGAATTTCACAGGAAGGCCGTTCGATACCGGTATTGATCCTTTCCGGCCCGGATGTGAAAACTGTTGCCGACTCACGCAGGCTGGGCAGACCGGTAGTGGTGATGGCGGGCTTGCAGCATGGTAACGAGCCTGCAGGTGGAGAGGCCATGCTGGTTCTGGCAAAGGAGCTGGCGAGTGGAAGCCTGCGCCCGCTGCTCGACCGGCTGACCGTTGTCATCATTCCACACGCCAATCCGGACGGTGCTTATTATTTCCGCCGTTCACCGCATGGCACTGTGGACATCAATCGCGATCACGTCAAAGTTGACCTGCCCGAGACACTGGCTTTGCATCGCGTCATTGACGAGTTTGACCCCCATCTTTTTATCGATGCCCATGAATTCAGCGTCGCCAATCGCTGGATCCAGAAGTTTGGGACGATCCAGTCTTACGACCTGATGGTGCAATATGCGACCAATCCCAACGTGCATCCTGCATTGACCGCATTGGCCGACGGAAGGTTTCTGCCGCAACTGCGTGAAAAAGTGGAGCTGGCGGGTTACTCCCATTTCTGGTACTACACCACAAGTTACAACATGAAGAATCACCTGGTTTCCATGGGCGGTACCACGCCCGACATCGGACGCAATTTTGCCGGGCTTCAGAATGCTGTTTCGTTTCTGATCGAGAGTCGCGGCGTTGGGGTCGGTCGCGAGGGATTTGCCCGGCGGGTGCATACCCATGTCGTTGCCATTACGAGCCTCCTCGATACGGCAGCAGCCAATGCTCCGCAGCTGATTGAAACAGTCGAAGCAGTTCGGGCTGACATTGTCCGTCGCGGCAGGGATCCGCAGCCCGAAGACATGGTTGCGGTGACGGTCAAGAGCCCGCAGGTGAGGCAAAAGTTGATGATGCTGGAGCCGCAAAGTGGTGCGCTGAAAGAGATCGAGGTCGACTGGGCGGATTCGCTGAGTGCGACCGCCGGGATTGCCCGTTCCCGGCCCTGGGCGTATCTCATGCCTCCGATATTCCATCAGGTGGCGGAGCGACTGATGCAATCCGGTGTGGAGGTTCGTCGGCTGAGCGAACCGGCAGCACTGGAAGTCGAAGCTTACACAGTGACGGAGCGCAAACCGAGCGCCACTTACATCGAGGGTCGAATCACCAGTACTGTAACCACTGAAGTTGTTAGGAAGAAAGTGCGATTCCCCGCCGGCAGTTACGTTTATTCGATGGCCCAACCCAACGCGAATGTCATCGCTGTCGCGCTTGAACCCGAATCGCCCAGCAGTTTCGTGTCCTTCGGTCTGCTTCCCGTGGACAGGAGGGGCTCCCCGCCGACAGCGTCGGCGAGCAGCGAGGTCCCGGTGTACAGGATTCTCCGTCCGGCGAAGCTCGAACTGCAGCGCGTCGAGCCGCGCCGGCCGTAGTCAGTTTACTGCTGCTTTTTGACCAGCACCGCGCTCCATGTGGTTGGCGGGCTGTCACCGCGGCGCATGGTTCCCTGCATGGTGGGTCCGGTGACACGTCCGCTGTAGGTGGCGTTACCGATGTTGAAACGGATCTGATCCCCGCGCAGACTGGTGTTGGTGATGCGCCAGGTCGTATCGCCAGCGCGGAATTTTCCGTCGACCATCTGGAATTTCTGGGTCAGCTCCAGTTCATCCTGGCCGATTTTCCACTTGCCTTCGACTTTTGCCGGGACTATCCACATGTATGCCGTACGCCCTTCGGTGGAATCGGTCTGGTCAGGGGACCAGTCTTCCATGGTGAAGGCGTGAGACACGATCCGGGTTCCGGGTTTCATGTTGAGGATGGTCGGACGCAGCTTCATGTTCAGATAGGGCAGCAGATACATGGTCAGCACAGTAGCCTTGCTGAAATCCGTTGCGAAAATATCGCCGCGGATGAACTGGGCCTTGTCGGCAACGCCTTCTTTCTGTGCATTGCGTTTCGACAATTCCACCATGTCCGGGTTGTACTCGATGCCTGTGGCGCTCACCCCGAATTCCTTGGCCGCAGTGATTACCGTGATGCCGTCACCGGATCCCAGGTCGTAGACGATGTCGCTGGGTTTGACATCGGCCATCTTGAGCATCTTCATCACCAGTCCCTTGGGTGTGGGCACCCAGATCACATCCTTGCCGGCCTGGCCGACGTGGGGCGTGAATTCGCTGCCGCTGGTCTGGGCATGCGCGGGAGTCGTGAGCGTTGCTGCAACGAAGAGGGTGGTCAATACGGCGTGACGTAACAACGGGTGCATGACGATCTCCATGAATTCGGGCGCAAGATTATGCCTCATCCGCTAAACGCGCAGGCAAGCCCCTATTTTTTCAGGCGTCCATCCAGCGTGGCCCCGGCATCGATCAACTTCTGTATGTCTTCATCAGAAAGGCCTGCTTCGCGCAGAATTTCGACGCTTTGCTGGCCCAGCTTGGGTGCGGGACTCCAGCCCTCGCGTACGCCGCATGACCACTTGTTGGGCAGACGCATGACCCGGGTGCGGCCTTCGGTCGGGTGGTCTCTGGTTTCAAAATAACCGATATCAGTGAGATGCGGGTCTTCGAGCACGCTGTCCAGCGTGTGATAGGGCATCGCCGGGACGTCGCCTTCGTCGAATATCTTCAGCCATTCGGCGGTGGTGCGGCCCTGCAGGGCCTTGATGCGCACGTCGAAATAGTCGGCGACGTTGGCGAAGCGCGCCTGCACGCTGTTGAAGCGCAGATCGGTTTTGAGTTCCGGGCGGCCAACGGCGTCAAAAAAGGCGAATGCCTGATCATTGGTGTTGGCGGAAATGCAGATCCATCCATCCTTGGTCGGGATCGGCTTGTTCATTGGATCGAGCAGGCGCGGGTCGCCGGTTTCGCCCAGCGGCGGATCGAAGGTCTTGAGGTACATGTGTTCTTCAAGCACGAACTTGACGAAATTCTCGAACATCGGAATTTCAATCGAGCAACCTTTGCCGGTCTTGGCCTTGCGGTAGAGCGCCATTGCGATCATCTGCACCGCGATGAGCCCCACGGTCTTGTCGGCGACCACCATCGGCACAAACCGGGGCTCTCCGCCGGCACGGTGATGAATGGCCGCCATGCCCGCCGAACCCTGGATGATGGTGTCGTATGCGGGTTTCTCCCGGTAACGGCCGTCCTGGCCGAAGCCGAACATGCCGCAGTAGATGATTCCCGGATTGACCTTGCGCACGTCTTCATACGAAAGCTTGAGGCGGGCCATGGCCGGCGGGCGCACGTTCCAGATCATCACGTCCGCCTTGGCCAGCAGTTTCAGCAGAGCGGCGTGACCGTCTGGATGTTTCAGGTCAAGCACGATCGAACGTTTGTTGCGGTTCAGGTGCAGGAACTTGGCACCCATGCCCGGCGTCACCGATTTGCCGTTCATGTTGCGCACCAGGTCGCCGGATTTGGTCTCGACCTTGATCACCTCGGCGCCGTGATCGGCAAGGATCTGCGTGGCGAGCGGCCCGACCACCACCGAAGTGAGGTCGATGATGCTCACGCCTTCGAGCGGTCCGCCGGCCATTATGCAAACTCCGCATCGGCCAGCAATGAAACCGCACCGGTGTCATCCTGCGCCCACAGCTTTGCCGTTTTGTTGTCCGCAGAAGGTTCGCCGCAGAGGGTGACGGTGCGGTTGACGAACATGGCGCGCACGTTGCGCGACGACATGAAGCGGATGGGCGTTGAGGCATGCGTGCGCGCCAGCTCATAGATCAGCAGCGTGGTCAGCCCGCCGTTGACCACCAGGTCAGGATAGCCCTCGACCCCGGTTACGTACGGCTTGTCGTAGTGAATGCGGTGGCCGTTGAAGGTCAGCGCCGAATAACGGACCAGCATCACCGGATCGGGGGTGACCTGATGTGTCCATACCGCCTTGCCAGGGGCAGATTGGGGCGGTGGTGGCGGGGCGTTTTTGTCCGGTTCCCCGCGGTAGACGATGTCCTGTTCTTCGGTGATCGCCAGCCCGCGCGGACTGTTGATTTCCGTTTTCACGGTCACGAACACCATGCGGCCGCTGCGGCCATCCTTGATCGTCACATTCTGGATGGTTGATTCGCGATGAACCTCGTCGCCGAGCAACAGGGATTGATGGTAGGTCGTACGCTTTCCGGCGAACATGCGCCGCGGCAACGGCACCGGGGGCAGGAAATCACCGCGTTTCGGATGCCCGTCGGGGCCGATCTGGGACTGGCGGACGACGCGCGGAAACAGCAGCGCGTGCCATCCGACCGGCAACGGCGCACCGATTTTCGGATAAGGGTCATCGCGGTCGAGGGTTGCCGACAGGCGATCGACCATCGGGACCGTGACATGGTCGACGGCGGTTTCCTTGCGGCCGATCCACTGTTTAAGGGATTCAAGATCTGCGGACATGCGGGGCTGCCTCGGTTGTTGCGGTGAAAAGCCGTAATTTTACGGTATGGGTCGCGCCGCGGCCGGGTCAGCGGTTGAGTCTGAAGTCGAACTCCACACTGTGAAAGGGCAGCGGCAAGCGGTAACGCCGCGACAGCTCGGGATCGCTGTCCATGCGCGGGTTGACCAGCAGCGACTCGCGCACGCCGAACACCGCGTCTTCGTCGATGTAACGGTCGTCGGCGAAAAAAAGTTCGGTGGTCAGCTCACGGAATCCCTCGGCGCTGACGATGAAATGGAAGTGCGCGGGCCGCCAGGCGTGGCGGCCGCCGGCGCGTAGCAGGTCACCGACCGGGCCGTCGTAGGGCACGGTATACGGCGCCGGCCGCACCGTGGTGAAGGCGTAGACGCCGTCAGCTCCGGTCACCATGCGGAAGCGCAGGTTGTGCGGATCCTGTTTCGGATCCTGCTGCCAGTAGAGGCCGTTGACTGCCGCCTGCCAGAAATCGAGCCGCGCGCCGGCAACAGGGCGGCAGCCGGCGTCGAGCACGCGGCCGCGCACCAGCATCGGCTCGCCATCATTGTCCCGTTTCAGATCACCGCCGACTTCGAGCAGCGGCGAGCCTTCGGCATGGAACGGGCCCAGCGCGCTGCGCTCGGTAGCGCCGGCACCACTCGCGAGCAGGTCGACCAGCGATGACAGGCCGAGCACATCGGACATCAGGATGAACTCGTTGCGCGCATCGGTGGAGATTTTCCCTGCGCGATGCAGGAATTCGATGCCGGCCATCCATTCCTCGGGCGTCAGATTCACTTCACGGGCGAAGGCGTGCAGGTGGTGCACCAGGCGCTCGATGATCTGGCGCTTGCGCGCGTCGGACGCGCCGTCGAAAGAGCGGACGACGGCCTGGGTGATGCTGCCAGCGGTGACGTTCCTCATTGCGCGATCAGTCGACGCGCGCGCCGGACTGCTTGACGATCTGCGCGTATTTCGCGACCTCGGCTTTGAGGCGTGCCGCGAATTCGGCCGGCGTGTTCGGCGTGAATACCAGCGACAGCGCGCTGAGGCGTTCCTTCGCGGCCGGAGATTGCAGCGCCGTGCTGAAATCGCGGTTGACCTGGCGGACGATCGCCGGCGGTACGCCCGCGGGGGCGAACACCGAGAACCAGGTGTAATCGTCGAAGCCGGGGAATCCGGATTCAGCGACCGCCGGCACATCAGGCAGTACCGGCGAGCGTTTCGCGGTGGTCACCGCGATGCCGCGCAGGCGTCCGTTCTTGACGAAGGGCACGGCCGGGGGCATCGACGTCGCGCCGACCTGCACCTGGTTGCCGACAACCGCTGCTGCCGCTGCTGCCGGGGTATACGGCACATGGGTGATGTCGGTTTTGCTCAATGACTTGAACAGCAGCTCCATGTCGAGATGCGGCGTGGTGCCGATGCCCGACGAGCCGTAGGAGAGCGGCGTGGTTTTCGCCAACGCGATCAGTTCCTGCAGCGATTTCGCGACGACCCCGGGATGCACGCTGATCAGGTTGGGCGTGGTCGGGCCCTGCAGGATGGGGATGATGTCCTTCATCGAGTAGCCGGGTTTCGAATACAGCGTCACGTTGACCGCGATTGCCGAGCTGTTCATGAACAGCGTGTGGCCGTCAGGATTGGCGCGCAGCGCGACCTGCGTGCCGATGTTGCCCGATGCCCCGGGACGGTTTTCGATCACCACGTTCTGGCCCCAGATCTCGGTCAGGCGTTCGCCGACGACGCGGGCAACGATGTCGGTGGAACTGCCGGGCGGGAACGCGACGATGATGCGCACCGGCTTGGTCGGAAACTTCGCGGTTTGGGCCGCCGCCGGCGCCATGCAGGCGATCAGCACCGAAAATACTAAATACTTGATTTTATTTATACTTTTCATGACTCCTCCTTGGTCGCGCGTACGGACGCACGCGGCAGGCTTCATCGTAGCCGAGGTGCAGCGAAAACAGAACCCGTAAATGCGTCCGGTCAGCCCTTCATCGCCGCCAGAGTCTGCTTTTCGCGCGCCGCAATGGCTTCGTAGCGCTTGAGCAGGCGTTCGGCGCGCACGATGACGGGAATGTCGATCATCTTGCCGTCAACGGCAAATGATGCACGGCCACTGGCCGCCGCTTCCTTGTCCATGGCGATGATCTTGCGTGCGTATTCGACTTCTTCGGCGCCGGGCTTGTATTCCTCGTTGACGATGGTGACCTGTCCCGGGTGGATGCAGCCCGCACCCATGAAGCCGAAATCACGCGAACGACGCACCATTTTGCGGAAGTTGTCCCAGTCACCGAAACCCGCAACGCTGTCGACGAATCCGAGCGGCATGATGCCGGCAGCATTGGCGGCGATGATCATGTGCTGCTTGGGATAGAACAGCGCTTCTCCGGTCGGCTGCATGTTGCAGTTCATGGCGAAATCCTCGCCGCCGATGTTGCAGGCCGCGATGCGACTGCTTGCCGATGTGATCTCGCGGATTCTGAAAAACGCGTCCGGCGTTTCGATCATGGTGATGAACCGGGTGTGTCCGATTTTCATGCCGCGCGCCAGTTCGAGGTCGGACACCAGCTCATCCAGCAGGCGGATGTGGGAGATGCCGCTGGCCTTGGTGACCGCGATGCCGTCGACGTCGGGACAGATCGCGTGCTCGAGATCGCGCACCGCCAGCGAAAGCGGTTGATTGATGCGCACCACGACGTCTGCGCCGCCCTTGCGCACGCGCGCCGCGTTTTTCTCGATCAATTTGCGCGCGTTGGCTTTTTCGGCCGGCGGGACGCTGTCCTCAACATCGAGCTGGATCACATCCGCCCCGCGGGTGTGCGCCTTGTCGACGTATTTCTCGACGTTGACGGGCACATACATCAGCGAGCGCCATACCGGCAGTTCAGGGGCTGTCATTTCGTAACCTTTTGATTATATTAATAAATTTATTCAGTTGTAGGCGTATGCTTGCCGCCTTCCATAACCACCCCGGCGGCCAGCAGCTGCCGGTAGCCTTCGGCATCGATGCCGATTTCGGCCAGCAGCGCGGCGTTGTGCTCGCCGATCGCCGGCGCCGGTGTGCGTATCGACGCCGGCGTTTGCGACAGCCGCGGCACGACATGATGCATCGGAAACTGGCCCATGTCCCGGTCCGGATAATCGGCAATCAATTCGCGCTCCAGGACATGCGGGTCTTCGACGATCTGGGAAACGTCATAAATCGGCCCGATGGTGACTTCGGCCTTTTCGAAAAAGGCCACGTTCTCGGCCTGGGTGCGCTGTGAAATGAATTCGCCGATGATGGCATCGAGTTCCGCCGCGTGTTTCACGCGGTCGGCGTTGGTGCGGTAGCGTGGATTGGTGATGAGATCAGGGCGGCCGATGGATTCGAAGACGCGTTCGGCCATTTTCTGGATTGATGCCGACAGTCCGACATATTTGCCGTCCTTGCACTTGTAGGCATTGCGCGGCGCCGCGTTGGTCGAGCGGCTGCCGGTGCGCGGCTTGATTTTTCCGGTCAGCCGGTAGTTGGCGGCCTGTGGTCCGAGTACGGCAAACAGCGGATCAAGCAGCGGCAGGTCGATGACCTGCCCTTTGCCGCCGTTGTGCTCGACTTCGCGCAAGGCGACCAATACCCCGGATGCGCCATAGAGTCCGGCAACGGTATCAGCCAGATACATCGGCGGCAGCACCGGCTCGCGGTCATCGAAACCGTTGAGTGCCGCGAATCCGGACATGCCTTCAACCAGTGTGCCGAAGCCGGGGCGGCGCCGGTAAGGGCCTTCCTGCCCCCAGCCGGAAATGCGTACGATGATCAGCTTCGGATTGTGCTTGAGCAACACCTCGGGACCGAGCCCCATGTCTTCCAGAGTGCCCGGCCGGAAACTCTCCACGAAGACCGCGGCACCCGGCAGCAGCTTGAGCAGCAGTGCACGGGCCTCGGGCTTGCGCAGTTCCAGGGCGAGGCTTTTCTTGTTGCGGGCGTAGAGCTTCCAGTTAGTGTCGACTTGTTCGACCCTCCAGGCGCGCAGCGTGTCACCGGCGGGAGGTTCGACCTTGATGACTTCAGCACCGAAATCGCCAAGCACCTGGGTCAGCTGGTTGCCGGCGACGAGACGCGACAGATCGAGCACGCGCACACCGTGCAGCGGACCACGTGATGTTGAATCGTAACTGCGCTGGCGGATTTTCATGATCGGGTCGCGGTAATTTTTTGATGCTGAAAGCGCGGTTCAGTCGGGCAAATTGCGAAAAGCGCCTGCCGTGCGGCGCTGGCGACGCAATGCTCTTGAGATACGTCCCGTGGTTGCCGGGAGGGGGGCGTGCTGCAGCAGAACGGCTCAGCGGATTTCCATGCCGTTGGCGATCTGCCGTTCGATCAGTCGTGATTCGTTGCGCAACGTGGTCGCCAGCTCCTGTACGCGGCGGTCGTTCATGCGGCTGCTGATGGCCGAGATTGACAGCGCAGCGAAGGGTACGCCGCTCTGGTTGCGCAGTACCTGGCCGATGGAGCGAACGCCGGCGAGTGTAGGGGTTTCGCGGACGGCATAGCCGAGCTTCTGTGCCTTACGCGCCTGGGACAACAGGGTCGGGCCGTTCAAGCCATGCTCCGGCAGCCGGGGCTCATTGCTGCTGATGATGCTGCGGAACTCTTCTTCAGGCAGGGCGGCCAGGATGGCGAGGCTGCCGGTGCCCACGCCCAGCGGGCGGCGCATGCCGATTTCCAGGGTGAAGGTCTTGATCGGGAAAGTGCCTTCGTGACGGTCTATGCAGACAGCATCCAGGCCGCTGCGCTGGGTCAGAAATACGGTGTCGCTGGTCATCTCGGCAATGCGGGTCATCGCCGGGTGGCAGATTTCGCGCAGGTTGAAGCGGGGTGCTGCGGTCAGTCCGAGCTCAAAAGCCATGGGGCCAAGGAAATAGCGGTGTGTTTCCGGGTCCTGCTGAACCATGCCCTCATGGGCCAGACATTTCAGCATGCGATGCACGGTGGGGCGCTGCAATCCGGTGCGTGTGGCCAGGTCCAGCAGCCTGGAACCGGCGCGGTTGTGTGCGGCAATTTCCCGCAGCAGCAGCAGTGCGCGTTCAATGCTCTGGGTGCCGGTCAAACGGCCCTGGGTGTCGTCAGCGGAGTCTTTTGCCATGGCCATAGTGCTTAGTCCGAATCGTGAGACTTGGGAATAGGGATTATGCCATCGCATCCGTCCTAGCGGAATACCCTTCCCTATGCTATCTTTTGCAGGACTTTTTTTTGTAAAAAAAACCATTTTGTCCAGAATTCGGACAAATGGCCCCGGGGATTCCTAGCCTGCCGGCCGGGATCCCCGATAGTCCATTTGGCAGTCTGCTACGCTGCCCATCCACGCAATCAACAGGAGCGCAGTTCATGACCGACCTATCCCAATCTGGCGCAGCGCAGCAATCGGCTGGCGCCCGGTTCCGTGCGGCATTGGCCGCAGAAAAACCGTTGCAGATCGTCGGCGCCATCAATGCCTATCACGCCCGTCTGGCGGAGCGCAGCGGCTTCAAGGCGATCTATCTCTCCGGCGGCGGCGTTGCGGCGGGATCGCTGGGGGTCCCCGACCTGGCGATCAGCACGCTGGATGACGTGCTGACCGATGTGCGGCGCATTACCGATGTCTGCAGCCTGCCTTTGCTGGTTGATGTCGACACCGGATTCGGCGGGGCTTTCAACATCGCACGTACGGTCAAATCGCTGATCAAGTACGGCGCCGCGGCAATGCACATTGAAGATCAGGTGATGCAGAAACGTTGCGGTCACCGGCCGAACAAGGAGATCGTCAGCAAGGACGAAATGGTTGACCGCATCAAGGCGTCGGCTGATGCCAAGACAGACCGGAATTTTGTCATCATTGCCCGTACGGATTCACTGGCGATCGAGGGTTTGGACAAGGCGGTTGAGCGGGCGGTTGCCTGCGTTGAGGCGGGAGCCGACATGATTTTTCCCGAGGCCATTACCGAGCTGTCGATGTATAAAAAATTTGCCGACGCGGTAAAGGTGCCGATCCTCGCCAACATCACCGAGTTCGGCAAGACACCGCTGTTCACGACACAGGAACTCGCCGGCGCCAATGTCGCGATGGCGCTCTATCCTTTGTCGGCGTGGCGTGCTTCCAACGCCGCGGCGTTGAAGGTCTACCAGAGTATCCGCAAGGAGGGGCACCAGAAAAATGTCGTAGACCTGATGCAGTCGCGCGACGATCTCTACGACTACCTCGATTATCATTCTTACGAGCAAAAACTGGACGCACTGTTCAAGCGCGACAAATCCTGATCCGGTCATTCCTGGGAGAGCAAGTCAATGACGGGCATGCTGTTGTCCAAGGGGTTTGTTGCGCAGTTCGGTGAGCAGTTGCAGGCTGCAGCCCGGGCCGCAGGGGTGACGCCGCAGATCATCCACCTGCCGGACGATGCGTCGCACCCCCTGCCGGCGGCCGATGTGGCGAAGGTGGAGGTGGCCTACCTGACGCGCGACCTGCGCTTTTCCGAGCTCTACAAAAGCTTCGGCGATGCAGCCAAGGCAGCCCCCAATCTGAAGTGGGTGCATTTCACCAGCACCGGCATTGATCAGCACCCATTCCTTTCAGCTTTGCATGAACGCAAGGTGCGCTTGACCACCGCTGCCGGCACCAATGGCGAGCCGGTGGGGCAGACCGCCATCTGCGGCCTGCTGATGCTGGCGCGCGGTTTTCCGCGCTGGATTGCGGCGCACCGCGAACGCCGCTGGGATCCGGCGCGCGGCAAGGATGTGCCGCGCGACCTGCGCGGACAGACGGTGATTGTCATCGGTCTCGGCAACATCGGCGCCACGGTGGCGCGGTTTTGCCAATCACTGGAAATGAAAGTCATCGGATTGCGGCGTAGTCCGAAGCGCGAAGGTGATCCGGTCGATGAAATTCACATGCTCGACGAGCTGCCGTCGCTGCTGCCCCAATGCGACTGGCTGGTGCTGGCCTGTCCCTACACGAAGGAAACCCATCAGCTGGTCAACGCCAAAACGCTGGCATTGATGCCCAGGCATGCATACCTGATCAATGTGGCAAGGGGCGGCTGTGCCGATGAGAAGGCGCTGATTGCCGCGTTGCAATCGAAGCAGATTGCCGGCGCTTATCTCGACGTGTTCGAAAAAGAACCGCTGCCGGCGGATTCGCCGCTGTGGGACATGTCCAATGTCATCATTTCACCGCACAATGCCTCGGCTTCCTCCGGCAACGATGCACGGGCCGCCAAGGTGTTCACGGAAAACCTCAAACTGTTCGCGGCAGGCAAGCCGATGGTCAACGAGCAGCAGCAGCCGGCATGAAGAAGTGGCAGTGCATACTCTGCAATTTCATATATGACGAAGCGGCCGGGCTGCCCGACGAGGGTATCGCGCCGGGCACCCGCTGGGAGGATGTGCCGGCGGACTGGACCTGCCCGCATTGCGGGGCGACCAAGGCGGACTTCGACATGATCGCCATAACGGGCTGATCCAGGGCGTTTTCGGGGCCGAAATCGGCCCCTGCCCCGGTGGCGACGGGCCTGCTAAGCAGTTAAAATACAAGGCCTTTTTCGACTTCTCGCATTGCGTCCATGCCGCTATTTGCTTTCGGACTCAACCACCAGACTGCGCCGCTCGACGTGCGCGAGCAGGTGGTGTTTCATGCCGAGCAATTGACGCAGGCGTTGCGGGATCTGGTTGATCGCCGCCCGGTCAGCGAAGCGGCGATCATTTCCACCTGTAATCGCACCGAAATTTATTGCTCGACGTCGGAGCCGCGGGTGGCGATCGACTGGCTGGCGGGCTATCACCGGTTGAAACCCGGGCACATAGAACCCTACCTGTACGAGTTGCCGCAGGAACGGGCGGTGAAACATGCTTTTCGGGTCGCCAGCGGTCTGGATTCGATGGTGCTGGGCGAGCCGCAGATCCTCGGCCAGTTCAAGGATGCGGTGCGTTCCGCTGAAGCGGCGGGCACGCTGGGGTGGCTGCTCAACAAGTTGTTTCAGCGTACCTTTTCGGTTGCGAAAACAGTGCGCAGCGAAACCGATATCGGTGCCAGCACGGTATCGATGGCGGCCGCGGCAGTCAGACTCGCAGAACGCATCTATCCCAGTATTGCCGAGCAAAGCGTGCTGTTTGTCGGCGCCGGAGAAATGATCGATCTGTCGGCGACTCATTTTGCCGCGCACCATCCCAAGCGTATGACTTTCGCCAATCGCACAGCCGCGCGCGCGCAGCAGCTGGCGGACCGTTTTTTTGGCCACGTGATTTCGTTGAACGATCTCGGCGCCCAGCTCGCGCTCTACGATATCGTTGTCTGCTGCACCGCAAGCCCGCTGCCGATCATCGGCAAAGGGCTGGTTGAAAGTGCGTTGCGCGCACGCAAACACCGGCCGATGCTGATGTTCGACCTTGCGGTACCGCGTGATATCGAAGCCGAGGTCAGCACCCTGGACGATGTTTTTCTCTACACGGTGGATGACCTCGGGCAGATGGCACGGGAAGGCATGGATCGTCGCGAAGGGGCGGTTACGCAGGCCGAGGTCATCATCGAGAACCAGGTTTCCGATTTTCTCCACTGGCTGGACAACCGAGAGCTGGTGCCGACCATACGTGCACTGCGTGATACGGCCGAACGCGCGCGGCGCCATGAACTGGAGCGCGCACAGCGTCGCCTTCAAAACGGCGCCGATCCGCAGAAGGTCATCGAAGAGCTGTCGCAGGCACTCACCAATAAATTCATGCATCCGCCATCCCATGCGCTGAATCACGCCGCGCAGGATGAGCGCGACGAGCTGGCTTCATTGATTGCCCGCCTCTACCAGATCCAGCGGCCAGAATAACGCGTTCCCGGTAAACCGCCGCGATCGCGGTTCTGAATTGTCATGATGAAGCCCAGCATTGCCGCCAAACTCGACCAACTGTCCAATCGCTTGGAGGAGATCAATCGCCTGCTCGGCAGCGAATCGGCGACGGCGAGCATGGACAATTACCGCAAGCTCACCCGGGAGCATGCCGAACTGGGTCCGGTGGTGGAGCTCTACCGCAGCTACCAGGGCAGCCAGGGTGATCTCAGAACAGCGCAGGAAATGGCCGCTGATCCGGCGATGCGTGAATTTGCCGAGACCGAGGCGGCGGAAATCCGCGTACGCCTCGAAAGCCTGGAAGCGGAACTGCAGAAACTGCTGTTGCCGCGCGACCCCAACGATGAGCGCAACATTTTTCTGGAGGTGCGCGCCGGCACCGGCGGCGACGAGTCGGCATTGTTCGCGGCCGAACTGTTTCGCATGTACGTGCGCTACGCTGAGCGCAAACGCTGGCAGGTCGAAATCATGTCCGAAAGCCCGTCCGATCTCGGCGGGTACCGCGAAGTCATTGCTCGCATCATCGGCCAGGGCGCTTACTCGAAACTGAAATTTGAATCCGGCGGCCATCGCGTGCAACGGGTTCCGGTTACCGAAACCCAGGGCCGCATTCATACCTCGGCCTGCACCGTGGCGGTGATGCCGGAGGCGGACGAAGTCAGCGAGATCGTGCTCAATCCGGCCGAGCTTCGCATCGACACATTCCGTGCATCTGGCGCCGGTGGTCAGCATGTCAACAAAACCGATTCCGCGATCCGCATCACCCACCTGCCGACGGGACTGGTAGTCGAATGCCAGGATGACCGCTCGCAGCACAAGAACAAGGCGCGTGCGCTGGCGGTGCTGGCGGCACGATTGAAGGACAAGCAGCTCCGCGAACGGCAATCGAAGGAAGCGGCGACGCGCAAATCGCTGATCGGCAGCGGCGACCGTTCGGAACGCATCCGCACCTACAATTTCCCGCAGGGGCGGGTGACAGATCACCGCATCAACCTGACGCTGCACAAGATCGCGCAGATCATCGACGGCGATCTCGACGATCTCGTCAATGCGCTGGCAGCTGAACACCAGGCGGAGCAACTGGCGCAACTGGCGGAAGAGCAGGGCCAGATCTGATTGTAATTTTTGATGGGTCCCGAAGTTGTTGACGATGTCCCGTAAGCCAACCATCCATGCGGCGCTCTTTGCGGCCCAGCAAGCCATAGGCCGGATCGAGGCGCGTGCGCTGCTGCGCGAGACCGTGCGGCAAACCGACGCCTGGTTGCTGGCCCATGCAGATGATGTGATGAGCCCGGAACAGTCGCAGCAATATGAGGCGCTGGTGGCGCGTCGTGTCGCCGGTGAACCGGTGGCTTATATCACCGGTTTCCGGGAATTCCACAGCCGCGCTTTCAGGGTATCGAATGACGTGCTGATTCCGCGGCCCGAGACCGAATTGCTGGTTGAGCTTGCATTGCAGCGGTTGCCGGCCAAAGGACATTGCCGCGTACTCGATCTTGGTACGGGCAGTGGTTGCATCGGCATCACCATTGCCGCAGAGCGTCCGCAGGCGCGGGTCACGCTGGTTGATCACTCGGATGCGGCGCTGCAGATTGCAGGATTCAATGCCGCGCAATGGGCGCCGGCCAACACGCGGTTGCTGCAAGGCGACTGGTATGGGGCTGTAAGTGGCGAACGCTTCGATCTGATCCTCGCCAATCCACCGTATGTGGCGGAAGGCGACTCCCATTTGCAGCAGGGCGATCTGCGCTTCGAGCCGCGCAGCGCGCTGGCATCCGGTGCCGACGGATTGCGTGACCTGCACCGCATCATCGCGGAAGCCCCGGCGCACCTCGAAGCCGGCGGCTGGCTGTTGCTCGAGCACGGATTTGAACAGGCTGTGGCCTGCGCGCAAATGCTGGCCGCAGCGGGTTTCAGCGATGTGTTCTGCGCCCCCGACCTGGCCGGGATGCCCCGCGTCAGTGGAGGGCGCCGGCGATGAAGCCGGGAAGACGCGATGATTGACGAACAAAAAGCCGCCGCGAATCGTGCCGCCCGCATGGAAAGAAAACGGGCCCATCTGCGCGCGGTCTATGATCGCCAGCTCGCGCGCTTGCGCGAACTTGAGGGGCAGGATCCTTTGACGACTGCCCGCAACACCAACGCCGCGATGGACGGATTGCTTGCAGCGGACCGGGTGAACAATCCCTTCGCGGCCGGCATCCGCTGCGCCAAGGGATGCAGCCATTGCTGTAACGGTCCGGTGGAGATCGGACCGCATGAGTCGGCCTTGCTGATCGAGGCACTGCGCAGTGCAGGCAGGTCGCTGGATGAACAGCGACTCGAGCGCCAAAGCGGGTACAGTGTTGCGACCTGGAGAAAGCAGCCTCCGGCCGACCGGGCCTGCGTGTTTCTGGGCGAAGGCGGTGCGTGCACGGTTTACGATTCCAGACCGGGAGCGTGCCGCAAACTGTTGGTCCTCAGTGATCCGGCGTTCTGTGACGCCGGGAATGGCGCGATGGACCAGATTGACCGCTGGTTCAGCTGGGAAGCCGAAATGATGGCCTCGGCGGCACTGGAATTGTTCGGTGTCGATTTGATGCCGCGGGCCTTGCTGGCGGCATCACGCAGAAGCAAATAATCCGGCCAGCGTCCCGTCGTTTGACGGCGTCTTGACCCTGCCGGACCGCATCGTTAAACTCCAATCCCGATCAGTTTTGTCAAGTTTGAAGGATTCTCAAATGTCCGCCCAAGACACCATCAAAAAACAGGTTACCAGCCACAAGGTCGTGCTTTACATGAAGGGCTCGCCGGATTTTCCGCAATGCGGGTTTTCCGCAAACGCGGTCGGCATTCTGCGGGCCTGCGGAGTCGACGAACTGTTTACCGTCAACGTGCTGGAGGATCCCGAAATCCGCCAGGGCATCAAGCAGTATGCCAACTGGCCGACCATTCCCCAGCTCTACATCAATGGCGAATTCGTCGGTGGTTCCGACATCATGACCGAGATGTACCAGAGCGGAGAACTGCAGAAGGCATTGCAGCCCTGAGTTTCCTGCCTCACCGAAAAACCGGCCGCGTGCCGGTTTTTTTGTTTCAGCCGGTCACCTGGCGATAGGCTGCCTGCAGCAGCAGCAAAAGAGCCATCGCAAACAGCATGCGTTTTACCCAGCGGCTGTACGTCACGCCGTCAATCCGGCTGCGCAGCCTGCCGCCGATCAGCGACATGACCAATGCGAGGGCGGCCAAAGGCAGTGTCAGCAGCCACGTGTTCACCGTGGCAGCACCACTGCTGGCCAGGGTTGTAAACTGGGTAATCTTCCCGACCAGGAACGAAATATTCATCGCCGGCACCAGCAGCAGCGGATCGAGGCCGATGCCGAGGTAATAGATGATCAGCGGCGGAGCTGCGATGTTGGCAGTGCTTTCACTGACGCCACCGAGGAATCCGCAAAGAAAGCCGAATTTTTTTTCGTGGCTGCGCATCAACACCCATTGTGTGAAGCCGAGGCGGTCCAGATTCAGGTAAAACAGGATCACCCCGGCGAGCAGCAAGGCGTAGGGAAAGTCGGGGTAGGCCACGAACAAGTGGGCCCCGATCGCGGCTCCCGGCATCGCAACCAGCGGCATCCACCAGAAACGGCGCAGTACCTTGAAGAAACCGGGGCTGCGCAAAATGTTGGCCAGCACCGAGGCGATGCAGGGGATCAGCACGACTATCACCGCGGTTTGCATGGTGGTGACAGCGGCGATCAAAGGCGTGGCGATCATCGGAAAGCCCAGCCCCAGTGCACCTTGCACCCAGCCGGAAATTGCGATGACGATGGCTATGTACGCGAGCAGCCAGATGGAAAGATCGAGGAAACTGCTCATGGTGTGTTGTTCAGCGCTCTGTGCGGGCGCGGGTCAGGGCCAGCGCGACGACTTCAGCAATATGCAGGCCATTACGCTCTGAGAGTTGCGCGATTTGTTCGCGACAGCTGTAACCGCTGGCGACGATCATCGTATTTTCAGCAGCCGAACGTATCGCCGGCAGCAGGGAAGATTCGGCGGCCTTGACCGACACCTCATAACTTTGCGGATTGAATCCGAATGCACCGGCCATTCCGCAGCAGCCCGATTCCGCAGTCCGGGCGCTGATACCCAGCCGTTTCAGCAGTGCCATTTCGCCGGCCATGCTGAATGTCGATTTCTGGTGGCAGTGGCCATGCACCAGGGCCTCGCCACCGAGCTGGGGGGCATCCCAGTCGGGGATGCCCATCAGGAAATCGCTGAACAGATGGGATTGCCTGCCGAGTTTCTGCGCCAGCGGATCATCCGGGAAAAAATTCAGCAGTTCGTCGCGAAATACCGAAAGACATGCGGGCTCGAGGCCGATGACCGGCACGCCGGCGCGGATGTCGTCGGCGAGTGCATCGAGAATTTCCCGCAATTGTCCGCGTGCGCTGTCGAGCATGCCGAAGTCGTAGAGGGGTCTGCCGCAGCACAGGTGGCGGCGGGGTACGCTGACTGTGTATCCGATGGCTTCCAGCACTTCCACCGCTGCCGCAGCCGAGCCCGGCTGGAAGTAATTGTTGAAGGTGTCGGCCCAGAGGATGACCCGCCCGCGCGCGCCTGCAGCTGGGGCTCGTCGGCGGGCGAACCATTTGCGGAACGTGCGCCGCGCAAACTTGGGGATCGTACGCTGCTGGGCTACGCCGCCGGCAAACTTTAACGCAGCCGCCAGTCCCGGCGTCTGCGTCAGCAGGTTGACCAGCCGCGGCGCCAGCGATGCCGCGCGTGCCCAGCGATTGACCAGGCCCATGGTGTAGGCCTGCAGCGGGCGCAGCCGCCCCAGATAATGATGGTGCATGAACTCGGCCTTGTATGAGGCCATGTCTGTGTGTGTCGGGCAGTCGCTTTTGCAGCCCTTGCAGGCCAGGCACAGTTCGAGCGCCTCACGCACGTCGTCGTTGCGCCAGCCGTCGCGAATGATTTCCCCGCGCAGCATTTCCCCCAGCAGCCTTGCCCGGCCACGGGTGGAATAACGCTCCTCGCGGGTGACGCGATAACTCGGACACATCACGCTGCCCGCATGCGCCCGGCATTTACCCATACCGACGCAGCGCTCGAGCGCGCGGTTGAAGCCGGCGCCTTCCAGGCTGGTGTAGGCAAATTGGGTGGCCGGCCGCAACGGCTGGTAGCCGGGGCCGTATTTCAGGTTTTCATCGGCGCGGTAGGGGTCGATGACCTTGCCCGGATTCATCAGGTTTTCGGGATCCCAGATTGCCTTGAACTCCCGGAATGCCTGCATCAGTTCGTCGCCATACATCACCGGCAGGAATTCGGCCTTGGCCTGGCCGTCGCCGTGCTCGCCGGACAGCGAACCTCCGTACTTGACCACCAGTTCGGCGGCCTGCTTGAGAAAATCGCGCCATACCCGAATGCCTTCTTCGGAACGGGTATTGAAGGTGATGCGCGCGTGTATGCAGCCGTCGCCGAAATGGCCGTAGAGCGAAGTCTGGTAGCCATGGCGGTCGACCAGCGCCTGGAACTCGCGCAGGTAATCACCCAGTCGCAAAGGGTCCACGGCGGCGTCTTCCCAGCCGACGACCGGGTCCGGCTCGTCGGGATGGATGGTCAGTGCAGTTGCAGAAGCTGCGGTTTCGCGGATGGTCCAGATGCGCTCGCACATCGCCGGATCGGTGATCAGCCACGATGAAGGCTTCAGGGCGCTTTCGGGTTTATCGCGGTAATGGTCGATCAGCGCCTGTGCCTGCGCGCTGGCCGTATCGATGCTGTCGGCGCCGAATTCGATCATGATCCAGGCGTTTCCCGGTGGCAGCAGCGCGATGTCCTTGCCGCGCAGACCGCGTTCGCGCAGGCCGCCGATGATGCGTTCATCCAGTCCTTCGGTCGCTATCGGCCCGTAAGGCAGTATGTCGGGAACGGCGTCTCCAGCGGTATAGATATCGGGAAAACCGAGCACCAGAATGACTCGCGCCTGCGGGCTGTGCACCAGCCGCACGGTTGCGGACAGCGTAAAGACACAGGTTCCTTCGGTACCTACCAGGGCACGCGCAACGTTGAAGCCGTTTTCCGGCAGCAGTTGATCCAGGTTGTAACCCGATACCCGGCGTTTGATTTTCGGAAACCGCGTACGAATCAGATCGGCGTATTTGTCGCGCAACGCACGCAGCCGGCCGTAAATTTCGCCGCGACGCCCGCCCGCCTTGATGATGCGTATCAGTTCGTCTTCGGAAGTCGGCCCCACGGTCAGGCGCAGCCCGTCGCAGGTAATGATGTCGAGGCTTTCGATGTTGTCGACGGTCTTGCCGGCCATCACCGAATGCGCGCCGCAGGAGTTGTTGCCGATCATGCCGCCGAGCGTGCAGCGGCTGTGGGTTGCGGGATCGGGACCGAAAGTCAGCGCGTGCTCTTCGGCGGCGTCCCGCAGCGTGTCGCAAACGGTGCCCGGTTCGACCACGGCAGTTCGTGCTGCAGGATCGACATGCAGCACGCGGTTCAGATACTTGGAAGTGTCGATGACAACTGCGACATTGACGCACTGGCCGTTCTGGGATGTGCCGCCGCCGCGCGGCAGTATGGGTATGCCGTGCTCGTTACAGACGTCAAGCGTTTTGGCGATGTCATCGAGGTTGCGCGGAATGACAACGCCGATCGGAATCTGCCGGTAGTTCGAGGCGTCAGCTGAATAGGCGGCGCGAGCGCCGGAGTCAAAACGGACTTCGCCCTGAATTCGGCGCCGCAGTTCATCGGCAAGCAGTTCAGGTTCTGCGCTCGCCGGAGACCGGCGACCTTCTTCTGGGACGTTCAAATCAACTCCGGAATTGACGGCGGGGCGACAGCAGAAAACCGCCGCCTCCGGATTGTAGCCCGGTCATTGAGCGCGGATAAAATCAACGGAAAAACAACGGGTTGTCAGCATCTGCACCAGCCGAAAAATATAAAATATTCAATATAAACAGGTTCTTAAATCATTTTGTGCAAGCGTTTGCAAAGTGTAGGTTCGCCAGCGTATCATGCGGGTCCGCGGCCTGTGCCGGGCAAAACACAGGATTGCTATTCCAGTTTTTCAACAAGTCATGGCATATATGGGTATCCATGACGCGAATCGTTTAATTCCGGAGGAGAAGTTCCATGAATACCATTGCTGACAGCAAAACCATCGCCAAGGCGGCTGCCGCCGGCGGCAAAGTCCGCATGACGCCCTCGGAGGCGTTTGTCGAAACGCTCGTTGCGCAGGGGGTCAAGGACAGTTTCGGCATTGTTGGCTCGGCATACATGGATGCGCACGATCTTTTCCCCTTGGCCGGCATCCGCTTTATTTCCGTGGCGCATGAGCAGAATGCCGCGCACATGGCCGACGGCTATTCGCGCGTGACCGGCAAACACGGCGTGTGTATCGCGCAGAACGGCCCCGGCATTACCAATTTTGTGACCGGCATCGCTGCCGCCTACTGGGCGCATTCCCCGGTGGTCTGCGTGACACCGGAATCGGGCAGCCTGAGCATGGGACTGGGCGGTTTCCAGGAAACCGAGCAGATGCCGATATTCTCGAAAATCACCAAGTGGCAGGTGCACGTCAACTCGCCGCTGCGCATCGCCGAACTGACCGGTCGCGCCTTCGACATCGCCATGGCCGAGCGCGGTCCGGTGCAGATCAACATCCCGCGCGATTATTTCTACGGTGAGGGTGATTACGAAATTCCGCAGCCGCACAAGCTCGAGCGTTCTGCCGGCGGACCGGAATCGCTGGACGCCGCGGCGAAAATGCTGGCCAAGGCCAAGTTCCCGGTGATCCTGTCGGGCGGCGGCGTGATCATGTCCGGCGGGGTCAAGGAGTGCGCGGCGCTGGCCGAGTACCTGACCGCGCCGGTGGTCAATTCCTATCTGCACAATGACTCGTTTCCCGCCAGCCATCCGCTGTCCTGCGGTCCGCTGGGTTACCAGGGCGCAAAGGCGGCGATGAACATGATTGCCAAGGCGGACGTGGTGCTGGCACTGGGTTCGCGCCTGGGACCCTTTGGTACGCTGCCGCAGCACGGACTGGATTACTGGCCGAAGAACGCCAAGATCATCCAGGTCGATGCCGACTCGCGCATGCTCGGGCTGGTGAAGAAAACCACCGTTGGCATCTGTGGCGATGCACGACTGGCCGCGAAGGCACTGCTTGAGCGCGTCAAGGCAATCGTCAAATTGAGTCCGAACAAGGCTCGCCTGGCGGAAGTGCAGAAGGCGAAAAAAGCCTGGACTGAAGAACTCGACAAGTGGGCTTCTCCCAATACCAAGACGCGTATCGGTCCGCGCCAGGCGCTGGCGGCACTGGCGCGCGCAATGCCGAAGAACGCGATGGTGTCCACCGACATCGGCAACGTCTGCTCGGTGTCCAACAGCTACCTGCATTTCGAGTCCGCGCCGTCATTCCTTGCTGCGATGAGCTTCGGCAACTGCGGTTACGCCTATCCGGCGGCTATGGGCGCCAAGGTCGGTCGTCCGGACCGTCCCGCGATTGCCTATGTCGGCGACGGCGCCTGGGGCATGAGCCTCAACGAGGTGATGAC
>Ga0222714_10001314_pt1 | contig 27983 bp, 40 predicted proteins | sample C33_3DmetaG_FD_165048 | JGI IMG/M metagenome (GOLD analysis project Ga0222714, IMG submission 165048) | Estuarine water microbial communities from San Francisco Bay, California, United States - C33_3D | ecosystem: Environmental > Aquatic > Marine > Unclassified | place: USA: California... | reverse complement strand
GCGGAGTTGGAATGCTTCTGATTGTTCCGGAAAAAACGACAGGCTATGCAACGGCTCAGATAACAGCCTCAAAGTGGCGTTTGATCGTCAAGCTGCTGAAGTTTAGCTGATGCCTCTCTACGTCACATTGACTCCCGGGACGACGGTGACTTCAAGCACCGTGCTGGATCCGACTGTGCTGAACCTGTTAGGCAACCCGGCGATTGACATCAATGGGACCGTGGACGGCGGCTCGTTGTCGCTGGCTGCTGGGTCGGTGACCACTGCTGCGCTTGCTTCGAGAGCAGTCACCTTCCCGAAGATTCAGGCCATCTCAACGGATCGGCTGCTGGGCCGGGACACGTCTGGTTCTGGAGATGTCGAGGAGTTGACTGTCAGTGGTGGGCTGGGGTTCACCGGTACCGGCGGAATCGAGATAACCAATGGTCAGGTGTCATACGCCAAGGTTGTCCCGGTGACTGCGTCGAGGCTGCTGGGTAATCCCACCGGATCCTCGGCTACCATGTCAGAGATCCCGCTTGGTGCTGGGTTGGCCTTTCAGGACGGGGCATTGGTCAACACGGGAGCTGCCAAGTATCGGGCTGACTTCTGCGTTCTGGACAGCGTTGGGGCGTCATATAGTGGCGGAACCGCTATTCCATACGGATCCAACAACACGCCGTACCCTGACTCGCTGGATTACTCGGTGTTCCGGACGCAGTTTAACCCGACGAACTTCCAGCTGGCCTTCTGGTGCGTCAACTGCACTGGAAATCTGGTTGGGCAGGTGGGGTTCAAGCTGCAGTACAAAGCTGACGCTGGAGCGTGGACTGATGTGCCCGGCGGTGTGATAGACGCAAACGGAACCAGCGGAACATTCCTCTATGAGAGTGCGAGTCTTTCGATTAGCCCAACTCCGACGCAAATCCTCTGGAGACTCCTCTGGGTCAACACCACCACCACAGACGCAGTCCTTGCCCTCAGAGCCTTTAACCTCAGCCTCTGGAACTGATGCTGGACAAACTGACAGCGTATGTGCGGCAGAAGCTCCCGGAGAACTTCAAGGGGTGGACTCAGGAAGCTCTGGAGGACTACCTCATGTGGCAGATGGAGCGGAACCAACTCGTCGCCGCCGTGGACGAGCACGAAGAGGTTAGGGCTGTGGTCATTGGTTGGCCTACCGAGGAGATGCAGGTGGAGTCGTTCCGATGGCAGGAACCCACCAAGCACGGACGCTTCTGGTATTGGGATCAGATCGCCGGGGATCACCCTATTGCTCTGATGTCGGCATTCGCACAGATGTTCCGACGTCGACCAGAGTCGTCCAGCCTGCCAAGTTATGGGGTTAGGCATGGCAAAGTCCGGCATTTCGGAACAGCGTTAGCGGTCTACAAGACAGGAGAAAAGATCTATGGGAACTAGCGTAGAAGCACCTCCGCCTCGGAATTACGGGCAGGAGACACGAGACACGTTGCAGGCGCAGATTGACCTGACCCCGGCACGCTATGCGGCGGAGGCTGAATACGCCCCGAAATTCGCAGCCTTAAACGCGCAGATTGCCCGGCAGCTTGCTCCTGAGATCACGGCGATCTACGGGCAGATGGCACCGGAGCTGGCTCAGACCGAGGCCAAGGCCCGTGGCATCTCGCGTGCGGCTGACATCGGAGACATAGAGACGCTGGGTCCTCGTGCTCGTGAGGCTATTCGGGCATCGTCACCGGAGGCTGCGAGGCTTGCTGACACGATGACGCAGCAGGCTCAGTCTGCACTGTCGGCTGGGTCTAGGCTGACCCCGGAGCAGCAGCGGATGGCCCAGCAGCAAACCCGTGCGGCCTACGCGGCTCGTGGGCTTGCTGAAAGCCCTCGTGGTGCGGTTGAGGAAGCTGTTCGTTCTCAGCTCATGGGTGCCGGACTGCAACAGCAACGTCAGCAGCAGGCGCTCCAAGGCATCGCTGCCCAGCAGGGCGTTTACGGTGACGTGTTCCAGCAAGTTCTGGGTCGTCCTTCGCAAGCTTTCGGCATGACGCAGGGAGCCTTTGGGCAGGCTCAGGGTCTATCCCCGGGCCAGTTGTTCAATCCGGAGTCGCAATACGCTGCGGACATCTATGGTGGAAACGCTCAACAGCAGCTTGCGGCTCGGACGGCTAGTGCGGCCAACCAGACGGCTCTCATCGGTGCTGGCATCAGTGCAGCCGGAAACGCTCTATGAACTACGGCTACTCACAGCAGGTCGGCGGTGGCTTTGGGCGGTACGGCATGAGCCAGCCTTACCAAGCACCCAGCATGCCTTCTCCACAAGGTCCTTCCGGGCTGCAACGATACGCTCAGGGTTTGGACAAGCAGTACGGGCAGATCCAGTTCCTGAAAGAGCAGGGATTCTCGGACGATGAGATCCAGAAGAAGTTCGGGCTGAACCCTAACATGGAGCAGGGGATGCTTGGCCAGTATGGCGGTATGCTGAATCAGCGAGATGCCATGAAGGGTCAGCTACAGCAGGACATCATCGGCGGGATTGAGTCTGGTGCGAAGTACCTTGGCAAAAGCCTGTGATCGTAAGGTTCCAGCGATGCGTAGGAATCAAACTGTTTCGGTTCTTCAACTGGCAGTTGGAGGTCTGGTTCTGCCCTAGAGGCGAGGTCATTCCGGTGCACACTCACGAGCAGTGCGACTCACGGATCACGCACTGGCTGGGCAACGTCGAGTGGATGATGGGCAACAAGCGGCGGACGCTTTGCACGCGGAACCTAGGCTGGACTAGACGCGTTCCTGCTGGGGCTGTGCATGGGGCTAAGGTCCACAGCTTCTCGGTCTTCAGTAACCTAGAGATATGGCGTGGCAAGCCTAGCAGTGCGGCTACAGACTTCGTCCCGGCATGAAGGAGATCGTAGCCATCTATCAAGAAGTCTGCCACGGACACCCGGACGCCTTGGCCTTTGTGGTGGCTTTCCATGCCTACTGCCATCAGATCGACGACCTCATCGACGGAGACACAGCCTATAACCCGGAGAACCTGCTGCGAGTACTGATGTCGGCCAATGCCCTGTACTCGGCGCCATTCTACCTACAGCACGCTTGGAGGCTTCAGCCGGTCATTGCGTCGATCACCAACACCTACGCGGACTCTGTGGCTTGGGAGACGTCTGACGAGCCTTGGAAGCAGAGGGTAGCTGACGTGATCCGGCAGTGCGGCAACGACATGATCCTGACCGTGGCATGGATCGTGGGCGGTTGGTCGCTTATGCGGGCAATTTCATTGAGACTTCGAGAGGCAGCATACCACGATCAGCACGAGGACTAGTTATGGCCGAATACGGATACTCAACACCTTACCGGAGCACCAACGTTGCACCGTTGCCACCCGGCTACATGGAGGCAGCCACCGCGCCGGGACGTAATCTGGCCGCAGGCATCGCGCAGCTAGGTGCTGGTATCGGGCAGGCCATCCAGAGGTATCAGGACAACAAGGCTCAAAACGAGGCGGCCACTCAGACATTCGAGACGTTGAGCGGCATGGCCCAGCAAGCGTTGGCGAGTGATCCTAGCTATCAGGCGCTGCAGAACTACTACGAGACGGGACAGTTGCCTCAAGGAGTCACTGAGGCGGACCTTCAGCGGTTCAGCAGGAAAGCTGAGGCAGACCGTTCCATGCTCAATCGGATGGTTGGGCTGGGCGAGAAGTTCGGTGACATGTCCGTGGCCAAGAAGAAAGCTGCCATTGGTGACATGGCTATGGTGCTCCAGCAGTACCAGCAGCGCGGGGAACAAGACCTGCAGCAACAGCTCAAACGGCAGCAACTTGCGCTGGGCAGTCTTCAGCTTTCGGAAGCGGATCGACTTGCCAAGCAACGGGAAGCTGAACGCAATGCGGTTATTGGTCTGGGACAAATTCCTACCGAGATGCCTCAGTTCCAGCCCTTGCCAGTTCAGGGCGCTGGTGAGCCTTCTGCGATGCAGGACGTTCAGAGGCTTCCGCCGGTTAAACGCACGCCTGAGCAGATACGATCCGATGCGATTGCCATGTTCAGCAGCATGGGTGTGCCGGTGCAGAATCTTGAGTCTTTGGACAAGGCCCTTATCGCGGCTGGTAAGCTTCCGCAGGTGTCCACTGAAGAAGTGCCCGGTGTTGGGACGGTGGTCTCGATGGCTGGCGAGAGGAAGCTGGTTGAGCAGAAGACGCCGAGTTTTACAGACGTAACAAAGCGGCAAGCTCTCACGATAAACTTCCCTGAGTACCAAGGCATTGCCCCTACTGAGAAGGAGGCTTCTGACTTCCGAGAGCAGTACGCCAACGTCTTGGAAAGCAAACGGAACATTGGACGCCTGCTTGAGATCGCCAACATGGGAGCGCTGGCGCAGCAGGATCCGGTCATCAAGTCCGAGGCGGAACAATTGGCAAAGGCTGCACAGGGAGCCATGCGGCTTGAGATTATCGGTCCCGGCACAGTAACGGATCGAGACCGTGCGTTGCTGGAATCGATTGTCAGGAACCCAACTGACATCTTCTCGCTCAAGTCATCCAACGTGAAGGCGCTCACATCATTGCTGGAGCGTGCCGGATCTGGTCTGGAGTCCAAGGCGAAGGCGCTTGGGCTTCAGTCTGCTGGTGGTTCTCAAGCACAATCTCCCGGTGCGAAGCCGGTCATGGTTTACGATCCAGTCACCAAGAGCTTCAAATAGTCTATGCCATACCAAGTCTCGGTCGGCAGTCAGGTTGTCGAGTTTCCGGACTCGGTAAGCCAAGAGGAAGCGCAGAAGATCCTTGCGGACAAGTTCCCTCCGACTGGTGAGGACATTGCCAACGCTCTTCAGGATCCAAACTTCACGCCTACGCAGGAGCAGTATCAGCTCTTCGAGGACTACAATAAGACCCGCCAGACCGATTGGCTACAGAGCCTGCTGACCGCTGCAGATACCGTAGTCCAGACCGCTGGAGCTGCTGGTAAGGCTGCGGTAACGACTGGCGCAGCGTTCAACCCAAAGAACTACGTTGAGGGTCTAGCTCAGGGTACTGCCCAGTTGTACGGGTTGGTTGCTCAGTCTCAGGATCCTAACTCCGCACTGTTCAAGCTGAACAACCTCATTGGCGGAACCGGCACGCTGGAGAACCGCTACGGTCAGTTCCTAGAGGCTCGTCAGTTCAATAAGGATCTGGACGCGTATGCTAAGGGCGACATGTCGATCATGTTCAGGCCCGAGGATCTCAATCCTGAGTTCGTGCAGGGCGTGGCCATGGTTGCGGATCCGACCATGTTCGTCCCCGGAGTTGGTCAGCTTCTGGGCGCAGAGAAGGTGGCGGCTAAAGCTGTTGGTAAAGCTGTTGGAGTTGCTGGCAAGGGTGTGCAAGCCATCTCCAAGCCAGTAGAGCGCCTTTCCGCCGCTGCTGGCAAGTTCGTCACGGAAGCCGCTGGAATCTCTCCAGAGGCACTGCGCGGCGCGGCAACCACGTCTGGCGTTCTAGCTGCCACTGGTGTTGGTCCTGCAATCGGTGCTGTTGGTGCGGTTCCGTTCATTGCAGAAGCTGCCACCGACGTCGGACGTGCTCTGGAAACTGCCGGTGCTCAGATGGGCCGTGCGCCGACCCGTATCGGGGCCTTTGAGGCTGTTGGTGCCATCCCGGAGGCCAACATGCGGCAGCGGATCATCGGAACCATTGGACGTTATGGGGGAGATGCTGCATTACGCACTGCACTTGCAGGCACTGCTGGAACGCTGGAAGGCGCTGCTCTTGGTGGTGCTCTTGGTTATCTTTCTGGCGGAGAGGAAGGAGCTGCTTCCGGAATTGGATCCGGAGGTGTGGCTGGTGCTATTGGTTCTCTTGGCGCTCGTGGTCTGCAGACACTGACCGGTAGCGAGGCAAAGGCGGCACGTCTCAACGACCTGACCACCTACGTTGACACACTGGCGCTGGAAAAGAAGGCGGCCTACCAATCTGTCCAAGAGCGGTTTGGAGCAGACACTGCGGCCAACCTGATGGATCTGGAGAGCTTAATCAAAGGCACTCGCGGAGACATCGGTGTCGAGATCCTGCGCGGGGATGAGTTCCGGAAGCGTGCTGGTGTAACGGCTCGTGGCGTTGTCCCTGACGAGAATGCGGCCACTCCGCGCATCCTCATCAACGTGGACGCGATGCCCAAGGTGAAGGGTGACAGCCCTATCTACACGCTGGGCCACGAGCTGCTGCACGCACTGGCAAAGACCAAGCAGTTCCAAGGCGACGTCACCGGATTTGTCGAGACCCTCACCGGAGCCTATGTGCCAAACCCTGACGGCACGGTACGGCTGGTCAGCGAGGGTCAATACTCACCAGCCAAGGTCGAGCAGCTCTTCAACGACTACGTCAAACAGTTGCCGGAGGACGCGCGGGCTAACGTCATATCGGCCAACGCGACGGCTTCTGACCGTGCGGTGTACGTCGGAGAGGAGCTGGCAGCAGAGCAGGTGGGACGAATCCTGTCGTCTCAGAAGCCGGACGCATTCCTTCGCGGGTTCGGATCTACGCGACAGAGCTTCACGGACATGCTGCTTCTGCAGGAGGCAAGCCGTGTTGGGTCAAAGATCGGCCAACTCATCGAGCGGACGTTCGGCATTACGCCTACGGACTCGGTTCTGTTCCCGGAGATCAAGAACGCTTCCCCGGCTTTGGACGCTGCCCTGCGAAGGCTGTTGAAGGCCCGTGAGAACATCGACGAGGCCCTGCTGAACGCGGACTACCAGAAGTCCTTCAAGATCGACCAGAAGTCCATTAGCGATCCAGTGGCAGCGGATTATGCCGTCCGTGGTGGCTTTGCGGAGCGTCTGCCTACAGGTGAGGTGCGGTTGCTGACCAACGGCGAGCTGTTGCAGCGTGAGACCCGGGACGTCACGGCACTCAAGCAGATCATTGACGGGCTGCCCGGAGCCAAGATCGACATCAACGGCGAGGTGGTCGGAGATCTCAGCCCGGAGCAATTGGACGCCATCAAGGGTTCTTCGGTGTCGTCTCAGATGAAGCAGCGAATGGAGATGGCCAATCGCAGCATCAACGAAGGACGGGCATTGTTTGTTGAGTACTACCCGGCCACCGAGAAGGTTCAGGATCCAACCTCTAAGCGTTGGCGCACCAAGTACGCATCGAGGCGTGTGACGTTTCGAGACATGCTGATGTACAATCTCCTTTTCTCTAAGGAGAACAACGCATACGTCCGCGCAATCGACCTGACGCAGGTTAGGAAGTCGCTGCAACGCTCCATACGTCCTGACGGCTCCGTCGGTGGCCTGTGGGGCAACGTTGGCGAGTTCCTTGGAGAACTGAACGCCTACCTCACCAACCTCGACCGCAAGGAAAACGCCATTCCTAGCCGCAAGATCTTCGGTCCGGACAAGGCTGAGTTCTTCGGGAGCTTCATGAACTCATTGGAAAAAGGTGGCTCCGAGTTTATCCACAGCTTTCGGCTGGATCGCATGGGTCAGATGGATCCCTCTGACTTCAGGGCCAAGTTCTCCGAGAGCGCCTACAAGAAGATGAAGGATCGCTTCATGCCTGCGGGATCCGTTGGTGAGGAGCAGGCGTGGAAGTCTGGTGCAGGGTTCACTATCCTGACCAGCGGCAACAAGTTTCGGTTGTATGGTCCCGAAGGGAAACTCCTCGGGATCTACGACTCCGCAGAACAAGCACAAAGGAAAGCAGATGCCACTCAAACAAGGCTACAGCCAGAAAACGATCAGCTCCAATATCCGACGCGAGATGAAGTCGGGAAAACCGCAGAAGCAGGCGGTGGCGATCGCCCTGTCAGTAGCACGCAAGGCCGAGAAGAAGGCCGGAAAGAACTCGGGCAGGTTCGACAAGCGGGGGATGTAAACGCTCGCTTCATGCCCTCCGACGCCGACTACGTGGCAGCGGTCAAGTCCGGCGACACGTCCAAGGCGCAGGAACTTGTGGATCAGGCGGCGAAGGCTGCGGGGTATACGGTTGGGCCGGTGTGGCATGGAACCAACGCAGAGTTCACAGAGTTCAAGCGCGGTGATCTAGGAATCCATTTCGGAACTAAAGAGCAAGCATCTAGTCGAGGTGGAACTCGTGAAATACGGGCCTTCCTGAAGGCAAAACCAATCCGTATTGACGACGATCCCGGGTTTTGGATGGGCCGAAAGGTCGTTGATTTGCTGTCGAATCAAGGGGTAAACAAAACAGAGTTGACTAAACTATTTAACAAAGCAGCGAACGAAGGTGGATCCTCTGGGTACCCAAACAGCAGCGCTGATATTCTGGCTCGCGGCCTAATTGGACTCGGAATCGACTCGATTCAGTATCCAAACAAGTTTGAGGGAGTTGGCGATAGCGTTGTTGTTTTAGATCCCTCCCAGATTAAATCCGCCGACGCCATCACCCGCGACGACTCCGGAAACATCATCCCCCTCTCCCAGCGATTCCAGCAGAGCAGCGCGGATATTCGGTACATGCCAGCTCCGGTTCCCGACCCATCTATCCCGGGTGCCTATTCCATGTCCGGCTATCGGATCCTGCCCGGCAAGACCAAGGGCAAGCTGCGAGTTTACTCACCGAGCGGCTCTCTGGTCGGCGTAGTCGGCTCTGTGGATGACGCGCAGCGGATGATCCAGAAGAAGCTCCAGTAACATGGCCTACGATCCAAAGACATCCAACGCGCTCGTCAACAAGCTGCGGTCCGACGTTGACGGGCTGCTGGTGCGTAACGCGGTGCTCACGATGGAGCTGCCCACCGGAGAGGATGGTGGGTCGGCCACGATGGCCATCACGGCGGACATGACCACCATCACTGGTGACCAGACGTCGTACACTGCGGACCAGACTGTGGTGGATTGGACTCCTCGGGCCATCAACGAGGTCACCTACGATCAGGGTGAGACCGTGGAGCGGCTGGCTGGGAACACGTTCACGCTCCTTCCGGGCAAGTACAAGATCAAGGCGACCTTCGTCTTCCATCACACGCTGAAAACACGGCTAGCGCTGTGGAATGGCACGGATCAGACCACCGAGGCTTGGAGCATCAACGGCTACTTTTCTGGCAACGTCATGGGTGTCATCACGCTCGATGCATTGGTGGCCCCCAAGAAGGAGACTAGCTACCAGATCAGGTATCAGGTGGAACGAGCGCAGTCTGGGGATGGCTTGGGCATCGCCACGGACTTTGCTGGGGTACCGGAGCAGTACGGTGCGCTGGAGATCACGCGCATCAATCAGCTCAAGCCGTAGATTTCTGTAGAAAAGTGTTGTGCGGTGGTAGCTGGGTGGTATCTACTCCCCCGTGACAGCTAAACCGCGCAGGCCGGTCGCGCTCAAGACCGTGCAGATCGACGCCAACCTCCACCGCAAGCTCGTGGCCTATGCCCGGGATGGCGGCTTCAAGGTCAAGGCGTTGGTCGAGAAGGCAGTGCAACAAACCTACATCCTAAAATGAACAACCTACCCGCAGTTACCACGCAACAAAACGCCGTCCACACCTACGACAAAGTCGCCGACCCAATGGCAGCCGCTACCCAGTTGGGTGAGTGGATCTGTCGCTCTGGCATGTTCGGTGCAGACCGTCCGGAGCAGGGCAACCTATTGGCTCTCCAGTGCATCGTGGAGCGCAAGCCACCGCTGGAGCTGGCCAAGCACTATCACGTCATCCAAGGCCGCTTGAGCCTTCGCGCAGACGCCATGCTGGCTTTGTATCGTGAGCGTGGCGGCAAGGTCGTCTGGAAGCAGTTCGACGCCAACGGAGCGCGTGCCCAGTGGATCTACGACGGCAACGACATTGAGTTGGCCTATACCGCTGACGACGCCAAGGCTGCCGGGTTTCTCCCTGCACGTGGTGGATCCGGCTGGGCCAAGTTCCCAGCGGAAATGATGCGTGCGCGGCTCATCAGCAAGGCGGTGCGTATGCTCTGCCCGGAGGTCGTGACCGGCACCTACACGCCAGAGGAAATTGCCGACTTCGCGCAGCCTTCCCCGGTGCAGGTGCTCGCCACCCAGCCTCAGGCCAAGGCTGTGGACGTCGAGGTGGTGCCTGCCACGGTCACGACTGACGAGCCTAAGCTGACACTGCAGGCGCAGGTGATCGAGCTGCTGGCCAAGGCTGACCTTCTGGCTGCTGGCCGGGAGTTCCTCATTGCTAAGAGCTGGATCACCGCTGCGGAGACGATCAAGGATCTCAGTGAGTCCCGTGCGGCTAAGATCCTCGCCAAGCCGGAGGCGTTCACGATGGCGGTGTCAGCTCACAAGGTGACCACGGAGGCCGCATGACCTATACGGCACGTCCTTCTGCTCTACCGGCGCTAGCAAAGTCGCCCCGGTACGAACCCGGTCCTCCCACGGCTGCAGCTGAGGCTGGAACCGATCGTCATCTGGCACTGTCCGAGATGTTCGCAGGCAAGACCGCACTGGTGTCTATGCTGGCCGACAACGAGCGCGAGGCCGTCGAGTGGGCCTATGCCTATGTCCATGCGAGGATCATTATGGGCTCACAGATTCAGTCCGAGCTACCCGTGGACATCCTGCGTGACGGCAAGGTGGTCCTCCAAGGGACTGCGGACGTCGTGGTGGGCAATCAACTCTTTGACTTAAAATGGGTCGAGCGCAACTACGCAGAGCAGATGGCAGCCTACGCGCTGGGGTTGATGCAGGCGCATGGACACAAGGAGGTCATCGTACACCTGATGTTCGGTGAAAAGCGCATTGCCAGCCGTTACACGATCACCCGGGAGCAGGCCGAGAACATCGTCTACCCGATCCTCGATGCGGTGAACGACCCGACCACCAAGTGCCGGATCTCGGACTACTGTGGGTGGTGCAAGCACTCGACCTGCTGCAAGGTACGTCTGGCCGAGATCAACAAGGTGGCCGATGGCTACGAGATGGTGCAGGTGGATGATCTTTCGGTGGCATCACCGGAGTCGCTGGCCAAGGCCCTTAACCTCGCCACGGTAGCCGCCAAGTGGGCTGAGGAGGTCAAAGAGTACTGCACGCTGGCCGCGAAGGAAGGCGTGGACATTCCGGGCTACAGCCTCAAGAGCAGGGCCGGATCACGCGAGATCGCACCAGAGCAGATCAACGAGGCGTTTGGTAGGTCAGGACTGTCCTCCGAGGCGTTCATTGGTGCCTGTAAGCTGTCGATACCTAAGCTCATCGAGGCAATGCAAGCGCAGGGTCTGACCCGCAAGGATGCCGAGAACCGCATCGACGAGCGGCTGGCTGGCCTTATACGGCATCGGCCTGCGTCCACCTACTTAGTCAAGGATCGCGCTTGAAAGCGCTCTGGGAGGTCTTCGATCCCGGCGCTTCTGAATTAAGAAACTACATAGAGACTGTAAATTGTGTTATGAAAACGCTCGTAGCGGTCGATCCCGGAGCTTCTGGGGGCCTTGCCATCCGTGACTGTGGCGGATCCATCTGGCTGCAGCCTATGCCTGACACGCTCCCAGCCCTGATAGGGATACTCAGGACCTACAAGACGGCTGATGCGGAGCTGTGGATCGAGGAGGTCCCGAAGTTCACCGGCAAGAACATACCCAGCAGCACTACTGCGGTCTTGTTCCAGAACGTGGGCAGAGTCGAGGGAGCAGCAGTGGCTCTTGGCTACTCATTGCACCGAGTGCCTCCCAAGGTCTGGCAGGAGCCTCTTGGGCTGGGTGGGCGCAAGTCAGTCGATACGCAGGCCCAGTGGAAGCGGAAGCTACGCGGGAAAGCAGAGGAGCTGTACCCTAGCCTTGACATCACCCTTGCCACGGCTGATGCACTTCTCGTCCTCCACTTTGTTCTGGGTGGGGGACGCTAGTAGGTTGGTTGCATAGGTGGGCCGCGCATACCTGACCACGCGGATCAATTTAGCGTACCGTGTGGTACGTGACCCCGGCATGGTTCTTTACCCCTCCTAGGTGGACCTAAAGCAGCTCTACGGGCTGGTGCCGGGGTGTTTCTTTCTCTTAATGTGAGGCGTGGACGCTGCCTCCCGTATCGACTCGCTGACAGCAATGGTCAGTGCCCTAAGTGCAGAGAACGAGAGGCTCAAAGACACCATTGGATTCCTATTGGACAGACTCGATGAAAACGAAGAACGACTTGTGGGTGCGGGACGGAAGCCCGAACGTGGTAGTGGACGTGTGGGGCGAGGCGGAGTTCAGGGTTGGCGAGATGAAGGAGCGGGCAACGGTGTACGAGCGAGACGGAAAGCTGTTCATCCGCAGGACGGCTGAGTTCCAAGCGAAGTTCCGCAAGGTTCCGAAGTCCTGACACGCACGAAAGGCCCGTAAACATTGGTCAGAACTGCACTGAAAGATTTCTGTACTTTTCTGTAGACACACCGAGAGGCCTGTGGTTAACTGTTCCCCGTAGCAAGTAACCAACAACAACAAGTAACTCAACAAGAACATGAACATCATTGACGGCAAACAGTGGGAGATCATTTCGGACAAGCCTGTTTTGCAAAAGGTTACGGGACAACCGCTCGGTGAGCACTGCACGCGAGTCCAGACAATCCAGTGGGGCGACGAAATCCATGAGGCAGCATGGTTCCACGACGACAACGGCAAGCTTATCACGGTGACATCGCGCCGCATTTCTTAACGATCACACGGGGGGCGCGCATCCGACAAACGCGGACTTAGCTTAACCAGTAACCTCTTAACCAGTAACTTAACATGAACACCGCAACCGCAGCAAAGACCGCAACATACACCAAGCTCAACAACGGAGACTGGGGCATCCGAGTCTCTGGCGACATCACCACCGGAGCCAGCGTCACCGTGACCAAGCGAGATGGCAGCACCAAGGCCGAGATCGTCGGGAAGGTAGTCTGGACCGGCAAAGATAAGTACTCCGACGCTCAGGTGTCCATTTGCACGGTGCAGCAGGTCCAGCGCGCCTCGTGCCGTCCGGCCTACCGTGGTGGACGATCGGGTCGGATGTCTTGCCCGGAGTGCGGAGATTGGGTTGACGTTGGTACTAGCTGCTGGGAAACAGGCATGATCCATCGCTGATAATTTACAGACTTAACTTAACCAGTAACTCGTATGTATCTTACCAAGTATCTCGTCCTGTTCGTCGTACTCGCTTCCAACGCTCTCGCATTAGACGCCAACCGCATCGCTGACGCTATCTACCGTGTCGAGGGTGGTGCCAAGGCCAAAGCCCCCTACGGAATCCTGTCGGTCAAAGTCAAAGACGCCACCGAAGCTCGCAAGGTCTGCTTGAACACGATCATCAATAACCACCGCCGCTGGGAGGCCGCTGGCAAGCCCGGTAAGTTCTTGGACTTCCTCGCTGACCGTTACTGTCCCAAGAGCGCGGATCCCGTTGGCAATCGAAACTGGAAGAAAAACGTCAAAGCTATCAGCGGTCTCGACTTCTGAGGGGTGGACATCACCTGCATTTTTTGCAGCGCAGCACAACACAGACACCATGAGACAACGACCACCATCCATGCAGATCACGGACTCCCTACCTGCGGAGCCGATGATCAGTCAGGAATACATGAATGCGAAGTATAAGGCTTGGCTTCAACGCCGTGGCCTGACCGATCCAGCATTCGCAGAGGAACTCAAAGCCTTCGAGCACCGAAGCAAACTGTCCTTCAAACGCAACAAGAACACACGGGGGAAGAAGAAATGAACAAGAACCTACAAGCAGCACTTGTGATATGGGGCGCGGTTGCCCTCATGACACTGGGATACGTACTCGGGAGGATCGGAGCATGACACCACGTACAGACAACCATACGTTCCGCCTGCTGGGCCGAGAGCTGCCAATGCCGTCACTGATCGCCGAGGCACGCCGGATGGAGCAGGAGCTGGTCGACCTGCGTAACCCGGTTGGCTACCGCCCCAGCAAGGTTGGCAGGCCAAGCATCGCCAAACACATCGCGGACAAGATCAGGGCATTCCCAAGAGAGGTGACGCTATCGGCTGCAGCTCAGGCTCTGGGTGTCTCCGAGACCACCGTGGCTCGCTACCGGAGGGGAGTACGATGAGCGAACGAGTAACCGTCAGAGAGTATCAGACACGCCCGGGAGTCTGGGTGGTGGATGCGGACTTCGCGCACAAGCTAGCCGACGAACTGTCCGAGGCTAGGGAGCGCATCGAGCAACTCGAGAGTCTGCTTGCTGGCGAGCGGTGGATCGCTGAAGACCGCAAGGCGCTGGGTGAGGTGATCCGAATCGTGGAGGCCAAGCCATGAGCGAGCAGGAGGAAGTGTACAGGCTCACGCTCAAAGGTCTGCTGCAGGCGAGGCTGGGTCACGATCAAGGCAATGAGATCTACGACATGCTGGAGCTGTATTGCAGGCGCAATGGTTGCGGAATTGCGATCGAGGAAGATCGGCTGGGGTTTGTGAACATGGAGCGTGTGGAATGAACATCCGAGGAATCCTCGTCAGTTGCGTTGCCTTCTCCGCGTCAGCCCAGATCGCTCTGGAGAACCTGCCGCTGCGTCTGGAGGCACCGCACACCGCTGAGGACTACCAGTGGTCTCTGGGTGGACGAGCCATCCCCGGCGCTACAAACCGCGTCCTTGAGATCCCATCCGCACAGGAGGCCGATGCCGGAACGTATCGCGTGGAGAGCACTAGCGGGCACTCTGCGCTCTACAAGGTACGTTGGCAGCGTGTGATCCGGATCTTCGTCAACAACACCGAGGTGCGCGGGGACTCCGTGGACATCCGTGGCCCTAGTCAGATCCGGCTGGTCTGCTCGCTGGGAAACCTGCCGGTGCGCTACACGCTAGACGGCAAGGAACCCACAGCCCTGTCTTCGCTCTACAAGACACGAGTGCTCGTTACCAACGCCTGCGTGCTGCGTGCTGCGGTGGTGATCCCTGAAGGTGACTCCGTGAAGCTGAGGAGGGTGCCGTGACCGATCTGGACATTGAGATCCAGTACCGACTGCAGGAGCGGCTTGGCATCCTATGCGGTGCAGAGGAGCCGACGAATCAGCAAGTGCAAATTGCTTTGGAAGAGATAGAGAAGTTCAAAAAGGAATACATTGAGATTGGACTCAACAACACCTCTAGGGCTTGAGGCGATATACAACAGCAAAGTGGCTGTTTCGAAGATTCAGAAGAAAACCAATTATGATTTCGTATGGTTTTCTGATGAATTACCATCCATCGCTGATGGAATAATTCTTAAAAACAATGTCGCAGTTGCATTGTACGAGGTGAAAAGCAGAAACATAAGCAGCGAAGAATTGTTCGGCAATTTCAACGGAGAATGGCTGATATCTTACGACAAGATTCACGAGCTCTACAATATAACCAAACATCTTCGCGTTTCGTTTGTTGGAATCTTGTACTGTATCAAGGATGACGTTTCGTTAGCTGCAACATTCTGGGACGGATCTGGAGCGATGAAGATTAAGTGGAGGGTTGAGCAAACAAAAACAAGAAAGACCGTGAACGGTGGTGAGGCTGAAAGACCTAATGCATTTTTCGACATGACAAGAGCAATCAAATACACATGAAAGCAAAACTTGAGTTCCACCTTCCAGATGAGGACGCATTCCACTACGACGCCATCCACGCCACGGAGTACCGTATGGCACTGGATGAAATCCGAGAGATGCTGCGGTCCAAGGTGAAGTACGGGCACAACTATGAGAGCACCGAGCAGGCCCTGATGGAGGTCTATGCGATGGTCTGCGCCGCTATTCAAGAATGCTACGGTTTCCCTGAATAAGCTTGGAAAACGCTTGCCAATCTTGAATAAGACTGCTCGTGAACATCAGCAAGGCCCGCAAACGGGTGATGGCCATCGGCTGCTCCCACGGGTCACGGGCTAATCCCAAGGCGCTGGAAGCGGTGCTACGCTTCCGAGAACGCTACAAGCCGCATGAGGTGATCCACCTCGGTGATGCCTACGATCTGGCGGCACTCCGAGCAGGCTCACTGGGTAACCCCAACCAAGCGGATGCAGCGGATGACTACCTCGATGACATCGGTGAAGGTGCAAAGTTCCTCAACCAGCTCAAGCCCACGGTGTTTACGATCGGCAACCACGACGAGCGGGCAAAGATGTACCTGCGCCACCATAACGCGGTCATCCGTGGTTTTGCTGAGGCGGTCTGGGAGAAAATGATGGCTCCGATCGAGAAGCACTGCCGGGTCAAGATCCTGAAGTATGGAGTCCTGCCAGACTGTTGGTATCAACTCGGAGGGTTCAAGTGGGGCCACGGTATCCTCTACGGAGAGAACTACCTCAGAGACTCCGCCGAGACCTTCGGGAATGTTGTCGTGGCTCATGCCCACCGGGCTGGTATCGCTTACGGTCGCAGGATTGACAATCCGGTCGCGCTGTCCCCCGGAACGCTGGCCGATCTTCCTGCCATGGAGTACGCTCATCGCCGCCGCTCAACCTTGGCATGGAGTCATGGCATCGTATTCGGAGAGTACACGGATACATCAGCGCAACTGTATCTCCACCAATGGCCACAGAACGAGCAGCAATGGACTCTGCCAAGCTTTTGAAGAGCCTGAAGGAGGCGATAGCGTGTCAGCCGGAGGTTGTACCGAGCGGGTGGAAAACCATGACGCAACTGGCATCAGAATGGGGGACCAGTATTTCCCATGCGATCAGGTTAATTCGCAAAGGCATTGACATCGGAACGATTGAACAGAGGAAGTTCAGGATTCAGAATGGAAGGAGAGGCGTATACCCAACATGGCATTACACAGCAAAAAGCGAGGCAACGAAGTCCAAGGCGACCCGAAGCTCTCGGACGCGGAAGTGAGGGAGTTGCTCGAAGCCGCACCGAAGCTCGTTTACCGGGCCATACTCAACGGGTGGATCCAGCCGCCTAAATACAAGCTCACCGACGCCCAGATTGACAACCTGATGCGCCGCTAGTACGTCAGCAATGTCCCTTGCGTGAGGGACCGGGATTCGCACCCCGAGCACCATGACACACAAAGCCCCCAGTCCAGCCAGCAACGAAGGTATGTGGTTCCCATTGGGTTCCACGGTGCACCTGTGCGAACGTTGTTGGTTGGACTGGGGTTTTTGTTACCCGCTATGATTGTAGAGCCAGACTTCCTAGAGCACTGGAAAACCAGACTCCTAGTTCGACTTCTAGGCACTGAGGTTGCACCCATTTACGTCATACGTTTATGGGCACACTGCCAGTCTAGAAAAACCGACCGGTTTACCGACTGGAATCCGGACGTTTTAGCCTCGGTTTGCCGATGGGATGGAGACGCCGCCGTTTTCTGGAATTCCATGCTTCAAACCTTCGCAAGAGTTGAGGATGGAGCCTTTGTTGCCCACGATTGGGCACAGTGCAATGCATCCCTGATTTCTGCTTGGACCAATGGAAAACTAGGTGGAAGACCCACAAAGAAGAAACCCACTGAAAACCCACCGGTTAACCGGACGGAAACCGACTGGCTATCCGATAGAGAAGATAGAGAAGATAGATCAGAAACTAAGAATACACCAAAGCAGTCGCCTTGGGTTGTTGCCTTCGATGTCGAGTTGCCGGAGGGCCTTCGCACCGAGAACTGTCTCGAAGCCGTGAAGCTCTGGCTCAAGTACAAGTCGGAGCGTCGCGAGGGTTACAAGCAGACCGGACTCAAGGCGGCACTGACGAAGTGGTCCAGAGAGTTTACCCCGGCTACGTTCCCGTCAGCGGTTGACCACTCCATGGCGAGCGGATGGTCTGGAATCTTCCCGCCTAAGGAGTCGTATCAGCCGCAGCCTCAACGCCATGCCCCGGATACCAGCAAGTACACTCCGGAGCAGATCGCTCTCATGGAGGCCATGGGATGAACTCGGACGCCTACTTCGCGCCCAAGGATGAGCTGGGAATCCTCGGGGCATGTCTTTCAGGCGACACGGACGTGGCTTCCGAGGTGGTCTCCTTGGTTCAACCTGAGATGCTGGTCAACGAGGACGTCAGGTTCACGCTGGAGCTTATAGCCGGACTGGTGCGCCAGAACCAACCGGCGTCCATGGAGAGGCTCACCAAGGAATGGAACAAAGCTCACGGTTCATTGGAGATACCAATGGCCACTTGGGCAGAAGCCATGTCCTCGTGTCCCTCAGCCAGCATGGTCAGCTACTTCGCGGACGGCATACGCGAGGCTCACCTGCGGCGTAAGCTGAGGGAGCTTGGGTCCAAGATCATCGAAGGCTCCGGGAACTCTGCCGTGAGCGTCGACGAGGTACTCAAGCAGGTGGAATCCGGAATGGTCCTAGACTCGGCACCACAGACCGACTCATGCAATGCCAAGGATGCCATCGTCAGCTTCATCGAGGCCACGCAGGAACGTTGGAAGCGCAATGGAGAACTGAGCGGCGTACCGACTGGCATTCCCAAGCTCGACTCCATGCTCGATGGCCTGCAATACCGCGAGCTTACCTTGGTCGCCGCACGTCCCAGTATCGGCAAGACAGCCATGGGAACCTCCATCGTGGCCAACGCTACGGTGCTGCACAAAGTCCCCACCCTGTTCGTCTCCTGCGAGATGTCCACCAATGCCATCACCAGACGCCTCGTCTCGTGCATCTCCGGGGTGTCCATGCAGTCGATCAAGACGGGTCAGCTCAACGACAACGACATGGCCCGGATCCAAGCGGCCAACATCAAGATCAAGAACTCACCGATCCACTTCCTAGACCTATCCGCTGGGGCTAAGATCGGGACGGTAACCTCAGCCATCCGACGAGCTGTCCGAAAGCATGGCATCAAGCTGGTCATCGTGGACTACCTGCAGAAGATCGGAGCAAGCGGACGCTATGAGAAACGAACCTACGAGGTGGCCGAGGTATCCGGAACGCTGAAGGCTTGTGCGGCTTCAACTGGAGTGGCTATGTTGGCCCTCGCACAGCTCAACCGTGAATCAGAGAAGGAGAAGGGACGTAAGCCAAGACTCTCAGACCTAGCAGACTCAGGACAGATCGAACGAGACGCAGACACGGTCCTCCTGCTAGACCGCAACCGAGTAGAACCAAGAGGTGAGGCAACCATATCAATCGCAAAGCAACGAGACGGCGAGTGTGGATTGGTGACGTGCCACTACGAAGGTGCTTATTGTAGATTTGAACCTGCGCTATTGCAGGATTCGTAAACAACACAACATAACATAACATGATTAGATGCAACATTAACGTCAGCAAGGTGGATAAACAGTATCTGTACGAAGGTAAGACCGGCAAGTTCCTCGAAGTAACCCTTCTGGAATCCAAAGGTGGACCGGATAAGTACGGCAATGACGGCTTCGTGGTCCAAGGTGTCTCCAAGGAAGCCCGTGACCGAGGTGAACGTGGACCGATCATTGGCTCATGGAAGCACTCGACCAAGGCTCCCCGACCCCAAGGTCATCCTGCCGGCGGCAATCAACCGGTAGACGACGTCTTGTTCTAAGACCCTACAAGCCCCTAGGAGATGAGTTGCGCTATGGTGACCCTCATCAGAGATCAAAACGCCTCCTAGGGGCATCCTAGCTCCAAGAAACCACTATCCATGGAAGACCTAGAGTACGCACTACGCATGATACCACCCTCCTACCGGGATTGGGTGGTCCGTAGCGTCAGGTCAGGTAGCGCCTCACCAGAGCAGGTAGCCGCTAGGTTCTCCATGTCGGACAGTGACCCAGCCTATCAGCCGATGATCCGAGGATTCGAGAGGATCAAGATAGTACCAGAGTCATATCTACACCGGATGATGAAGAAGGTAATGAACTAAGTATAACTATACTCTGAGTATATATGTCTAATAAGATCAAATCAGTGGATATAATTGAGAAACCACCGTCGGTACATGTCACCTGCTATGCTTATGGTGATATGCACTCTGCGGTACTCACCTCTTGGATAGATCTCGCTAATTACTTTGCACAACGTACTCGCTACGCTGCTTTGCGTACTATACGTGAGGATGCATTAATTAGCAGATCACGTTGTAGGGCTACCAAGTTCTTCCTCGATGATGACAAGGACGTCTGGATCCAGTTGGACCACGACATCCAGTTCGGTACAGCGGACCTGATGATCATGGCAGACCTAGCGCACAAGCACCAAGCAGCCGTGTGCATGCCCTATTCCTGCCGAGCGCTACCCCCTAGGCCAGCCTATCGCCCCAAGCCCGAGGCTGCTCCACTGGAGGATGAGCCCAGCCTGACGCCCATCCTGTTCTTCGCCTCTGGTGCCGTAGCCATACCCCGTAAGGCCCTAGAGCAATCCCTAGAAGTCCTAGCCACCGATGCCGTGCCGCACCCCTACCGCATAGACTGGGCTAACGATGAGATGGCAGGCATGTTCCCGACACTCTGGATGCCATTCCTCCTAGAGTGCGACAAGGGCAAGGACTACCTCTCCGAGGACTACGCTGCCTCAGCCCGCCTCACACTTGCTGGGGTTAGGCAGTACATGTATACCCCCATCGAGAAGCTAAGACACTGGGGTGACTTCAACTTCACGCTCTGATGGGTAAGCCCAAGAACCTCGGCAAGGACGTCTCGCTGCGTAAGCTCGCAGAGGAGCTTGGTACCCACCGCAATCGCATCACGTGGGCGCTTAAGGATGACCCCAGAGTCCCAGAAGAGGAACGGGAGAAGATCAAGACACTCTGCAGGGAACGAGGCTACACCTTCACCAACCACCCAGACCAGCACCACAACGATAAGCTCACACAGGACCGAGCCGACGTCATCGTGGCAGGTATCCTAGAGAACAAGCCACTAGCCACCATAGCTGCCGATTCCCAGCTCACAGAGCACACGGCGTTCAAGCTCATCCGTGGCGTCAAGGTTCCCAAGGACTACCCAGAGACCGAGGAAGCGTGGCGAACAGATGTCATATCCTTCATGGAGATTGCCATCTGGAAGGGCACTAAACGCTTGGCAGAGAACGGGATGGATGAGATTGATAGTCGTACAGTGCCGGTATCGGTAGCCATCCTAACCGACAAGTTGGCCGTCACAAAGGGCCAGCCCACGTCAATTCACGCTTCTTTATCGTTAACGGCCAACCACCGTGACCTGATGAAGGAGCTGGGCACCAAGGGGCAACAGGACGTTGTCGAGGTCGAGACTAACGCTGAGGTGCTCCCGGAAGGCTCCTGACGACAGTGTACAATAGGTATTATATTTAGTTCAGAGAATCTCATGCCAAGCATTAGCCAGTATCATCGTGATGAATCCGAGTCGGTCATACCAGATGCGTCAGGCATAGGGGGGGAGGGGGTCGAGCATTCGGCTGGGCCGACAAAGGCGACGCATTCCCCAATCGAAAAAAACTTAGCAAATCGCCCTGCTCGCAAGTGCCTGATCTGCTCCAAGTCGTTCATACCGGACAAGGAGACCAACCGCTTCTGCCGAGAGAAGTGCAACGTCGCGTGGTGGAACGAGCAGCCGCAGCATCCGGTGATCCCGAAGGTTCGGGCGGATCATCCAAGAGCCTTGGAGTTGCGTGACCAGCGGACCCAACTGTGCCTGCTGGAGAAGGCTGATCCCTATACCTACGGTTTTGTTCCGGACCACTGGGAGCTAGCGAACCGGGTCTGGGCTGAGTGTAGCGAGTTGCTGATAAGCGGTGGCAACCGGGCTGGGAAGACGCTGTGGGCGGCACGTAGGGTGGTTGAGACGCTGCTATCGAAGGAGAACTGCAACGTGCTCTGCTGCCATACGAGCAATGCGACGTCGGTCACGGTGCAGCAGCCTGCGATCTACCAGTACCTACCGGTGGCTTTGAAGGCTACGAAGAAGGGCAAGATCCACTATCTGAACTACAGCCGGAAGAACGGCTTCACGGACGGTAGCTTCATCCTGCCCAACGGCTCTCGCTGTGACTTCCTGAACTACACGCAGTCGGAGAACACGATTGAGGGTCGGGAGGCGGATCTGATCTGGTGCGACGAGCTGGTGCCGCAGAGCTGGGTAGATACGCTGAGGTATCGGTTGGTTACACGTAGGGGTAAGCTGCTGGTGACGCAGACTCCGCTGGAGGGTGTGGCAAGCGTGTACAAGGAGTTCACTGGTGGGGCGGCGATTACCGAGTGGCATAAGGGGCAAATGCTAGCTGGGAAGCAGGGCTTGCCCACTTGGCCGGTAGGGAAGGCACCTAGGGTTATGCGGCTGGAGAAGCAGAATCGGTCCACGGTCTTCTTCTACTCAGAGGACAACCCCTACAATCCTTGGGACGAGATGAAATCCAAGCTGGTGGGTGCGCCGATGGGGCAGATCCTGACGCGTGCCTATGGCTGGGCGAGCGACAACATCGGCAAGGCGTTCGCGAGGTTCAGGCCAGAGACGCACTGCATCCCTAGAAGCAAGATCCCGGATGGTGGTACGCTGTATATGGTCTGCGACCCGGCTGGCAGCCGTAACTGGTACTGCCTATGGCTGCTGGTCTACGAAGATGGCCGGAAGGTGGTGGTGCGTGAGTTCCCGGACTTCACCGGGTATGGCGAGTGGGCATTGCCGAGTGAGAAGGCGGATGGGAAGCCGGGGCCAGCGCAGACGTTGGAGGCGGGCCGGAGTGTGATCGAGTACCGGCAGTTGTTTCGGACCATCGAGGAAGAGATTGGCCGTGGGGAGCCGGTGATGCGGTTGATCGACCCGAGGGCAGGTGGCAGCCCGGCACTCAGCGAGCAGGGTGGGACGACGCTGATTGACCTACTGGCCGAGCCTAGCGATCAGGACGATGGCATGGCGTTCATTCCAGCCCCGGGTGTGCCGGTGGACCAGCGGACGGCTGCCATAAACTCGGACCTGAGCTACGACGCGACGAGGCCGATGACGTCACTGAACGAGCCGAGGCTCTACGTGGTGGACGACCTGCACAATCTGATCTGGTGCATGAGCGAACATACTGGCCGTGATGGGCAGAAGGGTGCGTCCAAAGATCCGATCGACTGCTTAGGCATGCTGTTGATCTCGAAGGTCGAGCATGTGGGTGCTGGAGGGCTGGATAGCTACGGCGGAGGGGGGTATTAGCGTTGCTTTTTAAGCAAAAAGAGACCAAAGGGCTGCAGATGCAATACGCGACGAGCTACAAGACCAGTGGTGATGCAATGGCGCATGTGGGTGACGCGCCGGACGTGGGTGCGTTAAACGAGGAGCTGCGCCGTGCGGCAACGGACTTTGGTCTAGGCACGAGGGTAGGGCAGGCCGAGAACACCCGGTACTGCCGCTGGGACGGTCAGTCCGAAGACGGCAAGAAGTGGAATGAAAACCAGCCTAACGGGAAGATGGCTTTCCCTTGGGACGGTTCGAGTGATACGCGGATCCCGCTGGCTGACGAGGTCGTGAACGGACTGGTAGATGTGTGCTCCACGGCCTTCTGGCGCTCGATGCTGCGCGTGGCTCCCACCAACGTGCGTAGCTTGGACACCGCGGTGACGGCGCACAGCCTCATGGACTGGGTGATGAACCAGAAGCTCTACACGGACATGACCCGTGAGGTGGAGCTGCTGAGTCAGTATCTGTGGACCTACGGCTGGGCCGGATGCCATGTCTCGTGGCAGCAGGAGATCGGGCAGAAGGAGCAGTACGTCACGGTCGAGCAGCTCATGCAGATCGCGGCGCAGAGCCCTCAAGGCAGCGTGCTGGCGGACCTGCCGAACCTGCTTGCGAATCCTGACGCAACCGACCAGTTGGCTGAGCTGCTCATGGCGGCTTTCCCGAATCTCAAGAAGCGCAAGGCTCTGGAGTGTGTGAAGGATCTGCGTGAGGAAGGTGAGTGCGAGATCTACGTGCCGACGCTGGTGAAGAACTCTCCGAGCGTTGCTGCGCTGGCTCCCTACGATGAGCTGGCGTTTCCGCCGGAGACGACCGACATCCAGAGTGCGCGTGTGGTGTTTCGGCGTTGCTACATGACCGAGATCGAGGTGATGCAGCATGTCGAGACGGACGAGTGGGATGAGGAATGGGCCAAGCAGGCGATTGCCACTCGAGGACGGTTCTCCAACTTCTCGGACTACACCTACACCATCGGCCTGACCAACAACGCGGTGCTGGATCGCGAGAATCTGATCGAGGTGGTCTATGCGTACCAGAAGGCGCTCGATGAGGACGGTGTCCCGGGTGTTTACTGTACAGTATTCTGCCCGCAAGTAGGCAACGCTTGGGGCAAGTTCGAGCTGATTGACTACGAGCACGGCCAGTACCCATTCATCGTGTGGCGCAGCGAGGTGATCCACCGGAAGATAGTCGAGAGCCGGGGCGTTCCGGAGATCTGCGCGACGTGGCAGAACGAGATCAAGGCTCAGCGCGACTCGATCTTCGATTATACGAGCCTCAACACGATTCCGCCGATCCAAGTTCCTAAGACTAGGGGTGGAAACCTGCGCCTTGGGCCTGCGGTGCAGATTCCTGTGCTGCGTCCGGGTGAGATCTCGTTCATGCAGCCGCCTGCCCGGGAGCCGAGCGTGGCGTTTAACCTCATCGCAGCCATTGAGACACAGGTGGATCGGTACTTTGGCCGTCCTACCGAGAAAGTGCCTCCTGCGCTCACTCAGATGCGGCAGCAGAGGCTCGTGAACAACTGGCTGCACGGCTGGACCGAGGCGTTCCGGCAGGTTCTGAGCCTCACGCTGCAGTACACTGGGCCCGAAGAGGTGGCGCGTATTACCGGCAGCAACGTTCCTCTGAGCACCAACGTTCAGGAGTTCGATGTTTCGCTCAAGTTCGACGTGCGGGAGCTTCAGACAGATCTTGTGACCGAGAAACTCAAGGCGCTTTCGAGCCTCGTGCTGCCTCTGGACAGCGTTGGCGTGGTGGATCGCACCAAGCTCGTTGGTCTGGCGCTGCGTGCGATTGATCCGACGTTGGCAAATGAGCTTATCATGCAGGCTGGACCGGCATCGCAGAAGATGTTCGACGAGACCAACGACGAACTCGGCCTGATGTCGCTTGGTAATCCTCCGAAGCTGCGTGAGAACGATCCCACAGCTCAAGCAAGGCTTAACTTCGCGCAGCAGATCCTGCAGGCGAACCCGAAATACCAGCAGCAGGCTCAAGCGGATCCGTTGTTCCAAGCGAACCTGCAGAAGTACGTGGAGAACCTGCAGTTCAGCGTCCAACAGCAGCAGAACGCGGTCACTGGCCGCCTTGGCGTGCAACCCGGATCAACTCCTCAATGAGAATGACCGACGAACAGCTCAGGATGGCGCTGGGTGGTGTGGGTGAACATGAGCCGGTGCTGCGTGCGTTGCGGCAGGTGCTGGGTGAATTGATTGCTGACGAGGTCTCCGCAGCAATTAATTCGGCATTGACTCCAGAGGCGAGAGCATACAACTGCGGACGGGCGGCTGCTCTATCGGATGCACGCTCGTTCCTCGTGGAGATGGGTCTGAAGCTGGAAGCTCCCCAAGAATAATTGGTTGACGTTAGCGGTAACGTAGTCCATGAGGGCTTCAGCTTTCTGGGTTTAGCGTTAAACCCTGTCGTAGTATGCCCGACTTGCAGGGCCTAAAAAGCATGGAAGCAACAAATACCGGGGAAGCGACACCCCAACAAAACACGGCACAACCGCTCAACCCGCTCCCGCTCGACACGGTGGCGTTGGCGAAACTGTTGGAGACTCGGTTTTCTGAGACTCCGACAAAAGCTGTCGAGGAACCGGAACCAGCCGCTGCGAGTGCAGATGAGCCGGTTGCCGAGGAGTCAGCGTCCGAGACTGCTGAGACCGGGGAGGCGACACCCGTGGAGGATCCCGCTGAGGAGGAAACCACTCAGCAGACTGAAGACGCTACCGAGGACGAACCGGCTGGAGTCCAGAAGCGCATCAACAAGCTCGTAGCCCAAAAAAAGGAAGCCGCAGCAAAAGCGGAAGCCTTGGAGCGGGAGCTGAATGAGGCGCGGACGAAGCTGGAAGCACTCGAGCAGCAGGCGGCAGTACCGCAGGCGGCAGCGACGACCGACAATCCGTTCTCCGACATCTGGGACGAGGCGAAACTCAGCGATGAGTACCGCAAGGCCCGGGAGTTGAAGAGATGGTGCGAGGACAACGCTGACGGCTGTGAGGTGGGCGGGAAAGAGTACAGCGCGGATGAGATCAAGGCGATTCGGCGACGAGTCGAGGATGCCTTGGATGTTCACATTCCGACGCGGCACCAATTCCTAGCCACCTACAAGCAAGTGCGGCCAGTTGCGGAGAGTGCGTACCCTTGGTGGAAGGACCGTAGCAATCCGACGTATTCGGAAGCGCAGCAGGTGTTGCGGCAGATGCCTCAGCTTGCGTCGTTCCCTGACTACCAGATTGCAATCGGTGACTTCATCGAAGGTCGGAAGGCTCGAATGGAACGCGAGAAGAGCGCGAAGGTTGCGAAGGCTCCTGTGAAGGTGGCCCCGAAGCAGCCTGCGGCTCCAAAGGCGAGTCCAATCAAGTCTGACAAGGCCAACGATGCGGCGAGGTCTGCCAAGAAGGCGTTCAACCAAAGTGGGAGCACTGCTGATCTGTCGCGGTTGCTTCAACACACACTTCTAAAAACCTAATACTATGGCATATCTTGGTGTAAACAATCAGGTCGGCGTCCGCGAGGAATTGGCCGACTACATCGCAAACGTTGACGCGAAGAGCACTCCATTCGTGTCCATGGCTCCCAAGGGCAAGGACCTCGGGAACGTCATCATGAGCTGGCAGGTGGATGATTACTCCGCCCCTCAGCTCGGTGGCGTGATCGACGGCACTGACGTCACCAGCTACACGAACGAGTCGGCCAATCGTCTGCGCGTTACCAACTACGCTCAGGCTTTCCGCCGTAACGCTCGGGTCGGTTTCATCGCCGAAACCCAGAACGTTGCCGGTGCTGCATCCGAGATTTCTTACTCCATCGCAAAGCTTCTTGTTGAAATCAAAAGGGATCTCGAGAGCACCTTCCTCTGCACCAACCAAGCGGCGCAGCAGGACAACGGCTCCTCCACTGCCTACCAGACCGGCTCACTCGGTAACTGGCTCCTCGGCACCAACAGCTCCAACATTGGTGCTCTTGCCTCCGGTTCCGCCTTCGCTCCTGCTGGCGGCGTGACCCCCGGCACTGCGGCTACCAACGCCATCAGCTCTGTCACCTCGGCGAACTTCGCTGAGAGCACCGTGCAGAACGTCCTCACCGCCATCTACTCCAAGACTGGCGTGTATCGTGACTACGACTGCATCCTCGGCACGACCCTGAAGCGTGCTTTCACGAACCTGACCAGCGCCGCTGCTACGCAGGTTGCCAACACGAACAGCATCGCTGCTACCAGTGTCCGCACGTTCAATCAGGAGCTGTCCAGCTCGACGTTCGCGTCCTCCATCGACGTGTTCGAGGGTGACTTCGGTCGTCTGATTCTGCACCCCACCACCTTCATTGGTGGTAAGAGCACCACCACGCTGGCTGCTGAGGCCTACCGTGGCTACGTCATCCCCATGGACATGACCGAGATCCGGTATTGCAAGCTCCCCGAGGTCAAGGATCTCCCTGACGCTGGCGGCGGTCCCATCCGTCTCGTGCAGGCCATTGCTGGTCTCGTGGTGAAGAACCCCGGTGGCTTCGGCATGTTCGCTGGCGCGTCGTAATCAATCACTCAACGGGGAGCATCTGCCATATCGGTGGGTGCTCCCCTTTTTTCTATCATGCAATCACCCATACTAGACAACGTACTCGAAGGACTCCCGGCGCAACTGCGTCAGGATGTGGTTAAGGAATTGGCTACTGGCTACCACGCGGATCTTGTGCAAGCAGAGGTGCACCAGAAGCGCATCGCCAAGGACAGCCAACAGGATCTCCGCAGCATCGACGGCATTGGTCGCTTGCGGATGCGTATTGACCCCACGCTCTACCATCACTGGGGGGCGAAGCTAGGCTACGAGTGCTGGAAAGACTCGCAGTTCTTGCGTGAGGTGGAGCGTGACAACCCGGAGGTGCGCGTGAAATGCGGGGGAACCAAGTTGCAGGTCGGCTTCTCACCGACAAACACTAAGTTCAGCAAGAAATACTGAGGTATGGCACAGCAGCCAATCGACGTCGGGACAGTACCCAATGATGGAACGGGAGATCCGTTGCGTGATGCCTTCATCAAGTGCAACGACAACTTCTCGG
>Ga0222714_10001313_pt1 | contig 27990 bp, 36 predicted proteins | sample C33_3DmetaG_FD_165048 | JGI IMG/M metagenome (GOLD analysis project Ga0222714, IMG submission 165048) | Estuarine water microbial communities from San Francisco Bay, California, United States - C33_3D | ecosystem: Environmental > Aquatic > Marine > Unclassified | place: USA: California... | reverse complement strand
AGCTTCGGCAGGGCCTTCGCGGATTCCTTGACGGCATCCAGCGCCATTTCAAGCAGACGTTCACGGTCGGCGGTGGTCTTGACCCATTCCGCCTTAACCTCGCCGTCTGGCCCGTAAAGGGTCGAACGTCCCTTGATGATGTAGCCGTCAGGCACGGAACCATCCACGTCCGCTCTGCCCACCACACCGCGAGCGGCGCGAAGGCGATTGCGGTACGTCTCGCGGGGGAGGCCCAAAGCATCTGCCGCAGCCGCCTTATTCCCTTGCGGGCATTCCGGTGTCTTGGTCGCCTCGAATGCCTCTAACGCTTCCTGCTTTTCAGCATCACTTAGGCCAGGGTTTGCCACGGGCGGGCCTTCCTATTGCTTATCCAGCAACCAGATAATTAGCGAAAATTGCGCCGAAACAATTGCCAGAATGCCATAAATCATCCACCGACGCAAGGCGGTAACATCCTCGCGTAGCCCGCGCATTTCCTTCCGCGCCTCACTCCACCGCTCGCCGCAACGGTCCTCATGGCTGTCGATCTTGAGTTCTGCCCGCGATGCAATTTCACGCGCACCGTGGTCAATCACTTGATTCGGAAAGCTCACGCGCCCTGCTCCTGCTTCGGCGCTTCCATCGACCGGGACGCGCACCATTGGCCGTCTTCGTTGTCGAAGAACACCACGAAATCCGTTGACGCAATCGCGGAACGGAAAACGACAACGTAATGCTCTTCGCCGATGTTGTCGGTGAAGGTCGTTTCATCCTCCACGTAGCTTTCCGGGTACGCTGAAAGCATGGTATCCACCACGTCCTGCGGCGTTTCACATGACGCGGAAGCCATGAAAAGTGCGCCGATTGCGGCAATTGCGTTCATTATTTTTCCTTTCGCCAATTTCGGCACGCGATCCGGTTTTGCATTTCCTTGGGTTAAGTGGCTCCGTTGCAGGCCGCAAGAAGGACAACCAGCACAATCCACGTATCAGCGATCGCCAAAGCAGATGACATTGACTGCATCGGGGTTAGTGTCCGTGCCGCCCGCGTTGACGGTCTTGATCTGCAATTGGCCCGCCGTGATGCCCGACACACGGGCCACGTTGAAGTTTGCATCCTGAAGCGTGATTGTGCAGGTGTATTGTGCGTTAGTAAAATTCACGTCCCATTCCACGGTGAAGTCGCCCGTGCTGTCGTAGGTGACCGAAGCGACATTCTGGCCTGTCACGGTGCCGATAGCGGAACCTGATACTGCGAAGCGGACGAAAGCCTTGGCCGCGTATGGGGAACGAACGACCTGATCCGCAGTCACCGTGCGAAGAGCGGTTTGCGCTTCCATCTCCGCCGCCGTCGCGTTTTCCTGAACACCGGAAATCGTCGTGGAGGCCACGGGAAGGGCTTCCCACGCCACGTCCGTTCCATCGGAGCCAAGAAACAGGTCAGAGCCACCAACAGGGAGTCGTGCGGCGTCGGCGCTTGAGTCACCGTAGATCAAATCCCCCCGAGCAATGATGATATCGGCGGGGGACGAGGTGTTGACCGTGGGCGAAAGAAGCTGGAAGTTCGTTCCATCGTAAACGACTTCGACCTTCATTCCGGCCTCTATGTCGCCAGCAGCAAGGTCCGCGTCGTTCTCTTTCTTGATGGTAACGGCACCAAGACTGTCCACGTTCAGGGTCACGGTGCCATCGTTGTCCGTATGCGCGTCGAAGCACATTTTCAAGCCATCGTAATAGCTGGACAGCGTTCGGGTCGCTGATAGCGTCCAGACCGACGAAGACCCGGCAGAGGCAATGACACAGGACTCATCGCCTGACCACCGCGCCACGATGCCCTCAAGCGCCCGTGCGCCATCGTTCACGGCGGCTGGACTCATGTTCTCAGGGAAGCGGTCGGTATTGGATGCGTCAACAGCGTCGAGGCTGTCAATTTCGGCTGCGATGGCAGGAACAGCCAGCAGCGCCACCATCGCGATGATGTAGCGTTTCATGGGAAACCTCAATTTGTAGAAAGAAGGCCGCTCAGGGGCGGTGCTTGTTCAACGGGTGGGGCGCTTAAAAGGCCACGGTTCATGTTCGCAGAAGGGCGCTGCAACAGGGGCTGCACTGCCGAAGGCGGAGCAGATTGCGCTGCGGCGGGCGCAGGATTGACAGGCTGACTAGCTTGGATAAGTTGGTAAATTTCATCTGCAATGGTCGGCTCTGCTTCTGCAACCGTATAAAGACGACCAATCCAGGATGCCGCCTCATCAATCGCGCCGCGCCCGCGAGCCATTGCCAGGTTCCCGGAACCCAGCGGAACGTCAGCAAGCCATCGAACAAAGCGGGGGTTTGTCAGCAGTTTTGCAGCGGCGCGGGGTGCAATCAAGGAACCAACAAGCGCATAGCCTGCATCCCTTGGGTCGCCTGTCAGGCTCATGGCTGAACCAGAGAAAAGCAGCGCGGAAATCAGCGTTCGCGTGGTTCCAGATGTGTTTCTCAAAAGGTCAAGGTTTCGCTCAGAACCAAGAACCTTGGCAAGATTGTCCAACTCTGATTTCAGGTCGCCATATCGTGTGCCGGAAAAGACCGCGTTCTTGGCCGCGTCGGACATCTTCCGCCAGTTCGTGAGAAACGTGGAGGGGCTGAAATCGTCGGCGCTTGCGCCAGGATTTGCGCCACCCATATCCTCAAGAAGCCCAAGGACATAAACGTCCCAAGACTCTTCCGGCATTGACGATCTGATCTGGAACAGCGACGAGATGTCTTCAGATGCCCTCCCGCTTGTTGCCAACCTCTTAACCCTGCCGAACACAGATTCGCCCGACGCGCCATCTTTTAGGATGTTAGATAGTGCGCCCTCAATTCTGGACATTCCTACGTTGTAAAAGTCGTTGGCTTGGCGGAATGCGGTTACAGCATCCGGCCCAGCAGCTTCCGCAGCGGCCTCAAGGTCGCGAGACAGTGCGGCATAGATGGAATTTAATTCTGCCCGTTTAGCGCCATTAGTCATAATGGAAGGCGTTGCTAGTTCCTGGCCGATGAAAGACCGCAGCTCCTTCGCCTGCGCCCATGTGAGAGTCCCGCCCGCTTCCTCAATCGCTTTGGCAAATTTAGCCATGGTCGGGTCGGTTAGCGCCGCACCCAAAGCGGGCGCGGGGTTGGCCGGGTCTGAGAACACATTCGCCCTAGATGAAAGGGCTTCTGCGGTATTCGTCATCTGCAATATGGGATTGTCAGGCAGGGCGCTATCAAGTGCGCCGTATAATTCATCAGCCCTGACGGTGAAGTCGGAAACAAAGTCACGGCCACCCTGCTGCAATGCCTCACCTGCGCCAACCCGTCCGGGCCGAAGCCCAACGGAAGATGCTGTTGGGACGTTGCCGCCGATCCTTTCAACTGCGGATTCGATTTCAGCAAGGCGTGTCAATCGGGCCTCTTCAATCACACCCATTCCGCCAGGGACATTAGCAAGTCCCTGTTCCAGGGCCTGAAGTGTTTTGTTCCCCGTCACCGCTCCAGCGGAGTTGGGTGTCACGCCCGCCCGGTCGTAACCTCGCAGGGCGTTTAGTATGTTGTCGCCAAATGCGGTATTTTGCAGCCCCGCAGCGGCTCTGCGAAGTGCCGTTATCCCGGCTTGCCCAAGACCCTCACCGACAGTCCCACCAAGCACGTCAACGCCACCCTGCAAGACCTTTTCTCTAGTGCCTCGTGTGTCTACTGTGCCAAGCAACGGCCCTGCCAAGAAGTCATAAAGGTTTCCACCGATACCTGTGCCAACCCCCGCGCCAAGGACCCCCCCAAATGTCGGCCCGACAGGCCCGGAAACAGCAGCAGATGGCGCTGCCAGTATAGCCCCACCAGCGGCACCTATACCACCACCGACCATCTCGGCAGTTTCGCGTCCGACGCTCGCAAGGTCGCCCGCAATGTCAAACCCTTCGGGATTGTAAAGTGTTAAACGACCTGTGTTGCCGTTGAAGAACATGAAATTTTCATCACCGAACGGCTGTGCGTCAGGGTAGAATTTCCGAAGCGTTGCAAGACGGTCTTCGGGCGTGTGTGCCGACCCAACAGCCTGCCGAACACCAGCGGGCGCACCCGTGGTTTTGTCCATGATACTTTCAAGGTCAATCTGAACATCTTGAGTGCCGAGATTGCCGAGTTCAGTGATTATTTCAGCCATCGTTATTCACCGAAAATGAAGTGCCATCGGGGCGGACGTAGATGGGGTAGCCTTCAGATGTAAAAGTTCCAGTAAATGTGCCATCAGGCCGCGTGGGCGGCGGGTCTGATTGCCCGCTGTCAGGTGACGGAGTTCCTTGGTTTGGAGTATACGAAAAGTCTATTGTGACTTTGCTGGGGTCCAGACCATAGGATTCTGCTAGTTTATTGTAGTTGTCCGTTAATTGCTGATAACTCTGGGCGTAGCCTTCATACATTCCCATTGCCTGCGAAGTGAAATCCTGCCTTTGCTCTGGCGTCAGCGTCAAACCATTAACCAGTTGATTATACAGGTTCATCACACCTTCAGGAACGCCGCGAGCGTTTCTGACGGTTGCGGCCTCACCCTCGCGAACCGTTGATCCGGGGTCGATCATTTTCATGTATGCAAACACGAGAGAAATATCACCCGCTGGCGTGCCTGCGACACCCGCCTGCTCGACCTTTCTCAACGCCTGGGTCACGTCAATGTAATCAGCGGAGAATTTGGTGTATTCATCGCGCAGCTTCTTTTCATCATCGAACCCCTCCAAGGGGTCGGGTTCAGGGGGAGGAACAGTGGGGAACACAGGCTCGCCCGCATTAGGACCATCAACCCAACGCAGAACGCCGTTCAAGTCTTCCTCATATGTCGGTGTGGTGCCTCTCGGCATGGTCACATCGCGCAAATAAGCGTTATATTCAGGCGTCCCAGGCACAAGGCCAAGCGCAAGCGCGTTGTTTTGCGCGGAAGTCGGAGTAAGCACACTCTCCGGGCCCTCTGCGATAAGTTCCCCGTTGGCGTCAACAAGGATTTCGCCCGTGCCGAGTGTGACCGGATCGTTTGCGCCTGGGAACATCTGTTCACCCAAGATGCTCGCCCCGACTTCGGGCGGAACCATGCCGAGGAACGAAGCCTGTTCTGGGGAGAGCAGACCGCCGCCGCCACTTGCAAGGTACTCCTGCAATGCGGCTTCACGTTCCTGTTGCTTCTGGTATTCTTCCATCTGCATCTGCTGGTCAAGCGACTGCTGCATCATGGGGCCAGCTTGAGCCAATCCCTGCGCCATGATCCGGCCATATTGACCGGGATCGGTCGAGGGAGCGCCCGCCGCCATCATCGTTCCGCCCAGCAGCCCAAGGGACTGTATTCCCGCGTTCATTCGCATGTCTTCCGAATACGGGGAGTTCGTCGGACGATTCAAAAAGTCAAGGATGCCCATTGTTTTACCCAATCAATCCGCCAAGAAGACCAACGCCCGCGCCGATGCCTGCGCCCCACGGGCCGGGGGCTATCATTGCGCCCGTTGCCGCGCCCGATAATGCACCGCCAAGACCCATGGCAAGGCCGTTGCTGTAAAGCGGCTGGTTGACTGCGCCTGTCGTGGTGCCACCATAGTTCCCTCCGATCCTGGCGAGGTAATCATTCAGGAGCATGTCAGGCAGGGTCTCTTGATAGTTGAACCGCGCAATATCGGAGTCCAACACGCGCTGTGCCTGACTCTGACGCGCCGCGCCGACGTTCCCAAGCTGGGCCATGTCGAAGTAATCATTCGCCGCGAGTTGGGGTGCAAGCTGTGCCGCGCCCATCTGTCGATTGCGCTCGTTCTCGTAGTTCGAGAAGGCATAGGGTGAAATCGCATCACCAATGCCACGACCAAGGCTTTCAGCATATCCCGCAGAAGGCCCACGGTTGCCCGCATTGTAGATCGAATCCACCCGCTGGCGCACGTCACCCGATACGGTGTCAACAAGGCCCTGAAACGCGGGGTTGCCCTGATTGAGATAGTTGCCCTGCAACGTATCAAGCACGGTGTTCTGTGCCGCAAAGTTCAACGGGCTTCCCATCAGCGCCCGGTTTTCTGTGGCGTTTAGCGCCATTTCGGTCTGTGGCGCAAACGGCGTTACCGTGGCTTCGGGGAAATAGCTTGGCCCGCCGCTGTTGTAACGGTTCTGGGCTTCGCTGAAAATGTCCCGCAAATAGGGCTGCTGAACCGACCACGGCTCCGCTACCTGCGTCTGCGTGGTCTGCTGCGTTCCACTCTGTCCACCGCCACTCATCAGACGCGCCCTCCACCGCCGAAGCCGCCACCAGAACCGCCGCCACCACGATTCACGCCGGGGCCGGGACCACCGGGGCTGCGACCACGATTGACGCCGGGGCCAAGGCCTGCGGGGCCGCGTCCTGGTGCGCGGTTACCCATTCCGGGGCCACCCCTGCCGCCGCCGAAGTTCGGACGACCTGCACCGCCAAACGGTCCGCCAAGCAGGCCGGTTGCCCAATTCGGAACCTGCGTCATGGGCGGCTGGACCGGAGCAACGAGGTTTCCGCGTGGCTGAAACTGGTTCAGGATGCGCGGCTGAATTGGTGCGCTCTGGTTTGCAAACATGCCGGAGCGCGAGTTGGGTCCGGTGAGGAACCGCGCCGCGCCAAAGTTCAATGGATTTCCGAAGATGGAGTACATGATAGCGCCTTCCTTAAATGCACTTGGCATTGGTGATAGTCTGGGAGAACACGAAGCCATCCCTTGCGGCCCATGACTTCGATTGCATCGCAACCTTGCCAAATGGCCCATTCTTCAACAAGCGGCAGATGCTCTTTCAGGTCTTCCAAATCGCCGCCTGCCGCCGCAATCAGGCATGTCGTGCGCCGGGGGTATTGAATCAGCGTGGTTACGGCCACGGACTTTTCCGTTGCCCATAACTGCATCGCCCCGGACCTGACGGCCTCGAAAATATCTACTAGTTCGTATTCCCCGTTTCCGTAGGACAAGGCATCCTCAAGCATGGACGCCACTTCCGGCCAGACTATCGGAACCATCTCAGACGGTACACCGATCACGACACCACCGCGCGATCAGTGACACGCCGCCAGTTTGTCCCATCCGAAAACGCAGGCACCGCGCCGCCCGCCTCGTCGGTGACGTAAACGAGGCTCGCATTGTGGCTTCCCGCAGCCGGAAGGCTCGTCTTGGCATAACTTACCAAACCCAAAGGACCAACGACCTGCACGGACCCGTCCGCGTCCACTTGCAGGAGGTCCGTCCCGTTCCCCGCCCCCACGGTTCCGGCAACCCACCGCCGCAGAACGAAGCGGTCGTTGAGGCCGTCGAACCCGGCGAACCACGAAGGATCGCCGCTCACATCCGCCCCAGAGAAGTCAAGAAACAGGTTCTTCAACAACCCCGTCAGTTCGACCGTGGGCGTTGTCACGTTGTCAGTGTAGTGGGTCACGCGCCCATAAGGCAGAAACCCGTTGCCGTCCATCTCCATGCCGCTCTGGACAACGATATTGCCGTTTTCCGTGACAACGGCGCGGAGTTCCCATCCGTCGGCGTTCGAATAACCGTTCAGGGGTTGGCTTGCATCGGCCCGCGCACGCCAGAAACAGATGCCCTTGGCCCCTCCGATTTCTTCTTCGCCGGGGATGACGTTCTTTGATCTAACGTCGATCCACCATGCAATTCTGGTTGTATCCAGCCGAGAAAACGCCGTGGTTTGATTCGCGATCTGGTCGTCATACGTTGCGTTAATCAGGATTCCGAAATCGCCCTTGTGGTCGATGATTTGGAATATCTGCGGGCTGACCTGCGAGAGCCAACTTGCGATGATCCTGATCCACTCCGTAAGGTCGGCGTATTCAAGCGGGATGGCCTGCGGGCCTACCTGCTCAAACCCTGCGCGGGGGGAGTCTACCATTACCGCCTGCCCTGATGGACATACTCAACATCAATGCCTTGGGCGTGGTTCCACGATCCGCCCGCCGCAATTGAGACGCGGAAATCGTGATACCTACCGGAGTTGTTCTGTGCCGTGTCGCCAATGTCGTTGATGTCTGCGGCGGTGTCAAAAGATTGCGTTTCCTGCAAGTCTTCTCGTCCCGCAACGGACGTTGTGATGGCCCCACCGTCAACCATGGGGCGGACACGCTGAACCCTTGCGCGGAATCCCTTGGCGAGTTCATGCGAACCCGTCGTGATTGTTGCCGCGAGGTTGGCCCCGGTGAACGTCCCGTATTGCTGTGACGTGTTGAACGCGGCCAAGAGGCGGTCACCACCCGTCCACGAAATCGCGTCAAGGGAGAAAGGCACCGTTTCAAGATCGGGATACAACGCGCCAACCTCTTCAAGCGTCGTGCCTAGCGACAGTCCGCTACCAATACATTCAACTTCAACGTCAGCCGATGACCAACGGGATTCCGGCCAGTGATAGATGAACAGCTTGTTTGGCGTTCCATTGGTGTTTCCCGATCCGGGGAAAGACCAAACGATTGTCTTGTTCAACGGGTCGATGCCAGACGTAACCCGCGTCCGCAAGGAAATGTCAAACTGGTTTAACCAAAATTCCTCGTCAACCTTGCTTTGGCCGATGGCGTGGGACTGCGCCCCGTCCGTGATATAGAACCCCTCGTCGGAAATGTAGTAGGTAAGCCGACCCAACGAAGTTACAGACCCAGGAAGCGGGGTGCCGCGCTTGCGGTCGATGGGATCAAAGCGAAACACCAGCGGGGGGCCGACATAGGTCATTCTGTAAATCGCCCGCTCGCAGAAGACCAGTCCGTATTCCACGCCTCCGATGATCCTTTGAACGTCGCCGCCTTCCTTCAAATCTTCGTAGTCGCACTGTGTATCAGCGTCAGGGTCGAAGTCCGTCTGGTCCCGAATGGCAGACCACCACACCCTAGAGCGCTTCACGCCATCGGTCGTGTCGTTTGTGTGTCCCAGAACAAGGAACTGCCCGACAACGCCAACGTGGCGAGCCTTGGGCTTGTTCGTGGAGGTAATCATGTCCGCGAAGTTAGCCCCACCCGGCGTGATGGACTGCACCGGGTCGTCGTAGCTCGTGGCAACGAACGTCTCACCGAATTGCGCAAACTCCCAATCGGAATCGTCGCCAAGAGTGTATCCGCCCGACTTGCTCACATCGTTCCACGTAGTTCCAACGAGGCTGTAGAGTTTTGACGCATCGCCCGCATAGGCATACGTTTGATGACCCGCGCCAACGGCACCGGAGAACCCACGGCACCGCGCATCTAGTCCCACCGTGGAGATAGCGGAGAACGCCTTGTGTGGCTGATAGCTGAATTGGTCGGGGATGACGTTCGTCGCCTCACGCAATCCGGGATTGCCGAAGTCGGGAATGTCAGGAAGCCACTCGCCGAAGGGGATTGTTTTCAGGCTACGGCGCTTCATTGTACGGCCTCCTCGTTGTCGTTGGTCAACTGGACGACCGCTTCATCATGCCGGTGACGTACATCTGCTGTGCGCTTTGGCCGGTCTGGGATGCCGCAATCTGGTTGCGGTAGTGCCTGACGAGGCTATCTCTTTCACCGTACTTTTCGATCATCTTTGCCAGCCGCTTCCGCTGATGATCCGACATCTTCATCTCATTTGAGATATTCATCGTAGTCTCCTCTCTCAATTACGTTTGTCTCGTACTCCATCAAGTTAACGGTACTGACACTGGGGTCGTCGATGCCACGGGCGATTTGCTCGTACAGTTCGCGCATTTCATCAAGTCTTGCCTGCCTTTCGGATGGTTTCATAGCCAGCCACGCATCCCTACCCATATCAAATTCTGGGATGTATTGGAACCTTAATCCATTAAGGCCCGCGACTGCCTCCTCGGCCTGACCGGCTTGCGCACCAGCGCGATCCATCACGCGACTGTCGGTTATGAAGGTGAATCCATCCACCCCATACTCTGTCAGTTTATCCGACAGTTCGCGGGCGAACTCTGGTCCCTGCCGGTTACGGAAGTACACTTCCACACCAGGGCGGCTGTCGGGGGTGACATTTGGCACGACCTTGGAAATGAATGCGGCATCCTGGTCCGCGTCTTTCGCCACCTCAACCATCCGGCGCGTAACGTCTGTTGGGTCAAAGTTCTCGCGCACAACGAACTCTGCGTTGAATGCGCGCTCATCCGACTGCATGAATCGACCGTAGGTGTTGTTCACTTGGTACATCACAACACTTGGGTCGTTGGCAGCAGGAGCGCCCAACAGGCCCGATATTTCGGCTTGCTGCGCGTTCGTCGGACGAAGGCCAGGACGCTCGACGCTGATACCCAGGACGTACCGCGCAAGAGGGGCTTTGATCTGGTCCAGTTCCGCCTGGGCCTGGGCCTGCCGCGCGTCGTAATCTGCGCGGGCCGCATCAACGCGCGCCGCGTAGGTTGCGTCAGTGTCGGTGGCGAGTCGGTTGGGCGGGGTGAAACTTTTGTTAATCTCACGACGCAGGGATTTGACTGCCGCTGGGTCGGCAGCGCCCGCGAAGGATGCTTCAAGTTCGAACGACCCGCCCTCGCCTGCTTTGGTTGTCCACCCGCCGTCCGTCCACCGCTCCTTCTCAATAAACCACGCAACGGCCTGGAGATCGGCGGGGGTCATGTCCTCAAGGTGAGGGGCAACCGACCGGATGATTCCTTCCTCGTTGATGCGGTCGGCGGCGTCCCTAAGAACCTTTTGGCCGAAGCCAAACTCGCCACCAACATTGGGGTTCTCCAAGGTCGAACCTTTGCGGTGGTTGCCGGTAACTCCCTTTTCGACAAGAGGCGGCAGGCGATCCATACCAGCGAGACGCCGAAGATGACGCGCGGCCCAGACATCAATGGTCGCCTGGTCCGTGTAACCGATCAAATTTCCGGTGAAGTTAGGCGTCTTCGGAGCGCCTTTTGCTGTGCGGAACATATCGAACAGTGCTTTCGTAGCAGCGGGGCTGTTGGTGTTGAATAGTGAGCCAGCAGCACTGGTGATCAAGCGGAAGGGGTTGTTGGGGTCGTTATGAAGTTGCTGCAGCCGGGTCGGATTCACGTTGCCCGCGTCGAGCATCTCCTGATACAGCCTCATCTCCTCGTCGTATTCGCCCCGGCTGAATCGGCGCATAATCTCAATGGCATTGTTCCAGTTCATTTCTACGCCGGTCTGGGCAGAGGTCGCGCCGAGAATATCCGCGAAGACATCACCCATACCGCCAAACTCATTGCGCAGTGTGGTACGCATCGTGCGATACCAGTTTGCCTGATTCAGTATCTCAGCGGCGTCTGGGTCGCCTGCCCTCACCCGATCGACAAGATTGCGGACCTCATCGACCTCGCGCTCCACAATTGTTGATTGCCAATCTTCGGGGGAGACACCCTCTGGCGGCTTTTCAAAACCATACGCTACTTCGCGATAAACGGGCTTGCCCTTATCGACCCTCTGCACATCCATCAGATCCTGCGCCCACCCCTCTGCAGCGGGGTAGTTAGCTATCTGGGCTTCAACCCGAGCCGCCACCTCTGGATCAAGCGGCGGGCCACCGTTTGTGCGGGGTGGAACGGGCGCATCTAAACCCGTCCCCCTCAAACTACCGCCCTCGTCCCCGAAGAACTTACCCCAAATATCAAAATCGCCCACAGCTCGCGCCCCTTGGACGAACGGCCTCACGCTCAGTGCAGTGAGGCCCGCATCGGCGGTCCCCATAAGCATCTCGGCAAGAGAACCCGCCCCGGTTTCGGCGCGCTGGGCGTTGTCAAAGGCAATGGGAATGCTGAAAGGTGGTATCATAGAAAGAACTGTGCCGAGACTTTCCGCGTCGGTGGGTGCGGGCATCTGGGCGATAGGCGGGCCACCTGCACCAGCTTCAAAAGCCCCCACGGGCGATATATTCCTGCGAACAGAGGCAAGTGGAAACTGAAATTCCGGTGCGAAACTCTGCATCCAGTCGGGCAGATTTGCCTTTTCAATCTCGGACTGGTTGCCGTCAAGGAGCCACCGCGCTATGTCGAGTTGGAGCGGATTTCCAACGCCGCCAGGGACGAGGGTCGGCTGCTCCATTAGCCCTGGGCGTGTTTCAAGGTTCATCCGCTGGTCACCGTTGGGCGGCGCTAGTTGACGGATACGGTCAATCGCGTATTGGGTAGCTGTTTTCATACCACCGACACCTCAGAACGCATGATTGCACCAACGGGGAAGCGGTCTTGCGAGTCAGACACGTTGACACGGCCCTTGATGTCCTCATAAAGCCTGCCCCACCGCGCTGCGGCTTCGTCGTCTTCCAGGTACATCGCCGCTTCAAGCAGGGATGCGTAAAGCAGAAGCCCGCGAGCGTTCGTGAACAGCCAATTGGTATCAGCATCGTCAGAGAGCGCGGTGAACTTCTGCCAATAGTACAGTTTGCCCGTGTACGATCCGCTTGACGGATACGGCGCGAACACGAGGTTATCGCCCTCGATTGTGTAGGCTTTGGGAATGCCCGTATCGCGGGCCATGCCGCGCTTCCAGAACTGTTGCGGGGACAGGTATTCGATCCGCGATGCGTCGTTGTCGAGAACAAAGCGCCGCGCACCAAGGAAGCCCGTGGGCAGCGATGCGGTCTGCGCGCTGATTGTCACGTCCACGCTGGTTTCCATCGGGCGGATGCGCAGGTCAAGCCCGATCCTATCCTCCGCCATGGCGATAAACTCGGGGATGCGCGAGGTCAGGTCATCGCGCTCAAGCCATGACGCCACCGCAGACTTGAGTTCTCCATAATTCGTGATGCTCATCGAAACAACTCCCCGCAGCCATCATATCCATAGCGTGCGCATGGGTTTAGAATCCGGTGCAACTTGCTGTCGGGGTGGGCTGTAACACTCAACCCCTGACCACGGGCAAACCCCGCCAGGAACGCAATCTGCGGCGTCTGGAACCCGTACAACTCCGTGTCCCCTCCAACACCCCACAACGCCACTTCGTGGTCGTGCATGAGCGCGAGTGCGACCATGTAAGTGATGGTGCAGGTCATCGAACACCCGAAGGTCGCGGTCACTTCCGTCAACGGGTAGCTGATAGAACGCGGAACCTCGGGATACTGTTCCTGCATGACAACGGGACAGTCAAAATCGTTGATATGATCCACGCGGGGAAGCCAATTATCCCGCTTGTGCATCTCGAACGCCATTGTCGCGTCCCGGTCGTGGGACTTCGCCATGACCCATCGCTGGTCGTGGTCGGGAACTTTGTCCTGATAGTCGGGATGACCGCCTACGATCAGGATCATTTGACCGACTTCATCTTGACGATGCAGGACCGGGGGATGCACAGGTCGCCGCCGATCTGGCTTGAACACAGGTGCGAAGCAATCACGATAAAGTCCTTCTCGTCGCGCAGGAGGAATCCGACCGATTCAACCTCGACAGGCTCCATCTCCATCACGTCATCAAGGTCAACCCACGTGCCCGCGCCGCGCTGCGAGCAACTGTCAATCCACTTGACGCGAACCAAATCCAACTTCACACCCGGCCCTCAACGGTCTTGAACTTGTACCAATCAGGATCGTTCAGGAACTTCTTGAGGAAGGCTACCTTCTCCTTGCGGTTCCAGCGCATGAAGTCCTGGACCCTCACGCCAGAAAGCCGACACCATTCCATGTAGACCGTGGGCGGGATCGAAGCGACCTTGCGGCCAAAGCCAATATCGCGCTGACCGTCAACCCGCAGAAGGTGGTTTTCGTCCAGCGTGTCGCTCACGTCCTCGTGGTAGGAGATGCGCGTTTTCATATCGTCAGGGTCGAAGTGGAAGACGGTCTTTACGCCGCCGTCGTTTCCAATCAGCGCCTTGTCGATGTAGCTACCCATCGGGAACCTCAATCTTGCTTGCGTGCAACAAAGGCGACCACGGGGACGCCGAATACGACACTTCCCATGCCCACCGTTCGGAATCCTCGTTCATTACCACTTCGTGGTGCAGGGTCAGGTTCCGCAGCGACAGGTAGACTTGCTGCCGGATTTCCCAGTCCCATTGATAAGTCTGCACCGCCTTGACGGTGAATTCGAAGGCGTCAATCGGTGCCGCGTTCAGACGGAGGTAGGCTTGCCCGAAGGAAACATGCCCGCGCCATTCTTGAACGCCCATCCATCCGTTTGCCACAACGACAACGGACAGGAGCAGCCCAAGGCATAGGCGAGCAATGCGCCTGTAACTGGCATCTGCCAAGGAAAACCAACCAACCCCATTGTCAGCCCCAGAACCAAAATCACTGACGGGACCGCGCGGGAGAATATCAGCCACAGACAAAGACCTCCCAAAGCCAGACCAATCAACCCCGTCTCAGCCCAAAGCTGCAACGGGTCGTTGTGTGCCGCGCCCGCATGGTGGGCAATCTGGACCTCCGTTCGATTGAACAGCACTAGATGCTCCATTCCGAAGCGCGGATAGTGGTAATTGAACGCCCCGAAGCCCTGCCCAATGGCGGGATGCTCCAGGATCATGTTAGCCGTGTTCCACCACAACTCCACGCGGGCCATCATCGAACCCGCCACCACGTCCCACGCTTCAGGAACGGCGAACAAGACGATTGCCGGAACCGCGATGGCGAAGACAATCAAATGACGGGCATGACGCCACAGAAGCCACAAAAACAGGCCGTAGAGCGCGATAAACTCAATCCGGCTGGGTAGTGCCAGCAGATAGGCCAAACACGCTACAAACACGCTTAAATGCGCCGCACGGACCCATAGGCGCTCACTGGACGTTCCAAGCCACAAAAGCGGCAACAAAAGGACAACATATTCGGTCGCGAAGTTCTCGTTCCCGAAAGAACCGTCCCAACCAAGGAAGATGTCAAATGCGATAACACCCGCCGCACAAACCCCTGCAACGCGGATGACCGGGGCCATCCCGTACACCCTTCCGGCGAAGAAACACGCGGCCAGGGGCAGGAGTTTGTGTAGCTGGTGCAGGCTTTGTCTCTGGTCCTCAGACCACAGAACGGAAAGGCATAACCAGCCCAGAAACAGCAGGACCGCCGCCGTAACGGCGTCCCACTGAAACCGGAGAAACGGCAGCATAAGGCAGAACGCGTAAAGCACCATCCATTTTGGAAGTTGCCCAGCGACCAGCCCCGGCCACCAAATCAAAGTAGAAAGGAAGAGGGCGGTCGAGATGACCCAACCGCCCCAAACCTCACTGTGCTTCGATGCGAATGACAAGGGTCGCATCAATGTCGTTAGTCGAATAGCCCGACGTGGTGATGGCGATAACGCCACCCTCTTCGACGGTCTGATCCGAAAGCGACAGGGTATCAACGTCACCCGCAGCGGAGTTGGAGAACGAGATGTCCAGCGTGTCCGTTGCGTAAGGCGTGAACGCCGTGGTCCCGGCGGATGCCACACTCACAGTCAGCGAAATGTCGTGTGTGGCAATCGCGCCAAACAAAACACTCTCAACCTGCGACAGTGTGCCAGCAATCGGGGAAACCACGAACGTCGTGGACGCCGTGGAGACGTTTTCCAGCAGAACGGTCAGGTCGCGGCCAACGGGAACAGTGTCCCCGTCGCCGTTGACCCATTCCGCCGTGCCGGTGCCGTCCTGACGAATGTTCCAACCCGCGAAAGCGAGGCTGGGAACAAGCACCAGAGCGGCCAACAGGGGAAGATAACGCTTCATTATTTCAGTTCCTTCTGTATTTGACTCCAGCCATCGCCGCGTCGAATGCGGTTAACTGTTGCGCGATTCACGCCGAGTCGTCGGGCCATTTCCGCGCCACTAAGGGAAGACGTGAGAATCTTCGTAACATCATCTTCCGTTAGCTTTGAGTTGGGGTGTTTCGACCCCCTTGGGAATGCGCCTGCGCACCGACCCTTGGCGATCATGTCCCGCACATTGTCCGACTGTGTGCCAGCCTTCAGATGCGCAGGATTACAACAAGAGGGGTTGTCGCAAGTGTGCATGATAACAGTGCCATGCCACTCGTTTGGATTGTCGGGGATAGCCCCGTTGGCGAGAATGTAAGACACCCGATGCGCAAGCATACTGCGTCCCTTTCTCCCGCCGACGCCGATTGACCCATAGCCCTTTACGCGAGTTTTGCCAACCCAAGGCCAGCACTCGTCAGGACCACAAACATCAACGTATTTCCAAAACCGCTCTTCCAGCGGGAGGCGGGCGCGCGGCCCGTCTTCCACTGTTCCCGTTCTCCTCAGTCTGTTGTAGTGGCGAGAACATAACCCGGCTAACTCGACCCAAATCGGACGAGAACAGCCAACCACACGACACGATGACATGGAATGCTCCGATACTGTTCAAAATTGCAGAACAATACCGGAGCATCATGCCATTAGCAAGTGATCAACTGGTCGTCAAATCCCAAACCGCGCCGTGTGCGGCTTCGTTGCGCATTTCCAGCGTGAACTCGACGAGAAGCTGCTTGCGCTCGCTGTCGCCAGTCTTTGCCAGGTCATGCGTGACGAAGGGACGGAGGTACGAAAGCGCCATCATGTCCTTCTGCACCAGAAGGGCGTCCCGCGCCCGCATGAAGCGGTTCGGGATGACCTCAAGTTCGCCGAAGTCGGAATCATAGAGATCAATGGCAGCGCTCAGCTTCGAGTCCTCGGCGGACTTGAAACGGGTTGCATTGCCCGTGAACTCCGAGAACTTCTGCTTGTTGAACGCACCCACAAAGATGCACTCAGGATCGCCGCCGTTATCCCACACGTCACGGAGAACGCCTTTCAGCAGGTTCTCAGTGAACGCGCGCTGCGTTCCGTCCGTGCGGGCGGTGTTGCCCAGAGAACCGTCACTGCCGCTCGTGCCGTTGCTGGTGTTGGTCGTGATCCACGAGGGAATCGCGCCAAGCTGGCGAGCGGTCGAAACGTCACCTGCCGCTTCAGCACCGTTGCGGGTGATGATGGCTTCCATGTCGCGCTTGAGTTCGCGGCCCTTCTTGGCGAGCTGGTATGCCATTTCGGACGAGCGACCCGCCTTGTTCACGACTTCCTGGGTGCCGGAAATACGAACAACCTTGTCCGCGATCTGGCAGGTGTTGGAAAGCCGCGTGGTAGCGGTTACGGCGTCGGTGGTGGCGTCGAAGCCTTCACCAACGGCGTTGGACGAAGAAGCCGCCGCGAGAGCGTCGGTCTGCCACTCATGCAGAACCGCGGCAGCGCTGTTGCGGGCGATGCTCGACATGATCGGGGTGTCGATGGGCGAGATGTCGTAGATGGCGTCCGCGAGGTCTTCGCGGTTGCCCACGGCGTCAAACGCCGTGAAGGTATTGGATACTGGATGGGCCATTGGTTAAAATCCCAATTTGCCCGCGCCTACCTACTCCTTTGCATGAGCAGTGCGATCCGCGCTGCGGCGGCATCGTCACTCTTGGGATTGGCGCGGTGGTTGCGACGAGCAACCGTGAGCCGATCCTGTTGATCCTCACCACGACCGGGCGAACCGGGCCGCACAGTGCGCGACTTCGGCTTGACCAGCTTCTTTTCGGGCGCGGCACTCGATACCGATTGCGCTTTCACGGCGTCCACAAGAACGTCGATCATGCGAGAGTCGGCAAGATTGCCAATGTCCTGATCCGTAAAGCCCTTGCTTTTCAGATAGGCGCGCATTTCCTTCGCAACGGTCCCTTCCGGGTCCGCTAACTCGGGATATGTCGTGACCATCCTCTGGCGTTCGGCCTCAAGATGCTGCTGGACCTGCTGCAACTGCTGTTGCTGCATCTGCTGCTGTTGCTGACCGACCTGGGCGAGTGACGCCCGTAGTGCGGCCTGTTTCTGGTCCCACTCATGCTTCGTCTTGACGTAAGCGGTCGGGTTTTCGTTAAGCAGCTTGTTCCAGTCAGGCTCTTTGCCCGTGATCTGGCTTTGCAAGGTTTTGGTGAGGGTCGCGAGGTTTGCGACACGCGATTGCAATTCAGCTTCGGCGGCTGTCACGGCCTGCTGAAATTCAGCGCGTTCCTGTGACAGTGCCTGCGTCTTCTGGGTGTAGTCCGAAGACCGCTGATACCCCGCAACCGCTTCCGCCAGGGTGACTTCAACCTCTTCGCCATCGACCTTTGCAGTCAGCTTGAGGTCGTTGAACCGCTCGGGTTCGGCCTCAAAGGCTTGTGCAAGTTCCGCGATGGTGGAGGGAAGTTCCGGGGGAGCGTCGGGCGCATCCTCGGCTGTAACTACCTCATCAGACGTTGCCAGAGCCTCTTCAACCTCATGGGTCTCGATAGGCTCGGCGCTGACCTCATCCGCTGCCTCATGGCTTGGCGCATCAGGTTCGTCGCTCGGGGTTTCGGTTGGCTCCGTGGCTCCGATCAATCCTTGAGCGATCCGTTGAGCAGCATAATCGACAGAGTGCCGCTCTTCTCTGTGCATCGGGACGGCTGGCGCTTCCGCCGTGGCCGTCGTAACGGCTTCTTCAGCCATTTCGTACCTATTCGTAGGGGTGCCACATTCTGACCCCAGCCCTTCCCATTGGTTTTGACCGTGCGCGTCTTTCGTGCGGACTTACCCGCCCTACTCATGCGCCGTTTTCGGGAATAGCGAATACCGCTGCTCTTGGCTTGGCGGCGTTAGAATGGCCCGCGTTTGGGCCTGACAAGCTGTTCCAGCTTCTTTTTTGCAAGGTCGCCAGCGTGAACGTGCGTCTCAATGGCGGCTTTGATTTTGGGAAGCAGGCTAACGGCTCGGTGCGCGTCCTCCCGAATGTTCGGGTCTTTCGCATCGCGCCAGATTTCGACAAGCAGCGAGTCAACCTTGTCGAACGCTTCTTTCAGTAGTGGATTCTCAAGCAGCGCCTTGGCCTTCTGGCCTCGGTTTTCCTGCTTGCGCAGTTCCACATCGTCCATGATTACTTACCGCGCTTGCCGCGATAAGCCATGTCGCTGCCCTTGTTCAGACGGGAGCCAACGACGTTGGAGCCGCTGCCATACGAGGTCGGCGGGCTTTTGCTTGCTTTGGGCTTCATGATTGCCTCACAGATTTGCCAGAATGAAAAAGAGCGCCGCATCGTCCGTCTGACGGCGGGAGATAGGCGCTTCGGCCTTGGTTGGCCTTTCCGGGGTGTAAACGAACCAGCCCGGCGTTTCCTCTATCTCAATGACTTCCTCAATCCTCATCCTCCATGGCTTTGCTCAATCGCCATGAGGCGCACCGCAGGCATGCCTTTGACCAGCGCACTTCCCTGATGGCCGAAAGCAGATCGTTGTCCTGAAGATAGCCCAGCGCCTTGTCAACTGATTCCCTTGCCACATCAATGGACGCACTAATTTTGAGCTGGTCAGTCATCATCTTTCGCCGCACCGCCGACAATATCGCCAATGTCATTGCGTTCCAGAACGACCCTCGGCCCAACACTCCGTTGGGCCAATGCGGCCTTCTGCTGTGCCTCGGACGCCCGCAGACGTGCGTTGAACTCGGCCTCCTGACGCTTCAATTCCATGTCAAGGGCGTGTTTCTCACGCTCCATCTGCATCTGTGCCTGGTGCTTCTCGCGCTCCAAGAGCAACTGCGCTTGTAGCTTCTGAAGTTCCATTTCGGCCTTGCGCTGGTCCGACTGGGCCTTCATTTGCATGTCGGCTTGCTTCATCTGGATGTCAGATTGCGCTTTCTGCTGGTCCATCTGGGCCTGCATCTGCATCTTCTGGCCCTCCATCTGCGCCTTGACCTGTTCGGGGTCAGGCGGCGGCGGGGGCTTGGGCTGCGATGCCTCGTCGGTCGAAATCTCGCCGAAATACGCTTCCGGCTGCTGCTCGCCCGTTGCTTCAACGAACTTCAACAGCGCATGAGACGCATGGGCCTCATTCACAAGCGGACCAAAGCCGCCCTGCATTTGCACGATCTGGCCCTGAATGTCGAGAATCTGACGGCGGGCGACAAGCTGCTGTTCCTTCGATCCATACCCCAGGCCAACGGACACCGTAACGTCCATGTGTGGGTTCCAGCGCGACGGCTCGATGGTCACGAACTGACCGCGCAGGCGGATGATCTTCTCACGCTCCTGATGGGCCACAGTCAGGCGCAGAATCTTCTTGAACAGGTCGCGGATGCCCGTGTTGGCAAAGATGCGAGCGATAAGAAGCTGACGGCGCTGCGATGCGGTCATCAGCATGTTCATTCCCGCAGCCGTGTCCGAGAGCGCATCAGGATCGAGGCCTTGATTCAGCCTAGACACACCCGCACGGCTCTCCTTGACCTGATCGGCATACTCCAACATCGGGAAGATATGCCCCGCGATGGAAGGCGTCTGCTGGAACTGGATCGCGTCACCGACCGAATCACGGCCTTCAATGCGGATCGCGCCGCCAATGGCGTTACTCAGCAGGGTGTCGAGGTCAACCCGCTCGTTCACCGCCGCACGGCTGTTGTTGACGTTGTAAATGTTGTCCAGCAACTGACGCCAGATGGTCGTCTTCAGCTTCTGAACGTCCTTGACCTGATCCGTAACAGACTGGCCCACAAGCGCATGAGGTGTGGGAACGGGGGTGATGGTCACGAACGGCTGTTCGGCAACCTCCACGTTCTCCAGGATGCGGTGGCCCGTGCCACCAACGGTGACCTTGCGGACCTCGGCAATGCCGTCTCCGTCGTAGTCCACCCGCAGGTAACACTCATGTATCCAGACCTCGCGCATGGACGGATCGCGGGCGCTGTTCTCAACAATGTCATCGTCGCCGTGGCGCGTCGTGCGCTCTTCGTTATATTCACCCTCGTAACTCGAGGGAATGTCCTTCACGTCATCCCAGGCAAAGCCCTCGGCCACGAGATCGGAGATTGTTTTTTTCACTCGGTGACAAACGAACGGAATCAGCATATTGCCCCGTTCGTCGTCCAGCCTCACCGCACGACGGGAGAACAGAAATTCTTCGGGCGGGACGGACTCAACGCGGACACGACCCTCAACCGTGGTCCTGACCGCACGAACATCATACAGCTCCATGGGGAGTTCCATGCCCGACATGGGGTCAATCTGCATGTCCGAGATTTCAACGATTTCCTCGATGTCAAGTTCGTCGTCCTGATCCAGCTTCGCCAACTCAACGTCGGTCAGCCCGGTGTAATCCTCGCGCTTCTGCTCTTCCCGTTCGTCCCACCAGACCTTCGCAATACCCTGGCGCAGCATCAGGGCGTCCTTCACCATATCGTAAAGGATTTGGAAGCCGTCGTTCTCCTTGTGGAATACGTAATTTGCGTAATCCGTCGCCTGCTCCGCGTATGCCTCATCCTCTGGGCCGTAAGGTTCATAGCGCACAGCGTCGTCGCTGGACGTGAAAACCTCGATGATGGAGGGCAGCATCCACTCAATCGTGTCGTGAACGTCCCGCGACACAATCTGCGAGCGCCCGTCCACCTCGTTGCCAAGAGGCTCGCCGAAGTAATACTTCATGGCCTCTTCGCGGTCGGCGGTGAAGTCGCCCGCACCGTCATCACCAATGCGCGAGCCTACAGCGGCGTTAATCTGCGCACGGACGATGCTTTGCAGCGTCTCCGCATCGAGGGGCTTAGGGCCTTCCATTACGCGGCGTTCCTCTTGCCCTCGATCCGCGCAAGGCGATCTTCCAGCTCCTGGATGCGCCGGGTCAGGCGGTTCTCAATGCCCTGCATTCGCTTGGTCAGAACGGCTTCGGGGAAACGGCTCATGGTGCGGTCGCTCATTTCAGGTAATCCTCAAACTGTTTGGCAATCGCCAGGGTCAGGGTCGGGGCCTCGTGGGGGCCGTGCTGTTTCGCAGCTTCGCCCATGATCTTGACGGCCTGCGTCAACGCGAGGGCGCGGACTTCAGGGCTGGAATCGGGCGCTGTCTTCTGTCGCGGCATCTTCGTTCCTTAACTCACGTAAAAATGGTCTGTGAAATTGTCCCACCGCCAGCATATCGCCGGGTTAAAATAGTTCGCCCACTCATCCGTCCAAATAACCAAGGTGGACCTGTTAATCCCCGGAACAGAGCGCCATTCTGTGCGGGATACGCGCATCTTCTTGGTGTGATACGGCTTGGCAGGCCACCACACGGCGAAGTCACGGCCCGCGTGGAGATGCTGCTCTTCCACCGGGTCAACACGTTCGGTCACGCTTAACCATTCCGGCTTGATGCGCGGCTTGGGGGGAATGGGCACTTCCTTCGTCACAACGGGGGCGCTGCGTACCTTCTTTGTTGCAGCGAATGGCGGCAGATCGGGCAAGCCACGCTCGCCACCTCCATTGGGGTAACACATGCCTGCAAACGCTTGGATGGCACGGTTGATCTCGTCCGCCTCTGGGTCGTACTCCCCGCCGTCCAGACCCTCCATGAAGGAGCGGTTTAGCGTCATAAACACGTCGGTTGCGATCATCAGACAATCGCGATCTTCGGTGAAAGGTTTTTAGGCTGCGTCTTGTTGCGTGGTGCGGTCTTGGTAATCGCGCCATAACGGAACGCATCGGCAGGGTGAGACGCCCAATCGTGCAGGGGCTTGCCCTTCCACGTCCGCTTGTCGTCATCCCATTCCTTGCGGTAGTTGCCCAGCGCCTCCAGGCCGAGTTCGCACCGTCCCTCGTCAAACCAGCACCGACCGAATATCTGGCGGGCCGCGTTGATGCCCGTCATAACCAATTCATTCGGTGCGCGGCGCGTATCAACGCCCAGCGTATGGAGAACGTCGGCGTAGCTGGAACCCGTCGCTGACTGTCGTGCGTAGGCGTCGTGGGGCAAGATCGCCTCACCCATCGAACACCCGTTTTGCCTCACTCGCTTGCGTATCTCGTCCACATAATAGGCCGGGGCCTCACCGTGGTCGGTGATGAAGTCCACGAGGTGAATTTCCTTACCCGCGTACTGCACGAGCCATATTGAGGTGTCATCGGAAACACCGATGTCCCACCACGTATCCACCGTGAAGTTTGATTGGTACGGAACATTTGTGATGCGCTTTTGTTCACGCGCCGCGATGATCTCATTGGCGTAGTATGCGCCCAGACCTACAGGCTCGTATTCGCCAAGCCAGATGTGCCCGTATCGCTCTGGGATGTTGTCTTTGTCGAATTGCCGCTCTTCGTCCAGAACCTTGGGGAAGAACGGGTTGTCTGCGTAGTTAGCACGAACCACCGCCGCACTTGATGGCAGCTTCCCGCCGCGTAGCAATGCGTCAACCGGATCGCGCTTTGTCCGTGGGTTCCATGAGAACCAGAGTTCCGACCCTTCCTTGCGGATCGTCGGCCTCAACAACTCCAACGACCTGTCAGAAAGCGTCTGGGCTTCTTCCACCCACGCATAATCAAAGCCCTCAAGAGACTTGATGCTTTCCGCCGTGTGATCCTGCATACCCTGAAAGATGATCGTCCCGCCGCCAGGGGTGTTGATCTGCTCCCGCTGCACGTCAAACATCGAGCCAACGCCAAGGCTTTGTATCTTGTCCTCAATCAGACGCTTGGCCGATTCCCGCAAGGTCTTCTGTACCTCACGAATGCAAACCCCACGCGCACCAGGTTGACCAATGTGCTTGGCTACAACCTGCTCCGCGAAGAAATGCGACTTGCCCGACCCTCGTCCACCGTATGCGCCTTTCCAGCGCGCCGGAGACAAGAGGGGAACAAATACCCTAGGCGTCGGAAGCTGTAACGTCTGCGGCATTGTCTACAACGACGAAACGAACTTCGCTGATGGTCAGGGGCGCGTGGTCGTCGTCGCCAACGATGGGCTGAACAGCCTTGCCGTCCGTCCGGTCGAAGATCAGCTTAATCATCTCGCGGTCGCCCTCTAAAGCCATCTCAACAGCTTTGTCTGCCACGACACGCAGCTTGCGGCGGTCGTCATCAGGGCCTAATTTCTCGGTGAGCGCGAGCATTAAAGCGTCACGCATCGGCTTGTCCGACTTCCGGCCTCCCGGATTGGTCGTTGCCATAGCTTAAACCTCGGCTAAGTCATTGTTTCTAAACGAAACTTGGTCTGTTTATCCCCGCCCCGCCAAGACGGCCCCAACGGGGCTCTCTGGGGTTACGATGTAGTCTGCAACGTCGTCCAGAAAGTCGCCGCCGTAGACGGGCTGTAACTCTCCATCCACTTCCTGCGTCCCTGTGACCTGCACAAGTTCGTCCGTCGGGTATACGTCCACATGAAAGCCGTGATTCTTGGCGCTTGCAAGCACGGGACCCAACTCATAGATGGGCAGACCGTCCGCGTCCGTGTTGCCTGTGTCAACAGGGTGACCACGCAGCGGTCCATGAACCAGAGCCACAATGCCGTTGCGCTGTGCAACCTTGCGTTCATCGGTGCCGCCGCCTTCACGGGGAAGGTCGATTTCAATGTTGTGAGCGGACAGGAGTTGTTTTGCTGTTCCACGGTCGGGCAGGGCTAGGTAAACAATCATGCCGCAATCTTTCGCAAAGCGTCGTTGGCAAGTTGCGCGTCAAAGGCACCATCAACGATAATGGCACCACCATCCCACGGCGCGTTACCAGCCACGTTGTTGCCATATCGCTCTGTGGTCACGGTCGGCAGGGTCACAGAGCCATCAGACGCGACCGCCGCGCCATCCAGTGACAATGCGCAATCATTCGTAGACAGCCGCACAGACAAAGCAAAGTCCCTATCGTCAGCCACTGTTACCCCACTGTCGAAGTCGGCTTGCGAAACGCCGCCCGTCACAATCTGAACGGCAATCTCGCCCTGTGTGCTTGATCCGCGCCGAAAGATGGTGACGCGGTTGTTGTCGGTCCCGTCGTCCCACTGCGCAATGATCTGACTTGTGCTGCCGATGTAAGGCGGGGTGCGCCCCTTGATAATCACCGCTCCCGGCAATCCGCTCACAGTCCGCAAAGGAATATCCCCTGTCCGCTCCACCGCGGTGGCGAAGGTCCCGATGGGGGTGGTGGGGGTGGTGCCAATTTCTACCTGCGCACCATAAATCAGGATGGACGACGTACCGTCCAGCGCAACTGTCGCTACGTTGTCTGTTTCCGCAACGGCAACGCGAACATTTCCGGTGAAGTCGGCGCCTGGCGTGAACACAATGCTGCAACGATACCAGCCGCTGCCAACGGCCTCGATTGCTGATGATGTATGGCCGAGCGTTCCAACCGCGCCCGTCGAAAGATTGAAATAGCTACTCGCGTTTGTCGTGAAATTTGCCGTCGTCAGCCGCAGCATGGTTACTTGGTCTGACTTGGCAAAAATCGACATGGTGTGCGCCACGTTGCTCAACGTCAGCGCCTGATTCAGATAAACTTCCCCCGTTCCAGTGGACGAATCGTCCGTGACCTTCCATGCGACGTTGCCGCCACTCGGCGCGGTGCCCTGTGCAAACTCATCAATGCTGTTGACGTTTGTCCAGGTCGTATCGAATCCGTTGGATTGCAGGCACAAATTGGTCGCCGCACCCTCAACCAGCAGGCCGATTTGCTCCCACCAAGAGCCATTGTATTCGCGCTTGAACCGAGGGGCGAACCATGGGGCAGACTCGGTGATGTGGTAGGTTCTTGGCGCGGTCTGGTCGGGGTCGGCGTATTCGACCTGCGCGCCCCATACATAGAACCCGCTGGTGTTGTCGCCATCGTAGGAAGGCACTTCCGTTCCGTCGTCCGAGAACGCCAAGAAAAACCCGGTAGGCGCGGATGTGTAATCTCCGACCATCCACAGCAAGAACCAGCCATCGCCCAGTGCGGTCGAATTGGCGCTTATGAATTGCGATCCGCCGGACGCGAACAGTGACCCGTCAGATACGTCAAAGGCAGCGAAGGCCACTCCCAACCCCACGCCATAGGGTCTGAGGGACAGATAGCGTGACCCCGCCGCCAGCTTGGCGCGCACAGAAAAGATTTTTCGACCTGCACCGATTGTGGCGCTCTGATAGAAGGCGTGCACATTGCTGCTGTTGTTCTCACGCACCAAATCGGCGGACATGGAGCCATCAGGCGCAGTCGCCGCATCTGCAGTGACAATTGTGTTGCTCTTCGTCCACGCCGTTGCTTTATTAAACTGCTCGCTGTACGTCAGCAGGTTGTGGCTCGCGAAACGCAGTATCCCGTCATTCCACTCCATGCCGAGTGCGGCGGTGGCAGACGTGGGGACGGCACCGCGGGGGCCGGATGTTTTCGTGAAGTCGTAAAACGCTGACGGCTCATAACCGCGCAGTTGGAACTTCTGCGAAATGCCGCCCCGACGAATGTTGCCGCCCGCAATCGCCATGTTACTGGCCCATCTCCGTAATGTAGACCGTGCCGCTCGCGGACACAGACAGCACGGCGATATGCTCACCCGCGCCGATATTTAAGTATTCTGGTGTATAGGCGGGGATAAACATTGCGGTGGAACTTGCGGATGCGTTCGGAGACACGCCGACGTTGAAGAAAATGTCGGACGTGGACACAACGCGAATGGTGCGCACACCCTCGCCAGGGACCGAAGTCGCGGCGGTCGAGGTGCTTGGGTTGCTTTCAATCGTGAAGGACGAAAGCGGGCGATAAACCACGTCATCCGCCAAGGCAGCAGACGCCACCAGAAGCAGCGCCGCAGCAGTGATAATGCGCCTCATTAAGCGTCTCCTTTCAAAGTTACCCGACCAGTCAAGCCTCGTCGCCCTCGTGTGAGCGTGTGTGCGGTTCGCTTGTTGGGCCGGGAAATGGAAACGCCCCACCGCCCAAGTCACATGGGTCAGTGGGGCGCTTGTTATGACATGAGGCACATGGTGCCGTGACCTGCTTTGGCCCCGTCGGGCTGTCCTATCACCTATTTTCCGGCGCTCACGTCAACTCTGCCCCGAAGGGCGCAACTCAAAACAGCTTACACGCTTTTATTCCGTCCCGATGGGCATGTCAAGCATCGTGGAATAATTTTTTTCCTGGCGCATTCCCTGCGCGATCCGGCGCAATTCATCGGCGCGGTCTTTTGGCACCCACTCACTGACGCGGACATGGCCCGCATCGCGCATCTTCTGCTTGAAGCGGGCCTGTCTTTCGGCGTTGGTGTTGGTCATTATGCTTCAGCCTTGGCAACGAGCCGCTTGCGCTTCAGGTCAACAGCCTTCATCGCTTCCGTGCGGGTGGCCTTCCCCAAAAACATTTTAGTTTCCAGCCGACGCAGGGTTGCCGCGTCCTTGCTTGTAAATGTTGCTTTCATCTATCTTTCCTCCAGGGCCGCCATGTTTCGCGACTTTCAGGATTCATGTCGCTTCGGCAAAGACCGCCACCAGCACGTCGTCCATCGGCGTGATCCAGAACTCATTCCCGCCGGGATGCTGGCCAGGCGCCTGAATGTAAAGGTCGTCTGCTGCGAATGGGCCAAAGCCGTAGCCGTCGGTGATTGTGGTAGCTAAATAGGTCTTGATCCAACAATCGGACCATTGTGCAGGCTCTACCGTCATCGTGACGGGCTCGTCTATTTCAGCCTGATCGGCAATGTATTCGGCGTAGGTGTCGCGGAGATATGCTTCCGCCTGCTCGCGGGTTTCAAACGCCACGATATAGGCGCCTTCCGCCGCACGATAATTTTCTACCGTGTCCAATGTAGCGTAAAACATTTGTCTTCCCTCCATGGGCTTCATTGCCCTTCGCCTTATATATAGGGTGTTAGCGGTAACAATGCAAGGGGGGGACGGAATTATTTTGCAATTTCTTCCGATAGCCTCTCGGCCAGGTCATACAGCGCAGCCATCATCCGGCGTTGTGCCGTGCGGGGGTCCATGCCCATCGACCGACCGATGCGCCACCACGGCGCGTTGTTGGCCTTCGCCCATGTGATCTTTCCGGCTTCCTCGGGCATCATCTGCAACCAGATAAGCACTTCGTCCATGCGGTCGATTTGCTCGCCCGTGGGACGTATGACCAACTTGGCGTCGGTGTAGCCGTATGCCTCTTGTGCGCTCCGCACGTAGTCCAGGCTAGGGTTGCACAGGCGCGGGGATTCAATCGGCGGAAGGCGCTTGAGGGTCTTCGCGGCCTCGCGGAAGCGGTCGAAGAGTTCTGTTGTGTTCATTCGCTTTCCAATGCTTCGACCCGATCTGCGGAGCGATGTAGGCCAACACATGCGACCCGTAGCGCGCGCTCGATCCTGCCGATCTGCGTGTTATATCGGCCCGCACCTCCCAACTGGTCGCACAAGATCAGAACGGCGGTGCGGCTCTTC
>Ga0222714_10001312_pt1 | contig 28000 bp, 49 predicted proteins | sample C33_3DmetaG_FD_165048 | JGI IMG/M metagenome (GOLD analysis project Ga0222714, IMG submission 165048) | Estuarine water microbial communities from San Francisco Bay, California, United States - C33_3D | ecosystem: Environmental > Aquatic > Marine > Unclassified | place: USA: California... | reverse complement strand
TAACACAGTCAGCGAAGGCGATACCTTAGGCAGTAATGTATTGTATCCTGCTTATCGTAGTTTTCCTGAAACATTTAGCAACGATCCAGAAAGATTATATATACCATGGAGTTTAGATGACGCAATAGCTAAATTAAAACCTTTATTAGAACAGCCACACAAAAACATGGGCAAGATCAGTGACTGGACTAATGGTACCATTGATAGATGTATTGACATCATGGAAGGTAATGGTGAGCAATGGTTACGCAACGGTGTTGATTATAGAAAGCATACCAGTGAATCAAAATACTAAAAAAATATTAGTAACAGGTGGCTGTGGTTACATAGGCAGTCATGTAGCACGTGCCTTTAAAAATGAAGGACACACAGTACACATCAATGATCGTGTACAACGTAACCACGCACTTAAAAGCTGTGACTTATGGTGGTTAGATGACTTTTCAAGTACTGCTAGTCTGGCTGGTATCGTTAGAGAAAACTATGATGTTATTGTACACTGTGCCGGAACAAGTCTAGTAGGACCTAGTGTACTAAGTCCAGACGAGTATTGGGATAACAATGTATCTAAATTAATTAAACTGTTGGATGCGTTAAAAGAAGCAGGGCAGACACCGTTAATGATGTTTAGTGGCAGTGCCGCAGTATATGGTGAGCCAGTACAATTACCCATACCTGAATCGCATCCACAAAACTCTATTAGTCCTTATGGTAATACTAAAGCAACAGCAGAACACATATTAGAAGACTACACACGTGCTTATAATATTCCTGCTATGGTATTTAGATTCTTTAATGCCTGTGGTGCAGAACCTATTAACTCTGATCTAGGTCAAGAGCCCAAAGCAACACACATTGTGGCACGTATCCTAGAAGCAGTTATTAACGATCAGGAGTTTACTATTAATGGCGACGACTTTGACACAGATGACGGAACATGTGTAAGAGATTACATACACGTTTGGGATATTGCCAGAGCTCATGTCATGGGTGCTGAACGTCACTGGACAGACGCAGTAGGCTTTAAGGTAATGAACCTAGGTACTCGGTTAGGTATTAGTAATAAACAGATTGCAGATTATGTAAAAACCAAGTATAATTTTAATAAAGTAAACTATGGACCAATGAGACCTGGAGATCCAGGAACACTTATTGCAGATCCAACTTATGCTAACGAATGGTTGGGTTGGTATCCAGAATACAGTAGTTTAGAAACAATAATTGATTCAGCATATAAATGGTATGACAAACAATGGAAAGAACATACACAACAGGAACAGCAAACAGTGTAAAGTATTTTGTAGGCGATGAGATAGAAGTTTCGCCTGCATTTAATTTACGCACACTGTTTATAGTAGGAGTTTTGGCTCCCGAGGAAATCACCGATATCGCCACAAAACATGAATGCGATCATGTGTACTTCGGGGCCAACCAATCATTTGATGGTAATAACATTGGAGATTGGGTACGTCAAATTGAGCATGTATTACGTCTAGGATATAAAGCAACACTAGACTTTGATGTAAAATATGCTGGATGCCCAGACAGTCATAAACCACCTGCATGGTTTGTACAACTTAATACATTTGATCAATTTGTTCCTATGATCAGTGTTAAGATTCCTAATTTGACAATGTATAATAAAAATGCTACACTTAAAATAGATGATATAGGTTTTGATGCAACCAACCGAGGTGTTTGGTGTCATAATCTAGATAAGTTGTTAGATGATACTGTACTTACAGAATGGTCAGAATATGCTAACGATGAAATAATTGAGGAGGGTACAGATGCCAAATAGAGATGAAATAATTAAAGCACTAGTAGCACATGCTGAAGGGCATATTGCTAAACATAAAATGAACGTTGAAGTTTACTTAGAAAAAGCAGTAGGCATTGGCGAACATGGTGATATACTTGAAGCAGTAGAAAAAGAATTAAAAGTTATTGCTGAATATCACGACCAACTTGAAGTATTGAAAGCGTATTTTTAATGTTAAACCAGGAACAAAGAGCAACTGTAGATCGCATTGTTGAAAATGCTAATCGTCAGATTTGGGTAACGTTTCGTAAGGAAGGTATGCACTGCTATCCTGCCGCGGCTACTGACCCAAAACTCAACACTAACGATAAATACAATGTAGCATTTTTAGCACATCCACACAGACACATATTCCACTTTAGAGTGGCTATAGATGTCTTTCACAATGATCGTGACATTGAATTTATTCAATTTAAACGATGGTTAGAAGACTTATACGGTGACGGTGAGGTATTAGACTTAAACTATAAAAGTTGTGAAATGATTGCGGACGATCTTTATCTACAAATTGCTTCTAGATATCCTGCGAGAACGGTTATTATTGAGGTTTCGGAAGATGGAGAGAATGGTTGTACAATAACGTATAACACTAGTCGTCCAAGTCAACAAGTCACAATCTAATTAAAGAGGAGCGTTGAATGGCCAGATACCATTCTCAATTAGATGTACACGATATATTTGATGACCTGGAACGACTCAGACTCTTTTGTAGAGATCATGGGTTTAGGTTTAACGAAGCAGATCTATACAATCCAAAAACCTTTGTTTGGCAACAATATATGAAATTTGTTGCTGGTAAAAATTGTAGAAACAATTGGAAGGAATATAGGTATAGATCTTATGGGCAACGACGATAAAGATGACATATTTGATTTAGCTGAAGAAGAAAATTGGCTAGATCCTGATACTTACAGCACTAACTATGAATGGATGGGCTCTTCAACCTGGACAGCCAGTCCAACTTACTCAGACGTTGAAACTTGGTTAATAGAAAAATCTATAGAAGCAAACAAAGACCAAGATCCTAAACGCAAAATTAATGCCAAACGCGAACTATACTTACTTAAATGTAAACTAGAACGCATCTACGATTCCTTACCTAAACATCCTGAGCAAGAACGTGATTGGGACAAACAAGAAGTGGCACGTATCCTGAAAGAAGGCAAATGAGACCTAAGTGGATGAAGAATATAGATACCAGATACGGTAATAATGATACTCAAGCTACTATACTATGGTTAGATCGTGTTGTTACAGAAATCAAATCACCTTACAGTGATGGCTTTAGTGCTTCTGGACTCAAACGTGAACTATTTGAATTTAAATGTTTGTTAGAAGATCTCTATGAAACTTTACCAGATTTTGGCGCAGAAGAAATTGAATGGGAAAAAGAAAGGCTGTATAATAAACTCAAAAGGAAATCAAAATGAAACATCCAGACCCAAAATTACATTTACAGTTAAGCATTGTTAAATCAGGCATTAGAATACTAGCAGGTGGTGCGTTAGTATTTGGTAGTATATGGTATGCTGGTGTTGGTTTAATCGTAGCAGAACTAATAGGCATAGCCGAGGAATTAGTCTAATGGTTATAAGAGCAGATATAGAACAACGTATTAAGACAATGATGGACCATTTACAACTGTTAATGGAATCAAACGCACATTTAGATCGTAAAGATTATGTGTTAGACGTTATCTATAGTGCTGAAAAATACTTTACTGCTATGAATGAAGAGGATAGAGACTATCTACAAATTGCTCGTTCAGCAGTTGAAAAAGATCTTACATGGAATATTTCCAAAGAACGTAGACTAGTAGTTACAGAAGATGACGGATACGCAGATTGAATTAACTGATATTGGTCCGTTTTTAACAGATGACTTTTTAATTAACTTTGATTACATTAAGCAATTACCTAAAGAACCGCATCTATATATAAACGGAGCCAGTGAACACTACGGTGATGGCCTGTTAGATAGTTTAGCAGAAGCAGTTAAAGATCATACCGTATTAAGTCATGCACCTTTACCTAACTGTCAGTTTTATCCTTATTGGTATTATTGGGCAAAACAACATTGGCCTCAAAGACATAATCTAAATATTGCACAAGATCGCAAACAACATAAAATAAGTTGTTTGAACAACTCAGCAAGACCACACAGAATACTTAACTGGATTATTAATTTAGAAAAAGATATATTATGGTCAATGCACAACGATCCTGCTGAACTAGGACACGACATGCCGTTGACTGGTAGTGAAAAGTCTGCCTGGACTTCTCTCAGACAACAGTTACCATTACGCACACACAACAGTGATGAAGGAGTTAGAGTAGATGCTGATATATTACACGAAGCATATACGGACAGTTATGTAAACTTTGTAACTGAGTCAACAGTATGTGATAGAATTTTTATCACCGAAAAGACCTGGAAACCAATTGCCAGTGGACAGTTATTTTTAATACTAGGTAATCCAGGAACAGTTAAACATTTAAGAGATCAAGGCATTGATTGTTTTGATGACATTATTGATCACAGTTATGACTTGGTTAAAGATCCAAGAGAAAGAATATATAAACTCACTGAAAGTTTGGATAAATTACTTAAACAAGATTTGTTTGCTATTAATTTATTAACTAAACAACGCAGAACAAAAAACGCAGAATTATTTTGGTCAGACCTATATGAACTATAACGAAGCAGAACTAGTACATTGGATGCAGAACAGAGACACTATGTCTTTGTTACCTGCACAGGTTGATATTGATCTTACTAATGTATGTAATCAAGATTGTTACTACTGCAACTCAGCAGAGTTTCGTCGAGCTGAACCTGTACAAAAAGACTACAAAGAATATATAGAACTGTTAGACAAGTTAGCAGGATGGAGAGCTCACACACCAAAAAGTTATGGTACAACACATACAATAACATATCCAGGTGGTGGCGAACCTAGTATACTAACAGGCTTTGAGCATGTGATAGAACACACAATAGATCAGGGCTTCTTGGGATCAATAACCACAAACGGCAGTTACTTAGACAAGTTATTTGACATTGACAATGATAAACTAAAGAAACTGGCCTGGATTGGTATAGACATTGACGCAGGCACGGAAGACTTGTACGAACAAATAAGACGTAGCCTAAGTAAGCACAGTTTGTTTGAACGTATGCAGAACAATGCACGTGAACTGATTAAGCGTGGTGTTAACATAGACTTTAAAGTTTTACTCAATCCGTTAAATGATAACGAACAAGCCTTAGAAGATATATTTCGTTTTGTTAACAGTTTAGGTGGACGTAAAATATTCTTTAGACCAGTTATTGTTAACAACGAAGCACATGCTATTACATATCAAACACAGACAATGATAGAACAATTAGGTCACAAATACGGTCAGCCTTATTGGATTAACCTAAATAAAACTATGCCACGTAACTATAAACGCTGTCATCAGATGTATCACTTTCCTGTGTTCTGTGCTAACGGTAAGATATATGTCTGCTGTGAAGGTAAAGGTAATCCACAGTTTGAACTAGGACGTTGGGACGAACTAGACTTTAGAGACTTATGGATGAGTGCAAGACATCATGACATATACGATAAGACCAATGTTAACTTTTGCCAACCATGTAGGCCAAACAAAACTAATATTGAAATACAAAACATATTAGATAACCCAAGTAAAATAGAAGGACTGTATAAGTGAGTTTTTTTCCTGTAATTGAATTGTTTGATAGACTAGCCATTGCTGAAGTTAAATGGGCCAGGACACAAAGCAATCAAGAAGAACTTGCGTGGTATAAAACACAGGTATTGGCCTATGATACTCAACAGATTCAAGAGCAGTATCAAACATTAAAGCAAATACATGATGAAATATGGTCTTTAGAAGCAGAACTTAAATCAGGGCATGAGGAACAGTTACCATTGGAAGAAATTGGTCGTCGAGCTATTAGTATAAGAAATAAAAATAATCAGCGTATTAAAATTAAAAACCAAATAGCTGAACTATTAGGTGATCAGGTTAGAGAGATTAAGAGAGATCATTTAAGTGAATAATCCATTTGAAATAATTACAGACTTTGAACAAGCACTGTCTGAATATACAGATGCTCCTTATGCAGTAATGACTGACTGTTGTACACACGCACTTGAACTAGCATTTATAGCAACAGGATTTAAAAAAACACAATTTACTCCCTACACTTATATTAGTATTCCAATGATGTTACACAAAATTGGAGTTAAATATAAATTCAATGACATCGAAAATTGGTTAGGTGAATACTACTTTTGGGACACCAACATTTGGGATTCAGCAAGAAAACTAACACCTAATATGTATAAGCCTGGACAGATACAGTGTTTAAGTTTTGGTCATGACAAACCATTGACATTGGGCCGTGGCGGTGCTATACTGTTAGATGACCGTGAGCTTTATAAGAAACTTAAACTAATGTGTTACGATGGTAGAGATTTATCTGTGTCACCTTGGCATGAACAACAAACATTTACATTAGGTTATCATTATAAACCTACACCAGAAGAAGCACAACGAGGTTTAGAATTATTAGGCACACATGACACACTGCCTAAATATAAACAGTATCCAAACTTAAAGAAACTTAATTTTAATTTTGAATAAAATAAAACAGATTAGTAAAGGAATGTTATTATACATTATGGTATTATTTTTTATGCCATGGCTATTGACAAGTCTATTAATAACCTTTATACTAATTAAAATAGATAAACTAATAGACAAGAGACATCCACGTCGCTAACTCGGAGAATAATATATGTCAGTAGAAAGCAAGATAGATTGGGAACTAGAAGATTTTGAAACAGGGCCAGTCAGTGAGAGAATTGTAAACAGAATTAAACAAGATGGTGCTAGGTATTGGGCAGGTGATAACATAGCAAAGTATATCACTGATGCTGAAAAAGACCCATTAATTGATGAGATTACAGAAAAGTTTGAAGGTGTATTAGATAGTTTAATTATTGACAGACACAATGATCCTAACTCACGTGGCACAGCAAGACGTCTTGCTAAAATGTATATCAATGAGATTATGGTAGGTAGATATGAACCTAATCCTAACGCAACTGCTTTTCCTAATGATAGTGAAGATCGTTACGAAGGTATGTTAGTTGTTAGATCTGAACTTAGATCTATGTGTAGTCATCATCATCAACCAGTTACTGGTGTAGCATACATTGGTATTATTGCTGGACAAAAACTAATTGGCTTATCTAAATACACACGTATTGCTCAATGGTGTGCTAGACGTGGTACCTTACAAGAAGAATTGTGTAATGATATTTCACGTGAAATTATGAAAGCAACAGGTGCTAAAGATGTAGGTGTGTATATACAAGCAACACATGGTTGTTGTGAAAACAGAGGTATTATGGCACACAGTTCTCTAACACAAACAACAGTATTAAACGGTGCATTTAAAGATGATCCAGCAACTAAAAAAGAGTTTATGGATAACATTAAATTACAACAAGAGTTTGCTTGTTAATGACCGACTTTCTTATATTTGGTTTTGTAGACAACGGCATCATGTTACTTGGTGCCCTCTACGGACTACACATTGAAAAATATCTTCCCAAAAAGTATCAAGTAGGACTTGGTGCTGTCTATGGTGCAGGTTTTGGTAACGCTGTATCAGACTTTATGGGAGGAGCGGCCTCACTAAATTGGGGGTTAGCATTTGGTAGTTTTATTGGTTGTTTGGTTGCTCTTGCACTAGTTCCGGCACTTGTAAAAGCCAAAAAATTCTTGACAAAATAATCAAAAACTCATATAATAACATAGTATTCTTACAATAGCAAAGGAATAGTTATGTTTAATCAATTTAAAGCACTACTTTTAGTTGCTTTTCTTACAGTAGCCTGGATTACTCCGGCACAAGCTGTTATCCCATTTGTAGTTGTTAATCAGTATGATGTAACTGTTAAATCGTTTCCGCCAGTAAACAAAGGTGAGCAAACAACAACTACACAAGAACAAGTTGTTACTGAATATGAAGACAGTGATGGCAATACAGTTCAAAAAACTACAGTTAACACATATACTGTTATTAATCGTATAGTTGAACACTGGATTCAAAAGCAAACAGTATACGAAAAAGAAAAAGTTAATAAACGAGGTATACTTAAAAAGAGAACAGATAAAAGTAGAACTTGGAAAGCATTAGACAGAACTGAAACTGAGTTTGTTAGTCGTACATTAACTAACACAACAGAGTCAGAAGAAATTATTGCGTATGCCACACCTGCACCTGTTGTAGTAGCAGAAGAATCTACTCCAGCAGTTCCAAACAGTTCATTGGGATATTTAGATTCAGACTTTGGCAGTAATGCACAGTATCTAGGTACCAGAACTGAAATGGTCAGCAACAATCCAGATTACTTTGTAAACTTAAATGAGTTTAATCAAACTAATTCTGTTATTAATCAAGATAAGGCATTGGCCAGAGGTTGGACTGGTAAAGGATCAACTATTGCTATTTTAGATTCAGGTATTGATCTGGATCATTCAGAGTTTGATTCATCAGGTAAAATTGTGTTTACCAAAGACATGACTGGTACTGGTATACAGGACAATGTAGGACACGGTACACACGTTGCAGGTATAGCGGCCGCTGAAATGGATGGCACAGGCATGATGGGTATTGCACCTGATGCTAACTTGGCTATTGTTAAGATTACAGATAATTGGTCATCATCAATGCAGTGGGCTAAACAAGGCATGAAAGCCATTAACGACGCTGGCATTGATGTAACTGTGTTTAATTTAAGTTCAAACACTAACTACTCAAGCGATTATCAGAACAGTATTGTTAATCAGGGCAATGGTGTTTACGTTAGTAATCACGGTGTATATGGTGGTGCAAACTATTACAACTTAGAAAAGCCTCAAGGCTGGACTAACAAATTGATAGGTAATGATGCTGTATTAGTTATTTCAGCAGGTAACCAATCCAATGATTATGTGCAGAACCCAGCAACTTTTGCCACAGCAACTGACAGTAACGGTGTATTATTAGGTGATGGTCGTATCTTAATTGCAGGTATGTGGAACGCAGGAACACAGACTGTTGAAGGTGGTAAAGCTGGACACATTTGTAAAAACTGGACAGGTTCAGAATGTCTAGACACTTATAAAACATCAGACTTTTATTTACTAGCACCTGGCACACAGGTTCAATCAGCAGACTTTGATGGTGGGTATAGAACATTTTCGGGTACTTCGCAGGCGGCTCCTGTTATATCAGGTGCAGTAGCAGTTATACATCAAATGTGGCCATATATGAAAGGTAATCAAATTGTTAAAGTATTAACAACAACTGCTAACAAGGATATTGAAGGCTATGATGTTAACGTACACGGACAAGGACTAGTAGACTTAGACAGAGCCACACAACCTTTAGGTGATGTTGGTATTTCATACACAGGTCGTACAGGTACTACTGTTCCATTATCAGGTGGTATTGCTTTATCAGGCGTTGACGAGTCTGCACTAAGTTCATTAAGTTCAGTTAGTGTTGTTGACAGTATAGGTAGAGATTATACTATTAATCTTACACCAGCAACTCAAACTGTAAACTCAATGGTACCTATCTATCAGTTAGATCATTCAGTTGGTAGTGCTTGGTCTAGTAAGTTTGTAGGCGGTGCTATGGAGGCACGTGGAATGTATTTTGGTACATATGAAGTACCAGGTACACTAGATAGAGAATCATTTACTAATGTTACTGTTGGCTTTGACGATACCATGTTTATGAAACGTGATCCTGTTACAGGTAAAGTTGTTAATCCTAGTGCATGGACAAGTAAATTTATGTTTACACAGAGTTATGGTTCACCATACATGTCATTTAGTGGTATGTGGGGACAAGTTAATAGCTCACAGACATTTGAATTTAGTCAAATGTATAAGCCTAACAACTGGTATGGACAAGTTGGTGTTATGTATACAACCACACAGTTTGATCAAGGACTAGTTAGAGAAGTAGATCCAATTACTGCTATGTATGGTGTAGCAGGTTGGGCGAACGATAACTTAAACTTGTATGTAGGTATTAAGCCTACTGTGGTTAGTGGTAATGTTAACCTAAATATACCAACATCAGTTGACGCATCAGGTACAATGCACTATACTAGTGTTAAAGCAAGTTTAAAGGGCGAAGCAGTTAGTTATGTTGGTGCCCAAGTTAATGTGTCTGAAGTTAAGGACAAGTTTAATAACGAGCACTCACTTAAAATGAACAGTGTTGTTGATCAATACGGTGACTACAGAGTTGGTGCATTTTATGAGTTTTCATTTTAATGATATTTAACAGAGTAAGAGAACTAAAAGATCAAGGGTTGAAGATAGGCATAACGTTTTCAACCTTTGACCTATTACATGCAGGTCATGTTGCTATGTTAGCAGAAGCAAAACAACATTGTGACTATTTAATCGCAGGACTACAAACAGATCCTACCATAGATAGACCAGATAGTAAAAATCCACCAGTACAATCAATAGTAGAAAGACAGATACAGTTAGCCTGTAATCGTTTTGTAGATGAGATTGTGGTATATCAAACGGAAAATGACTTAAAAGATATCTTGCTTTCTATGCCAATAGATGTTAGAATAATAGGTATAGAGTATCAAGACAAGGACTTTACTGGTCGAGATATATGTGAAAAAAGAGGAATTGAGATAGTGTATAATGGCCGTGACCATTCATTTAGCTCAAGCAATTTACGTAAACGAGTAGCAGAAGCGGAGAAAAAATAATGGGATACGATGCAAAAGCAACACTAGTAAAAAAAGAAATTAAAACATTAGCAAATGGTGACAAATACTTTCTAAAACTTATGAAGAAAGCATTAGAGAACAATAATAATAAAAATTCATATAGAAAGACTAGCAAGTGATAAATAGATTCATCAAAGACGTCTTTGGACAGTCATCCGTCTTTAAATATTCTGCCTGTCATCAATTTACTTTTAGGAGTTAAGAGATGGCTAAATTTTATTCAACAAAAACATACGGTCACAACATTGGCCTATCAGCATGTTTTAGACAACCTAATGCTGATCACTCACACTGTCATTTACTACATGGTTACAGTCTACAGTTTAAGTTTACATTTGCCTGTGATCATTTGGACAACAAGAACTGGGCAGTAGACTTTGGTGGACTTAAAAAGATTAAGCATTGGCTTGAAGATCACTTTGATCATAAGACTGCTATTGACAAAGATGATCCTTACCTAGACAAGTTTATGGAACTTGAAGCACTAGACCTAGCAGAGATTGTAGTAATGGATGGCGTTGGTGCAGAAAAGTTTGCCGAACACGCATTTAAATTTGCAGACAAATTAATTAGAGAACAATCAAACAATCGTTGTTGGGTGCATTCTGTAGAGTGTGCAGAGCATGGTGCTAACTCAGCGATATATGAAGGATAACAATGACTAAGAAAGCATTTTATACATGGTCGCAGATTGAGGGTATGACGCAGGACATATTACGTCAAACGAGAGATAAGCAATTTGATGCTGTAGTTGGGCTCACTAGGGGTGGTTTAACACCCGCTGTGCTGGTTTCACAGTACCTTGATATACCTATGCACACCTTAAAAATAAGTCTGCGTGATCATCAAGAACAAGAAAGTCTAGCAGTGTTAACCAAACTAAGCAACCAAAAAGTATTAGTTATAGATGATATTAACGATACAGGTGCTACTATCAATTATATAAAACAAAACTGGACTTTAAATAACCTAACGTATGCTGTATTAATCAACAACGAAGCAAGTGATGCTGATGTAGATTATTCTAGTGTTGACATTAATAAAAGGGAAGATGATGTTTGGATTGTATTTCCATGGGAGGACTGGTGGCAGAATTAAACAAACAAATAGTAGTTGATTTAAACGCACTTCAGCCCGAAGAAGCATATAAAATTGCTGTTCTATTACCTACACGTAAGCGTGGCAAACTAGCAGAACGTTGCTTGTTGAGTCTAGCAGAAAAAGCTCACAACAATGAAGATATTATTTACATGGTAGCCTTAGACGACGATGACCAAGAAAGTATAGATTACTTTGAGTCAACAGTTCTTCCAAAATTTGATGAACTTGATCTGCACTATGAGGTAAAGATAGTTCCACGCTGGGGGTATATAAACTTACACGAATACGTTAATTATCTTGGTAGAGAAGCCAGTGCAGATTGGTTAATGTTTTGGAATGATGATGCTATTATGGACACCAATGGGTGGGACGAAAAGATTATAGAACAAACAGGTAAGTTCCGTGTACTGCGTATGCAGGAAAATCAACAACACCCTTATGCTATATTTCCTATTGTGCCAAAAGACTGGCACTACTTGTTAGGACATCTAAGTAGCCATCAAATGAGTGATGCACAAATAAGTCAGATTGCCTACATGTGTGATATTATGGTAAACATTGATGTACATTGTACACACGATCGTTTTGACCTAACAGGTAATAACGATGACGTAACTTATAACAATAGACCACAGTTAGAAGGTAATGCTAACAACCCTGGAGACCTAAATAGTCCTCAGACCTCAGCACTACGTTATTCTGAATGCTGTAAAATTATGTGGTACTTAAACAAAATAGGTCAAGGTAATGATCACTTCTTCTCAGCCATAACGCAAAAAGGGCCTATGTGGGACAAACTTCGAGAAAATGATCCACTAGGTTGCACTAGTCAATTTACGCCTGATAAAAAAACTGGCAAATACATTAAAGGTCAATAATGAACTTAGAACAAGAAATAAAAGAATATTGGAATAGACAACCTTGTAATGTTAAACATGGCACTAGTCCTGTTGGCACACGAGAGTTTTTTGAAGAAGTAACTGCTAAACGATATCGGGCAGAACCACACAACTTAGACTTTCCACAGTTCCATCAATACAGAGGTAAGCGTGTATTAGAAATTGGCTGTGGTATTGGAACAGATGCTCAACAATTTGCACAACACGGAGCACACTATGTAGGTATTGATCTAAGTATAGAGAGTCTGGCATTAAGCAAAAGGCGTTTTGAAGTATTTGATCTTGAAGGTGAGTTTCATAACATAGATATGACTGACTTAGAAGCACTTAAGAAACTAGGCAAGTTTGATCTAGTATACAGTTATGGTGTTATACATCACTTTCCAAATATAGAAAAAATTGTAGACAACGTTCATGCTATTCTAAATACCAATGGCGAGTTTAAGTTTATGGTCTATGCTAAGAACTCATGGAAGTATGCTATGATTAAAAAAGGATTAGACCAATTTGAAGCACAAAGTGGTTGTCCTTATGCAGAAGCATTTACCAATGATGAAATACACAAACTACTTGGTAAAAAATTTACTGTGGAACGGTTGCGTCAAGCACACTGTTTCATGTATAATGTAGACAAGTATAAAGAAGGCAAATTTGAATTAGAACCTTGGTTTGAAGCCATGCCTGAACTTATGAGAGAGGCTGTCAAAGAGTATTTAGGTTGGCATTTATTAGTCAAAGCGAGGAAAATATAATGGGTGTATATTACAAAAATGTTGAACCATTTCTAGATAAAATTGATAATGATAGTTGGATTGAAATTGGTCTGGACAGAGGTGAAGGCAGTACTGCTTGGTTTGCTGATCACTGTAAACAAAGAAACACTAACTTTGTTGGTATAGATATGAATCCAGAACAGGTTAAAAGATCTAAAGCATCACTTCAAGGTAAAAACAAAAACTTACCAAAACACATAACTTTATTTGAAGGCAAGGGCGAAGACTGGTTGTTAGCAAATCAAAAAGATGTTAAAATAAGTTTTGCGTATTTAGATAACTTTGATTGGGATTATTGGTTAGGTGGCAAAGAAGAACAATTTGTAGCAGGCGTTAAAAAAACATATCAAGAATTATTGGGAGTGCCAATGACAAATATTAACAGTCAGCTAACGCATTTACTACAAACAATACATCTTATACCAATGTTAAGTAAGAACAGTATTGTAGTATGTGATGACACCTGGTATCATCCAACTGAAGGTATTTTTATCGGTAAATGTTCAACAGCAATTAATTTATTAATGTTGAATGGTTTTAGAATATTACACTCTGAGGGTTATAGACAAAACAGTGGTGTTATACTTGGAAGATTTGAAGAAAAAGGAGAAGAGTTAGTATCATGACATGGCATCTTTGGATTTTAGGTCTAGCAGTAGGTGGCACTTTTTTATTAATTATTTGGGCAGTGTTTTTTGGTAGGGAAGAAGAAGAAGAACAAGAAACAACAACACAATTAGATATGTTTGATGATGGAGTTGAACATACTAAAGAGTATTATGATCGTGATCGGAATAGATAATGGAAAAACTTAAAGTAGCAGAAATATTTTATAGTTTACAGGGTGAAGGCAAGTGGGCAGGTGTTCCTAGTGTATTCTTAAGAACATTTGGCTGTAACTTTCAGTGTAGAGGATTTGGATTACCTAGAGGTCAAACAACAACTGAACCTGAAGAAATAGCAGAAGCCATAGCAGAGTTTAAAACATATGAAGAACTACCATTGGCGAAAACAGGATGCGACAGTTATGCGTCTTGGCACCCTAAATTTAAACACCTTAGTCCTGTGCTAAGTACACAAGCAGTTAGAGAACGCATGGAAGATATTATTCCTAATAACACATGGACACAAGACAACTATGAAGATGTACATTTGGTTATTACAGGTGGTGAGCCGTTGCTAGGATGGCAACGTGCTTATCCAGAACTAATTGATAGTTGTATGGATAATGGACTACAAAACATTACATTTGAAACTAACGGTACACAACCACTAAGTGATGACTTTGTTAATTGGATTAAAACTACATGGCACGAAGAACGTGGTTATCAAAAGTTAACATTCAGTGTTAGTGCTAAACTGCCAGTTTCAGGTGAGAAGTGGGAAGAAGCAATTAAACCTGAGATAATTAAACAATACGACAAATTAGGTTATACATATCTTAAGTTTGTTGTGGCAACAGAGGAAGACGTGTTAGATGTTGATCGTGCTGTTAAAGAGTATAGAGAAGTAGGATTTAATGGTCCTGTATATTTGATGCCTATAGGTGGATTACCAGAAGATTATCACTTAAATACAGCACAGGTAGCAGAACTAGCAATGAAACGTGGATATAGATATAGTCCAAGACTACAAGTTGATATATGGAGAAACGCTTGGGGTACCTAGAAAAAGAAAATGTAAGAAATGCACTAATGCAACTATGGCGTGTGTCAGTTGTTGCTATTTTTTTATATTGTCTGTTTAATCAACTACTTGAGTGGACCGACATTCTTATAGTTATTGGTGTTCATTATGTTTTATACTCACTGGGCTTAGAAATTGCTTATCATAAACTATTAGCACATAGAGCATTTAAAACATCAAACTGGATACGAAATACGTTGGTCTTTATAGGCACACTACTAGCACATCCACCAGTAATTACCTGGGTTGACATACATAGAATACACCACTCAAACTCAGATAAACCTGGTGATCCTCATTCTCCCTGGGTACCAAAAAAAGGATTTTGGAACTATCTAATAACTACTAAAATGCCACCAATTAAAAATACCTATGAGTTTGGTAAAGATAAAACTATTATGTGGTTTGAAATTAATCAACTTCCTATAATGTATACAGTATCTGCTATTTTAATATTATTATTTGGATTAAAAACAACATTGGTTTGGTATTTGTTGCCAAGTTTTTTATCACCATTTTTCTTATCTGTGGCCAACTATTATACACATCAAGGAAAATATAATGGTTACGATCATGCTAGGAATTGGTATTGGGTTGAAATACTTACACCTGGTATGGGCTTTCACGGTAATCATCATGATACAGCAGGTAGTTGGACATTGGCTAAAAAGTATTGGTGGATAGATCTGTCCAGTATCGTTGTAAAATTAATTAAGAGGTAGTATAATGTTAGAATGGTTAAAAGAAATTTGGAATGATTACATACTATTAAAAGATATTGAATTATTAGATGAAGCATATATGGAACTACACATTGACGAAAAGTTGCACCACGGAGAATTCTAATGTTAGATAAAATTAAAAAAGTTTTTCAAAAGAAAGAACTACCTAAAACAAAAAACACTAAAAAGAAAACACCAATGGAGATTGCTACAGAAGCAGGCGAACCATATGTTAATGTTTTAGGTATGGATGTCAGCCCAGACAATATCAGCAACGGCAGTTTTGAATTAGAATTTAACGATATATTTGTTGCTAAACTAATTAGAGCAGGTTATCAACAGAAACCTGAAGATACAGATGCTGAAATTGTTGATCGTTGGTTTCAAACTATTTGTCGTAATGTTGCTATGGAAACGTATGAACAATTTCAAGCTGATCCAGACAACAGACGCAATTTAGGTAACGGATATACGGAGGTTAAATAATGGACTTATCATTTATTACAGCAGACTTTTTAAACGACATATCATGGTTTGATGGCATCATATACATCATATTACTTCTAGGTGTGTATGCCGCAATCAAATGGATTAACACCAGGATCAAGTAATATGAAAGTAGAAGACACTCCCTGGTTTGAATCTACCCCATTAATAGATCATCCTTTATATTATGTGTTTGAAGACAAGTATCCTGTAACCAAAGGACACGTGCTATTTGTGCCTAAGGTAGATGATCCCTATCATAGAAAAGCCTGCTACGAAGAAGCATATGATTGGGGTGTAGACCTGTTTAAAAAAGGTTACTGTGATGGTTTTAACATAGGACAAAACATAGGCGAGTCTGCAGGACAGACTGTTATGTATCCTCACATTCATCTTATTCCACGCACTACGGGCGATTGTGCAGATCCTAGAGGTGGTATACGTGGTGTTATTCCTGAGAAACAGAAGTATTAGATGATACTACTAATTAATGGCGACAGTCATGCCGCTGGTGCAGAAGCAGTAAACAGTTACGCATTTGCTGAAGATGATCCACGTTACGTTTACCAAGGACGTAAACCACACCCAGACAACATTATTCACAGTTGGGGGTATCATTTATATAGACCATTAAAAGCAAAGTTTCATTGCCTGGCGGAATCAGCAAGTTCAAATGATCGTATTATACGAACAACCAAACAATATTTAGAAACCTATAACGGCAACGAAGAGCTACTAATTGTAATTGGTTGGTCAACCTGGGAAAGACAAGAATGGTTAATAGATGGAACCTACTACCAAGTTAATGCTTCAGGTATAGATGATGTTCCTGAGAGTCATCAACAAAAATATAAAGAGTTTGTGGCCAATGTTAATTGGGAAGAATGTACTCGTCAAGCACACCAAGATATCTGGAACTTTCACAAAGAGTTAGAAGAACAAAATATCAACCACATATTCTTTAACGGTAACAGTCATTTCTCAGACATTAAAGATCAGCAAGATTGGGGGCTAAGTTATATTAGTCCGTATGACTATAAAGAAACATTTGACTATTGGTTAACCGAGCAAGGTTATCAAAAAGTAAACCGTAACAGTTATCATTATCCGCCTAATGCACACAAGGCCTGGCAAAAGAAATTATTACGTTATATCATTGACAATAAAATTGTTTAGTAGTATAATAATAGAATGAAATACTTATTAATTGACACAGCAAATACATTCTTTAGAGCAAGACATTCTGCACACAGAGCAAGTGATACAGAAGAACGTGTAGGCTTTGCTATACATGTTACACTGGCGAGTATCAATAAAGCATTCCGTGATCAGAAAGCCAATCATGTTATATTCTGTTTAGAAGGACGTTCATGGCGTAAAGACTACTATGAGCCTTATAAAAAGAATAGACAAGTTGCTAGACAAGCGTTGACAGAATCAGAAGCCAAAGAAGATGAAGCGTTTTGGCAGGCCTTTGACGATTTAAACAGTTTTATTATAGACAAAACAAACTGTACTACCCTACAACATCCTGAACTAGAAGCAGATGATTTAATAGCAGGTTGGATACAGAGTCATCCAGATGATGAACACATTATAGTATCTAGTGATACAGACTTTTATCAACTGTTGAGCAACAACGTAAAACAGTATAACGGTATCTCAGATGAGCTACACACTATTGACGGCATCTTTGATAAAAAAGGTCAGCGTGTTTTAGATAAGAAAACTAAAGAACCTAAAGTAATACCTGATCCAGAATATATTTTATTTAAGAAATGTATGCGTGGTGATCCTACAGATAATATCTTTAGTGCATTTCCTGGTGTAAGGGAAAAAGGCACACGTAATAAAGTAGGCCTACTAGAAGCATTTGAAGACCGCAAGTCAAAAGGTTACTCATGGAACAACCTAATGCTACAACGTTGGGTAGATCATAATGAACAAGAACATCGTGTGTTAGATGATTATGAACGTAATAGGATATTGGTAGACTTGACAGCACAGCCAGATGATGTTAAAGTAAAGATAGCTGAAACAATAGCACATGGACAACAACCTAAGTCAGTACAACAGATAGGCACAAAGTTCTTAAAATTCTGTGGTAAATATGATTTGGTAAAACTAAGTGAAAATGCAACAACAATAGCGGAGTGGATGAACGCAGGTTATCCAGAAAAAGAATATGGTTAAAACTAAAGAAGTAGATTTAAAACATATTAAGGTTACAATACATGCCAAGCCTATTGTAAAAGATAAGTTTTGGGTATTAACAGCAGACGACCAACGTGTAGGCGAAATTAACAAACAAGAAGGTCTGGGATATAAATTAAAGATTGGCGACTCTGTGTTTAATTACAAAAACATTAACAGAATTAAAGCCAATGCTAATATTGAATTCGAAAAACAAATAACTGCCAAAGAGCGTGAAGAAAATCAAGTTCACGAGTATCCTACAGATCAAACACCATTTAATGGTGTTTGGAGTTTGCAACAAAAGGCTCCTATCTTTACCAAAGAAGAAGATTCAAAGTCATGGTTTGCCGCTGGATGGTATCTAGTAAAACAAAATAAAATATGGCGTCAAGACTTTTGCCCTAAACTAATTACACTTCAAAGATACGATTACCACGGTCCATATAAAAGTCAAAAAGATTTATTAAAGGTAAAAGCATGATCTACATACAACGTTTCTTAGATAGACTTAAAAACCTTCAAGGTCAGAGTGCAAAAGACTTTACTATGAGTATGCACGAAGCCAACAACTTACACGCAGATATAACCAAGTTACTGTTAGAACTTAAAACACACGCAAATAACAAATCCACAGACGAAGTCATTGAAGTAGAACTTAAAGGCGACGACTTCTAAGATCACTGTAAAATCAATGATTTTACGTAGTTTTCTTCTATAAACTACTTATATAATTGGCATAAATAACTGTACTTAATTAACATAGGTACAGAAGAAGATGAGTAGACCTAGGCCTACCGTACTTGTTGAAATTACCAACAAAGAAACATATAAAACAGAGCAAGTACTTGCTAGTGAAGGCATCTGGGCGGTTTATTACGAAAACCGTCCTATTAACCTTAAAACAAGTAACTATCTTGTTCAATACCCAGGACCAAAGTACAAAAAAGTATCATTTAGTAATCCTGGACATGCTATCAATTTGGCTAAAAAACTTAACGAACAGTTTAAAACTGACAAATTCACAGTAGTACTTCTTAACAAAGGAGATACTATCTATCCCGAAGGTGCAAAAAAGTAGGCAGAGTCTAACTAAGACTCTATGCGAACTGGCTAAAAAATATCCCGTTGATTACAACACTGCTATGGCAACATGGTGGTATAACAAATACAGCGGGAACAGCCTTCGCTTAACTGTGGCCGGCTTTTTAACTTTAACAGATGATGTAGGTCTAGAATACTACACCTGGCGTTTGGAAGAACCTCTAAGAGTTACTCCAAGTATATTACTCAAACTAGATCGCAAATTAGAAAATCCCTACTATGTTAGATTTGGCGGCAAGAAAGAAATGTTTATTCATTCCTTAATCTTGTTTGCTGAAAAAGAAGCAACCTACCTTAATTTAATAGATAACTTAGACAAGTTTTTGGATAATTTATAATTCCTAGTCTGCCCACTTGATAAATATTGGCATGATTGATCTTTTACTTATTTTAGTACTTCTTGTTCATATTAACACTGTGGCATATACTCTTTATATACATAGAGGAAAAGCACATTCGTATTGGACATTTCATCCAATACTAGAACACACATTTAAATTTATATTATGGTTCTTCCGTGCTATGCCATATCCAAACTGGACCAGAGACTATACTGCATATCATAACAGACATCACTATTATGCTGACACTGCTGATGATCCACACAGTCCAGATCATTATAGTTTGCTTGAACTAGCTATGATAACCAAAGATAAAAATAAACCAACTCCACACGGATTTACCGAAAAAGATGTTAAACGGTTTGCTGGTCACATTGACCCTAAAAAAGAAGAGTCCTGGATTGAACGTGAATTATACTACAAATACCCAACAGCAGGATTAGCTATATTATGGATTATATTTTCTTACTACTTTGCTTGGTTAGGATTTGTAGTAGGTCTAATATTATTTTTAACTCCAAGATATCAAAGTGTTATTGGCGGAATATGGATCCCACATAAATTTGGATTTAAATTATATAATACAAAAAAAGCAAGTAATGCAAAACAATTTGGGTGTTGGGGGCTATGGTGGGCCGGCGAAGAGCTACACGAAAATCATCATATTGATCCAAGCAATCCAAACTGGGCAAGAAGATGGTATGAATTTGATTTAGGATATTGGTATGCAATTTTATTTTCTAAATTAGGATTACTAACTTTTAAAAAATGATTTATTCACCATTTAAACCAGACTGGTATTATAGCAAATTTACAATTACTAACTTAGAACAAATACAACAAGAGTTCTTGTCTGTTAAAGATCATGTTTGGCATCAATTCAGTGATCATGATTTAACCAAACAAGGCGACTGGTGGGAATTTAGTGCTATGCCCGGTTCTGAATTAGAACAACACATACCAACATTTATTAATTGGTTAAAACAGGTAGGCATCTATGATAAATGGATTTCAACAGCATTTAGTGTAGTTAACAGTAATGCTAATCCAATGCGTACACACGTAGATAGTTTAGACACAGATAACAGATATCTAAGTTTAAATATTCCAGTATTAAATTGTAAAAACAGTTATACCGTATGGTATGATGCTGAATTAGATCATACAGAAGTAGCACCGGACTTACAACCTGATGAGCCTGGATATGAAGAATTAAACACAAGATTTAAATATGATCCACCGTTACGTTATGGTCGTTGGACTATAGCATCTACAGAACGCGAAGTAATGAGAGTTGAAACAGTGCAACCTGTATTAGTAAATGTTAGTATACCACATAGACCTGTAAGCAATCATAATGAAATGCGTATACTGGCCTGCTCAAGATTTACACCAGAATTAACAGAACAAGAAGTACAACAACTAGGTATTGAAAGGCCTTTTGAACAACTATGAAGTTAGAACGATTAGCAGTAACTGGATTAGGAATTGTAAATGGACTAGGTCATGACATTGAATCTAGTTGGCAACGTTTACTCAATAATGAATCTGCCATTAAAGACTTTGAATGGCCTGACATTGAAGATCATGTGTTTAGAGAATATAGAGCAAACTGTCCTGTTAAGGTAGGTGCTGGATTAACTGTTCCTGAATGCCCAAGGCCTGAATGGGAAAAAGAATGGCGTAACTTAGATCAAAGTATTCGGTGTGCTGTACACGCTAGTGATCAAGCATTAAAGTCTAGCGGACTTACTACAAAAAATATTGCTGTTATATTTGGATCCATTGGTAGTCAACACACTAGAACAGAAGGTGTTGATCGTATGGTTAAAGGCAAAACAAAATTTCCACCACGTAAAACACTAAACTTTGAACCTGGGCATCTAGGTGCTATTATATCTAGATTGTTTGGTCTTAGAGGTTCTAGTTACATAATTTACAGTGCGTGTTCCACTGGGCTACATGCCATTGACAGTGCTCAAAGATTATTAACAACAGATCCAACTTTAGATGCTGTGCTAATAGGCAGTGGTGATTGTCCTTTAGAAGAAAACTCAGCATTTTACTTTAGTAACCTAGGTGCGTTAAGTACAAGAACTGCCAAAGATGCTTGTAGACCTTTTGATCAAGATCGATCAGGATTTATTTTAGGTGAAGCAGGTACTGCCATGGTTCTACAACGTGCTAAAGATGTTACAACAACACCATTCGGTTATGTCAACAGTGTTGGTGCTGTAACTATTCCCGAACACGAAACATCTCCTGATGCAGAAGGTGAAGCGGCTACCTTAGCGGCTACACGTGCCTTAGAGTTAGCAGAACTTGAAGCTAAAGACATAGGGTATATCAATGCACACGCAACAGGCACACAGGTAGGTGACATCATTGAATATAACGCTATGTTAAAACTATTTCCTAATACTATAATGACAGCAAACAAAGGACACCTAGGACATTCTATTGCTGGAGCAGGATTTGCAGAAAGCATTTATACTATATTAGCGTTACGTGATCAAGTGACACCACCCGTTGCCAAACTAGAAAATCCATGTGGCAAAGGTATGATTTTGCCACGTGAAAAAATGCCCATTGATACACAGTACGCAATTAAAAATAACTACGCATTTGGTGGAAGAAGCCTTAGTGCTATATTTGAAAGCCCATGGGACAAACAACTCCAAAACCAGAAGTAATATTATTTCAAGGCACCACTCACGACAAGTATTGGTATAACCGAGCCATTGGTCCTTACAAACTAGCAACATATTTAAAAGAGGCTACTAGTTGCCAAGTACAGGTTATTCCTAATTGCACTGCATTAACCAGAGCTGGATTTGAACAAGTATTTAGAAAATACGGCAGTTCTGATTTAAGATGGATTGGTTTTACTACTAATTGGTTAGCAGGCAGGCAAACACCAAAATATTATTATGATTGGTGGCATCAACCAGAAACCATTATGGATACTTTATATAGTGGAGAATGGTTTCATGTTGATGTGGATGATAGAGAAAGAGTTTATAGCTGTGTATACGATCAAGAAATGTTTTATGAAATAATAGACTTGGCTAGAATTTATAATCCAGAATGTCAACTGGTGTTTGGTGGTAGTCAACTCAATCGTAACGAATACTTTCATCCAGATGTCCTAATGCCCGAAGCACATTATATCCAAGGTAATGCTGAACTTGCTGTTGCTCAAATGCACAGACGTTTTAGAAAAGGTAATTTTAACACTCAAAACTTACCCAGCAACGACGAATATGATTTCCATAATTTTAAAACAAGTTTTGCAAAATTTGAAATACACGATCACATAACTCCAGACGAATGGTTGCCAATTGAAATTAGCCGTGGGTGTGCATTCAAATGTAAGTTCTGCAATTATGATATGAAAGATACCAGAAAAAATTATGTAGATCCTACGGTGCTTAAAGAAAATATAATAAAATTACACAAACGTTGGGGAACTACTAAGTTTACCATTATGGATGATTTGTACAACGATGATTATGACAAAGTTCAAGACTTATATGATAATTGCTGGAGCCAACTTCCATTTAAACCGGAACTAGCAGGATATCTAAGATTAGACCTGTTATGGAAACGTCCAGACCAAGCTCGGTTGCTATTAGACTCAGGATTTAAAGCAGGATCGTTTGGCATAGAAACACTACACGACAAGGCAGGTAAGGCAGTAGGCAAAGGACTAGGCAAACAACGTATCTTAGAAACTTTAAGAATGCTACTAGATGAATGGAAAAACAGAATATTAATACATGCGTTTTTTATTGCTGGACTTCCACATGAAGACGAACATAGTATGATGGCAACAGTAGAGTGGACCAAAGAAACTCATCTTATACATGCTGTAATATGGCATTGGTTAGAATTAGAAAATATTAAAATACTGCCAGATGATACCAATGTAACTAAATTATCTGTGTTAGATGAAGATCCAGCAAAGTACGGATATACATTTCAACCTGACCCAAAGTTAATGACTAACGGAAGTGCTGTTAGACAACGAGCAACCAAAAGTAAAGTTAAAAAAATTAAAATAATGAATCAGCTTGATGAACTAGAAAAAAAATGGTTATCAGACCATCTAACTGAACAAACATATTCAACCAATTGGACAAATAATGTTGGCGTTGGATTAGATTACTGTAAGCTAATTAACAGATTAGGTAATCAAGTTAAACTTAACACGTACTTTACCTTGTATGCTGATAAAAGAGCAACTGGTTTAACACATGACCAAATAATGCACCAAAGTATTACCAATGATGGCGATAGCCATCTATATTGGGAAAATGAAGTTAAAAAACCAAAAACTATTGAGCGTTTACGCAAAATAATCACTTGACATAAAATTACTAAATCCGTATAATAGCAGTTAAATAATCAATCTGGAGACTAGATATGGATGATACCTTTCAAGTAAGTGAAGAACTTATAAGACGCATACCAAATAGACACGAACTAATAATACTAGCATCTGCTAGAGCTCATGCACTTCAACGTGGTAGTGAACCAAGAATCTCCAAAGAAGAATGCGGCGAACATAAGCCTACAGTAATTGCTCTTAAAGAAATTGAAGCAGGACTAATAGATATGGAATACTATCGTAACCAAAAAGCAGTAGAACAACGATGGAAAGCTGAAAAAGAACAACGTGGAGAAGCAGAGGTTGAAAAAGAAGACGACAGTTTTTTTCCACGCTCAAGCAACGAGGTAATATAACATGGCTACCGTAGAACAAAAACAAGAGATTGTAGATACTCTTAAGTTTACTCCAGTAACGTATACTATACAACTATGGGGGTATGGTGGCGAGATTGCAGTAGCAAAGATTAATAAAGAGCAGTATGAATATTGGAAACCACGCATCGAAGATGGTGATTCAGAACTAGTTGAACATGCTACCTCTTGGTTAGATGAAGAAGAGGAAAATCCAGTGCCTGAAAATGCTCGTATAGTCCATGACGGCGCCTGGTTTGAAACAGAAGGACATCTAGACAACATGAGTGGTTGTGAGTTTGCTGAACAGTGCCACATACAAATTGATGATGAAAATGGCAACACTGTATTTGATCATCCGTTGGCGTATGAAGTATTAGAAGATCTTGGTGTGCAGTTGGACAGCAATGAAGTAATGGCTGGTGATGTTGACGGTGTTGAATATGCGTTCTGTTTTCAAAGTGTAGAAAAAGGAACGTTCTTTGCAGGTGATATTGAATTAAAAGCACCATTTGATCCTAAGAAATTAAAAATAACCTACACAGACTTTGAAGGTTGGGAATTGATTAGTGGTGTAGAATATGATGGTGAATGGATAGAGGGCCTTGACGGTTACGACACAACTGGTAAAGGCTCTTACGCAAACGTATACGAGGTATAATATGGGCTGGTGGATATTAGGATTGGTTAATGCTTTTTTGTTAATCGGACTATATATAGCTGGTTGGTTTATTAATAACCCATGGCTTTTGGAGATGATAAAGTGATGATTGACAATAAAGATGATTTTCAGTACAACAACGAAGAAGAAGCAGAAATGGCTCAGCTTCATAGCCTACACATTCACATGAATGCTGTTGCTGACGTACAAAGAAAGTTAGCAAAACAAGCTGAAAAACCTAGTGCAAAAATTTGCGAGGAATGCGGCGACGATATTCCTGAGGCTAGGCAAAAAGCCATGCCTGGAGTTCAACACTGTGTATACTGTCAAGAACTTTTAGAAAGAAATAGATAATGCCACATGTAGAACAAGATATAGTTCAAGAACGTTTACTCAAAGAAGGTATATTTTTCCTAACAGGAGATATTGACGAAGAATCTACGCAGGAAGTTATGGAGTGGATTCATTATGAAAACCTAACTAGTAAAAAGAAAAAACTTACCTTGTTTATTAATTCTGGTGGCGGTAACTTATACGACGCTTTTGCTTTAATAGATGTTATGAGAGCAAGTTGTATTCCTATAGAAACTGTTGGCGTTGGTAGTATTATGTCAGCGGCCTTTTTAATATTTGTATGTGGTGTTAAACGTTACATAGCACCTAATGCCAGTATTATGTGTCACGAGTATTCAGAAACAGTTGAAGGTAAGCATCATGACATTATGAGTTCAATGAAAGAAGCAGAACTGTGTAATGCTAAGATGTTAGACATACTAGTTGATCAATGTAAAATGACTGATGAAGAAGTAGCTGAAAAATTACTTAATCCTACTGATGTTTATCTAACACCAGATGAGCTATTGGCCATAGGAGGAGCAGATGCGATATATAATGCTAGGACTGCTTATACTAAGTCTGCCTAGTTGGGCAGGTGTTCCAGATATTATCAAACAAAGCGAACAAACACCATTTGAACAAATTGTAGCAGACACGTTCACCTTTGAAGAGTTTGCTGAATGGACTGCTATTAGACAAAAGTTTCAAGCAAAACAAACCAAAGAAAACGAACGTCAACTATCATGTGTTGAACAAGGGGGTCATCCTAAACAGTGCGTAGATCCAAATTGGTGCCTATATCCTACAAACTTTGATCTTGATCAATGCGTCTGGTATAAAATTAAACACGGCTATTAATTAAAATAAATAGTTTTTTAAATATTTTCATAATATGGAGTAACAGATGGCAACACAATATTGGGGATATCACCTAACTCTAGACTGTGCAAACTGTGATAGAGAACAAATAAAAGATCCTAGAAATGTTCAAGATTTTATTGATGCTTTATTACAACGCATTGATATGAAACCAATTGGTCCAACACACATTGAATACACTGCGGCTGAATTTCCAGATAAAGCAGGCCTAACTGCTGTTCAAATTATCGTAACGTCAACCATTGTTGCTCACTTTATTGACTCCACAGGTGACTTATATTTAGACGTATTTTCCTGTAAACAGTTTGACGTAGAAATAGTAGCGGACACTGTAGACGAATACTTTAAACCAGAAAAAACAAGAGTTAATTATCTAACACGTCAAGCCGGTTGACCAAAAAATCATTTTTTAGTATAATAATATAAATGGAGGACTATGTATGTTATACTTTTTTATTGGTTTACTAGTAGGTGCTGTGCTTATGGATTTATTATGGGCATGGAAAACTGGTGTTATTGAAGCAATATTACAAACAATTGATATGAAAATTAAATTATGGAAAGCTAAAAAACTATGAACCAATCTCCCTTTAGGGCTTATTGTATTGAAAAGTGGTATGAATACAAAGAAGAAGTTTTTAATTGGGAGAAGAGAGTTGTAGAAGGGCCACCAGAAGAATATTTTCAGAAATATAAATGGTTTTTAAAAACAAAATACAAACAGGAGAACAAAAATGGGTAACGCCTTAGTAGTATTAGCAATAGTAACACAGACAGGAATGATCAACCAAGATCTTAAATTTAATACATTTGAACAATGTGAAGCGGCCAGAACAAACATTAAAAACTTAGAAAGTTTTTGTTTTCAACCTGGCCAAGTAGATATGGATCAAGCATTTGCACAGTTTGATCAAATCCTGGAGAAGTTACAGGAGAGCATGAATCGTGCTAAACAAAGACAAGATACCAATCTATAAACGCCTAGTCTACATTGTAGCATTACTAGGTATTGCTATTTCAGGGTATCAACAATATCAGAAGTGGCTTAATCCTTTAGACCTAAAACCCGAACAAAATCCAAAACAGCACGACGGCAGTCAGGAGTTTAGACCTCCTATTGAGTTTGAGAGCTCTGTACAACCAGCACCAGACGAAGACGGTGTTACTAGATATCCTCAACCAGGCCTTAGTCCAGAAGACGACAAAGATATATTAGTAGATCGTAAATAAGGTCTTGACCATTAAATACAAAGGTCATATAATAACATAGTCAGGTAAACAACTAGAGAGGGTATGTATGTCAGACGTAAGAACAATAACATCTGAAGAGGCTAGAAACAGTCTATTAAAGTGTTTCAAGAAACAACGTCCGCTATTTTTATGGGGACCTCCGGGCATTGGTAAATCTGAATTGGTTGCTA
>Ga0222714_10001311_pt1 | contig 28002 bp, 24 predicted proteins | sample C33_3DmetaG_FD_165048 | JGI IMG/M metagenome (GOLD analysis project Ga0222714, IMG submission 165048) | Estuarine water microbial communities from San Francisco Bay, California, United States - C33_3D | ecosystem: Environmental > Aquatic > Marine > Unclassified | place: USA: California... | reverse complement strand
GACACATTCCAGGTTATGGCCGCGGACCAGGCGTCCCAGATCGCAACGAGCCGCCAGCGGCTCGATCGCGAAAAGCAGCTCCGCATCCGCGAGCGTGGTATCAAGCTCGGCGACTTCGGCGCACTGGTGGCGGCGGGTCAGATGTCGACGCTTCCGCTCGTCATCAAGGGCGATGTGGACGGGTCGGTCCAGGCCCTCTCCGACGCGCTCCAGCAGCTCAGCACCAGCGAGGTGAGTGTCGACGTGATCCACCGGGGCGTCGGTGCGATCAACGAATCCGACGTGCTCCTCGCCCACACGGCGGGCGCCGTCATCCTGGGCTTCCGTGTCCGTCCCCAGACGGCGGCCCGTCACGCCGCCGAACGCGAGGACGTCGAGATCAACCTCTACGACGTCATCTATGAGGCGGTGGACGACATCCGGGCGGCTCTCGAAGGTATGCTCAAGCCGGAGCGCCGTGAGACGATCGAGGGCTCGGCGGAGGTGCGGGAGGTCTTCAAGGTCTCGAAGGTGGGCACGATCGCCGGCTGCTACGTGAGCGAGGGCCGAATCGACCGAAAGGGGCACGCGCGTCTCGTGAGGGACGGCGTGGTCGTCTACGACGGGCAGATCGGGTCGCTCAAGCGTTTCAAGGACGACGCGAAGGAAGTCCGTGAGGGCTTCGAGTGCGGTATCGGGATCGCGAACTTCAACGACGTGAAGGTCGGCGACGTGATCGAGTGCTACACGGTCGAGGAGATCGCCCGGACGCTCGCGAGCTCGACCTGATCGGATTGGGCAGACGGGACGGACCATGGTGGTCGCTTCCCAGACCTGGGAGCTGGCGCTCCCCGGTTGTGCGTCCCTCAAGGAGAAGCGCTCGGTGATTCGCTCGCTGCGCGACAGGCTCCGCACGCGACTGAACGTCTCCGTGGCCGAGACCGGACTTCAGGACGTTCACACACGGGCACAGCTCTCCATCGCGCTGGTCGCGAGCGACGGGCGCGTCGCGCAGTCCCTGCTCGATAAGGCGGACCGGCTGGTCGAGTCGCATGGGGGCGCGTCGATCGTGCGCGTCTCGCAGGAGGTGTACTAGCATGGGTCGGCGCCTCGCCCGCTTCGCCGAGCAACTCCGCCGGGAGCTGTCCGAGATGATCCGCACCCAGGTGCGGGATCCCCGCGTCGGGCTCGTGACGATCACCGGCGTGGAGGTTTCGGCGGATCTCGGCGTGGCCAGGATCTTCGTACGCTGTGTCGGTGGCTTCGAGGAGCTCGCGCGATCCCTGGAGGGGCTCGAGGCGGCGGCTCCGTTCCTGCGCACGGAGCTCGGCAAGGTGCTTCACGTCCGAAGGGTGCCCGAGCTGCGCTTCCAGGAGGACCGGTCCCACACCGGCGCCCGGCGCGTGGAGGAGATCCTGGCGGACGTCTTCCCCGAAGGCCCGAACGCCGAAGACACCGGGGCGGGCGAGGACGAGTGAGGCGGGCAGGGGGCGATTACGTCCTTCCGGTCGACAAGCCGGTCGGACCTACCTCGCACGACGTCGTGGCGATAGCCCGGCGCGTCCTCGGCAACCGCCGAATCGGCCACTCCGGCACGCTCGATCCGTTTGCGTCGGGCCTGCTCCTCCTGTGCGTGGGGCAGGCGACGCGGATCGCGGAGTTCCTCTCTGAGCTCGACAAATGCTACCTGGCCGTCGCGCGCCTCGGTGTCGAGACGGACACGCACGACCTCGACGGTCAGGTGGTGGGCGAGGCCCGGGACGTCGACGCGGTCACCGCGGAGCTCGTGAGCACCGCGCTGGAGTCGTTCCGTGGAACGATCGAGCAGGTGCCGCCCCAGTTCTCGGCCAAGAAGGTCGGGGGCGAATCGATGCACCGGCGCGCACGACGCGGTGAGCGCGTGGAGTTGGAGCCGGTGGCCGTGACGGTCCACTCCATCGAGCTCGTCGACTTCTCGCCTCCGGACGTACGGCTTTCCGTGCGCTGCTCGAGCGGGACCTACATTCGGGCGATCGCCCGTGATCTGGGACGATCGCTGGGCACCGGCGCTCACCTCACCTCGCTGCGCCGCACCGCCGTCGGCCCTTTCGGATCCGAGGAAGCGGTGCCTCTCGCTGCGATCGACGAGCCAGAAGCGTGGCAGCCGGCCGTGATCGAGCCGACCCGCGCGCTCGCCCACCTCGACTCCCTGGAGGTGGACGCGGAAGCGGTTCGCCGGATCCGGCACGGCCAGCGGATCCGTGTCTCGGATCCTATCGGTTCGGGAATCGGCGTGGAGACCTCCGCCGAGGGGGCAGGGGGCTCCCTCGTTTCGGTGACGTGCGACGGTGACCTCGTGGCGGTGGCGGAGCTCGACGGCGGCGTCCTGCGGCCCCGGAAGGTATTTCCCGCATGATGAGGGACCCGGCTCCGTGAACCCCGTGCAGTGGACTCATCCGCCCGGCCTCCCGTCCGACCGGGGCGCGGTCGCCACCGTGGGCACGTTCGACGGCGTCCATCTCGGGCACTGGGCGGTACTCCAGGAGATCCGTGCTCGCGCCGAGGCCACGGGCCGGCGCAGCGTGCTCGTGACCTTCGACCCCCATCCGCTCCGTATCGTACGCCCCGAGCACGCACCCCTGCTTCTCACCACGCCGGTCGAAAAGAAGGAGATCCTGGCCGAGAGCGGGCTCGACTGGGCCGTGTTCATTTCCTTCACGGAGGCACTCTCGCGGTACGAGCCGCGGCGCTTCGTCGAAGAGATTCTCGTGGGTCGGCTCGGCGTCGAAGAACTCGTGATCGGATACGACCACGGCTTCGGCCGGGACCGACAGGGGGATCCGTCGACGCTCCAGGCCATCGGGCGCGAGCTCGGCTTCTCCGTGGACATCGTCCCGCCCGTATCAGCGGAGGGCGAAGCCGTATCCTCGTCGCGAATCCGGACCCTCCTGCTGCAGGGAGACGTTCGAGGCGCTCGGGTCGGCCTGGGTCGGCCCTACTCGATCCGTGGCGTGGTCGTGCGGGGTGAAGGCCGCGGCCGTGGCCTCGGCTTCCCCACGGCGAACCTGCGGCTCGCCGAGCGCGACAAGCTCGTGCCCCCACAGGGGATCTATGCGGTTCGCGGCGTTCTGCGGAGCGGAACGTGGCCAGGGGCGCTTCATCTCGGGCCGCGCCCGACGTTCAAGGGGTCGCCGCCGAGCGTGGAACTCCATCTCCTCGACTTCGACGGAGACATCTACGGCGAGGAGGTGCGCGTCGACTTCGTCGAGTATCTGCGCGGGGTGGAGCCGTTCGACTCCGTCGAGGCGCTCGTGCGTCAGATCAGCCAGGACGTCGAAGCGGCGCGGCGCGCCCTCGAGGTCGACCTCGGGGAGATCACGGGAGGAGGCCTGCCGTAGACGCCCCGAGCGACTTCACGTACTTTTCAAGGCTTATATCGAAGTGGCCGATACGCGGCCGCTCATCGCTTCCCTTGCAGCAACGGACTCTCGAGGAGGCACGACGCCCATGGCGATCGTCAAAGAAGACATCATCACGAAGTACCAGCTCCACGAGAACGACCGTGGAAGCGCACCCGTCCAGATCGCGCTGCTCACCGCGCGGATCGACTACCTCCGAGCGCACTTCGACGCGCACAGGAAGGACCACCACTCCCGTCAGGGTCTCCTGAAGATGGTGGGTCGTCGCCGGCGCCTCCTCGAGTACCTGAAGAATGAGGACATCGAGCGCTACCGCGAGCTCATCAAGGATCTGGGGCTGCGCCACTAGAAGTCGCTTGGGGCTCCGGGCGCTGCGGCGCCCGGAGCCCACGCAGTTCGAAGCCGTCCGGCCCGAAAGCCAAGCCGGACGAAACGCGTGACCGAACGGAAGCGCGTGAAGGACCCGGCCGGTCGCGGGTGCGACTCGAGCCGGCATCACCGCCGAAGGCGTGCGAGCCTCGGGTGGGAGACGGCCTACAACATGGCTGCAGCAACGGGCCCACGCGCCGCGTGTCCCCGAGCGGCGGTCGCTCTCTCTTCCGGATCCCGCACCACTTCGGCATCGGATCCCTGACCGGGGAAGGACCCCGGTCGCAACGAAGTGAGAAAGAGAAAAGATGATTCAGAGGCTCGAGCGCCAGTTCGCTGGCCGCACCCTCTCGCTCGAGATCGGCCGCATGGCCAAGCTCGCGCAGGGTTCCTGTCTGGTTCAGTACGGCGACACCGTCGTCCTCTGCGCCGTTACGGTCCAGGACACCCCGACCCACCTGCCGTTCTTCCCGCTCACGGTCGAGTACCGTGAAAAGTCCTACGCCGCGGGAAAGATCCCCGGAGGCTTTTTCAAGCGCGAGGGGCGGCCCGGCGAGAAGGAAATCCTTTCCGCCCGCCAGATCGACCGGCCCATCCGGCCGCTGTTCCCGGACGGATTCATGCACGAGACGCAGATCGCGTGCTTCATCCTGTCCGCGGATCAGGAGAACGACGCTGACGTGCTCGCGCTGATCGGCGCCTCGGTGGCGCTCAACATGTCGAAGGTCCCCTTCAACACGCCGGTCGCGTCGGTTCGTGTCGGCCGCATCCAGGGCAACTGGGTCGTGAATCCGACCTTCCAGCAGCTCGAATACTCCGATCTCGACATCGTGGTCGCCGGCTCGGCCGATGCGATCACGATGGTCGAAGGCGGGGCACTCGAGGTTCCGGAGACCGAGATTCTCGACGGGCTTCAGGTTGCCCACGACGCGATCAGGGAGCTCTGTGCCATCCAGGAGGAGTTCCTGCAGGGCCACCGCGTGCCCGACATGGAGTGGAAGGCCGCCGCTCCGGCCGCCGAGCTCAAGGCGAAGGTCGAGGGTCTCGCGTCCGCGAAGGTCGCCGAGGCGCTCAACCTGCGCGACAAGCAGGAGCGTGCGCAGGCGATGGCGGCCGTGACCGAGGACGTGGTCGCGACCCTGGCCGACGACGAGGAAGACTACTCCGAGCACGAGCGGGACATCAGCGACATTCTGCGCGGCATCGAGAAGAAGACGATGCGTCGGCAGATCCTCGCCAAGGGCGAGCGCGCCGACGGCCGCGGCCTCGACGATATCCGTCCGATCACGTCGGAGGTGGGGGTGCTTCCCCGCACGCACGGGTCAGCGCTGTTCACCCGTGGACAGACGCAGGCGCTCGCCGTGGTGACCCTGGGCACGACCCGCGATGAGCAGCGCATCGACTCGATCGACTCCCGCGAGGAGATCACCAAGTCGTTCATGCTGCACTACAACTTCCCGCCCTTCTCGGTCGGCGAGGCGCGTCCGTACCGCGGAACCTCGCGCCGTGAGATCGGGCACGGGAACCTCGCGGAGCGTGCCATGCAGCCGCTCCTGCCGGCCTACGACGACTTTCCCTACACGATCCGGATCGTCTCCGACATCCTGGAGTCGAACGGCTCGTCGTCGATGGCCACCGTCTGTGGCTCGTCGCTCGCGCTCATGGACGCGGGCGTGCCTATCAAGGCGCCCTGCGCAGGTGTGGCGATGGGGCTCATCAAGGAAGGCGACGACGTCGCGGTCCTGACGGACATCCTCGGACTGGAGGATGCGCTCGGCGACATGGACTTCAAGGTCGCCGGTACGCGTGACGGCATCACGTCCATCCAGATGGACATCAAGATCGCCGGCCTGACGGTCGAAATCCTCAAGGAAGCGCTCGAGCGTGCCCGCAAGGGACGCGTGCACATCCTCGACCAGATGTCGAAGGCCCTGGAGCGCCACCGTGACGAGCTGTCGGACTACGCGCCGCGCATCGTGTCGATCCAGATCAACCCCGAGAAGATCGGTGAGGTCATCGGGCCCAAGGGCAAGACGATCCGCGCGATTCAGGAAGAGTCGGGCGCGACGATCGACATCGACGATTCCGGCATCGTGAAAATCGCGGCCGTCTCCGGTGAGGCCGGCGCGCGTGCCCGCGAGATGATCGAGGCGATCGTGAAGGATCCCGAGATCGGGCGCATCTACGAGGGGCCGGTCAAGAACACGACCACCTTCGGAGCCTTCGTCGAGATCATGCCCGGGACCGAGGGCCTCTGCCACATCTCCGAGCTGCAGGAAGCACGCACGGAGAATACGGAGGACGTGGTCAAGAAGGGGGACATCGTGCGCGTGAAGCTCCTCTCGATCGACGAGAAGGGCCGCCTGCGTCTGTCCCGGAAGGCCGCGATGGCCGAAGAGGCCGGTGTGGCCGGCGGCTCCGAGGGCTGAGGCTCCGGAGGACCGGTTGCCATGCGCCTGCGGCCGGCCGGCTCGCTGACCCGAGCTGAACGACGTGGAGGGCACGGACGCGCGTCCGTGCCCTCCACGATTTCTTCCTCCGCCGTCACCATGAGTGTCGGCGCGCCGGAGGCGATGCGAGAGACGCGCTTCGCCAACGGCGTGCACGTCCTGACCGAGCGCATCCCCGGAGTCCGGTCGACCGCGGTGGGCGTCTGGGTCCGGCAGGGCTCGGCGCACGAGTCGCACGACGACTCGGGGATCAGCCACGTGCTCGAGCACATGGTCTTCAAGGGCACGCGGCGCCGTTCCGCACTCGAGATCGCCGACGCCCTCGAGGCGCTCGGCGGCTCTCTGGATGCGTACACGAGCCGCGAGCATACGTCGTATCAGGCCCGCGTGCTCGACGAGCATCTGCCCGTCGCGCTCGACGTCCTCGCGGACCTGGTGCTGGCGCCGAGACTCGAACAGGCCGACCTCGAGCTCGAACGGGAGGTGATCCTCGAAGAAATCGCACAGGTCGAGGACACGCCGGATGATCTGGTCTTCGAACTCCATGCCGAGCAGCTCTGGCGCGGGCACCCCTACGGTCGCTCGATCCTCGGGAGCAAGGAGTCTGTATCCGACATGCGGGCGGATACACTTCGCGCGCTGCACGCGGACCGCTACGTGGCCAACAACCTCGTCGTGGCAGCGGCCGGGAGTGTGGATCACGACGACTTCGTGGAGCGCGTTGCGGCGTATTTCGGGTCGGTGCCCGCCGGGGAGCGCACGCCGCTCGTGGAGCTTCCGCCGGCGTCGGCGAGGGGCGTCGCCAACGTCACGCGCAGCGGCAGCCAGACGCACATCGTCTTCGGTACGGAAGCGCCCGGGCACGCTCACCCCGATCGCCACGCGCTCATCCTGCTGTCGGCCGCCCTCGGGGGCGGAATGAGCTCGCGTCTCTTCCAGCGCGTTCGTGAAGAACTCGGGCTCTGCTACTCCGTCTTCACGTACCAGTCGTTCTACCGGACGGCCGGACTGACCGGAGTGTATGTCGGGACGCGGCCCGCGACCGCCGACGACGCGGCCGAGGCGGTGCGGGAGGAGCTCGACCGCGCAGCGCGCGACGGTCTCTCCGCAGACGACCTGCAACGCATCAAGCAGCAGGTCAAGGGCCAGGTGATGCTTTCCCTCGAATCCACGGGTGCGAGACTCCACCGCCTGGCTTCAAGCGCCCTCCACGACGAGCCCTTTGTCGGGCTCGATGGCCTGCTCGGGCGCATCGATGCAGTGAACGAAGATGACGTACGGCGGGTTGCCGCGCGAAGCTTCGACCCTTCCAAACACCTCGAACTCAGGCTCGGCCCCGACCACTGACGGAGCCCGCCCTGATTCTTCCCCTCATCCAACGCGAGAGAGCGAGATGCTGATTGGCGTACCGAAAGAGATCAAGCCGGACGAATACCGGGTCGCCCTGACCCCAGCGGGCGCGGAGATGCTGACCCAGGCGGGCCACGCCGTCTTCGTTCAGCAGGGAGCGGGCCTGGGCAGCGGCTTCACCGACGATTTCTACGCGAAGGCCGGGGCGACGATCCTCGCTACGGCCGACGAAGTGTGGGCCAGCGCCGAGATGATCGTGAAGGTCAAGGAGCCGATCGCCGTCGAGTGGCCGAAGATGAAGAAGGGCCAGGTGATCTTTACCTACTTCCACTTCGCCGCTTCCGAGGAACTCACCAGGGCCGTCGTGGCCTCGGGTGCCATCGCGATCGCGTACGAGACCGTCGAGCTCAAGACGGGCGAGCTTCCGCTCCTGACGCCGATGAGCGAGGTGGCGGGACGCATGGCCGTGCAGGAGGGCGCCAAGTACCTCGAGAAGCCGCAGGGCGGCCTCGGCGTGCTGCTGGGCGGTGTTCCCGGAGTGAAGCCGGGCCGGGTCGTGATCCTGGGCGGTGGCGTCGTCGGCACCAACGCGGCGAAGATGGCCGCGGGCCTGGGTGCGCACGTCGCCATCATGGACATCAACCTGGAGAGGCTCCGTTACCTGAGTGACGTGATGCCCGCGAACGTCGAGACGCTCTACTCCACGCGCTACGCGATCCGGAAGCAGCTCGAGGACGCCGATCTGGTCATCGGTGCGGTCCTCATTCCGGGGGCCAAGGCTCCGAGCCTCGTGACGAAGGAAGACCTCGGGCTCATGCGGGAGGGGTCCGTGATCGTCGACGTGGCGATCGACCAGGGCGGCTGCGTCGAGACCATGAGGCCGACGACGCACCACGATCCGGTCTACAACGTCGACGGCGTGATTCACTATGCCGTGGCCAACATGCCTGGTGGCGTGCCGCGCACCAGCACGCTCGCGCTCACCAACGCGACGCTGCCGTACGCGATCGCGCTGGCGGGCAAGGGTTGGCAGCGGGCCTGTTCGGACGACGCCGCACTGAAGCTCGGTGTCAACGTGGTGGACGGGCACGTGACCTACCAGGGTGTCGCGGATGCGTTCGGCATGGAGTGCCGCAGCGTGGACGACTTCCTGCGCGCCCCGGCACAGGCGTGACCGATCGGGTCCGTTTTCGACGGCTTCCGTCGAATCCCGATCTGCCGCTCCCGCAGCGGGCGACGGAGCACTCGGCCGGCTACGACGTCCGGTCGGCCGAGGGCTCGGTCACCCTGCTGCCGGGAGAGATCCGGCTGGTGGGGACCGGGCTCGTGATGGAGCTGCCCGTGCACCTGGAGTGCCAGGTCCGGCCGCGGTCGGGCCTGGCGCTTCGCCACGGGATCACGCTGCCCAACAGCCCGGGCACGATCGATCCCGACTACCGGGGGGAACTGCAGGTGATCATGCAGAACCTCGGCCCAAGCCCGGTCACGCTCGACCGCGGCGAGCGCATTGCGCAGCTCGTATTCGCCCGTTTTCACGCACCGGAGATCGTCGAGGTCGACGAAGTGTCCGACACGGGGCGGGGCGACGGCGGTTTCGGCAGTACCGGAACCGCCTGAGGGAAGGGGGCGCAGCTGGCGGCGTTCCCCGCCGGCGGGGCCGGAAATACTGGCACCGCGAGATTCGTAAACGTATGTTCATCGGGCTAGCCCCCTTGAACGGACCTCGGTGTCCCGATCGCCGACTGCTGCCTGGACAGCCCCGACGTTGCTCGAAGAACTCACCAACTGGCTCAACTCCGGCCGCCTGATTCCGGTCAACGACATCGCCGTTGACCTCGGGACCGCGAACACCCTCGTCTATGTGAAGGGCGAGGGAATCGTGCTCAACGAACCGTCCGTCGTGGCGGTCGAGAGGGGCACCCGGCGGATTCTCAGCATCGGCCTCGAGGCGAAGCGCATGCTCGGGCGCACGCCGGATGGCATCGAGGCCATCCGGCCCCTGAAGGACGGTGTGATCGCGGACGTCGACGTGACGGAGATGATGCTGCGTCACTTCCTCAAGCAGGTGACGTCCAAGCGGATCTTCCGTATCAAGCCCCGGGTCATCGTGGGCGTACCGTCCGGCATCACGGAGCTCGAGCGTCGGGCTGTTCGGTCGTCGGCGATGTCGGCCGGCGCGAAGGACGTGTACATGGTCGACGAGCCGATGGCGGCCGCCATCGGGGTAGGCCTGCCGGTCGAGACCCCGACCGGCAACATGGTCATCGACATCGGCGGCGGTACGACGGAGATCGCCGTCATCGCCCTCTCGGGGATCGTCTCCGACACGTCCATCCGGGTCGGCGGTGACGAGCTCGACCGTGCCATCGTGACCTTCCTGCGCAAGAACTACAACCTGCTCATCGGCGAGCCGACGGCGGAGGCGATCAAGGTCCAGATCGGTTCGGCATTCGACCACGGCCAAGAGCGGGAGATGGAGGTCAAGGGACGGGACCTGGTCTCCGGCATCCCGAAGACCGTGACCGTGCACTCGCAGGAGGTTCGCGAATGCATCCAGGAGCCCATCCAGGCGATCGTCGACGCGGTGCGGCGCGCCCTCGAGATCACTCCCCCGGAGCTCTCCTCCGACATCGTGGACAAAGGCATCATGATGACCGGTGGTGGGGCGCTGATCCGAGGTCTGGACAAGCTGCTACATCACGAGACGAACCTGCCGATCCATGTCGACGAAGAGCCGCTCACCTGTGTGGTTCGCGGGGCCGGGCGCATTCTCGACGACATGACGAAATACCGCTCGGTCCTCGTGCAGTAGGGGGTCGGGTTGCCCCCGTACGGGACGGACCCCGCGTGGGGTGGTCGGAGCCGCGACGTTCTCGCCGCAGCCGTCGTCCTCATCCTCGCGCTCTCCACGCTCTTCCTCTCCGTCGACAATCAGCGGCGCATCGCCTCGGGCCTCCAGCAGTCGGCGCTCCGCCCGTTCATCGGGGTCCAGCGGCGTCTCGGGGATGCCCGTGTTCGCGCGGCTCAGGTCGATTCGATGCTCGCTGTGGTCGATTCGCTCTCGGCCATGCTTTCCACGCATGCGGCGCTCGTGGAGGAAAACAGCACGCTGCGCGGCCTGCTGGACCTCTCGGAGCGCACGGTGCCCACGTACCTGCCCGCGACGCTGCTGCGGCCCGGCACGCCAGGAGCCGAGAGCATGTTCATTGTCGACGTCGGGTCCGACGACGGTGTCACGGCAGGGTCACCGGTGGTGGGGCCGTTCGGCCTGGTGGGGGTGGTGCGGGAAGTCCGTGACCGGGAGGCGGTGGGGATCGACTGGACCCACCCCGACTTCCGGGCCAGCGCGATGGTTACCGACGGATCGGCGTTCGGGCTGATCGAAAACCGCCCCGGCCGCTTCCGGGAGGAGGATCGCCTGGTCCTGAATGGCATTCCCTTCAATTCGAAGATCGACCCCGAGGCCGTCGTGGTCACGAGCGGGCTCGGCGGCGTCTTCCCGCGGGGGATTCCGGTGGGGCGTATCGACGGGCTCGCCGACTCGCAGGGGGAGTGGCGGAAGAGTTACTGGCTCGATCCGATGGTCTTCCCCGCATCGGCGACGCACGTTCTAGTGATCACCGGCGAAGCCAGCGAAGCCGCCCCGGGGGCATGGCCCGTAGGACCGGCCGACTCGACGCGTGCGTCCGACGGTGACGCGGCCGGTGTCGAAGGAGGTTCTCGTGGCTGAGGGACGGGTCGTGCGCGTCGGGGTGACGGTGGGCTTGCTCGCTGCCACGCACTTCTTGCTCCACGTCGGCTTCTCGTGGGGCCGTGGTGCCCCGGACCTCCTCACGCTTGCCGTCCTGCTCGCCGCGCGGGAGGTCCGTGCCGGGCCGGCTGCCGCGGTCGGGCTCGCGATGGGGCTTCTCGAAGACGCCCTGAGCGTGCTGTCGTTCGGTGCCAACACCGTGGCGATGACCATCGTGGGGATCGCCGGAGCGCTATCCCGGGACCTCTTCGTCGGGGACTCGCGCTTCTTCCTCGGGGCGTACCTGTTCCTGGGCAAGGTGGCGCGCGACCTCGTCCGCTGGGCCAGCGTCGGCGATGAGCTTCGGCAGTCGTTCGTCGACCAGGTCCTCATCGATGGAGCGGTCTCGGGCCTCTACGTCGCTGCCATCGGATGGCTGGTCGCGGCGCTCACGGGGGTCGCCTCGGCCGGTAGGGATCCGTGAGCATCCATCTCCCGCACGAGGTCCGTCCCCGCGCCGACGGCCTCCACCTCGTACTCGGGATTCTGGTGTGCATCCTTCTCGTCGGATTCTTCCGGATCCAGGTCCTCCTCGGTGACGAGCATCGTCTCAGGGCCGCTTCGAACCGGGTGCGGACGCTCCCGGTGCCTGCGCCCCGCGGCACGATCTACGACCGGAACGGCCTGATCGTCGCGGACAACGTGCCGGGCTACCAGGTCACAGTGCTGCCGGGGCCCGTCGACTCGGTGAGGGCGACGCTGCGGCGGATGCAGCTCCACATGCATCTTTCCGATGCCCGCATCGAGCGCGTGATCCAGACCCTGCGTGCCTATGGACGCGAGGTCGTGGTGGACAGCGACGCCGACTTCGAGAGGATCTCGGCGCTGGAAGAGCGACGATCCGAGTTTCCCGGCGTCTACGTGGAGATGCGGCCGCGGCGGCGCTACCAGCTGGGCGCGGCGGCGGGACACCTTACGGGCTACGTGGGTGAGATCACGGCCGAGGAACTCGACTCCGATCTCTTTCCAGATTCGCTTTACGAAGGCGGCATGGTCGTCGGAAAGGTCGGAATCGAACGACAGTATGAATCCACCCTGCAGGGTCGGCCCGGCATCCGCCACGTCGAGTTCGACGCGCGCGGACGGATCGTGGGGGACTTCCGGGGGGCCGAGGCGCTGGCGCCGGTTGCCGGCCGGGATCTGCACCTCAACCTGGACCTCGAGTTGCAGCGCTGGATCCAGACGATCTTCCCCGACACTCTGTCGGGCGCCGTGGTCGCCCTGGACCCGGCCGACGGCGGCGTGCTTGCCCTCTATTCTGCGCCGGGTTACGACCCGAATCTCTTCGTGGGCGGGATCGACGACGCCACCTGGGCGGCGCTCAACGCCGACGAGCGCAAGCCCCTTTTCGATCGCGCGGTGCTCGGTCTGTACGCGCCGGCCTCGACGTGGAAGCTCGCGACCGCGGGCATCGGGCTCGAGCTCGGCGTGGTGCGCCCCGACGAGGTGATGCCGCAGCCTTGTACCGGGTCGATGTACTGGGGCAACCGCTCCTGGGGATGCTGGGACCGGGCCGGACACGGGTACAACAACCTCGCCCAGGCCATCGGCAACTCGTGCGACGTCTATTTCTACCAGCTGGGTCTCCGGATCGGCCTCGGACGCCTGCTCGACCGGGCGACCGCGATCGGGTTCAGCCGCCAGTGCGGACTCGACCTCCCCCAGGAGAGTCGCGGTATCTTCCCCGACCGCCCGCAGTGGTATCGCGACACGTTCGGTGACGTGTACCTGTACGGTCCGACCGAGGCCGAGGCGCTGAACCTGGCCATCGGTCAGGGTCCCAACTCGCAGACTCCTCTGAAGATGGCGCAGTTCTACGTGGCGCTCGCGCGCGACGGTTCCGCGCCCGCCCCGTCGATCGCACGCGACGCGCCGCTCGCGGAAGGGTGGGAGCTCTCGCTCCAGCCCGAGCACATCGCCTCGCTCCGGGAAGGGCTGCGGCTCGTCACGGCGCCCGGCGGCACGGCGCACTTCGGCACGGCACTCGAATACTGGGACGTCTTCGGCAAGACCGGTACCGGGCAGAACCCCCTATCGGTCCGGGGGCTGGCCGAGGATCATGCCTGGTTTGCGGGCATGGCCGGTCCGCCCGGCGGCCCGCCGGAGATCGTGGTCGTGGCTCTCGTCGAGTACGGCGTCAGCGGCGGGCAGGTGGCGGCCCCCATCGTCGCCAAGACGGCCGATTTCTATCTGCGCCGCAAGTACGGGATTCCCACGGACACGATCCAGACGTATCGCGAGCACATCATGCGCGGCCCCATGCCCTCCTGGTATCGGGAACGCTTCCCACAGGCGTTCCGGCCGGCGGCAACCGGCGGGGGTGGCGGATGATGCGTCTCTTCGAGCGATGGGCCCTGGACGTACAGCTCGTGCTCGGCATTGTGACGGTGAGCCTCTTCGGAATCGCCATGATCTACTCCGCGGGCCAGGTGCACGTGCCCAACGTGGTGACCGAGGGTGCGTGGATCCGACAGGCTCGCTGGTTCGTGCTGGCCCTGCTGGCGTTCACCGCCGTGTCTCGCATTCCCCTCCGCTGGATCGAGTGGGCCGCGGTCCCATCGTACGTGGTGAGCGTCGTACTCCTCGCCGCCACGCTGGTTGTCGGGGAGGGGCGAGGGACGGCGGCTGGGGTGAAGAGCTGGATCGACCTCGGACCCCTCAGCTTCCAGCCGGCCGAGGTCGCCAAGCTCGCCACGATCCTCGCCCTCGCGGTCTATCTTGCCCCGCGGGAGACGGGACTGACCTCGCTGCGGGAACTCGTGCCCCCGGGCATGATGGTGGCGGTGCCCCTCGGCCTCGTGATGCTTCAGCCCGACCTGGGGACTGCCATGGCCTTCGTGGGCATCCTGTTTGCCATGCTGTACTGGGCCGCGACGCCGGTCTGGCTCCTCCTGCTCGTGGCCAGCCCGGTGGTCGGGCTCTTCCTGGCCTACGACACGCGACTCTGGTCGGGCTATATCCTGCTCGTCATCGGCTTCCTGATCGTCAAGTCACGGCAGGTGTACCTCGTGGAGTCGGTCGCCGTGGTGCTGGCCAACTTCGCCACAGCCACGATCGCGCGCCCGCTGTGGAACTCGCTGGCCGATTACCAGCGCAACCGGATCCTGGTCTTCCTCGATCCGGAGGTGGACCCCCGTGGCGCGGGCTATCAGATCATCCAGTCCCGGGTCGCCATCGGCAGCGGCGGGTTCGGCGGACAGGGCTTCACGCTCGGCCCGCAAAAGCGACTCGACTTTCTTCCCGAGCAGCATACCGACTTCATTTTCGCCGTCGTGGGAGAGGAACTGGGCTTTGTCGGCACGGCGCTGGCCGTCTTGGCCTTGGCCTTCGTGCTCTCTAGGCTCGTGCGCATGGCCTCCCACCTCGGCGAGGCGCAGGCCTTTGCCGGCTTCGTTCTGCTCGGTATCTTCGGCGCCTGGCTGGTCCACGTATTCGTCAACATCGGCATGACCATCGGGCTGGTGCCGATCACGGGAATCCCGCTGCCGTTCGTGAGCTACGGTGGCACCTTCCTCCTGATGTCGTGGGTAGCCGTGGCGATCGCGGTCCGGGTGGCCCACGAGCGTCCCTGACGCAGGAGTTCCATGGCCTGGTTCCGGAAGGACAAGAAGCCGCTCAAGGCTGAGGACAGACGGGACGTCCCGACGGACGTCTTCGACAAGTGCAAGGGGTGCGGTGAGATCCTCTACCGCGAGCGCCTCGCTCAGAACCTCAACGTGTGTCCGACGTGCGGGTACCACCTGCGCATCGGGGCGGAGGGGTACGTCGGGCTTCTGATCGACGACGGCACCTTCGAGCCGATGGACGAGGATCTCCGGGCGGCGGACCCGCTCGGCTTCGTCGACTCGAGGCCGTACCCGTCTCGAATCGCAGCCGCGGAGGCGAAGGGCAGGAAGGAGGCCGTGCTCTCCGGCACGGGCAGGCTCGATGGCATCCAGGTGGCCCTGGCCGTGATGGACTTCGATTACATCGGCGGGTCCATGGGCTCGGTGGTGGGCGAGAAGATCACGCGGGCAGGCAAGCGCGCGCTGGAGCGCCGGTGTCCGTTCCTGATCGTCAGCGCTTCGGGCGGTGCGCGCATGCAGGAAGGGATCTACTCGCTCATGCAGATGGCGAAGACGTCGACCGTGCTGGCCCGCCTGCACGACGAGGGGCTGCCGTTCGTCTCCATCCTGACCCACCCGACCACGGGCGGTGTGACGGCCTCCTACGCGATGCTGGGCGACGTGAACCTCGCCGAGCCGGCCGCGCTGATCGGCTTCGCCGGACCGCGCGTGATCGAGGAGACGATCAAGCAGGAGCTTCCGAGCGGCTTCCAGCGGGCGGAATTCCTGAGGGAGCACGGGATGGTGGATCGGGTCGTCGACCGACGTGCGCTGAAGGAGACCATCGCGATGATCCTCCGACACCAGTTCGCGGGTTGGTCGGACTGAGCGATCGACCGTTCCGCTCGCCGGACCGGATGGATCTCCCGTTCTCCGATCCGCTGGCGGGGCGCCTCTTTCCCCCGCTCGCGACGGGCGTCGAATGGGGGCTCGAACGGATGCGGCGGGCTCTCGCCTCGCTCGGCGATCCCCATCTCGCGTGCGAGACCGTTCACGTCGGGGGCACGAACGGGAAGGGATCCGTGACGGCGACCGTAGGCTCGGTGCTGCGCGCGGATGGCCGCAGGGTCGGGTGGTACACCTCGCCCCATTTGTGCTCGTTCCGGGAGCGCATGCTCGTGGACGGCGCGCCGCTGAGCGAACAGGCTCTGGAGGCCTACGCCGCCGACATTCGCGAGACGGTTTCGGTCGAGAGACTGACCTTCTTCGAGGCGGTCACCCTGCTGGCCATGCACGCTTTCGCGCGGGAAGGCGTGGAAGTGGCGGTCCTGGAGGTCGGGCTCGGTGGACGGCTCGACGCCACCAATGTGGTGGAACCGAGGGTCACGACCGTCACGAACGTGGCCATGGACCATGCCGAGTACCTCGGCGACACGATCGAGTTGATCGCCCGGGAGAAGGCCGGCATCATGAAGGCGGGCGTCCCCTTCGTGACCGCCGACGAATCTCCCGAGGTGCTCGCGCTCTTCCGGAGGCTGGCGAGGGAGGTCGGTTCTCCGGTCACGGTGGTCGATCCGGCGTCTCTGCGCGACGTCGAGGTAACGTCCGACCATACGGCCTTCACCCTCAGCACGGGTCGCTGGGGGGAGCTTCGAGTGCGCACCCCGCTCGTCGGTCGACACCAGGCAGCCAACGCCGCCGTCGCGATCGCGGTGCTGGAGCACCTCGGTGAGGACCTCCTCCCCTCCCGTGCCTCGGTGCTCGACGGGATCGCGTCCGTCGTGCATCACGGGCGGGACGAGATCACGCGGCGCGACGGACGGACCTGGCTCTTCGACGTCGCGCACAACGTCGCCGGCATCCAGTCGCTGGTGGACACCATCGATCGCCTCGAGCTGCCCCGGCCGCTCGTCGCCCTGCTCGGCGTTCAGGGAGACAAGGACTGGCGCGCGATGCTGCCGGCACTCCTCTCCCGGACCGACCTGGCAATCCTCACGACGCCGCCCTCCGTGCCCCCGGAGCGCCGCTGGGATCCCTCCGCCGCCGCGGACCATGTGGACGGGCTCACGGTGGTCAGGGTCGAGCCGGATTTCGTGCGCGCGGTCCGAATGGCGGAGGAGCGGGCGGGGGAGGGGACGGTCGTCGTGACGGGTTCCGTACACACCGTCGGCTCGACCATGAAGATGCTGGGGCTGGACCCGCTCGGTCGCTGACGTAGATTCCGCGCCACGATGGCTACCTCGGAATTCGCGAGGCTTCCCGGCTTTCGGGACTTCCCGCCGGAAGACTTCGCACTTCGCTCTCATGTTCAGGAATCGTGGCGCCGGGTCTCCCGGCGCTACGGCTTTCTGGAGTACGACGGCCCCCCGCTGGAGCCGCTCGAGCTCTACGTCGAGAAGAGCGGAGAGGAGATCGTCGGGCAGCTCTACAACTTCGTGGACAAGGGTGACCGCGCGATCGCCATGCGTCCCGAGATGACGCCCTCGCTCGCCCGAATCCTGGGCGATCGTTCGCGGGGCATGAGCAAGCCCATCCGCTGGTTCTCCATGCCGCAGCTCTTCCGATACGAGCGGCAGCAGCGTGGGCGCCTCCGCGAGCACTTCCAGTGGAACGTGGACATCGTCGGGGAGGACGGGGTCGCGGCGGATGCCGAGGTGCTCGCCGTGGCCATTGATGGACTCCGTGAGCTCGGTCTGAGTGCCGCCGACTTCGCCGCCCGAGTCTCGGACCGGCGTCTGCTGAGCGCGCTCCTGCGCGTCGTGGGCGTGACCGAGGATCGGCTCCCGGCGGCCTTTGCGGTGATCGACAAGATCGAGCGCCTCCCGGGGGAGAAGGCTGCGGAGCTTCTCCGCTCCGAGGCCCGCTTGGACCCGGAGCAGATCGCGACACTTCACGACATGCTGGACACCCGCGGCCTCGACGACCTCGCCGCCCGCTTCGGGGACCACGCGGAGGTGGCGCCGGAGCTCCAGCGCATGCGGGAATACGTAGAGACGCTCGAGGCGATGGGGCTCGGGCCGTACGTGACCGTCGACCTGCGGATCGTTCGAGGACTGGCCTACTACACGGGCATCGTCTTCGAGCTCTTCGATCGCAAGGGTGAGCTTCGCGCCATCTGCGGGGGCGGTCGCTACGACCGGCTGCTCGAGCTCGTGGGTGGGGAGCCGCTGCCCGCCGTCGGTTTCGGGATGGGCGACGTGGTTCTCGGCGAGCTCCTCGCCGACCGCGGTCTCGTGCCGCAGTACGAGCGCTCCGTGGACTACTTCATCGTGCCCGTCACGCCCGAGCAGCGCCCCGAGGCGCTTCGCATCGCCCACGTGCTCCGCGATCGTGGGCACGGCGTCGTCTACGCCCTGAGAGACCAGGCCGTCGGCCGGCAAATGAAGGCTGCCGCGAAGGAAGGAGCTCAGACGGTCCTCCTGCTCGGTCCGGACGACGTTGCGCGCGGCTGCGTGGTGGCGCGCGACATGAGCACCGGGGAGGAGCGCGACATCCCGCTGTCGGAGCTGGCGTGAGCACCGGGCCCCGCGCCTCGGAGCGAGAAGACGCGCGCCGCGTCTCGGAAGTCGCCAGGCGTGCCATACGGCGTCTCGACCTTCTGGAGTACGTCATCTTTGCCGCCGGCGCCGTCCTCGCGCTCCTCGGAGGGGCTGCGATCGCGTGGGTGTTCGCGGGAATGGGGCTCTGGGACTTCCGTTCCGCGTGGATCGGTGCGTCCTTGGTGCTCTTCGTGGTGCCCGGCGCGATCACCGTGATCAGAATCAGACTCGAGGAGCGCGCCGAAGCGCGGCGCCCCGTTTCGAACCAGGAAGACGACGATGGCTGACGAGAAGAAGCTTACGCCGCGCGGAGAAGACTTCGCCACCTGGTACAACGAGGTCGTGCTGCGGTCCGAGCTCGCGGATTACTCCCCGGTCAGGGGAAGCATGGTCATTCGTCCCTGGGGGTACGGGATCTGGGAGAACATGCAGCGCGCCCTTGACCAGATGTTCAAGGAGACGGGGCACGAGAACGCCTACTTCCCGCTGCTCATTCCGATGAGCTTCATCGAGCGGGAGAAGGAGCACGTCGAGGGCTTCGCGCCGGAGCTCGCCGTGGTCACCCAGGCGGGCGGTAAGGAGCTCGAGGAGCCGTACGTCATCCGGCCCACCTCCGAGACCATCATCTACTCGATGTACGCGAAGTGGGTGCAGAGCTACCGGGATCTCCCGGTTCTCATGAACCAGTGGGCCAACGTCATGAGGTGGGAGATGCGCACGCGCCTCTTCCTACGCACCAGTGAATTTCTCTGGCAGGAGGGCCACACGGCGCACGCGACGCCGGAAGAGGCGGAGGAGGAGACGCTCCTCATTCTCGGCATCTACCGCAAGTTCATGGAGGAGTGGATCGGCATGCCCCCGATCACCGGCCTCAAGTCCGACTCCGAGAAGTTCGCCGGCGCGGTGCGCAGCTACTCGTGCGAGGCGCTCATGCAGGACAACCGGGCGCTGCAGGCCGGTACGTCGCACTTCCTCGGTCAGAACTTCGCCCGGCAGTTCGATCTCAAGTTCCAGTCCGAGGCGGGTCAGGAGGAGTACGCCTGGAATACCTCGTGGGGCGTTTCGACGCGCCTGGTTGGCGGAATGGTCATGACGCACGGAGACGACGACGGGCTCATCGTTCCGCCGCGGCTGGCCCCGGTACAGGCGGTCATTGTTCCGATCCTGCGCGGCGACGACGCTCCGGTCATGGCGAAGGCCGCGGAGGTCCAGGCGCGGCTCCGGGAGCTCGGCGTGCGCACGAAGATCGACGCGCGCGAGAACCTGTCTCCCGGTGCGAAGTACTACGAGTGGGAGCGAAAAGGCGTCCCGTTCCGTGTCGAGATCGGACCCAAGGACCTGGAGAAGGGACAGCTGGCGCTCGCGCGGCGCGTGGTGCCGGAAGGGGAGAAGCGCAAGGAGTTCCTCCCTGAGGCCGATGCGATCGCCGGGATGCCTTCCAGGCTCGAGGCGTTCCAGAGCGAGCTTCGTGATCGCGCGCTCGCCCGTCGCGAAGCGAACACCGTCCGCGGGGTGAAGTCGCTCGACGAGCTGCACGAGGCGATCGAGGGGGGCGCCGGATTCGTGTCCACCGGGTGGAACGGGGACCCGGCGGTGGAGGAGGCGGTCAAGGAGCGCACGAAGGCCACGATTCGCTGCCTGCCCCAAGAGGAGTTTCGCTCCCCGGAGGCCCCGACGAAGTGCGTGTCCGGGGAGGGAGCGTCCGTCGCGGAGGTTTTTTGGGCCAGGGCGTACTGACCGGCCCCTTCCCGCGCGTGGGCGGGACCGTTCACTGCGGCGAGGTTTCGGCCGAGGATCTCGCCGAGCGTTTCGGCACGCCCCTGTACGTCTACGACCTCGCGTGGATCCGTGGACGGGTGGCGCTCTTCCACGAGGCGTTCGCCGGCGTGGATCACCTGCTCGCCTACTCGGTAAAGGCGAACGGGAACCTCTCCATCCTGCGTGAACTCCATGCTCTGGGCTGCGGAGCTGACATCACGAGCGGCGGGGAGCTCTTCCGCGCGATCCGGGCGGGCATGTCCCCGGACCGGATCGTCTTCGCGGGGGTCGGAAAGACCTGGGAGGAGATCGAGGCGGCGCTCGACCACGGCATCCTCGCGTTCAACGTCGAGAGCCGTGCGGAGCTGGAGCGCATCGCCGAGGTGGCCCGGGGCCTGGGCGTCCGGGCCCGTTTCGGAGTGCGGGTGAATCCCGACGTGCTGGCACCCACCCCGCACCGCTACACCGCCACCGGGCATGCCGCGACGAAGTTCGGGGTGCCGTGGACGGAGACGCGCGAACTCTACGCGTGGGCGCTCGAGCAGGAGCATCTCGCCCCGGTGGGCATCGACGTCCACATCGGGTCTCAGATCGTCGATCCGGACCCGTACGTGCGCGCCCTGGATCGCGTCCTCGAGCTCGCGGGCGAGCTCCGCCAGATGGGCGTCGGCCTGGAATACCTCGACATAGGCGGGGGATTCGGCATCAGCTACGACGACGGGCCGGGTCTCGACATCGCGCTGCTGGCTTCCCGCGTCGTACCCCGAGTGGCCGAGGCCGGGCTCCGGCTGCTGCTGGAGCCCGGCCGTTCGCTCGTCGGTGATGCCGGGGTCCTGCTGACCCGCGTACAGTATCTGAAGCGCAGCGAGGAAAAGACGTTCGTGATCGTGGATGGCGGGATGAGCGAGCTGATCCGGCCGAGCCATTACGGGGGCTATCACGAGATCCAGCTGGTCACCTCGCCCGAGGGGCGAAAGGCCCAGACCGTCGACGTGGTGGGTCCGATCTGCGAGACCGGAGATTTTCTCGCCCTCGACCGTACCATGGAGATGCCCGCCGCAGGCGACCTGCTCGCCGTGCGGACGTCGGGCGCCTACGGCTTCGCCATGGCGTCCAATTACAACGGCCGTCGCAGGCCCGCGGAGGTGCTCGTCGACGGGCGCGACGTGCGGCTGGCGCGACGGCGCGAGACCTACGACGACCTGATCCGCGGGGAAGCATGAGTCACGAGCACGATCGCGTCCTGATTCTCGACTTCGGCTCTCAGTTCACGCAGCTCATCGCGCGCCGCATCCGCGAAGAGAGTGTTTACTGCGAGATCCATCCTCCGACGCGGTCGCTGGCGTGGATCCGCGACTGGAACCCGGCGGCGATCATCCTGTCCGGGGGGCCGAGTTCGGTCTACGACGAGGATGTTCCGCGCACGGACCCGGCGCTTCTCGAGACGGGCATCCCGATCCTCGGCATCTGTTACGGGATGCAGCTCATCGCCCACATGGAGGGTGGGAACGTGAAGCACGGCCACCGTGAGTACGGTCGGGCCGAGCTGACCGTCGGCGAAGGTTCCGGTCTTTTCGCCGGCTTCGAGGCCGGGTCGCGGACGACGGTCTGGTGCTCGCACGGTGACCATGTCGACGACCCCCCGGCAGGATACGAACGCATCGGTTCTACCGATTCGCTCCCGACCGCAGCCTTCCGCTCGGAGAACGGGAAGATCTGGGGCGTGCAGTTCCACCCCGAGGTCGCACACACGCAGCGCGGCGACGACATCATCTCGAATTTCCTGTTCGAGGTGGCCGGGTGCCGACCCACGTGGACCCCGGGCGCGTTCGTCGAGGACACCATCGAGAAGATCCGGCAGCAGATCGGCGACGGCACGGCGGTGTGCGGCCTCTCGGGCGGCGTGGACTCCTCGGTCGCGGCGCTGCTGGTGCACCGCGCGATCGGCGACCGGCTCACGTGCATCTTCGTCGACCACGGGCTGCTGCGGAAGGACGAGCGTCAGCAGGTGGAGACGATGTTCCGCTCGCATTACGACATGAAGCTCGTGGTGGAAGACGCCTCGGAGCTCTTCCTCGCGGACCTCGAGGGGGTCGTCGATCCCGAGGCGAAGCGAAAGGCGATCGGACGACGATTCATCGAGGTCTTCGACGCTACCGCCTCCCGGGAGGGAACCGGCGCCAGCTTCCTGGTTCAGGGCACGCTCTACCCCGACGTCATCGAGTCCGTGAGCGCGGGCGGACCTTCGGTCACCATCAAGTCGCACCACAACGTGGGCGGGCTCCCCGAGGACCTCCCGTTCGACCTGGTGGAGCCACTGCGCGAGCTCTTCAAGGACGAGGTGCGCGCCGTCGGGCGCGAGCTCGGGCTTCCGCATCACTTCGTGGGCCGTCATCCCTTCCCGGGGCCGGGGCTCGCGATCCGGGTGCTCGGTGAGATCACGCGCGAGCGCCTCGAGATCCTGCGTGAAGCGGATGCGATCTACCTCGAAGAGATCCGTTCCGCGGAGCTCTACGACTCGATCTGGCAGGCGTTTGCGGTGCTCCTGCCCGTCCAGTCCGTCGGCGTCATGGGCGACGCGCGGACGTACGAGAACGTTCTGGCGCTGCGCGCCGTGACGTCGCGCGACGGGATGACCGCCGATTGGTTCCCCTTCCCGCACGACGTGCTCGGCCGGATCTCGACCCGGATCATCAACGAAGTGAGAGGGGTGAACCGCGTGACGTACGACGTAAGCTCGAAGCCACCGGCGACGATCGAGTGGGAGTGAGCCTTAGCCGGTGACGACCGCGTCGGCTTCGATCTCGATGAGCATGTCGGGGTGGATGAGCCGGCGGACCTCGACCATCGTCGTCGTGGGCGGGTGAGCACCGAAGACTTCGCGGTGCGCGCGCCCGTACTCCTCCCACCGTTCGATGTCCGTCACAAACATGCGGGTCCGCGTCACGTGCTCGAAGCCGGCTCCGACGCCCTCGAGCGCCTGGCGCATGATGTCGAAGCAGCGCCGGGTCTGTGCGTATGCGTCCTGGGGAGCGTGGACCGTGCCGTCCGGACTGACGGACGCCGTACCGGTCACGAAGACTCGATCGCCCGCGCGCAGCGCCCTGCAGTATCCGACGTGCTCCTCCCAGCTCGCTCCGCTGAACACGCGCTGGAACGTCATCGCGTCACGCCCCGCCGCCGGTCCGGTCCATGCGGAGCTCCACGTCGTTCCACACATCCCGCATGAAGTCGAGTTCGACCGCGTGGGCGTCGGCGAAGTCCAGAAGATCCTGCTCGGTCACGCCGTGCCGGGCAAGGATCTCCGCGCGGTCCGTCTCCGACAGCTTCGCGCTGTCGGCGTCGAGAGCGGCGATCCGCAGAGCGACGTAGGTGTCGACGAAGACTTCGCGGTCGATCGTGTCGGGCACGCCGCCTTCGCAGGCGGCCAGGCCGCATACGAGGACGCCGGCCGTCACGAGGTGCGTGCGGCGTCGCACGGCGATACGCAGGCGTTCGAGCACGTCGATCGGATCCACGGTGGAGGGAACGAGCGGTAACGATCTTCGTATCCCGCAGCGAACGCCAGGGTCCCCGCTTCCCGGGCCGCTTGGGGGGGCGCTACCGTTAGGGGTCTGGTTGAAGTCAGCCGGGAGGGGGAATCGATGTCGAGGCCGAGAAGAAGGACCGTCGCCGCGTGGACCCTGCTGGTCGTGATTGCAGCGTGTGCGGTGAACCCGGCCACCGGTCGGCGCGAGCTGATGCTCGTGAGTGAGTCGCAGGAGGTCCAGCTGGGTCGCGACGCGGACCCGTCGATCACCGCGTCGTATGGTCTCGTCGACAGGCCGGAGCTGCAGGAGTACGTGGCGGGGCTGGGCACGGCCCTCGCCGTGGACTCCGAGCGCCCCGACCTCCCCTGGTCGTTCAAGGTGGTCGACGACCCGATCGTGAACGCCTTCGCGCTCCCGGGAGGCTTCATCTACGTCACGAGAGGCATCCTTGCGCACTTCGACTCGGAGGCCGAGCTGGCGGGCGTGCTCGGTCACGAGATCGGACATGTCACCGCTCGTCACAGCGCCAGCCAGATCAGCCGTCAGCAGCTGCAGCAGATCGGCCTGGTCGCGGGCATGGTCGTATCGGAGCGCTTCCGTCAGTACGGCGGGCTCGCCATGCAGGCCGTCCAGCTCCTCAACCTCTCGTACTCTCGTGGCGACGAGTCGCAGGCCGACCGGCTCGGGCTGCGCTACATCGCCCGCGAGGGATACGACGCCGATGCGATGATCGGGGTGTTCGAGATGCTCGGCGCGGTGTCGGGTGGTGGTGGCGGGCGCCTCCCGGAGTGGCAGATGACGCACCCGCTTCCCGAAAACCGCGAGGCGGCCATCCGACAGGAGATCGCCGCGACCGCTGTCTCCCGCGAGGGCAAGGTCAACCGCGACGCCTACCTCGACATGATCGACGGGCTCGTCTGGGGCGAGAATCCTCGCGAGGGGTACTTCGAGGGTGCGCGCTTCCTGCATCCGGAGCTGGCGTTCGAGGTCACGTTCCCCGAGGGATGGCAGACCGTGAACCAGCGGACTCTGGTGGCCGGGATCGCGCCCACCGAGGACGCGGTGCTCATGCTCGGGGCCGAGCCGGAGGGCGGCGACCCGTCCGTGGCCCTGCAGGCCTTCCTCTCTGCCGAGGGAGTGTCGGGTGGCCCGGCGTCCACCGTGGCGGTCAACGGCCTTCCGGCGGCCCGGGCACGCTTCCGGCTCAGCACGGAGGAAGGGACTCTCGCCGGCGAGGTCATGTTCCTCCGGTACGGGGATCTGACGTACCGGCTGCTCGGGTATGCGACACCCGACCGGTGGGCGACCGTCGCGGGGGTCACCGATGCCATGTTCCGCAGCTTCGCGGAGGTCACCGACCCCGGCGTCCTCGGCGTGCAGCCCCTGCGGCTCGACATCGTGACGCTCCGGCAGGCGACGTCGCTGAACAGTTGGGTTCGGGCCAATCCGCAGCCGGTCGACGTCGAGACGCTCGAGCGTCTGAACCGGGTCTCGGCTGGCGAGGTGCTCGGCGCGGGGACGCGCATCAAGACGGTCGCGGGCACCCCGGTCGGGTGACCGCCCTGGTGGGGTAGCCCGTCCCGGCGTGACCGCCGGCGTGGCCCGAAACTTGTCCGTATAGGGGGGCAGAAGGCGCGTCCCCTGCCTGAATGGCAGGGCGCGACCCGTGGGACCCCGACACACGGACAGAACCATGCTCAGTGCTGACAGACTCACCGTCAAAGCGGCGGAAGCGCTCCAGGGTGCCGCCTCGGAGGCACGCCGTCGCGGAAACGCCGAGATCCACGGCGTCCACCTCCTCCACGCCCTCCTGAACCAGGAGGAAGGGATCGTCGTCCCGATCCTGCAAAAACTCGAGGTACCGGTCGCGCTCGCGCGCGCGCGGGCCGTCGAGGCGCTGGAGGCCATGGCGCGCGTGGAGGGCGGCGCGGACGCCCTCTTCTCGCGCGACCTCCGAAAGGCACTCGACTACGCCACGGACTCGGCGCAGGAGCTGAACGACGACTTCATCTCGACCGAGCACCTCCTCCTGGGTCTGACCGGCGAGAAGGACGACGCGGGGCGTATCCTGCGCGACATGGGAGCCACGCTCTCTGCGGTGCGTGAGGCGCTCGAGTCGGTGCGAGGGTCGCACCGGGTCACGGACCAGAACCCCGAAGACAGCTACCGGGCGCTGGAGCGCTACTCGCGCGACCTCACCGCGCTCGCGCGGAAGGGTAAGCTCGACCCCGTGATCGGCCGGGACGAAGAGATCCGTCGGGTCATCAAGGTCCTCGCCCGTAGGACCAAGAACAATCCGGTGCTCATCGGCGAGCCCGGTGTCGGGAAGACCGCCATCGTCGAAGGACTCGCGCAGCGCATGGTCGAGGGTGACGTCCCGACGTCGCTCGCCGACAAGAAGCTGCTCGAGCTCGACATCGGGGCCATGCTGGCCGGCGCCAAGTACCGCGGCGAGTTCGAGGAGCGCATGAAGGCCGTGCTCAAGGAGATCACGGAGGCCGAGGGCCGCTACGTGATCTTCATCGACGAGATGCATACGATCGTCGGGGCCGGCGCCGCCGAGGGTGCCGTCGACGCCGGCAACATGCTCAAGCCCGCGCTCGCGCGGGGAGAGCTGCGCGTGGTCGGCGCGACCACCCTCGACGAGTACCGCAAGCACATCGAGAAGGACCCCGCGCTGGAGCGGCGTTTTCAGCCCGTTTACGTGGCGCCTCCCTCCGTGGAGGATGCCATCGCGATCCTTCGCGGCCTCAAGGAGCGTTACGAGGTACACCACGGGGTGCGCATCACGGACGATGCGGTGATCGCGGCCGCCAAGCTGTCGGACCGTTACATCGGCGGCCGATTCCTGCCGGACAAGGCCATCGACCTCATTGACGAGGCATCGAGCCGGCTTCGCATCGAGATCGACTCGCTTCCGCAGGAGATCGACGAGGTGGAGCGTCGCATCGTGCAGCTCGAGATCGAACGGCAGGCCCTCCAGAAGGAGGCGGACGGTCCCGCCGCCGAGCGTCGCCGGGTCATCGAGTCCGAGCTCGCCGAGCTTCGCGAAAAGAGCCAGGGCATGAAGGCCGGCTGGCAGGCGGAGAAGGACGTCATTCAGGAGATCCAGGGCCTCAAGGCGCGCGTCGACGAGCTCCGCGTCGAGGCGGACCGCGCCACCCGCCAGGGTGAGCTCAACCGCGCCGCCGAGATCAGCTACGGAGAAATTCCCAAGGCGGAGGGCGCGATCGGGGCGGCAACCACCCGCCTGGAGGAGCTTCAGCTGGAACATCGCTACCTGAAGGAAGAGGTCGAGCCCGACGACATCGCGGCCGTGGTCGGCGAGTGGACCGGGATTCCGGTCACGCGCCTGATGGAGTCCGAGCGGCACCGGCTCACCCAGCTCGAGACCCACCTCGGGGAGCGGGTGGTCGGGCAGGCCGAGGCGGTCGAGGCCGTGTCGAACGCGGTGCGGCGTGCCCGGGCCGGGCTCCAGGACCCGAACCGCCCGGTCGGATCGTTCATCTTCCTCGGACCCACCGGCGTGGGGAAGACGGAGACGGCCAAGGCGCTCGCGGAATTCATCTTCGACGACGAGCGGGCGCTCGTGCGCATCGACATGTCGGAGTACATGGAGAAGCACGCGGTCGCGCGCCTGATCGGCGCTCCTCCCGGCTACATCGGCTACGACGAGGGCGGCCAGCTCACCGAGGCGGTCCGCCGCAGACCCCACGCCGTCGTGCTGTTCGACGAGATCGAGAAGGCGCACCCGGAGGTCTTCAACCTCCTTCTCCAGATCCTCGACGACGGGCGGCTGACGGACGCGCAGGGCCGCACGGTGGACTTCCGCAACGTCGTGATCCTCATGACGTCGAACATCGGAAGCCAGGACATCCTGGAGGCCGGCGCGAGCCCGGAGTGGCAGGCGGTCGAGGAGAAGGTCCGTCGGCAGCTGCACCACCACTTCCGGCCGGAGTTCCTGAACCGAGTGGACGATATCGTGGTCTTCCGACCGCTCGGGCAGCATGAGATCGGCAGGATCGTCGGTCTCCAGCTGGACCGCGTGGCGAAGCTCGCCGCCGAGCTGGGGGTCACCCTCGACGTCACGCCACCGTCCAGGGCGTTCCTTGCCGAGGCCGGGTACGATCCGGTGTTCGGGGCCAGGCCGCTCAAGCGGGCCATCCAGCGTTACCTGCAGGACCCGCTCGCGCTGCTCCTCCTCGACGAGGAGGTGGCGGAAGGCACGACGATCCGCGTGCACGTCGACGCGGAGGGCTCCAGGCTCACCTTCGAGGTGATGAGACCTGTAAGC
>Ga0222714_10001310_pt1 | contig 28004 bp, 30 predicted proteins | sample C33_3DmetaG_FD_165048 | JGI IMG/M metagenome (GOLD analysis project Ga0222714, IMG submission 165048) | Estuarine water microbial communities from San Francisco Bay, California, United States - C33_3D | ecosystem: Environmental > Aquatic > Marine > Unclassified | place: USA: California... | reverse complement strand
CCACGGACCAGACGTTTTCTAAATAGTTGTAGCTCACATAGCGGTCTACAAAATCTGACGTAATGGAGCAATAGAACCACGTCACTTCATTAAACTGAGTGTTCAACCCTGCACAAACCTTAAAGCCTTGAACAAGGTTGATGTCTTTAAAGACGTAGTCTTGCACCGTGCAAGGCATCTTCTTGGCCGTACCGTCAAACACCCAGAACGCATCATCGGCCATCCAATACGCCACACCGTTCACGTCAATCGCGCCGTGAGGACTGATGCACCCGCAGTTAGCGCCAAGCTGTTGGAAACCAAAGGTGTATGGAGGCCCTACATACTGCATTCCGTGGAGCGCTGTATCCGTCCAAATAAGAATCTGACCACGAGACCGCACTGCCGTGACGATAAAGTTGCCATCAGTGAGCTTTTGACCCCCAGCGGTGTTGGTCGCGCTCTCTTCAAAAGTGTTGATGTCTTCTTGGTTAGAGAAACGCACGAACATCGGATCCTGTGTAGACGGAGAGCCAATTGTGTTTTCTGTTCCAAGGCAAACAAGATGCCTGTCTGGCGTAGAAACAAGAGCGTACTTGCTTTTTGTCGGAGCCCCTGAGACAAGAGAAGCTCTGGTGTTGACCCCGGAAGAGGGCAACCACTCGTAAAGACTGCCATCTACCTGCTGGATAAGAAGATTTTCACCAAACGTATCAAACTGCCATACACGAGGGAAAAGCTGGCTAACAACCGATTGTGGTCTTGGCGTTCCCCACGTCAAAACACCCCAAGTTCCGGTACCCCAACCAAAGTCAAAAGTACCACTAAGCTGTCCTACATTAACTTGATAATCCGCATCAGCCGAACCAGCAGCCAACACGGTGGAACTTGCCGAAGAAGGAGCAAGAATGGTGTAAGAGTTTGCGCTAAGAATGCTTTGGATCTCAAACTCATTGTCTAGATCCGCGTTAGGTATGCCGCCTGGGTCACCAGTGGTGTTGGATAAGGTAACAAAATCTCCAGGCACTGCTCCATGATTTGCATCATTTACGACAACAAGGTTAGACCCGGAATTGGTAGTAAAAGTAACACTTGTTGTTGTGCCTCTTAGAGGGGTGATGTCATACCAACCACCGCCATAGAAAATGTAAATCTTTCGGTTGGTCCCCACCGCAGCATAAGGGGATCCTTGGTTATCTTTCCATGAAAAGACATCACTAGCCTGACCCAAAAGATATTCGTTTGCGTTAAAGGTTACCCAACCGCCTATTTTTTCTGGGAGGCTATAACGAAAGCGAACATAGTCGCTGTCGATCCAGCCACCTTCCGCACCGTACTCAGTGTCTTGCTTGTTGATTCCAGGGTTGAGAAAAAGGCGAACCAAAGGCATTTAGGCAACCAGTCCTGGTAAATATACGGTCTTACCGTCTTTTTTCGTAGCAGTCATTACTTGCTTCTTTAAATCTTCGCCATCATAACTAACATGAACCCAACCAGAATCAGGTACACCAGGAGTATAGAATTCAAGAATGAGTTGAGTGAACTGAAGATTGTCTCGTATATAAGAAGCAAGATCTGCATTGGCTACCCCTGGAATCTCTATGTCAGCCGCCATTCCTCGGCAGTGGTCCGAGGTCCGTGATCCGCCTACTTTAGCATTTACGTCTGGAGAGCGATAGCCCGAATTGACCTTCACGCCTTTCTGGTAGTGGTCCCGTACAGGCTGAAGGACGTTGGCGCAAAGCACCAAAAGATTATTTAGTTCGTCCGGGCCAGGGTTGTTATCCATACCGTGCCGCAGTGCGGTCTCAGACTTAACCATCTCCGCTAGGGAGAAGTTCTTGGTCAGTTGGGTCATTTCTTGTCCTTCATAGCCAGAATCTTCTCAAGAGTCCGACCGCCAAAATAGAAGCTCATAATCAGCATCCCCCACTGCCCAAGCAGGGTCACATAGGATTCGTTGGCGTTGTACCCGTAGGCAGACATCATGGCAAAGACGGTATAAACGACCAGGATAAAGATCAAGGTCATGGGCCGGATGTTCTTAGACAGCCAGGAGTCGGACGCCATGTCTGCCTTGGCCCGTTCCGTCAGGTTGTCCTGCTCGTTCATGTCGGCGTTTAACTGGGCAAGTTCCCCCTTTTGGGCAAGCTCCATGAGTTTGGCCTGGGCCTCGGCTTTAGCACCGGGGTCGGGGATGACTTTATCGAGAACCTTTTCCCCGATAGATAGAAGAGCGGCAATGGGTAGCATTATTTTCCTATCTTCGTACTAGCAACACCAGAGATCACGCCAATAGCCACCAACATGATCTCTTTTAGTATCTCAAGAAACTTTTGGTCTATGGGGGCCATCTGGGTTAGATCGTGGTCTACAAACAAAACGCTCAGGATGATCCCAACGGTGGAGATGACCAGCAGAGACAGGACGCCTATGACCACTATAGCCCAGACCATCGTCTGAATCTCTTCTGCGGTGTATTTCATCTTCGTGCCCTTGAGAATTGCCCAGAACCGTCGCTTGTCTGTCAAAACTTGCCCCTGATTGTGTACAACCAGATAGCCCCAATCAACATCCCAACAAATATCGACCCAGCCATAAACAACCAGAAACCAAGAAGAATCTGCTCAAATATCCTGTTACGTCGTGCCTTTTTTTCCTGCGCTAACCGAGCTTCTTCCCGTGCTGCTTCTTCTCGTCGATGCCTAGCCTGCACCTGAAACTTCTGCCAGTCATCCCACAACCCAGGGCGCCCCTGGTAGATAAACATCTCTTTTAACTCTTGCTCCTGTTTCTTTAACTCTTCCAGCGCAAAGAACTCTTCTAAATCTGAGCGCTTGTGATCCGGTGTTTCTGCTACCTTTTGCTGAATCTTTGACTTGTTGTCGAAGTATTCAAAGACTGCTTTACCTGCCTGAATAATCTCCCCAGAGTTAGCAACCGCTTCCTTTATGACAGCAAAGGCCGCATTGGCGGCTGCTAGTTCTAAAAGCATATAGATGTTCTTTCATTGTTATGAAAAGAGCATGAGCATGTTGCCGCTGTTAGACGGAGCGGCGGTGAAAATCCAGCCTGTATTGCCGCCGTTGTTGACCGAATTTGCACCCGCATACCAAGTAGCGCCACCCTGGGCGGCGGAGTTGGTCACTAGCAAATAATCCGAATCAATGATTCCGCTTGATTTGGATATAGGTCCCGTCACCGAAGTTCTAGCCGCAGCAGAAAAGCCCTTTAGCGTGAAAGCCTCAACATAGGTAATGAAATCAAAAGTGATTCCGGCTGAATTAGCGATCGACCTTTGAATATCTGCGAAAGTGTTAGATGTGTTTGTAACACCCACGGTTTGTGTCGTAGCGAGATCCAATATGGGGTAAGTTAATCCACCACCATTAAAGTTGAAGGTACTTGCCGTATAAGCAATGCTTATCTTGCCCGTGCCACGATTAATGGTTAAGTTTACAGGGGTAGAAGTATCCCACGAAGCGCCATTGAGTGTCCAAGTAGAGCTTCCAAAAGTAAATGCTCTAACTCCGCTACCATTTGAACTGAGACTGCCTATGGTAAGGCTGTAATTATTTGAGTCTAAAGTCCCTGCGGTCACGGTCAATAGTCGAGTTGAACCAATGGTGAGAGCGCTTCCAAGGGATAATGTAGCGCCTGGACTATTTATGGTTAACGGAAAATCAAGTAACTCACCGTTGGTAGTAATTGTTTTTGTACCGGAAGTAGCCGCAAACGTCCATGCGTTCGCACCAGCAGTAAACGTCGGGGTGGTCCCAAGAATGGTCACATCGCCATAAAAAGTAATTGCAGTATTTGCTACCGTATAGGCGACGTTGGCAAAGGTTAAATTTCTTACTCGACCAGTGATAGTCAATATATTATTTGACGCCGTGGAAGGCACACTTACATCCATGATTTGTGCTTCTGTAAGCCCCGTTCCAAAAGTCAGTGTTTGAGCAGAATTTAAGTTGGGTTCAATATATTTATTAGTGCCGGTTGTAGTTAAATTAGTAGCCGTAGCTGTGGTCCAAACGGTACCAGACCCAGTAAGTCTAATCGCGCCAGAGGAGCCAAAAGCTATCGTCCTGGCAGTGGAGAGACTACTTGAAAAAGAAGCTGTCGTAAGTCTGTAACCACCTAAGTCAAGCGTTCCTCCATTAAGTGAAGTAGCAGAAGCAAAAGGTGTATCCCCGGCAAGAGACCAATTAGCACCAGTCGCTGAAAACACAACAGTGGAACCACTTCTTCCAAAAGTACCGACACAGTTTATTGTCTGTGTTCCAGAGGACTTGGAAAATAAATACTGCGTTGTGGTTGTATATGAAGTTATATTTCCAGTTACAGTAAGATTCCCGTAGATAGTAAAATTAGAAAAAGAAGTAAGTGTATAAGATCCACCGGCAAGAGTTAGGTCATTGCATATAGATCCACCTGATGCACCCGCAAAAGATATAGTGCTTCCAGTTCCAACAGCAACAACCTCATAGTTAAATGCTTGGGCTTCTGTGTGACCGCTGGGCACCCGTACAGTCTTTGTCTGCCCTGATGTGGGTGTTGTGAGAGCAACTTTTCCCGTACCCCTATTAAGTGTTAAGCTAGTTGCTGCCCAAACATCAAAAGCGGTATTGGAACCCGTATTGGATAAATAGATGGTGCCAGACCCCATATCCAGTTCTGGGGCAGTGCCCGACAGAAAAAAGGCAGTAGTACAGGTCAAAGTGTAGGAAGAAAGCACTAACTTAGAACTTCCTTGTATGTCTATGTTCTGTACTGTAAGTGCTCCAGATAACGTAAAAGGATATAAAGTAGAGCCTGAACTCACATAAATTGTTGTAAGGCCTACAGTACCCTGACCGGTAGCACCTGTTGCATCTGAGGGGATTACATATAAAGGAGACTGAACAGTACCTGTAAATCCAGGATCTACGTTAAAACCTTTATAAAGCTGTGAATTACCTCCTACCGTATAATTACCCGCACCAATATAAAGAAAACTTGTAATAGCACTAATAGTACCCGTCCCGGAAGCAACAAGGTAAACAGGGGGTGCAGTTAGCCCCGTACCGCCACTAGCGGTTATATTAGTTGTAGACCCTGAGGGTGGTGTTAGTACTTCTACCCTACCTGTACCAGTGTAAGTACCCGCTCCCCAGCTAAAAGCATTTAGTGTGTTTCCTGTCTCATTACAAACTATCTTTGACCCAGATCCAAAAACCAATATTGAATTTGAATTGCTTGCTTCATTAAAGTACTTACAGGTGAGCGTGTATGTGGACAAGTCAAGCCACGGAAAGCTTAATGAAGATAGTTGAACGGTGTTGTTTACAGTTATAGCGCCACCAAGGGTTATATACGCGCCGGGATTCTTTTGTATTAGCACAGACCCATTCATGGTTTTACCATTAGTAGTCCATGTGCCAGCGGTACCCCCTACAAAGCGAGTAGCCCCTGCGTAAGTCCAGCTACCGCCCGTAGCCATTATTAGACCACCAAAGACATTAAGCGTACCGCTACTGCCTCCGAGAGTGCCTGTGTACCCAGTCATATTCATGTCTCGGGCATTTACAGTACCACTTATGCTGCAGGTACCCCCACCAGATAAACTGGTGAAAAACACATTATCAGCAGATGTAGGCACAGAAGCCCCGCCAGTACCCCCGTTCGTAGCAGACCAGTTAGTTGTATTGGTGCTGTTCCAAGTTCCTGTCCCGCCCCGCCAATATCTATCTGCCATTAAAAACTCCTAACCTGTTTGATAACGTATTCTTATAGATTACGAAGAGGTAGTTTCTTCCGTGTTCCCATCTACGTTGTTAGAAGGGTATAAAGGATCTTCAACTAACTCATCAACAATGGGTTCTGTATCCGGCGTAGGAGGGGGGTTAAGTATGTATTCTTTCCACCGATCAAAGCGTTCTTTTTTAATAGCCTCTATTTCTTCCTGCGTAAGCGTATGGTTTTCTGGAAGATAAAGAGCATCCGATAAGCTCAAATTCCCCTCGGCATATGTAAAGTCTATCTTGATATGACCATCCATTTATTTTCTCCTTTATGCCTGTTGTGCGACTGCCACGACATCCCAGAAAGTGTCCTGAGAATTATAAATACATCCGATGTAGATCACCTTAGAAGCGGTCGTTGTAGCGGGTAATGTAACTCCTACAGCCCTGTAAGCCCCAGAAGAAGTAGTCCAAGTAAGCGCTCGACCAGTGCCATTATCTTTAATACGCAAAACTAGCTTCTGTCCATCTACAGGTGACCCTGAAGGAGCAGCAATAGTGGCTCCAGTAGCAAGCGCGGTAACCGTATATTCATCTGCCGTATCGCCTGTAGGGGTTATGGTTGCAGCACTTGATACCGTTTGGATTCTTGGGTTAACCCGCTTATTGGTCAACGTCTGCGTATCCGTTGTACCGACAATTGTTCCTGAAGGAGCAGTTAAAGAAGTGGTCCAGGCAGATCCCGTAGAGACCGCAATGCCAGCACCAGGATAGGAAGTGACGCCGCTATTGGTAAGCGTTGTCCCACTTAAGCTCAATCCCGTGCTTACGGTAAGCCAAGTGACTGCCCCAGCCGAGTCATCCCAAAATAAAATGCGATCTGCGTTTGGATCTGTTAAAGACGCGCCAGTACCGCCATTAGCCAAGGGAAGGGTACCGGTAACCGCAGAGGTCAAACTCACCCCCGACAAAGTTCCACCAAGAGTAAGACTTCCAGAAGTGGTTACAGTACCAGTTAAGGTAAGCCCATTTACTGTCCCTGTACCACTAACAGAGGTTACAGTACCTCCACCCCCAGAGGTCGCAATCGTAATTGATCCAGCACCGTTAGTAATAGAAATACCGCTACCAGCAGTAAGCGTAGACTTAGTTAAGGTATTTCCAGTTGTGTTACCGATAAGTAGCTGACCGTCAGTGTATGTGGTTTGCCCCGTACCGCCATTTGCTACAGGAAGAGTACCTGTAACCTGCGTCGAAAGACTAACCCCTGACAATGTGCCACCAAGGGTAAGGTTCCCCGAAGAAGTAACCGTACCAGTGAGAGTAATACCATTAACAGTTCCAGTTCCGCCTACGGACGTAACCGTGCCACCAGAACCCGTGGCAGTTATTGTTGTACCACTAATAGAAAGTCCTGTGCCTGCGGTAAGGAAAGTCATTGCTCCAGCAGAATCATCCCAAAATAAAATGCGATCTGCGTTTGGGTCAGTAAGCGCCGCGCCAGTACCCCCATTGGCTAAAGGCAAAGTTCCCGTAACCCCCGTAGACAAAGGTAATCCAGTGGCGTTAGTAAGGGTAGCCGCAGATGGAGTGCCGAGACTAGGGGTGGTGAAAACAGGAGAAGTTGTCAACGCAAAACTTCCAGATCCTGAGACGTTTTGCCCAAGAGCCGTAGCTACGCCTGTGCCAAAAGAAGTAATGCCTGTGCCACCATTAGCAACAGGTAGCGTTCCCGTTACGTTCGTGGTGAGGTTCACAAAGGTAGTAGAAGTGCTCCCAGTACCCCCAGAGGTAATTGGAAGAGCAGATCCAAGCGTAAGCGATGTGAGATGAGTCACCGCATCAACGACGTTGGTTCCATTGTTGTAGACCCACATGGTCTTACCAGCCGGAACCGCGATACCAGTGCCCGTGGTGTTCTTGACCGTTACTGTGTCTGCAAGGCCATTATTGATCAGGTAAGGCTTGTCGATCTGGCATCCAGAACCCAGGATAAGGTTTCTCGCGCCGCCAGAAGTACCTGTCAGATTAAGGCGCACATGCCGCGCTGCCTGCGTCGTATTAACGTCTGTGAGCGTTAGGGTTACATCGGCACTCGAAAAGGACACATCGGCAGAGCCTACAATCGCTTCTTCTATTGCCGTACCGAGATTGGTGTTGGTCGTTGTGCCCCAGGTGCCAGACTGCTCACCCGTACCTATAAGTTCGATTTTGAGGGTGGAATATGTACTTGCCATCTAAAGCTCCTTAAGCCGCTGCTGGATGCCAGTTAGGCGTTTGACTATCCTCAATAGCCACCCAGTTAGGCGTTTGACTATCATCAATAATAACCCAGTTGGGGTTCTGAAGGGCAGGTCTAACTCCTGCAACTACCAACGACCTTGTCGGAGGCCTAATCACTCTACTTATGGCAGTTCCAGGAGCGCTTCCCACAAAAGAAGCATTACCTGTTCCTGGGATAAAAATCGTTCCAGCTACAACAACACTAGGCGACGACCCTAAAATACTGGCCCCGCCTGTAGGAGTTACAACATCTCCTCTAGAAAACCCTGGAGCATACCCTTCTATAGCAAGCTGACTGGTAGGTACTAAGACCACAGTCGCTAAACTTGGCGCAGCGCCAAGGAGACTCAATGTACCTGTTAGTGTTTGACTACCCTGGTTAATTACCGGAACACTTCCCGCTACAGAAAGATCGCCCGTTGAAGGTTCTATAGTAGAAGAAACACTGGGTGGAGACCCCAGCAACGAAAGAGAAGCAGTGCCGGGCACAACCCCTAGGTCTACAAAAGGACTGTGTCCCTGGAGAACAATTGCTCCCGTTTCTGTGCTTACTGTTCTATCTATTACAGGGAACTTTCCGTCAAAGGATAAGTTACCTGTTGCTGGAGTTGCTGTAATCCCTAAGAAGGGGGGATGTCCTAAGAGGACAACAGAAGCTTCTCCCGGAAATATCCCACTCTCTACTAAGGGACTAAACCCCTGTAAGAGAACCTCTCCAACGCTTGGGACAATTCCGCTGTCTAGAGTGGGAGTTTCATTTGTAAAAGCTGCTGCACCTGTCGCCGGAGTTAATACAGAAGATCTTTCTATTCCAGGCGCGTTTCCTACCAGTACTGCATCATTGGCCGCAGGAGTTATGAAAAGATCTGTTCGAGTCTCAGGTGCTTGAGAAGCTAAAACAAGATTTACAACATCCGGTGTTACACGGATATCAACTAAGGAAGTTGGCGCGTGACCATCAAGAGAAAGTGCTCCCGAGCCCGGAGTTATAAATAAATCCTGGCGGATACTTGGAGCATATCCCAGCAGCGCGACCCCTTGGACTGCGGGGTCGATAAGTATTCCTACTCCCCAGCCGTAGGAACCCCAACTGCCTCTACTCCAGCCGGTTTCGGTTGCCACCTAAGACTCTTAGGTCAAGGTAAATACACCAGTAGCAGCCGGAAGGACCGTCAAAGTATTTGGCGACGCAACAGTAAATTGAGTGCTCGATAATTGGCAGAAGCACAAAAGTTTACCGCCAGACTGATAAATCACCGCGTACTTGACGTTGGTCAACGGAGCACCAGAAGCCGTGAAAGTCACCCCAATAGTCGAATAGGTAAACTTCATCTGCTTTGCCGAAGCGCCGGTTGTCCATTGCCCTGTAGCAGGGTTTAGTGCCTTACCCCCAGTCACATATCCCCCCGTTGCCGAGATCTCACTCGTCAAAGAAGCAAAAGTGCTCAGGGTAAACGTGGAAGTATTACTGGCACTCGTAAGAAGGGCCATTTTAAAATTACCTACACCAAGCTCAATGGTGCCGTTACCAATGTAACGCTTACCACTGTTGTAAAGTTGCCATGCAGAAGCAGCCATTTTAAATCTCCTCTAAGGCGGCGCGGTCAGCGCCTGATTCCAAAATCTGACGAAGTAACCCGCCGTGAATATCTAGTTCCATAACATCCCCCATGCACCCCACAAGATCAATGAATTCTTGGGCCTGGGAAAGCATCCACGGATGACAGTAAAAAACCTTACCGTTCACCCGCACCGGAATCACCATCTGGGCATCATTTTCCTTTTGATCGTAGGCATGATGTTGGCCGTCCTGCAAGCAAGAATCACATCCAAAGACGTGAAATCGCTTGAATCCTAACATTCTAAACAACGGGATCGCTCTGAGCAAGACCGTTGAACCACCAGGAACTGGGTAGCATTTAGGGTAGTACGCGGTCAAAATATCAACGATTTCTTCCGCTCCTGTGTGCCAAATATATGTCTGCTCTTTGACAGCCTCTAACCGATCAAAGACAGATGGGTGACATTGCGATGCAATAAAGTACTTGCAATCCGGGATCGTGTTTTTCACAAACCGGAGGTTGAAATCCCGAGCATCGACCATGATCAAGGCCGAGGGCATGATTCCCTGGTCAATGCAATATTGGTAAGCATTATTAAGCGCAATCAGCTTGACGCCCGAAGCACGTAATAACCGGATCTCTTCGATCTGGTCCTTCAACGACGGGCCACCGCCTACGATCATCACCTCAACCTCGTTCGTCGGATGAGGTACTACCTGCTGAAAGCCCTTGCGGATATTCTGTTCAACGTGGCTTTTCATGGTCTCTAGTTCAATGTTTAGAGACCCCTTCATTTCCACTTCTTCAGCCGCAATCCACTCTAGTTTTGGCTCAATAGGTGCTATAACAATCTTTGGAGGATCAGAATGAAAAGAGGTGAACATCAGCGGAACCTTAAGAAGGCAGACGTTGTCGTGACCGGAGGGAAGCGAATCTCCATGTTCTGGTTGACTGCAGACTTCTCACCATCAAAGTCCATCACGCAAACAGCGGGATTTCCCGCCACCGACGAGTTGTAGATCAAGGCTCCAAAAGGACCGAAATCTACTCCCGTGAATACAAAATCAACGAATGAGATCAGCACAATTCCCTGCGATACAACAGGAGCAAGAGACACCAAACTGCCTCCGCCTGCCGTATAACTGCCCGAGGCAGGCATCTCATTGGCCGTTGTATACGCCGTCGTAGCCGCTGTAAAAGAGGCATTGTTGTTGTACAGAGCAATCTTAAATTGATCCCCGCCAGGACCAAAGTTATGAACCCCTTTAAAGAGTTGCTCTTTAAAGGAATCACAGACGTAATTTCCTGTAAATGCCATGGTTTAGGGCCCCGGAGACTCTGATTTGAGAGGGATACGAAGCATCCCATCCCTGTACTCATCACGACGACGACGGCCTGTCTGTTCAACCCCAAGACCTTGAATAGCCTGCTTGTAGCTGTTCTCAAAGTAAGCCAGCATATCGGGAGGCCCCTTGGTGTAGCTGTAGGCCTGAATTAAGCAAGCATAAAGTAGCGCTTCTGGCGCATTAGTGCTTATCCATGATGTTTGGTTTACCGAAGAGACCTGTGCAGGCCGGTAAATGTAACCCATCTGAACCGTATAGTTCTGCCCAGGCGTGGGAGCCACAGAAAATGTGTTTTGATCCCACACCGCATAGTACTTTGGTACACCTGTCTGGGTGTAATCAGGCCAGTACTCACGCATGAAAGACTGGTCTCTGAAGTCTAAGAAAATACGCTCTCCATTGACCACAACCATCAGGTAACGATGGGTCAGGATCTCACTAGGGGCCGTCAAAAAGCGATTGTTGGCAGACAACGTACCAGTGTCTTCTCGCTTAAACACATCAAGATCGATGTCGCGCAAGATACGATTCTCGGCCATCGTCACAAAGGTGTTGATGACAGACTCGGAGAAGACGTTCGCATCTACGTCGGTGTAGTTGCGGATGTTGGTCACAAGTTCGTTAAAGGTCATGATATGACTACCGTAACCGGAGCAATCTGAGACTGGATGTACAACGGATTATTCAGCGCTTCAGGTTGCATGTTGTTGGTGTTATCCGCCGTCCCCGTGCTCTGAAAAGCCGAAAAACCAGGGGTGCCCACATATATCGTAACGGGTTCAGTACGATCAGGCCTCGGATCCCGTAAAGCAATCGCATCGCCACTAAAGCGAAGCGGAAATAGTTGCGGTTCTTTAGGCTCATAGTCCTCCGGACACACCATAAAACCACGCCAATTCTTTTTGAGCGTGAGGTACGGATATCGCTGACCACAATAGTCGCACAGACCAAAAGAGAATTTGCCTGTTGCAAAGGCCATATCTACTGCCCGTAGTCAGGTACAAAAGAGACACTGGCCGTGTCCCTGTCCTCAAGCGCGGCCCGGTTGAAGTCTTCCTCATAAATAGCCTTCAACACCGTCATACGCTCAGGAGCAAACTTCAATGACAGTTGATAGGCCAACCCCGAGGCCAAACAAGGCAGGAATCGAAAGTTCACATCCGTTGTGTTGGTGTACTCACCCGCATCTTGAATCCGACGAATACGGTAGTACACGAACGTATAAGGCTGATCCGCAGCCGGGTAGAAGAACACTTGGAAAGGGTCCGAACGCTGCACATAAAACTGTGCTGGGCGCGCCTGCGTAGTCTTATCCGGCTGGTTCAAATACTCTTCACGGCTGATACGATCAAGCGTGATGTCCGTCAAAGGCCCCTGGGAAGCAGGCAGACGGATCACAGCAGACAGCACGTTTACCGTGTCCGAGTCCAACGTGATCTCGTTATCCCCCTGTACTAGAGGAAAGGTCTGCTCTTCAATCGTCCAAAGGTTCAAACCCCTGTTGGCCCAGTCCAAGAACAACAGATTAAGCGAACGACGAGCAGTAGTCAGTTGATAACCACTCGTCATTCGCATACCACAGCGCTCGAAGGCCTCCTCAATGAGGTCATCGATGCTGAGGTTAAAGTCTGTCGTTCCTGAAGTAGCCATTACTTACAAGCGCTCCCACCTTTGCGGTACTTCTTCATCATGCCGCCGCCCATCATGCCCATAGCCATCTTTTTACGGGGGCTTACATCGCCGCCCATAGCCATCATGACAGGGCCTGTTTTGCCACTGGCAGGATTCGATTCCATACGGTTTTTTGCGCCTTTCATGACGCAACCACCACCTTTAGTAGCAGCACCCATTCCTTTTCCAGCCATGATTACTTCCCCTTTTTCATTGCGCGGCCCTTGGTGTCCGCAGTTTTACGAGTCATAGCACGGCCAGATTTATCGGCCATGCCGCCTTTTTTCATTCCTGCAGGTTTAGCTGCCATCGCTGCTGCCGCTGCTTGTTTAAGGTTTCTAAAACCACGTCTGGGCTTATTCATAGTTTTAAGAGGGCCTTTTTTTTCAGCCACCATTTCTGCAGCTTTCATGTCACCAGCAGAAGGTCCAGTTCCTTTAGCAGCGCCTGCTTGACCCATCGCCCTCTTAAACTCAGGGGACTCCATCATTCTCTTCATCATCTTTCCAAGAGCCATTTTACTTTCCTTTCTTCGCTGTCTTTGCAGACTGAATAAACGCCTTAGCGGTAGGCGCGCCTTTAGATCCAACCTTACGCATCTTCTCGCCAGAGCCAGCGGCTATCCGCTTACGCTTGGCGTGGATGTTGGCATACAACCCAGGAGGTTTCTTGTTCATGCTTTCCTCTGCGCCATGGCATCAAGTTTGGCTTCTAACCGGCGGAAGCCATCGTCAAAATGTTCACGGATCTTGTCCAGATCCTGCCGCACTTCTGCACGAGTAATGTGTTCACGGGCCACTTCTTCCCGAGTCCTATTAAGCAGGATGCTCAAGCGGTTCATCTCATCAAACTTGCTCTTAAGCATGAACACCATGACCCCCACTATCGCCGACAAGACGACATTCCAAAGCATCATCTCCATTTAGCACTTCCACCTTTTTCTCGCCTGACGAATACGGCTATTAGGATCTGCCGCTGCCTTAGGAAATTTCTTCATCTGGCCTTCAGAACGCGCACAGAAAGACTTCCTGCGCGCCGCGCGCGCGGGAGAAGGCTTGTCTTCTGTCACAGCCGTTTGAAGTTTGGAACCAGGATTGGCACGACGATAAGCAGCAACGCCCTTTTTCGTCATGCCTGCACCTTGCTTAGTCGGGCGAAAGTTGCCCGACTTCACAGAGGTTTTGATTCCCATGCCTTTGGAAGCCATAGCTGTCCTTAAACGGCAGCGCCACCGTAAAATATCAGCGTAACGCTTTCGACGTTATTGTCCGCTAGGTCAATAAAGACGCCGTCCTCGAACAGAATACCCATGTCCGGAATGATTAGATCATTAGCCCCGGCTGCAGCAGGAGTGTTAATGGTCACAAGAACGGGATCAGTGTCGGCATCTCCATTCCTTAATTCAAAGGAAGAAGCCGTATCCGTGCAGGTAAAGTAAATACCAATAACACGGGTGCGACCAGCTATTGCCTGATTGCTTGCGGTCTTGGTGACGGAACTTAAGTTACTAGAACTCATGTTCGCCTCCGATTAGACTGGGCTTGCAGTGGTAGTACCGTCAGAAGCATACCAAATATCACTGTCACCAGAACCGGAAGCAGTGAAAATTAACCCATTAGCAAGCACTACAACCATCTTGCCTGTGTATTTACCAGTGGTATTGATCGCGTTGGAAACGTCTTCAAGGTTGGCTACCGTATCAGCTACAAGAGCAAAGTTACCACCAAGAGTTAGATTACCCGAAGAAGTAACCGTACCAGTAAGGGTCAGGCCGTTAACAGATCCAGTTCCACCTACGGACGTAACTGTTCCTGTACCACCCGCAGAGGTCCAAGAAAGAACTCCAGTACCGTCTGTAGTCAGTTGTTGACCATTAGTACCAGCACCGTTGGGAAATACTAAGGTTGTATTCGCAGAAAGGGCTGCGGGAGCATTGATTGTGAGTGTTTTACCAGAAGTAGAAGCAACACTGATAAAACCATTTTCGGACGCAACTGGCCCGGAGAAAGTAGTACGTGCCATGACAAACCCCCTGTGTAGTAGCACATCCCCGTACCGTCTCTACTAAGTCTGCTAGGCCAGTCTGTACGGGTAAAAATCCTAGAACTTACAGCAATAATAAACAAAAAAGGGGGCGTTGTCGCCCCCTTTTCGCACTTCTTAAGCGGCTCCAGGAGAGCCGAAAATGCCACGCGGATCCGAGAATCCAAAGCTGTAACGCTCACGAGCCTTGTAGCGCACGTTGCCAGTGTCGAAGTCGCCTTCAAAACCGGTCTTCATGGCTACACGCTGGAACATCTTCATGCCGTTCGGAGCGTCCGTCAGGATGAAGAAGGCCTCGGGGTCAGTCAGATAATGATTGACACGATAGCCCTGGGGAATCATTCCCATGTTCTTGATCGCGTTGATGTCGTTGTCTGCCGTACCAACACGCAGAGTGGACTTCATGATGCGATCAGCCGTGAACTGAAGCTCTTTCGGGATGATCAGCTTGATGCCCTGAACAGCGATCTTCAGACCACGCTCATCGGTGAACGCGGAAATGTCGATCAGAGCCTGCTCAAGGGAGGTCTCGCTGAGGTCAGCCGGGGTGGAAAGCTCGTTCTTGAGGACCGGGCCGGACAGAGTCGGGTGGTCCAGAGCACACAAGGGCTTGCCGTCGCCACCGATAGAGGTGGTAAAGGCACCGTTAAGGATCGCCGCAGCCTTGATCTGCTTGGTGTTAGCCATGGAACGGGCCAGAGCCTTGGTATAACGAGCAGCCAGAGAGGCGTACAGGTTATCTTCCACAGCCTCTTCCGTCAGGGAGAAGGCCAGAGCGATAGTCTCGTGCGTGTAACGAGCGGTATAGACTTCCTGCGCTTGGTCATAAGCAACACCAGCGCCTTCAGTCTTCACCGGGGCAGAGTCAAAGCCAGAGAGCATGACTTCCTCTTCAAACGCGCGATCCGAGGTCTCTACTGCATAGATCTCAGCATGCTCGTTCTCATAGTTTTTATACTCAAGGCCAAAAAGAGCATTAAGTCCAGGCTCAAGCTCTTGTACCAGTTGGGAACGTGAAATAGCCATTTGTCAGACTCCTTACGATGCAACGCCAGCCACGCCAGCACTACCGTAGCTATGGTTGTTGATTTTAACGACGAGTTTGGCGTAAGCACCAAGCTCATTACCCGGCTCTGCAAAGAGACCAACGATCTTCAGGGTGTTAGCCTGCGTGGTGTCAGGAGCGCCTGTGGTGGTCATAGCAGACTGACCAGTGGTCACGCTACCAGAACCATACGTTACACCTACGTTCTCACCGATGTCGGCTTGAACGATAACTTGGCTATCAGCCTGGATCAGGAACAGTTGGCTGGGATCATCGATGATGTCGGCCTGAATGTCCGTTGTGAAGGCGGCATTGGCAATAAACTTGTTTGACCAAGTGGGCTTGCCGGTAACAGGGTCGTTGTAATAGCACCCGTTAAACACGCCTACGGCTGCTTGGGTAGCCCCAGACAGACGCTGAATGTAACCACCCACGAGACGTACCAAGTCGCCTTGGAAAATGTTCGTGCCGTAGTCTTCCTTAATCAAATACCCATACTGCTTTTGCGCTCCCGTGGCAGAGAGATTGCCTAGAGGGCGCATTCCGAACGGATTGTTGGAATTTGCCATTTTGAAAGTCCTTTAAAAGATTAAGAGTCGGCCTTAGGGCCACCAAAAGTCACCTTCGATTGCCGCACTGGCCTGTCAATACGCATGCTGTTATGAGCATTCGTCTTCAGCAGGTCATTATCGGCTGCCGTAACTTGGTCTTGTGCCCTGCTGCGGTAATACGCATTGCGCTCCTCTGCAGTCTCTTCAGGGATACGAGCCAGAACCATACCGCCAACAGAGATAATCCCTGCATAACGGCCATCTTCAACCGACGGAACGGGGAAATCAGGGTATTCGTCCGAACGAACCAACTCATAACCTTCCCGGATTTTGCCGGAAATATTGATTCGATCTTCTTGACCACCTGCTTCCATCCGAAGCCAACGATGCTTGTATCCTGGAGGCGGCTCAGGCGCATCCAGACGTGACGGAGGAGCCCACGGTTTACGGCGCGCAGTTGTTTCGCGTGTGTCAGCAGCACGAGAAGCGCGTTTGATCTCAGGTATCTTACCGATAGTATCCATTTTTATTCCTTCACGTATTTGGCGTATTCCTCAAGAGGAACACCTAGTTTTTTGGCAATCGCTACCTGACTCGGCGTAAGCCGGACAGTGCGGCGCGCATTGTTGATACCGGAAGACCGGTTAGCAGGTGCTACCGCCTGCGCGGGGCGCGGTGACCTGGATGACTGCGAGGCTTGAAACTTTTGGGGAAAAGTGGTTCTAAGCCTACGATTTAATTCATCATAATACTCGTCAGAAGTCGGGTCAATCCCTTCATTTTGAACAAGTTCCATGTGAATACCTTGCGCGGCCATGGTCATAACCATGTCCTGTCCGTACCAAGTATTATCTTCAGCCCACTGCTCTGCCTTCGGATCCAAGCTGGGCTTGGGTCTCTGGGCTGCAGGCTGTTGATATTGCTGGGGTTGAGGTTGGGGCTGACGTGCCTGCTGTACATACGCAGCGCGCTGCGATTCAGCCGCCTGAATCTGCTTTTGCTCTAGGACAAGAGAGGCTAAACGCTCTTGCGCCTCCATCTCCGTCTCAAGATCACCCTCTTCGCGCGCCTTGCGGATAATCTGCTTTAGCGCCACCGACTGAGTGTCTACTCGGCTCTTGGCTTCAGCCAAACGGTCTGTATCTGAACGAATGACCGTCTGCTGGGCCGCTTGAAGCTGCGCTTGGACATTCTTCGCATACTCCAGAGCCGCCTCTTCCCGACGTTGCGTCTCACGCAACCGAGCCGTCAGCTTGTCAATCCGCTTCTTGACCTTCTCGCTGTAGTTATCAAGCTCGTCTTCTTGTTGCGGTGCAGAAGCTTGCTCAACCGCAGGAGCCTCTGGCTGGTTAAGGACTGTGCCTTCCCCTGCCTCATTTAATTCCACTTCGGCAGGACTTTCGTCCTCTCCGATCTTAAATTCCATCTGTTCGCCGCTCATGTTCACCCCTTACATGTGAAGGATGTCTTCAGGGTCGTTTAACCGACCGATGATTTCATCGTCATTCAAAATACGGATCTCGCCGCCATCAATGGAAATCCTTGACCCGGCATACCGGCCAAAGATCACCCAATCCCCCTCCGCGCACCAAGGCCCGGTGGGAAACTTTGATTCGTCCTTATAAGCAAGCTCACCCACTTTGAGCACATAACCACAAACCGTTGCCAGTTGTGTGCGCTTCTGGGTCTCCTCTGCCAGGACAATTCCGCCCTTGGTCTTCTCCGCCCCACGGTACGGCAGGATCGCAATGCGCCAGCCAGTCGGTGTGGGAATACGGTCTTTGACAGACGCTTCCAAAGACGAAGGATCAAAACGACCTTCATCGCTGTACGCATCATCCAAGGTTGGCCCCTTCTCTTCGCGCTCTTTCTGCCACTTCTGCTCCAGAGGCGTAAGGGGTGTGACGGTTGCTGTTTCCAAGTGATGTTCTCCTTTCAGGGTTATAAATCTTCCGTGACTCGATCTGCCAATCGTTTGGCAGTCTCTTCAGCAAGCCTTAACCCTTCAAGACGACCCATCATGAAACGATAGCGTTCCATATCTGTAATGGTGCCGTTGAGCACAATAGCTTCAGAGTCTGCGCGCATCTGCCGCAACTCTTTCAGTAGTGCTTCAATATACTCAAGCATGGTCTATCCATGTAAAGCAGACAGTTAAAAGCCACCGTCTGAAGGGCTTAGTAAATCTTTACTGGCCTATTGCCATCCTTCTTCTTCACAACCATCGACGGGCCAGGGACACCCGCAGGCCGACTGCCAGCTTTCATCTTTCTCGACTTACCTGCTTTGGAAAGAGCTATCGCTGTCGCTTGCTTAATAGCCTTCGTCTTCGACTCAGGCTTACTGGCACCTATCTTTCCCGTCTTTCCATAGGATCGTACCATCTCCGAGATGTTTGTGCTTACTACCTTATTACTTTTGCCGGGTTTGAGTGGCATTTTGTCTCGCCTCCATACGTGAAATGTTCTGCTGACGATCAACCTGATCCAAACGCTGTTTAGCCATGTCGGCGCGCAGCATTGCAATGTTTTCTTGCGACTGGATCCGCGCCTGATTCGCCGCCATAACGTCTTGAGCCTTCCGTTGCTCCAAGGCCAAGCGCTGCTGCTCGATTTGATTGTCCATCTGGTCGTTCTGCGCGCGCATCTGAAGCTCTTGCTGCTTAAGCTGAACAACAGGATCCGGCTGTTGACCATCGACCCCGGCCAACTGGTTCTGCATGTTCTTCATTTCTTGCATGAACTCCACAACCTTCAGCGCAACCATGCCTTCCTTCTGGATGACCGAGACCATACGATCAGGATCCACGCCATAGTTACGGAAGATGTCGGCCTCAACGAACTCTTCGGCTTTCAGCTTGATGTGCTCAAGAATGTGCTGCTGCAGCACCTGCGCGGCCAGAGGATTTGCTCCCATCATTGGGCTCATTCCCATGATCAAGTGCGATGCAATGTGCGCGTCATGCTGCTGCCCAGCAAACGCCTTTAGCTGCATGCCATTGAGCACGTTGGAGTTCTCCGTTGCCGGGTCCACAGGCATCTGATTGCTCTGCGGCTTCAATATCCCGTCAATGTCCCGCACATTCAGCGCTGCATACACACGGTAGTACGCTTCATACATGTTGTGCATCTGCGGCGCAGTCTGAGCCAACTGCAACTGCGTCTGCGCCAGCGTTATACGCTGCGCTGTCGAGAAGATGTTGGGATCTGCCACCGGCAAGACCGCAACCATCTTGTCAAAGTCCTTCTTCTTGACCTTGCGACTCGCCCCAGGCACGTCATACGGGTACTCATCAGGCAGATACTCGCCAAAGCCCTTCGCCAGCATCTTAAATTCAATGCTCTGCGCGTAATGCAGCCGCTTGTGGATCGCAGACATCACCATCGAGCCACGCTCAAGCAGCGCCAGCGTCGTTCCAACCTGCGCCATCTGATTTGCGTCACCAACCTGCATGTCTGAGATGCTGGCAAGCCGTCTTCCGGCATCCACCACAAACCCAAGCAGCGCAAACAGTGTCTGCGAGGGCTCTTTGTACGGCAGCGGCATCAACGAGGCCGAAAGTTCCGCCCCGCCAGCGTCAATATCACGCCATTCACCCGGCTGGATCGGATTGTCATCGTCCGCGATCCGCGCGCCACGTGCTTTGAACCCCGCAGGCAGGTTTGAGAGCGTTCCAGCATCCAAAAGTTGCCGCAATGCCGCCGTTGCCGTCTTCGAAAGCCCACCAATCAAGTGAACAAAGCCCAAGCCATACGCTCCAGGGCCTTCCACAAGCACGTAATGCACAAAATACTCAATCCGACGCTTCAGTTCGTCTTCTTTTTCCCAATTCCGACGAACTCCGACAATCTGACCGCTCGTTTCGTCAATGGTTACGACGTAAGGAAGCTTAATTCCCGTCGGTTCGCCGTCTTCGCCCTTGTCTTCAAAGCCCAAAATGTCCAAATTGACGTGGAACTCGAGCAAAAAGACCTCTTCGGCCTCGCCCGTGGGCTGAACACCAAGGATTTTGTCCGTGTTCATGCGGATCTGGGACGGATTTGTGTCCTGATCCTCGTCCACAACGTCAATGTCGCTGTATTCCCCCGCTACCACACGCTTTTTGAACTCGTTGGCATCCATCGCAATACGGTGCGTGATCCGCGAACACTGCGACATGACACTCGAACCGGTGTACGGGATGTATAAATCGTCCGCCAACACCAGTTTTGAGACCATCCGGCCCAACTGACCATCAAAATACACCTTCTTAAACGCCGAACCACCGTATCCAAGGTAGAACAACGCCTGATCCATCTCCGGTGTGAACTCTTCCATCACCGTTGTGATCTGGTAATTCATGAAATCCTGCACACGCGCGGCCTGCTGCGCCTTGTCCAAGGTCTCTTTTCCAAGAATTTGCGTCCGTACCGGGCCTCCAGCAGGCATAAGCTCTTTGAATGCCTGCGCCTGGAACTGCACAATCGACTCGGTCAGCATCGGATGCACCGCACCCGCCGCTCCACGGAAGGGTTTCGTGCGCTCTTCGACCTTCAGGCCCAGCAGATCCAGCCCCTTGGCATACATCTGTTCCCACTGCTCACGGCTGGACTTGTCCGCCTCGAACATGTCCAGGAGTTCCAGCGAGATTCCAGACAACTCGCTCTTGTCGATTACCTCAACAAGGTTGTCGTAGAAGTCCACGTCGTCTGCTTTGTCATCAATCTCAATCGTCGCCCCGCCATCTGGCTCGAGCACGATCTCCACATCAGGCATCGGCCCCTGGTCCTCAATCTCAATCTCGATGGTCGGTGCAGGGTTCACCACTTTATCTATAGGCATAGTGCCGTTTCCTCTTTAATTAGGCATGCGCCTTGATGAATTGTGTCACTTCGCCGCCTGCTGCGAACTTTGGCAGACCCTGCGTCTTGACCATCTCACGCATCTCTGGGGTAATTTTGAAGCCGAGGTGTATTTGGTCCACGTTATGGCCGAGAGCTTCGGCCATATACTCGTCCGCTTCATCTCGTGTGTTAAACATCTTGGATTCGCCAGTTTCTTTATTAACTACTGTTACGCGCCCTTCAAATGGCTCGTTGATGTCCTGTTCAACACTAAACGGGTGTTCTCTGCCCTGCACCCAGGTTTCCCTGCTTTTTGTACGGCCAAGATCTATTGTCTCAATCTTCCCGCCACCCAGTCTCTTCAAGAGTTTTTCTGCAGTCTTTGGCAGGATGTTGTCATAGAAACCTTTCATGCCTTCGCCGCCTACTTCAATGTCCTCAACATCAAAACTAATTGATTCCCCCTCGCTGGGCTTTTGCTTTGCAGACATAACCTTTTCAGACAGTTCTTTGCCTATTATCTCAGACAAGGGCTTGCCTACAAATTCTTGGGAAACCCGAGGAGCAACGGTGTTTACTACACCCTTCTCATTTACAAACATAGGAATTATTCCGCCCCCCTTTTGCTTTAACTCAATAAGTCGCGAGGTGTTACTTTGGGGTTTTGTTGGGAAAACTTCAATTCCATCTAAAACCGTAGTTAGAGAATACTTCTTCGCGGCCTGTTCGCCTTTGATAAAGGCCACATTCTCCGCGCCCGTGTCCACCGCTTCCTTGATCACGCGCTTGAGTGCAAGGTTGAGCCAGTCCTCGGTGCTGGTGACGAAGGGGGCTTGCGGAATTTTTGACTCATTGGCAATACGTTCAGATTCAGACAGCGGAAGAAGCGCCATCAGATCCATCAGCTCACGATTTTCTTTTGGAGTAAGACTGTCTGGATCACGCAAAGTCAACTCTGTAAGCCGCTTGTCTTGTGCCTCCGTCAACGAACTACCACGAACTTGGAAACCCTTCTTCTTCCCTTCCTGCCCCCAGTCCGACTGTAATTCCTGCACGAACAAGACCTTCTTACCTTCTGCATCCATACGGTCGTCTAAGAAGATATGGGCAAGACGGTTTGTGTCCGCCTCAGGGCTGACACGATGAAGAGGAGGAGCCATGTAAAGAGGGCTTGGTGCATTTGCAGAACGAATTACGTTTCCTTGCGCGTCCACAGAAGGGGGTAAAACACCAGCTTTTGTTGGACCGGGCAACGTCAGATAAATCTCCCGCGCATTCTCGCCACCAGGAATGTTGTACTTCTCAAACTGAGGCTTGACCATCTTGCGCGCTTGCTTTGAGTACTTCCCATACTCATTCTTCTGCTCACCAAACTCCAACACTAACTGCTTAATGTCCGGAGGCAAGTTCAACGCATCAATCTCGGCCATCGCCTCCGCATCCCCAGCCGCAGCCTTCCTGCCTAACGAACCACGGAGTCTGTAGAAAGTACTGACAGGATCGATGTCTTGCCTCTGCGAATTCTCAAAGTAAGGCGCAAGCTGATTGTCAATCTCAATCATCCGATTCTCAGCCTCACCCATCCGCTGTTTGGCCTCCGGAGACAAGACCATACCCTTGCCCAACACCACCTCATTTATCTGCACCGGATTGCTCTTCAAGAAGTCTTGAATCTCCTGCCGCGTCACAGGCGCATTGCCCTTACCCTTCAAATACTCCTCAAGGCCAGTGGCGCGTAATTCAGCAGCCCTGGACCCCGGAGCCTTACTAATCTGCGCCAGCATCTGCTGCGCCGTGCCCTTCTCCTGCGGCAAGTTCATCACCACCTGCTCCGTGGGCGAGTACAAACCCATCGCGTCCATCTGCGGTGTGGCAACAGGCTTGCCCTCTTTCCCCGGCAACTTCACCGACCCAGTAGGCGCCGTCTCGGCTAACTCATAGGATCGAAGTAAAGCATTCGCGGACCCTGGTCCGGGAAGCGGGGCCGTCAGAAGCTGGGGCGTAGGCGCAAGCTTCAAGGCCTCAGCCTGCTTGCCAATAAACTCCATCACGTCCCGCCCCGTTTCCGTCTTGGGCACACCCGTGATCCGCTGCATCATCTTCCCTGCCTCGGAACTCGCCTCTTGCACACCCTCAGGCGTACCAAACTTCTCACTCGTGATGCCCTTGTACAAACCATACGCCGGACCAGCAACCGCGCCTATCGTCCCACGAACCGCCGTGTTCGCCAGATCCAATGGCACATCAATCGCACGACGCAACTCAGGTGGCAAAAGACCCGGATTCGTCGACGTGTCCGACGGCGGTGTCCCGGTCATCATCTCTTGAATGAACTCATCATTCGTGACTTCGCCGCCTGCTGCAAATCCCAAAGACTTTTTGGCTCTATCCATCAAAGAGGACTCCGTCTCTGGGATTCGAGTATGGGGTCGAATGTCTTTGCTGTCTAATCGCGTCTGCCTTAGTCCAGTCAAAGCGCTATATACCTCTCGAATGTCCTTGTCCTTGAATAACGTCTTACGCAATTCAGGATCTTTTGTGAGATCAACACCCTGAGTAACCTCTATTGCAGCCAAACTTGCAAGTTGTTCAAACGCTAAATTAGGCGCAAGCGAACCCTGATAGGTAACCATGCGTGGGTCAAAGTAAGCAGACTGTAGTCCATATTTTTCTTTTAAGTATGGATACGCTCTAGAAGCATCTTTAACAAACTCATATCGACGGCTGTCGTCATCTTCTTTTGCACCTATTAGCTTATCAAACAAGGCATTTATTTTAGATGGTTTGCCCAACTGCCTTCTTGCAAGAAGATGCTCCGACTCATGAGCAACTGTTTCTGTTGGGAGGTCTTTTCTTAGGAAGATAGAAGTGTCCGTAGGTGGTGTTTTCTTAAACACATACCCTGCCGTATCTGTTCCGGTTAAATCTGGATCAACAAACAACCCGACCCCAGGCAATCCTGCCCTAGTGGTATAAGGCGCGTCCTTGGGCAAAGGAACCTTTTGCAAACTACTAGGCACTATGCCTTCTCGACGCATCATCTGCAACATCTCTGGACCAAAGTTGCTGGCAGACCGGACCACATCACCCGTCATCATCTGCTGGATGTAATCATCCGTGGGAACCTCACCCTCCGGCGGGGAGCCAGCCTGACGCTTGCGAATGAAGTCAGTCGTCGAGACTTCACCGCCTTGGGCTTTTTTAATCACAGTGGACTTAACCATGTCTGCAAAGTCATCAAACTCCTTAGCCAAAGCCGTAGGGTCACTCTGGTAACCACCAATTTCTTTGACTAACGCTTCGCCGCCATTCCACTCCCCCTTAAGGACCCTTCGTGCAACTTCCATCAAATACCGATCCCCAACCCCACCCTGGTATTGATTGAACAAAATATCCTTAGGAGACTTCTTTGACAAATCAGCCAAAAGTTCTTTCTCTCCCTGCACCGCCTCGAAGATATCCGCCAACGACATCTTCTCCCCTCCCCGCGTCGGAATCTTCATCTCCAACGCCCCAGGCTGACGCTCTTTAACCTGCTTAATCAAAGAAGGAACATAAACCTCCGTCTCCGAAGCCTTCATTCCGGGGTACTGCCTCAACACTGGGGTTGCCCTAATAAAACCCTCCTTAGTCATCATCACCGGAGCATTTTGAATAATACCCATGGCTACATTCGGATCCAGCGTTGTGCTTGGCATTACCTCACTACGAAGCTCTTTCCCCGGCAACAAAGAAACACCCCGATAAGCCGTAAAAGGCTCACCCTTGGTCAACTCCTCTACTTCCCCCACCGACGCCTCTTTTATCTGTGGGTACTTCTTCGTAATCTCGGCCAACTGACCACGACTGGTCTCAAGCTCCCCAGCAATTGCCTTAATGTCCTTCTTCGTCAAATTCTTTAGCTTGCCCGTGCCCTTCACCGCACCCGCTGCAAGACCTATCCCAGGCATGTTCGCCAAAGCCTGACCCGTCCGATACGCCTCACTCCCACGCTCAATCGGATCCGCACCAACAAACCCACGCCCCGTTTCAGCTAAAGCGCGCAATAACTCCGAAGCCTTCTTGTCTGCTAACGATTCACGCATGCCCTCAGGGATCGTGCCCACGGTCATCTGCTCGGCAACATCAACCTCGCCCTCTTCCGGACTTCCCTTGGCCCTCTTGCGGATGAACTCCGCCGTCGTCAGCTTCTTCTTCATCCAAATGGCTTCATCAAATAAGGATTATCAAAACCCAACAACGATACCTTAGCCGGATCCTGCTGCTGGGACAAGAGCGTACTGAGTAGATTTGACTGGCCCACGGCCCCCTGACCGATAGGACCATACTGGATCTGTTGCTGCTGTGGTTGCTGGCTCGTGGGCTGTGTCGCTTGGAACGTGGGACTCTGGTAACCAGGAAACATACTCTGGTAAGAAGAAGGCTGATACCCAATGCTCGGCTGCGGGATCCCACCAATCGAAGGAGGTGCCGTAACCCCAGGCAACGGTTGCGGAGATAACCCTCCGGACGGAACCGAAGGCTGCTGACCAATAACCGGAGCCGGAATCACAGGTGCAGAAGGCTGGCTAGTCCCCCCAGTACCAACAGGGGCCGTAGGAGTGCTAGGACTCAACGGAGAATAAGGGTTTGGCTCCGTAGGAACAAGCGTCGTCGTCGAACCAAACAAATAAGGAACCGAGCTTAACGTGCCAATCTGCGGAACATCTAAACCAGCTTCCTTGGCGTACCTCGCCAAAGAACCTTCAAAAGTCTTATCTAACCCAGAAAAACTCTCAGGAGTGCCCGTAAAACTAGGAGCAAAAAAGGCCGACCTCTTGTCCTCTAAAGCCTTTTTTACAACATCCGCCTGAGCCAATAAATTGCTCTTTACTTGCCCATACTTCTGAGTCAACTCGTTGTACAACTCAGGGTTGGTCTTTATTCCTTGCATATACTGGTCATACGCAGCATCTAACTGCTGCTGTATCCCAGCTAAATACGGCGTATTGGTGGCAATGTTTTCTTCGTAATAAGAAAAGAGCTTTGGCGACAAATAGTCAAACTCTTTATCCCTCTCAAGCTGCGCGGCTAACTGCTGATCAAACAGCTTCCTGTTCATGTCAGCATACTGCACCTCTAACGGCTCAATGACGTTCCTAAGATACTGTTCATTGATACCCGCTTCCCAATCCCCACTCTCTAAGCTCTTCAATGCAGCTTGCCTGCCCTGCTCAAGCTTCTGCTGCGCTTTTCTCTCTAAATTATCAGCAACAGTGGTCCTAAAATACTCCACCTCTTCCGGACTGGTGATCTCCGTCCGCAAACGACCATTAGCCAAAACATCCCCTACCTTCGCTTCCCTCGTCCTTTGCGCTTGCTGCAAAAGACTGTCCGCCTCTTTCCGATAAGGCGCTGTAAAGCTATTGATGTACTTCTCACGTTCCTTATCCAAATACGAAGAATAACCAGCTTGTTGCTCTTGCAACAGCTTGTTGTACTCCGCTGAATTTTTCTGGACCTGTTGGCTTAACGACGTTATCTGAGGGGTATACCTTTCATCTATCACCCGCTTGACCAACGACCCTATGTCCTGCTGCGGAGTAGCTTCTCCACCCTCAGCAAAAAACTGTACCGGCTCTTGTTTCATCAAATACGGATTGTTGGCTGTTAGATCAAAAGGCATCGATTGCTGATTAGATTCCAACAGCTTCTTTAAAAGATCCGCAGAACTCACGGCCCCCTGACCGATAGGACCATACTGGATCTGCTGCTGTTGCGTGGGCTGCACTGCTTGAGTCGTGGGGCTTTGGTATTGTGGCAAAATACTCGACGAACCAAAAGTAGGCTGCGGAATTCCACCAACAGGCAACGGAACCGATGGCGTCGAAGGCGTAGTCAAGGTCGGCGTTGTTATCGATGGCGCAGGAACAGAAGTGGACGGCGTCTGCGGAATACCCGGAGCAGGAATCGGAGAAGGCACAGGCGTCGTCGGCGTGGGCGCAGGGGCAGGCGTCGGCTGAACCAAAGTAGGCTGCGGTTCAGGCACGGGCACCGGCTCAGGGGCCGTGAACAAATGCGGCAAAGTGATCTTAGACAAATCAATATCACCACCACGCAACCGCTCACGCGTGTCCGCAATGAAGGCTATGTTCTGCTCCAACCCCCTAACCGCCGCATCCTCTTCAGCAGTCATCCGAGCATTTATGTCCTGAAGCATCCTCGTCCGTAAAGTACGATCCCCGATCTGATTAAGACCCTGCTTTTCCAAGGCATACTTAGACTGAATGTAATCCTTCTCCTGGTTGTGCATGTCATACGCCTGCTGACTCAACTGAGTCTCAACAGGGTTGTATGCCCTAAACCGATCAAGCACTACATCAAACGCTGCCCGTTCCTCTTGATTCCTCTTGTCTAAAGCCTCCTGTTGGGCAAGCAGAGTAGGAACCTGAGCAGCATAATTACTGCGCTCTCCAGCAGACAAGAAAGGAGACTTAGAAAGCTGCTCATAGGTCGAGGCTAACGTCCCCGGAACGCTCCTGCCCTCACGAAACTCCTTCTCCGCAAAAGCCGCTTGATACCGGTCATAGTCCCGACGATAACTCTCCAACGCATTCTTAAACGCCGCAACACTTCCATATGCCTGCACACCCTGCTGAAAAGCAGGCTCATTCTGCAAACTAGGGTTGTTGAACCAACTCAAGTCCACATTAACAACCGGGGCAGCAGGAGGTTTTACCTCACCACCTTCTGCAAAGAACTGCACCGGTTGTTGGTTCATCAAATACGGATTGTTGGCCGTAAAATCAAAAGGCATTGACTGCTGAGTCGATTCTAACAGATTCTTCAACAGATCTGAAGAGGAAGTTGCCGCCTGACCGATAGGACCATACTGAAGCTGTTGCTGCGGTTGTTGCTGGTCCGTGGTCGGTGCTGCTTGTGCCGTGGGGCTCTGATACTGCGGCAAGACCGACGACCCAATCCCAGGCTTCGGAACCC
>Ga0222714_10001309_pt1 | contig 28035 bp, 22 predicted proteins | sample C33_3DmetaG_FD_165048 | JGI IMG/M metagenome (GOLD analysis project Ga0222714, IMG submission 165048) | Estuarine water microbial communities from San Francisco Bay, California, United States - C33_3D | ecosystem: Environmental > Aquatic > Marine > Unclassified | place: USA: California... | reverse complement strand
TTGAATCCAAAAAGTTCAAAACTACCATGAACTTCGTTTATGGTATCGGTGCGGCCGTCGTAATTGTGGGGGCTCTGTTTAAAATTCTTCACTTGAAAGGTGCAGACATCATGCTGAGTGTAGGTCTGTTGACTGAGGCTGGTATTTTCGTTATTTCAGCTTTCGAACCTGTACACATGGATCCAGATTGGTCTTTGGTATACCCAGAATTGGCTGGTGGAGATCCGGGTTCTAAAAAAGAATCGTCTGCTGGTGTTTCTCAGCAACTTGATTCTATGTTGTCACAAGCCAAAATTGGTCCTGAATTGATTGCATCTTTGGGTTCTGGCCTAACTTCATTGAGTACGAATGTGAAAGACATGGCTAGTATGTCAAGTGCTGCAGTTGCAACAAAAGAATATTCTGAAAATGCTCACAAAGCCGCGGCCAATATGGCTTCTATTGCAGATAGTTCTGCTATGGTAAGTGATTCAATGGGTAATTTCTCGAGTGGTCTGGGTTCAGCCTTGAACAATCTGATGGCTACTGAAAGTGCGACGGCTTCCTTCAATCAAGAATTGGCTCAATTGAACCGCAACTTGAATAACTTGAACTCCATATATGGCAACATGTTGAGTGCTATGGGTGGAGCGAAGAACTGAGCGTAATTGACTGTACCACATAAACTTAAATAGATAAACAAATGGCAGGTGGTAAATTGTCAGCACGTCAGAAGATGATCAACATGATGTACCTCGTGTTGACCGCACTTTTGGCGTTGAACGTATCAAAAGAAATTATCAAGGCTTTCAATTTGATTGAAAACTCTCTTGATAATTCTACTCGCAACATTGTTCAAAAGAACAATGCCGTATTGTCCGCTCTTCAAAAAACAGCAAATCAAGATAATCAAGCAGCAAAAGTTGCAGTTGAAAAGGTTAACGAAGCACAAAAAATCAGTGAAGCGTTGATCAAAAAAATAGGTCAAATCAAAACGGATCTATTGACATTGTCTGGAGATGGGAAAGACCCCAAAACAGGTCGTAAATCTGATGAAGAAGGCCAATTGGTAAAGGGTGGTGTAAATGAATTGGCTCAAGGTGACAACATGGAAATTCATGCCAATTATTTCGTAGTTGAAGATAATGGCAAGCGTGGTACTGAATTGCAAAAGGCTATCAATGATACCCGTAAAGCATTGTTGGGTGTTCTTGAGTCTGCAACAAAAGATACCGGATTGGCGAAAAATCCGGAAACCGTCAAATTTCTATTGGATAAAATGAAGGCCATTGAAGCGAAGACTTCATTGTACGCGGAAGATGGTACCAATAGCTCTGGATCCAAACAATCTTGGGTTTCCATGTATTTGGAACATTCTCCATTGGCAGGTGTTTTTGCTATGCTCAGTAAAATTGAGAATGATTGTCGTTCTCTGGAAGCCGAAGTGGCTCAAGCTTTGGCTGAATCAGTGAATGCAACTGACTACAAGTTTGATTCATTGATTCCTGTGGTTTCTTCTCCCATGAGTGCAGTATTGACCGGTCAAACATACGAAGCCAATATTTTGCTTGCGGCTTACAACTCAAAAGCTCAAATGCGGGTTTTGGTCAATGGGAACCCCATTGATGTTGTTGCCGGTGTTGGTAAATACAAGGTTACACCTCAATCTCCGGGCGGATCTAAGTACAAAGTTGGGATTGAAGTGCCCTCTCCTGGTGGAGGAGCTCCCAAGATATATGAAACAGAGGCTGAGTATAGTGTTTTTGCCCCTCAAGCGGCTATTTCAGCTGATGAATTGAATGTTTTCTACGTTGGTTTGGATAACCCCATATCGGTTTCAGTTGGCGGTGTTGATCCCAAAAATGTGATGGTACGCGTAGTTGGTGGTGGAACAAGACTTGTGAATGGCCCTCCAGGTAAATACAAGGTATTGGTTCCAACTCGTCAAGGTAATGAATGTACCGTTCAAGTGGCAGCAAAACTTCCAGACGGACGTGTTGTGCCCATGGGTAACAAGAAGTTTAAGGTAAGAAATGTACCCACTCCGTATTTCAAGGCTGGCTCCGTTGGTTTTGCAGGCCCTATTTCACTGTCTGCTTTAAAAGTTCAAAGTACTGCCGTTGCAGCCTTAGACAATTTTATTTACGATGGTGTTAAATACAACATCGTTGGTTATCGCTTCACCTGTGTGGGACGTCGTACCAATGGTCCTAAGGTGGCAAACGTTACTGGTGCAAGCCTTGAGCCAATTAAGGGTTATTTGTCCCGTCTGTCTAGCGGAGATGTCGTGCAATTCGATCAAATACGTGCGGTAGGCCCAGATAAACAAGTCAAATATTTGCCATCAACTGGTGGCACTTTGCAATAAATTTTTATGAAAAGAATAGCATTCATTTTAATCCTAATCGCTACATCTCAACTTTCTGCCCAAGATTGGGGCGGTGGCTGGGGTGATGACGGCGGTGGTGGTGGTTGGGGTGATGACAGTGGGTCTTCTTCAGATCCTGCTGCCGAGCCTTCTGAGCCCGTGGCCCCACCTTCACTCTCAGATCTGGTTATACCTACGATTGGAACGCACTATGATGATCCCGCAGAATCGCATTACGAACCTGCTTACGTAGAAAATGATGGCAATACACGCATCAAAGAAGGTGTTGTTATTGCTCGTCCTTTTTTGCGTGAGGCAGACGTTAAAATGCGTCGTCGTGTGTGGCGGGTAATTGACTTGCGCCAAAAAATGAATCGCTGTTGGACTTGGCCTAAGCAGCCCGTCTCTCAGGTTTTTTGGGAATTGGGTACTAAGGGATTGGTTCGTGCCTACACCTCTGATTCTTTGAATCGCATAATGACTCCTGAAGACATTATTCGTTCTACGGCTGAAATCATTACTACTCAAAAGCAACGTCCAGGCTCAGACGACCCAACTGACCTAATTGATACTTCCTTTGCCGAATATTTCGATTGGAACAAAATCGAAAAATTTGAAATCATGGAAGATTGGGTGTTTGATTACAAACACGGTGAATGGAAGCCCATAATCATTGCTATTGCTCCCATTAAGCCTCGTTCCATCATGGGTCGTACGTACGATGAGAAGCCATTTTGGATGAAAATGGACGATTGTCGTCCAACCTTGGCTAAGTGTGAAGTCTATAACCGTTACAACGATGTCATGCGTTTGAACTGGGATCAGCAAATCAATTTGCATCGCCTGTTCGATTCATACATTGTAAAAACCACAGATTGGGATGATCGTTACATCAACGACAAACCCGAGTTTCAACAAGACCAGCTTGCGGCTCTGTTGGAAGGTGAAAAAGTGAAGAATGATCTCTTCATTTTTGAGCACGATTTGTGGGAGTATTAAGAATAGAAAATCTATGAGAAGGGGGGCTTTTGGCCCCCCTTTTTTTGTTCCTGTATTTCGCTAGTTAATTGTTTGTATTGGATAAAAAAAGAACTAAATTTGCCGTTCGTTTGAGTGACTATGTCCTTTGATCGTGATAAGTTGGTTGTCGAGTTTGTTAAACTCAAAGAAGGGCAACATCAATTTTCGCATTCCTTGAACTTAGCGTTCTTTGAGTTATTTGATTACAGCGAGATACTCGACGCAGAGTTGGAGTTGAAAGTAAACCTGGAAAAGACCAGCAATTGGATTCACGTCCAATTAGAGGTGAATGGAACTTTGCAACAACACTGCGGTCGCTGTTTGGAGCCCATCGATTTTCCTGTTCATGGTCAATACAAGTTGATTTACCGTTTGAACAGCGAAGAGGAGAGTGAGCAGCGTCAATTTGAAGATGACGGAGTGGAATTGGTTTACCTATTGCCTTCTGCCATCAACTTTGATCTTTCACAAGCGGTATTTGAAACAGCCTGTTTTAGTTTGCCCATGTTGAAAAACTGCGACAATATGGAGAACAAGCCTTGCAATGATCAAATGATTCAGAAACTTGACGAGCTGAACAACAAAAACAACGAAGAAACTTCCGTCGATCCTCGATGGGATAAATTGAAAGACCTAATAAAAAAATAAAGGAACATGGCACATCCTAAGCGAAAAATATCGAAAACACGCCGCGACAAGCGCCGCACCCACGATTCTTTGACGTCTCGCCCCATGATTGCGGACCCCGTAACCGGTGACGTTTCGCTCTACCACCGCGTAAACCTGGAAACGGGTATGTACCGTGGTCAGAAGGTCATGAAGGGCCGCAACGAAGCTTAATTCAATTATGATTCGGATCGGTGTCGACGCAATGGGCGGCGATTTCGCTCCATTTGAAGCCCTAAAGGGAGCTATTTTGGCTCAGTCTGAGATGACTGATTGCCAAATTGTTCTTTATGGCATAGAATCGGAGTTGGAACAAATCGCACAAGACGAGGGTTGGGATTTATCTCAATTGGAAATTGTCGATTGTCCCGATGTGATCGGCATGGCCGAGCATCCTGTACGTGCTTTTACTTCCAAACCTCAGGCTTCTTTGTCTGTAGGTTTCCAGCAATTGGCCCAAAAGAACATTCACGCGTTCTTGTCAGCGGGTAACACGGGGGCTATGTTGGTGGGTTCTTTGCACGTTGTAAAGCCCGTTGAGGGTTTAGATCGTCCTTGTTTGACCGCTGCCATTCCTCGTATGGAAGGCCATCCCGGTATTCTATTGGATGTGGGCGCCAATTCGGACTGCAAACCTGAGCATTTGCAACAATTTGCGGTATTGGGTTCTCTCTTGGCTAAAGCTTTGTACAATCTTGATACTCCAAAGGTGGGTCTGTTGAACATCGGAGAAGAGCCTGAAAAGGGAAATCTCCTGAGCAAAGCCGCCCACCAATTATTGGCAGCTACTGACACCATCAATTTTGTTGGGAACATCGAGGGACGAGACATTTTTGGCCCGCAAGCCGATGTTGTTGTCTGTGATGGTTTTACAGGAAATACCATCGTGAAAGTTTGTGAGGGCATGTACTATCGTCTAGCCAAGCGAGGTGTTGACGATGAATACCTCCACAAGTTCAATTTCAAACACTACGGGGGAAGCCCTATCTTAGGAGTAAATGCTCCTGTTATTGTTGGGCATGGCATCACCAAGTCTGATACCTTTGTCAAAATGATTGAATTGGCTTTAGATACGGTGAAGTCCGATCTAGTCAGCATGGTTCAATCGTCCATGAAAGCTTTGCAACAGGACAATTTGAATGGTCAATAAGTGTACGGCAGCCATTACGGCTGTGGGTGGTTATGTACCGCCTTACGTGTTAACCAACCAAGAGCTCGAAACCATTGTTGATACCACCGACGAGTGGATTCAAACTCGTACGGGCATTCTAGAGCGACACATTCAAAAAGAAGCCGGTAAAGGGACTTCAGATATGGCGGTTGAAGCCATTTTGCCTATGCTGGTAAAGAAAGGCTTGTCGCCCCTAGATATTGAAGTGATCATTTGCGGTACGGTAACAGGTGATTATGTTTTTCCTGCAACGGCGAACATCATTGCTGATAAAATCGGTGCTAAAAATGCTTGGGGTTTTGATGTTTCGGCCGCTTGTTCGGGATTCTTGTTCAGTTTGGAAACAGGCGCTCGCTTGATTCAAAGCGGGAAATACAAGAATGTGTTGGTCATCGGTGCCGATAAAATGTCCAGCATCATCAATTACGAAGACCGCAACACCTGCATCATTTTTGGTGATGGTGCGGGCTGTGTACTATTGGAACCCAATTACGACGGATACGGTCTGTTGGATTCCCAGCTACATGTTGACGGCAGCGGCCGTGAATTCTTGATACAACCCGCCGGTGGGTCGGTGCAGCCTCCTACGGCAGAAACAGTTGCCCAGAAGTTGCACTATGTACACCAAGAAGGGAAGACCGTGTTCAAATTTGCTGTAACCAATATGGCCAATGTTAGCTACGAAGTCATGCAACGCAATGGATTGACCTCGGCTGACGTAGATTGGTTGGTTCCTCATCAAGCCAATTTGAGAATCATAGATGCCACCGCTGATCGAATGGGTCTTGATAAGGAGAAAGTTCTCATCAATATTCACCGCTACGGGAATACGACCAGTGGAACCTTGCCTCTGTGCTTGAATGATTTTGAAAAACAATTCAAAAAAGGCGACAATCTGATATTGAGCACATTTGGCGGAGGATTTACCTGGGGGGCGATTTACCTCAAATGGGCCTACGATCCTAGTTGATTTTCTTAAGAATGCCCCGGAATAGATAGTCGGCATCCTGACTGGGGCCACCCAATATTCCTTGTTCTTCCAATTGGAAATCTGGATGACTATTTAAGAAGTCAGCCACTTGCTTTTCATTTTCGTCTTGAAAAACAGAACAGGTGATGTAGACCAAATAACCTCCTGCTTTCAAACGGGTTGAGCAGTTGTTCATTAATTCGGCCTGAACGGGTCTTAATGCCTCTAATTTGAAGGGTTCGAACTGATGCCATTCCTCTGGATTTCTGCGCCAGGTGCCAGAGCCACTACAAGGAACATCCAACACTATTCGGTCAAATGATTCAGGTCCCTTCCATTTGGAATGAGGGTCCTTAATGGGATTGAAATCGAAAGTTTCAGGAATAGGCAAGTGGGCCGAGTGAAATCGAGATCTAAGGTTGTCTAGAATCGACTTTCTGGTGTCGCTGCAGATCAATTGAACCGTTTTGTATTGGCTAGATAGTTGCAGGCTTTTTCCGCCGGCACCACAACAGGCGTCCCATACTCGAAGAGGAATGCGACTGTTGAAGCATTCGTGTTGAACACTGAATTGAGAACCCAAATCTTGAATGAAACAAAACCCCAGTTCTTGGGCATGTTGCAAGGAAGTACCTGGTGCAAATTTCAAATAGAAATCATCGACCGAATTCAATGGGGCAGGGAAATCAGATTTCCAGGGCTTTAGTCGCCTTACAAAAACAGGGGGCTCTTGTTGAAACCAATGGTAATATTCAATCGGATCAACTCCTTTGCTAAAATTGGAATCAAAGGGTTTGAATTCAGTGGTGCTCGTTTTTTGAGAATACCCCCAACCCAGCATGGCGTTTCGCTCGTCTTCCAAGGTGGAAGGGCTTGCCAACAAGGCAATAATCAAGGCTTCTTCACTGAGTTGATGGGGCCATGACTGTGTATCAATGTGGCTAAACTTGAAGTAAGTGTAGCACCATCTTCTGTATCGTTTTCGATCTCGACTGCCCCATCCGCGTTGAGTTTTAAAGGCCTGAGCTAGGTACAAATGAAAGGGTTCGTCAAAAGAATACGAATCCAGAAGCCCAAGGCAGTGCTGCAATTGTTTTCGAAGATAGTTCAGGGCACGGTGGGGATTTGAAATTCACCGTCAACCCGAACCAAGCGAATGCCTGCATTCCCGAGCCCATATCCGGTTGGATATAGGTTAATGTTCTGAATGCTTCCTTGGTAGGTAGGACTTGAATTTTTTGGGCCATAAACAAGAGGACTCATCGTGGGGTTGGCTGAATAATGACCCATCAAGAACTGAAACTGATCATAACCGATGTATGCGTATTTGCTAGGCTCACCCCATTCAGACAAAGCCAAGCGTTGACTGATGGAACTGACGATCGAATCGTTAAAATTCAGCACTACATTGCTGGGGTACAACATGCGAGCTTTTTGTGCGCTGGACAACGAGCTCTTCTCTTGGGCATCCAACCAGTCAAAGGCTCCGATACCATAGCTATTTTTGGTATCAAGTGCCTTTTTGGCGAGGAAGGAATGCGCTTGAGCAGTGAATTGATCGGTATATATGAATAAAAATGAGTCTGAACCTGTTTCCAAAAAAGGAGACAAGGATTGGGACTGGGTTTTCCAGGTATGCACACTGGCTTTATGGCCCATTAAGGTCAACAAGCGATCACGCGTGGCTGCGCATTGAGCCGCGTTTTTAGGCTTGTCGGGGCTGATGATGACAACTTTGTGATGAGGGAAACAGCGAGAAAACTCGTTGCATAACCCGAGCAAACGAAGACTGTCATTGGCGAACATAGATATGCCATTGCTGGCCTGTTTGAAAGCATAAGGAGCTAAAGGAGATACCCAGGGTTTTGAAATGGGCGTTCCGTTGTCTAGCTCAGCCAATTGTTTGGGATAAACAGGCCCAATAATCAAGTCATGTTGGTTGAGCCACAACTTTCCCGCCACTGAACACAGAAACGAACTGTCGGTGGTGAAATCACGCAAATTGATTTCCGTTTTGATTCCGTTTTCAGCCCATTCATTAGCTGCCGTTTCGATGCCAGCCCAGTAGTCCAGCATGGCCTGGTTAAAGGCGTCATTGCTGCCTTTTTCGGTATGAAATGGCAGAAGTACAGCCACCCGTGTTGGTGCAAGAGCGGTTTGAGCCCAACCGTGAAGGGTCATCAAAAAGGTCAGAATGAATGAAGCAGTAGCTCTCATGGTTTATTCCCACTCGATGGTGGCTGGCGGCTTGGAACTAATGTCGTACACGACTCGATTGATTCCTCGAACGCCGTTGATAATGGAATTGCTGATGTCAGCCAAAAGATCGTAGGGTAGGTGTACCCAGTCTGCCGTCATGCCGTCTGTGCTGCTTACAGCTCGAAGGGCAACGACTTGTTCGTAGGTGCGCTCATCACCCATGACACCAACGCTTTGAACGGGGAGCAAGATGGTTCCTGCTTGCCAGATTTTGTTGTACCAACCGCTGTCTTGGAGTTTTTTCATGTAGATGTAATCGGCCTCCTGCAACAATTGGACCTTTTCTGCCGTGATGTCCCCCAAAATTCGAATTCCCAATCCCGGGCCTGGGAATGGATGTCTATTGAGCAGGATAGCGGGCAGACCCAAAGCGGTTCCCACTCGACGAACTTCGTCTTTGAATAGGGATCTCAGGGGTTCTACTACCTTCAGGTGCATGTCTTCAGGCAATCCGCCGACATTGTGGTGGCTCTTGATGGTGGCAGAAGGGCCATTGACCGATACACTTTCAATGACGTCTGGGTAAATGGTTCCTTGAGCAAGCCAGTTGGCTCCTTGAATTTTCTTGGATTCTTCTTGGAAGACCTCAACAAAGACACGGCCTATGGTTTTGCGCTTGGCTTCAGGTTCTGAAATGCCCTTTAAGGCATCGTAGAATCGCTGTGAGGCATCTACTGCTATGATGTTTAGCTTCAGTTCTTTGTAGGCTTCTTGGACGTCTTGGAATTCGTTTTTGCGCAACAAGCCATTGTCGATAAAGATGCAAGTCAATCGATGACCAATGGCTTTGTTGAGAAGGAGAGAAGCCACTGAGCTATCTACTCCCCCTGAAAGACCCAAGATGACTTGATCGTCAGGGCCAACTTGCTCTTGGATTTGGGCCACGCATTCTTCAATGAAGTGTCCTGGAGTCCAATCGCCAGAGCATTGACAGATGGTATAGGCGAAATTCTTCAGCATTTGCATGCCTTCTGTGCTGTGGTACACTTCAGGATGGAATTGAATGCCATAGGTTGGAAATTGATTTTCCACCTCAAAAGCGGCAACAGGAATGGATTCTGTAGTAGCGATGACTTTGGCATTTTCGGGCAGAGACAAAATGGTGTCGCCATGGCTCATCCAAACCTGAGAAGGGTTGGCCACATCCGTCAATAATGCGTGATCCGAACTGTGTTGGAGCATGGCACGACCATATTCGCGGTGTTGGCTGCGTCCAACGTTGCCTCCCAAATGTTTGGCCATGTACTGAGCGCCATAACAAACACCCAAAACGGGGCCATGCTGGAAATACTTGTTCAAGTCAATGCTGGGTGCATTTTCTTCATTCACGCTGCAAGGGCTGCCTGAGAAAATGATCCCTTTGATTTCATCGGTCAATTCAATGTTATCATGAAAGGGATGAATCTCGCAGTACACGAACAATTCTCGCAATCGGCGGGCGATTAATTGCGTGTATTGAGACCCAAAATCAAGGATCAGAATTTTCTCTGTAGACATGGAGCAAAAGTACCACCGATTGCTCGTCTGTTATCGACAAATTTTACCCTAAAACCAGGGTTGGAATAGAGCGAAAACACTGTTGCTGGCCCGTTGCATGAATTGCAAGCGGTTGCCGGGAATTTGCTTCATCTTTTGGTGGATGTACAGCCCATCGGTCTCTACAATCCCATCGATACTGTTGGGTCTTTGGGTAGAAACCAAGTTTAGAACCACGGTTCCAACGGGCTTTTCGGCTGATCCGCCGCTAGGACCTGCAATTCCAGTCAGGGAAAACGCAAAATCAGCGTTGAACATTCGAATGGCTCCTATGGCCATCTCCAAACCCACTTCCAAACTGACTGCACCGTGAGACTCGAGTGTCTGGGGGTTAACGCCCAAAATGTCCATTTTGACTTGGTTGCTGTAGGCAATGATCGAGCCCGGAATGGCCGCGCTCATGCCTGGAACCTGAATCAACTGATTGGTGGTATAGCCGCCTGTGCAACTTTCAGCACCGACTAATTGAATCTGGCGGTTCAAAGCAAATTCGGCCACAAATTCAGCGGCTGTTTTGTCTCCAATTCCAAAGCAGAGGGATCCGAGTTCGTTTTGGAGTTCTTGAAACCAATGTTCCATGCCCAAATCGCCATCTGTGTCTTGAACAACTTGACTCAAGCGAAGCCGAATGCTGTTAAATTGGGGCAGGTAGGCCAAAGAATAGGAAGGGGGTAGACGATCTTCAAAACTTTCTAAGTGCTTACTAAGTAAGCTCTCAGGGGTTTCTAAACAGAGCAGTGTGCGGTGCTCCCTGCTTTTTAGGCTGAATTGTTCTTGGATCCTGGGAATGATTTCATGCTGCGTGATCCATTGAACTTCATTCGGAACTCCGGGCAAGCTGATGACAATTCCTCGATGGTCTTCAAACCACATTCCCGGAGCGGTGCCAACTTTATTGAATAATGTTTGGCAGCGCTCGGGCAATTCAGCTTGCATCTTGTTCACCTCCATCATCTTGCGACCGCGTTTGGCAAACAATTCTTCCAAATGGGCGAGAACAACTTGGTCTGTTCGATAGGATCCTCCAAAATATTCCACCAATGAATGCTTGGTGATATCGTCGCGAGTAGGACCTAGACCACCGGTAATGATGACCAAGGAAACTTGACTAAGGCTACTGTCTAAGGCATTGAAAATCGCTTGTTTGTTATCAGACACAGCGGTTTTTCGAACAATTTGAATTCCCACAGATCCGAGGGTTTGGCCGAGCCAAGCGCTATTCGTATCAATGGTCTGCCCAATGAGCAACTCGTCTCCTATGGTGATGATTTCTGCTTTCATCTGTGTACAAAATTAACCAATGAAGGTCGGGCATTGTTTTAAATTCGAAGGGTGTCAACACCACGTATCACAATTTATACCGATGGAGCGGCCTTGGGTAACCCTGGGCCCGGCGGATACGGCGCCGTGTTGATGTACGGTGAATACCGTCGTGAACTCTCGGGGTCATTTCGTCGAACCACCAACAATCGCATGGAGCTTCTAGCGGTGATCAAGGCCTTGGAGATGATCAAGCAGCCTGGTATACCGGTATCCATTTACACCGATAGCAAATACGTTCACGATGCCATTGTGAAGAATTGGATTGCCGGATGGCAGCGAAAAGGCTGGGCCAAGGTGAAAAATCCTGATTTATGGAAACAGTTGATCCCACTGAATAAAGCATTCAATCCTGAATTCAATTGGGTGAAAGGGCATGCAGGTATACCCGAAAATGAACGCTGTGATTTTTTAGCCACCCAAGCGGCAAAATCCAAACCCACAGAGGTTGATTCTTTTTACGAAGCTTCTGAACGCTCGCAGCAGGGATTACTTTGATTCCTCAAAAGAATCCAACAGTTCTTCCGCATTTTTTATAGCTGAATCACTGGGGTTTTCGTGGCTCAGCAATTGAGCCAACTGGTATATGCGCTCGTTCCTGTCTAGCCATTTGAATTGGCTCGTTGTTTGATCAGAATCGCGGTCTTTGTACACAAAAAGTTGATGATTTCCAGCACTGGCTACCTGCGGAAGATGGGTGATGGCCACGGTCTGCATATGAAGTCCCATGGTTCTCAACAATTGACCCATTTGAAGAGCTACGGGTCCCGAAATTCCAGTGTCAGCCTCGTCATAAATCAGGGTGGCAGAAGGCCGTTTGGCTGCGCCTAAACTCCGAATACTGAAGTTCAAACGGGAGAGTTCTCCTCCTGATGCTACTTTGTCTAAATCTCTGGCTGGTAATCCTTTGTTGGCTGTAAATTGAAGACTTAGTTCATCTGATCCATGACCTTTGAATTGTCCAGGCTCATAATCCCATTTGCACTCAATTTTTGCGTCAGGTATATCCAAACGATGCAACATGAGGCTAAGCTCTTGGCACCATTGCATTCCCGCTTTCAAGCGACGTTGATGCAATTGTTCCGCTAAATCTCGACACTCCGAATCCACCAGAGATTTTTCCCTTCTCAGCGCCTCTATATGGCTTTGCTGCTCTTGGACACCCATTAAGGACTTTTCAAGGCTTTGCATGATGGCTATGAGGTCATCTGAACTAGCCGCTTGGTGTTTTCTTAATAAGGTTTGGAGCTTGGCCAGACGTTCGTTGGCTACATCCAATCGAACGGGATCATAGACCATTGAATCAGCCCACTGTGCGAGGCTATCAGAAATATCGCTTAACTCCAATGAAGCCTCGTCAAGTCTTGAAAAAAATGAGTCTAATTCGGAGTTTATTCCTCGAAAACGCTTCAAATGGCTTCGAATGGAATTCAGACCATCCAGTAGGGCAGTATCGGCATTGGACAGGGATTGATGAGATCCCATTAACGCAGTTTTTACCTCTTCACTTTGGCTGAGTAGAGCGATCTCTGATTCGAGTCGAGACTCTTCCTCAGTGCTGGGTTGAAAGGAGAACAATTCATCGAATTGGAATTGATTGAATTCTCGCTCTCTCATCCAAGCCTGCTGTTGAGACTCAAATGCTTCGATTTCTTTGTTAATCTTATTCAGACGACTGAACGAATGTTTATAGCTCCTGAACAGTTCACCATTTTCAGCATACTCATCCAATAATTGCAGTTGTTCCTCTTTCTGAGTGACCAATAAATGAGTGTTTTGCGTATGAATATCAAGCAGTTGGGAGCCTAGTGTTTTGGCTTGGGCTAAGCTCACGGGTGTGTCATTGATGAAGCATCGGCTTTTGCCTCCTGGAGCGATTTCTCTTCGAATGATGGTCGTACTTGAATAATCCAGGTCTTCGTCTTCAAAAAACGACTCCAATCCCAGTGATTGGATATCAAATTCGCCTTCTACAATACATTTGGTTTGGGCATCCATGAGTACACTGTGGTCAGCCCGGTTGCCCATAAGCAGCCCTAAGGCTCCGAGCAAAATGCTTTTGCCGGCTCCAGTTTCACCTGTTACAGTGATCAATCCGTTTGGGAATTGCAAATCCATGTGTTGGATCAACGCGTAATTGGAAATGCGAACCCGTGTGAGCATATTATCGAGTAATGATGCTGTTCATGACCCAGAGGTTTTCATTGACGTCTTTTTTGGCGTAAATAGCCTCTTGGAAAGGTGTTAGTTCAATGGAATTGTCTATGACACCAATGGCCACATTGCGATGGCCTTCGCTCAGAGCTTTCACGGCATGTGCGCCAAGCCTTGAAGCCAATATACGGTCGTTAGCAGTGGGCCGGCCTCCACGTTGAATGTGGCCCAAAACGGTCACTTTGCAATCGGTTTCGGGGTAGGCCTCTTGGAATTTGTGGGCTATGTCAAAGGCTTTGCCATCTTCTTCGCCTTCGGCCACTACGAATATGCTGAACTCCTTTTTGCGTCGCTTGTTTTCGTATGTTTTCATGATGTCGCGCAGCTCGTTTTCGCGCTCAGGGATGAAAATTCCTTCAGCACCGCCCGCAATACCAGCATTCAAGGCGATGTGCCCAGAATGACGTCCCATAACTTCGATGAAAAAGACGCGGTTGTGGCTGTCTGCTGTATCGCGAATTTTGTCAATGGCATCCATAGCCGTGTTGATGGCTGTGTCATAACCAATGGTATAATCGGTACCTGACAAATCGTTGTCTATGGTTCCGGGACATCCAACGCTGGGAATGCCAAATTCTTTTTCAAAAATCATAGCACCGGTATAGGTACCATTACCTCCAATGCACACCAATCCTTCAATTCCGTGTTTTTGAAGGTTTTCGTAGGCCTTTTTACGGCCTTCGGGAGTCATGAATTCCTTGCTTCTAGCTGTCTTGAGTACTGTTCCACCCAGCTGAATGATGTTGGCTACACTACCTGCAGACATCTTTTTAATGGAATTCTCGATCAATCCTTGATAACCGCGTTGAACGCCGTAAACTTCAAAGTCAAAATGTATGGCCGCTCGCACAACCGCACGAATGCAAGCATTCATGCCCGGTGCGTCGCCCCCTGATGTTAATACAGCAATACGTTTCACTAAGTACAAATTTGGACCAAAAGAAGGGTAGGGACCAAACAAAAAATCCCGCCGAAGCGGGATTTTTCGTTTCTACACGTTTGGTAGATTAATTGTCTTTGCCCTTGTAGGCGAATTGAATGTAGTCGTTGTGGTTACCAGCGGCGGTATTGATGACAACATTCTCAATTTTCAAAATATAAATGTTGTAGGTCAAATCTTGGCCTGTTTTAACCAAAATGATGTCGTTTTTTACAATGTTGCTAATCTCGGTAGTTGCCGATGCCGCATTGGCTTTCCACAAATTGTACAAGAAGGTTGTGGTACTAGCATTGGTGTAGTCATTGGCTGTAACGCGAACGAACTTGGCGCCGTTTCCGCTACCCCAAGTAGAGGTGAATTCAGCGGCTCCAGTAGGAGTTTTGTCCAAAATGTCTTTCAAGGTTCCCGCTGATCCAGACGTCAAGGCCAAACCCAGGTTCAGGTTGTAACCAGAAGGGAATCCATTGTACAAATAATTGTAAACCTTTTGACCTTGTACCAAATTGTCAAGGGGCAACAAGGCGGGCGTTACCTCAATGTTCAATTTAACTTCGGCCGTTTGGCCATTGGCATCGGCAGCAGTGATGGTGTAAACAACCTCATCACCGACGTTACCAGCCACTTGGCGCTGAGCCAAAAAGCTCGCGGTCTTTCCTGTAAGCATGGTGTCAAAAGCTACAACGGCAGAAGCACCATTGACGGATGCGGTGATGGTCACGCCTTTCAAGTTTTCAGATCCAGCAGTAGCTGTAATGCTGAAAGCCAACATAGAGTCAGGACCAACTTGGCAATCACCAGCAATAAGGCCCGCACCACCAGTAAGGGCTAAAGTCGGTTTGGGGTCCTTGCTGTCTTCACCGCAAGAGGCCAAAAAAGCCAAGGCAGGTACTGCCAAAGCCCAAAGAATGTGTTTGAATTTCATAGTTCTAGTTCGAAACGATTTTCACAAATCTCGGTGATGAGTTCAGATTTTGCAAACCTCAAATGCGCCATTCTGTCATACATGGTGGGTTGTTGTCATAGATTTCTCGATAACTGACATTGCGGCCTTACTTGGCATGGCACTTGTAATGCAGAATACCATGTTTGATCCCAACGAATCCATCTGGCAATTGAATCACGATCAAATGGACGATAGTCCGGAGTTCCTCCCGCTATTTTCCAAACAAGAGGAGGAAGAGAGCAACCGCATGTCGGTGCCCAGCGAATTGCCAGTATTGACCATTCGAAATACCGTCCTTTTTCCGGGGGTGATTTTTCCCATTACCGTAGGGCGAGACAAGAGCATTCGTTTGATCAAAGAGGCCAATAAGGCTGATAAAACCATCGCTGTGGTGGCCCAGCGCAATCCCGAAATGGAAGATCCAGGCCCATCCGATTTGTATCCCATTGGAACTCTGGCTCAGATTGTTCGCTTGATGCGCATGCCCGATGGCAGCTCTACGGTCATCATTCAGGGCAAGCGCAGAATTTCGATTGGGGAGTATACCCAAGAAGACCCTTACTTGAAAGCCAATACGACCCATTTGGATGACGAAGCTTTCCAAGAAGACAAGGAATACCAAGCCATCATTGACAGCATCAAGGATGTCAGTCAACGAATCATCGCTCTGTCGCCCAATATCCCGAGTGAAGCGGTGATTGCCTTGAAAAATATCGATTCGAATCGATTCTTGATTCACTTTGTAGCGAGCAATTTGAACATCGAATTGCATGAAAAGCAGGCACTTTTGGAGGAGTTGAATCCGACCAAAAGAGCTTCTAAGGTATTGGAGTATGTATTGAAAGAGTTGCAAATGTTGGAGCTCAAAGATCAAATCCAAAACAAGGTCAGAATCGACATTGATAAGCAGCAAAAAGAATACTTCTTGCAGCAGCAAATACGCGCCATTCAAGAAGAATTAGGAGGTGATACACCTGATAAAGAGATTGACAATCTGCGCGAAAAGGGCGATGCTAAAGCCTGGAGCAAATCGGTACACGAACATTTTAACAAAGAATTGGATCGCTTGATGCGCATCAATCCAGCTTCTCCTGATTATTCGGTGGGCTTGAATTATGTGCAGTTGTTGTTGGACCTGCCATGGAATGAAGTTACCCAAGACAATTTTGATTTGAATCACGCTCGTGCCGTTTTTGACGAGGACCACTTTGGCTTGGAGAAGGTGAAACGACGCATTTTGGAATACTTGGCCGTTCTCAAGCTGAAGGGGGATATGAAAAGCCCTATTATCTGCTTGTATGGCCCTCCAGGAGTAGGAAAGACCAGTTTGGGTAAGTCCATCGCTAGAGCCTTAGGGCGACAGTATGTGAGAATGTCTTTGGGTGGATTGCATGATGAATCAGAGATTAGAGGCCATCGCAAAACCTACATTGGTGCCATGCCCGGTCGAATCATCCAGAATCTGAAAAAGGTAGGCAGCAGCAACCCGGTGTTCGTGTTGGATGAAATCGATAAGTTGGGGCGCGATTTCCGAGGCGACCCATCAAGTGCCTTGTTGGAGGTATTGGATCCTGAGCAAAATGCCACCTTCTACGACAATTACCTAGAGATGGATTACGATCTCAGCAAAGTATTGTTCGTAGCCACAGCCAATTCATTGGATAACATTCAACCCGCTTTGTTAGACCGCATGGAGATCATTGATATCAGCGGATACAGCATCGAGGAGAAAAAAGAAATTGCTAAGAAATACCTGGTTCCTAAGCAGCGAAAGGCGCACGGATTGAAAGTCAAAGATTTCAAGGTGACAGATAAGGCCTTAGAAGTACTCATAGAGCAATATACAAGAGAGTCAGGCGTACGTGGTTTGGATAAGAAGATTGCGGCCTTGGCTCGTTCTGCGGCCCAACACGTGGCTTCTGAATCGCCCTATAATCCGACCTTCAAAACAGAAGAGGTGGAATCCGTTTTGGGTGCTGAGAAATTGGAACCTGAACACTACGAGAACAACGAAACAGCAGGTGTGGTAACGGGATTGGCTTGGTCACCCATGGGCGGTTCGGTGTTGTTTGTTGAAAGTGCCTTGTCAAAAGGGAAGGGCAGGCTTCAAATCACCGGTCAATTGGGAGATGTTATGAAAGAGTCGGTGCACATAGCAGCCAGTTTCTTGAGAGCCCATTCCGATTATTTGGGACTGGAGGCTGAACTTTTCGATTCCTATGATATTCACGTGCATTTCCCAGCTGGGGCCATTCCCAAAGACGGCCCGTCAGCAGGGGTAACGGTATTGACCTCTCTGGCTTCCTTGATGACCCAAAAACGGGTAAAAAATCGCTTGGCCATGACCGGGGAAATCACCTTGAGAGGCAAGGTTCTACCAGTCGGTGGAATCAAGGAAAAAGTATTGGCGGCCAAACGAGCGGGTATTCAAGAGGTGATTTTGTGTGAGCAAAACCGCAAAGACATTATGGATATTCCTGAGGCTTACATCAAAGGGATGCAGTTTAGCTACGTTAGCAACATGCTGCAAGTCTTGGATTTGGCCTTGACCGAAGAGCCTGTTGCCCAACCCATCCAGTTGGTCGTTTCCAGCGAGAAAGCCTCGAAATAAACTGTATATTTGGGTATGATCTTCAGAAAAATCTGGTCCTATTTGACCTTCCAAAAGCAAGAGGGCGAACGGAATTTGAATACTCGGCTCATGCACGGCATGAATCGGGTTAGCCTGCTTATGTTCGCCATCGCATTGGTAATTATTTTGGTTCGATTTGTATTCAAGTAATCCTTGAAACGAGTTCTGGTATCGCTGTTATGGTTTTGGGTCTTAGCCACTTACGCTCAGTCCCCAAGATGCATTGAATTGTCTCGTCAAGGCGTATCACAAAGCGAGCTGCGCTCTATGCAGCCCATCAATCGTTTTGTCCTTTCTGGAGATTCCATTTACGAACCCTTGGATTTGGCTTCGGCTAGTCTGGGTGATATTCCGCGCCAATTTGCCTTCAAAAGACCTGAGAATTGGAATCTGGGGAGCTCGAGAAACTCCTATTTCTGGGTCTATGCGAGACGAGATTATAAGGGGCCCATCGAAGATCATACTTTGGTCTTAGTGCAGGAACAATTGCACCAAGGCCGAATGATCAGAGTCTACTGGGTAGATCCCAATGGGAATTTGGACTTTAGTCATGTCAAAGGCGATACTCTCTGGAATCTATTTATTCCATGGAAATTGAGTTTGGCTCCTGGACTTTCTCTTTTGATGGAGCCTTTTCCTGTAGGGCGGTTTTCGGCCTTTGCCCAAATGCACGATGCCTCAGTGCATTCGTTGTGTGGTCCCCGTGTCTATATGGGTGCCGCTTCTGCTTTTCGATACCAACGCTTGAATTTGCGCTGGGGGTCCTTTTCCCTTGATTCAAGCAAACAAGTATATGTGGCCGTCATTGATCAAAATTTCAACGGTCAATTCGGAGATAGAGGAGTTGATAAGGTTCTGATTTCAATGGATTCATTGTATTTTGACGATGAAAATGCATTTGCATGGGAATCTCGCACAGGATTGGTTCATACTGTGTGGAGAGGAAGGCCATGGAGACTGTCTCTGTCGGGTTCTCAAGTTTGCATCACCGAGCAAGACGACGGTGATCATCCGTTGATAAAGGGAAAGCGAATTCCTCGTGTTAAGTATCAATTGGTCGATGCGGGCTTGTATTCCCCGCAAAAGTTGGGAATTCACCGAAGTTGGAGAGTATACAGGAATCAACCTGTATGGATCTATGTTTGGCAGCCGGACATGGGGTTGAGTGCAACCGATTCCCTTGCTCTAGCCGATTTTTCTCAAAATCAGTTCCGCGCCTGGCAAGATTTGAGTATTGTCTACAAACGGGAGCACGATGGGGAAGAGCCCTCATTGCGGGAGATTCGAAAATGGGTTCAAGATCCTCAATCGATTCTGAATGTTCGAATCATGATGGTTGCTCAAGGTGGAAATGCGAGGTATGTTCAAACCTTGAATCGACGATTTGGCTTTGCTTATGATCAAATTGTAATGGACAATCGAGCGGCTCGCAAAATGCAGTGGCAATCATTGCCACAAGTCCTGAAAATTGACGCTTGTGGACGAATTGTGGATGCTGATGCTAATATTCAGGTTTTATTGGGGTTGTAGCCCGGTTGAAAACCTTTTTTTGGTCAGAATATATCCCATTTTTGGTCGAGTGGTTTCTTGGGTGTTTTTTGAGGGTTAATATTGTGTAATACACCGAAGGTAACCATGAAGAAAACCGCCGTAACCGCCCTCTTGATTGTTTTGCTTCTCCTGTCATTGGGAGCCAATGCATTCTTATTTTCAGAAAAAAGCAAAGGTCAAATTGCCATAGAAAACGAAATCCAAATGCGCCGTCAAAGAGATTCAGTTGAACAAGAATTGCTGCGCGTAGAAGATTCGTTGAATGCGTTGGTACAAAACTATCGAAATGAAAATGCAACTTTGGTTTCAAAAGTTGAGTTACTTGAGGGAGATAACAACCCAAGAGTCATTGAAGCTTACAAACAAATTTACAGTTTGAGACGCCAGTTGGCTAGAGGTGGGAATACTGGAACTAGCATGGGAAAGACAGGAAGTCTTGAAGATTTGCGTCGTCAGTTGGAAGAGGCCAAGAAGCGAGTGGCTGAGCTTATGGCACAAATTGAACAAATGTCGAATGAGCGTGCCATTATGGTGGCTGAACTGGATTCGGCTCGAGAAAACAACCAAATTTTGACGGCTGAGAACTTCGACTTAAAGGATCGTTTGGAAAGAGGTGCTCGTCCACAATTTGGAGCCTTGTTGACCACAGGATTGATGCAGAGAAAAGGCCAGCGTGAGCCTTCTACCTCAGCGAAGAATCTTGAGAAGTTGATGATCACCTTCGACATCTTGGAAAACCCTTTGGTTACTTCAGTTGTGGAAGAGCAAATCGTCATTCGCGTTATTGATCCCAACGGGGCTATATTATCAACAACCAACAAATCATTGCAGGATAAGAGTACCGTTGTTTCCTTGAATGAGACCATCCAATTTGATGGTGCATTGCAAAAGGTAAAGTGGTATTTTCCTCAAAAAGGGACATTGGAAGGTCGTTTGACAAAAGGCAAATACACCTGCGAGTTGTGGACCCGCGGATTGCTTCGCCAGAAGAATACCTTTGAATTGAATTAATCGCTTTAGGCATTAGTAAAAAGCCGCTTCAACAGAGCGGCTTTTTTTATGGGGTTAAGAATCAGAGAGGTCTTTGGTTAACAGTGCACACCGTTCTGTTTCACTTGTTGGCTCATGGGCCGCTGAAAGGAGCCCCTTTTGGGCTTAATTCCACGATTGCATCAACAGCATAGAGATTTGCCTATAGAGGGTATAAAAAAGCCGCGGCGCAGAGCGCCGCGGCTTTTTTCAGTAGCCCATCAAGCTTAGAACAAGCGCTTTAATCTGGCTTGGGCTTTTTCGTTGAGGTAATAGAGGGCTGGTACCAAAACCAGGGTCAAGAACGTCGCGAACGACAATCCGAAAATCATGGTCCAGCTCAAGGGGCCCCAAAAGGCTACACTATCTCCACCAAAGTACAAATGGGGGTTGCCGTAAGTGAACAGGGTCACAAAGTCCATATTCAGGCCCACAGCCAAAGGAATCAATCCCAAAGAAGTAGTAGCAGCCGTCAATAATACAGGAGTCATACGCGCTCTTCCTGCTTCAATCAAGGCTTCGCGCAAGGGCATTCCCTCTGCGATCAACTGATCGGCAAATTCGACCATCAAAATGCCGTTTCGCACCACAATACCCGCCAAGGCCACAATACCAATACCGGTCATGATGATGGAGAAGGACATGCCCGTGATGGCATAGCCCAACAATACACCGATGACAGAGAACAAAATCTCAGACAAAATGATGAGAGGCTTGGAGATGGAGTTGAATTGGGTCACTAGAATGATGATAATCAAGGCAATACTGGTCATCAGCGCTGTTCCCAAGAAAGCGCCTGTCTCTTTTTGCTTTTCTTGTTCACCCGTCATTTCAATGGCTAGGCCTTCGGGCTTTTCAAAGCGATCGATGGCCTTCTGAACTTGGGCCACCACTTCGTTAGGAGCATAGCCTGGCAGTACGTTTGAAGCCAAAGTAATGACTCGCTTTTGGTTCAAGCGGTTGATTCCACCATAACTATTGGTGTACCGAGCCGTAGCAATGGCGCTCAATGGTATTTCTCTGATTTTACCACCCATGACCATGTCTCGGTATGAGATGCGCATGTTCAACAAGGCATTCAAGTCATTGACGGTTTTCTCCTCCAAACGAACCATGATGGGGTAGTCTTCATTGTCGTCTTTGAATTTGCTAGGTTCAGCGCCGTAGATGCTGTTTCTAAGGGCGCCACCCACTTGAGAGGTAGAAATGCCCATTCGATTGGCTTTTTCGCGATCGATGTCAATGATGACCTCAGGCTTAGAGGCAACAAAGTCGCTCTTCAATTCTTCTACTCCAGGTATCTTCTGAGACTCAATGTGCAACTTCAGAGCCGATGCCGTTTGAACCAGACTTTGGAACTCGTCACCGCGAATTTCCACGTTGACCGCTTTGCCCACAGGAGGGCCATTGCGTTCTTGTTCTACGATCATTTCGACTCCAGGAAATGCACCGAGTTCCGTGCGAATTTTTTCCAACAACTCTCGGGTGCTTTGACCATTGCGCTTGGAAAATTCCACAAAGGCAACGGTGATTTTACTCTTGTTGGAGGCCACGGTTCGGTCACCGCTGTTCGGGTCTGAGGCTCCCACGGCTACGTTGGAAATGATAGACTCCACCAACGTATTGCTTTCACCCACAGCGCGGAACACTCGTTCTTCAGCCAAGCGAGTTACGCTATCGGTGGCCGAGGCCGATGTTCCAGTAGGCATGGTTAAATACACATAAGTAAAGTTGGGGTCGGCTTGCGGGAAGAAAACTACGGCAGGTTTGCGAATGCCCAAGGCAACAAAGCTCAAAATCAACATCAAAAAGGTCGCTGCAAGCACGGCAATAGGGCGTTTCCCGGTCAATATCCAAGAAACCACACGGCTGTAGTAATTCTGAACGCGTGGCCAGTGAACGTGTTGGAAACGATCAATGACGGCTTTGAGCCAAAAATGGTGCAGAATGTACAAGAGGTATAGGAATACAAACAGGTTTCCTAGACCCAATCCGCCGAGGGCATAGCCAAAAACAGAGAGGATACCCATGATGATGCTGGCTTTGCGAACCGCTTTTTTCGCCTCAGGGCTACCAATGGCAGGGCGCTCATCGTCTCGCTTCATGAAGTCAACCGCAAAAACGGGGTTGATGATGTAGGCCACCAATAGCGAAGCCAGTAAGGTGATGATCAGGGTTACGGGCAGGAAGAACATGAATTTACCTACCACGCCGCTCCAGAATGCCAAGGGAACGAAAGGAGCCAATGTGGTCAGAGTACCACTGAATACAGGCATGAAAACTTCTCCAGCTGCCTTTTTAGCGGCATCTACGATGCTCAAACTTTCCTTCATGAAAATGCGGTGGGTATTCTCAATAACGACAATGGCGTCATCGACCACAATGCCTAAGGCCAACAAAAAGGAGAAAAGAACGATGAAGTTCAAGGAGAATCCCAAACTGGGCAATACCAAAAAGGCGATGAAGCAAGACAGGGGAACTGACAAGCCTACGAAAATCGCATTGGTAGCTCCCATGAAGAACATCAAAATCAAGGTCACCAAAATGAAACCAATGATGATGGTGTTGATCAAATCGTGAACAGTAATGCGTGTTTGAGTGCTCTGGTCACCGGTGAATACCACGTCCAAATCTTTGGGATAGGGACCTGCCTGCAATTCCGCGATCAATTCACGGCAATCATCGCTGGCTTGAATCAAGTTCTCTCCGGCACGCTTGACAATGTTTAAGGTGATGACGTTTTTGCCCATCAAACGAGCATAACTTTCCTTTTCCTTGAAACCATCTACGACTTCGGCGAAATCGCCCAATCGCAAAGTGGCTCCGGTGTTGCTACGCACCGACATCTGAGCAATTTCATTGGCTGATTCAAATTCACCACTAACGCTCAAGGAGCGCTTCATGTTGTCCAGGTCAATGTTGCCGCCCGAAATGCGTCTATTCTCCATTTGAATGGCGCGGGAAACATCGTCGATGGTAAATCCTGCTGCCGTCATTTTGGCCAAATCCAGATTGACCTGAATTTCGCGGTCCAATGCACCCACCATGTCTACCTTGGAAATGGCCGGCAAAGACTCAATTTTGTCTTTGGCCATTTCGGCGTAGCGCTTCAGTGTTTGCAAATCGTAATTACCACTGATGTTGATGTACAAAATGGGGATATCAGAGAAATTAACTTCTTGTACGGTAGGGTCAGAAGGTAGGTCAGTCGGCAAGTCGCTCTTGGCCTTGTCTACCTCGTCCTTCACCTTTTGTTTGGCTTCTGCAACCTCCACGTCGGTGTCAAATTCGACGGTAATGATGGAGAAGTCTTGAATGCTCTGACTCTTCAATTGCTTGACACCGCTGATGCTCTTGATTTTTTTCTCAATGGGCTTGGTAATCAAGTTTTCAATGTCTTTGGGTGAGGATCCAGGATAAACCGTTTGAACGTAAATCGTAGGGATCACGATGTCCGGAAAGCGCTCTTTCGGAATCTTGATGTAGGAAAATATACCGGCCACACTGATGAACAGGGACAGGATATAAATGCTAGTCTTGTTGTCAATCGACCAGCTGGTGGGCTTGAATTCTTTAAAATTCATGGGTTAGCGCTTGCTGATTTCGATGAATTGGCCTTCGTTGAGTTCTTGGAAACCGGCCGTAATAACCTTCATTCCTTCAGACAGGGCAGTGGAATCACTGAACTGACCTTTGATCAACTCGGTGAGACCGTCACTGCTTTTGCCAGTAGTAACCGAGCAAATTCTCGCGATGGCCTGATTGCCTTTTTGTTCGGCGGTCACAATGAATGCCGTCTCGTCGTTGTATTGAATGCAGTTCGAGGGAACGGCAATGGCCTTGTCATTTTTGTACTCGCTAATGCGCAACTTGGCGATCATATTGGGTTTTACTTGTTGGGAAATACTGGCTCCTTTCAAGTAAATCTCCACACCAAAGGTGCGATTCAAGGGGTCGATGAATTTGGAAACAAAGTCAATATTGGCTTTGTGCCATTCGGTACCCAAGTCAGGGAATTGAAGGTAAACTTCGGCTCCTTGTTTGATCAAGTTGCTGTAGTTCTCGGATACAGAAGCCTTCACTTTGGAACGTGACAAGTTCACAACTCGAAACAAGGGCATTCCTGGAGCTACTGATTGACCTACTTTTACATCGGCTACTTCGACTGTGCCATTGATGGGAGATTTGATGCGGTATAGATCCATTTGAGCGCTCATGGTCTCCAAGGCGTTTTCCAATGATTCCTTTTGGTTTTTTGCGTTCAAATACTGGATCTCGGTGCCAATTCCTTGGCTCCACAAACGGGCTTGCTTGTCGAAAACGGTCGTAGCAAATTCCAATTTTTGCTGGAGTTCGATTCGGCTTTTGTTCAAGGTGGACTGATCCAACAGGGCCAAGGTTTGACCTTTGGTGACACGCTGTCCCGCTTTGACCAACACTTGAGTGATCAATCCGGGTACTTGAGCCGTGGCTAGAGTGCTCTCTTCGGCATCGACAACGCCTTCAAGACTAACATAGCTCTCAAATGAGCTGGAACTCAAGGCTTGCACAGCAACCAACTTACCAGTAGAGCCTGAACTATCCATTTCGAGGATCTCCATCTCCAAGTTTTTGGCTTGGGTTTGTAGCTCCGCAATTTGTTTGTTCAAGTCTTCCAGTTCTTTCTTTTTTGCTTCGAGTGAGTTGCCTTCAGGTGATGAACAAGCAACAATGGCCACAGCGGCCAATAGGGTATACGCAATCTTCTTCATGGATGGGTCTAGTTTAAAGGGAGCCATAGGCAGTTTTGAGGTCGACTTTGGACAAAACCAGGTCGTAAATGGCATTGAGATAATTGTTTTGAGCCGCCTTTAATTCGGTTTCAGCTTGAGTCACTTCCAGTGAAGAGCCCACGCCTTCTTTGAGTTTCAGCAGGGATTTGTTGTAAATGTCTTGTGCCAAATCCAAACTCTCTTTTTGGATTTCCGCTTGGGTCAAGTTCAATTCATAACTGCGTCTGGCGTTCTGATACTGCAACCATGCCGCATTTTGAAACTGGCTCAGGTCGTTCTGGCCTTTTTCAATTTTATGATCGATTTCTCGGAGCTTGGCCGGCGTTTTCAATCCGTCGAACAGGGTCAAACGCATGCTCAAACCAATGGCATTAGAGGGCACCCAATTGTTGTTTGGAGTCAGGTTGGACTGGAAAAAGTTGAATTCTGGACGCTGAGTTGTCTCTTGGTGCTGGTAAAAGCCGACCAATTGAGGAATGTAACCCATTTGGTAGCGCTTTTTGTCCATTTCGTTGAGCAAAATGCTTTGATTCAACAATTGGTATTCCAGGCGTGTGCTAGGGTTGAAGTTGTTGAGTTCGGCATCGATGCTGCTCATGCTGCTGTTCAATTGTTCCAAATTGAGGCTGATGTTGAGCTCGTCGTTCATGGGGTATCCCATTTGCAGTTTGAGGGCATTCAAGGCCATGGCAATGCCCATGTTGAGCTTCTCTTCTTGCAAAACGATGTTGCGGTAATTCAATTCCAAGCGCTGTACGTCCAAAGTCTCGGTGAATCCTTCTTTGTTTAGGGCTCGCATTTCCTGCAAACTTTGATTGATATTGGCTTTGTTGGCCTGAATGAATTCCTGGTTCTTTTGAAGGCTGGCTACCAAGATATAAGCCTTGGTAATGGAAGATTTTAGGCTTTGTTCACTCAAATTTTCTTGAAGCTGACTCAAATTGACAAATTCTTTCGAGGCCTTTAAACCAACAAAATAGGTTCCATCAAAAATCAATTGATTGACCGATAGGTTGGCTGAAGAAGTATAGGCCTGCTGAAACTGCAGAAAAATGTATTCTGGAGCACCGGGCTGAGTGGAAAATGAATTCTTGATCCAAGAGCCAGGTACGGTCAAGTACTGCTGGTAATTTCCAGAGGCAGAGATCTGGGGCAAGCCCATGGCCAAGGTTTGATTGACTGTTTCTTGGGCGATGGCCACATCATGGCCTGCATTACTGTAGGCGGTGTTGTGCGATTTGCCATAGGCAATGGCTTCATCGAGACTGAAGCTGCTTTGCGCCATACCGAGTCCGGTTAGGCCACAAAGGGCCAGGAAGCTGAAGATTTTATTGTTCATGGGTGATTGTCTGATTCCAATTGATGGATTGAACCATGGCTAAGCCCTTTTCGGTGCATATGCCATGAAGGTGGTACTGTATGAGTGAATTGACAAGTTGCTTTTTGCTCTCAACTTGGTGTTGGTAAGAGGACTCTTGGGGACCTAAAAGATTGAACATCATGGCATAGAAAGCCCGAGCAATGATGTCATTGTCCAAGTCTTCTCTATACAGGCCCTGTAATTTTCCTGCCTTCAAATTGCTGATGGCGTTTTGGAGCGCATGCCTCTCCCTGTGTTCAACAAAGAGGTCAAAGCAATCCCTATGGTACTTTTCCAAATCGTACATCATGCTGGGATTCATGTGTTCCAACATGTCGATCATGAATCGGGAGATGGCGTGCAGTTGAAGAATAGGGTTGGGCTCCTTGGCGAGAATGACAGTGAATTGTTTGGACATTCGGTCCAGCATTTTTTGAACCGTGCTGCGCACCAATTCATTCTTGTCAGGATAGTGCTTGTACAGCGTTTTTTTGGAGATGGAGATCTCTTTGGCGACATCATCCATCGTGACGCTGCGAATACCAAAACGGTTGAACAGCCGTTCTGCTGTTGATTGTATGCGCGCCATAACTTCCATAAAGCGCCGCAAAGGTAGTTATTTAAACGGCCTATGGAAACTATTTACACTTTAAAAGTTTCCTTGTCGACAAAGGTCAATTGGGCATCGACCAAGGTAGGCGAGATTGTACGCCGAACAAGTGCTGTACCGAGGTGGCATCTTTCAATAATTCAGCCTCTAGGCCCAGTTTTGACCACATGTAGGATTGCAAAGAGGAATTCATTTCGCCTTCAATCAAGAGTTCGAAAACAGACTTTTTTACGGGGTATTCTTGAATCTGAAAATCTTTGAGTTTGGCCATTCTTTGGGCCGACTGCAAACTTCTGTCTAGACCGCCATAGTCATCAATCAAACCCAGTTGCAACGCATCTGTGCCGGCGTATACGCGCCCTTGTGCCCAAGCTAGAATGGAGTCTAACGGTATTTGGCGTCCTTTAGACACCCATTGGGTGAAGTCGGAGTAAATGCGATCGACACTTTGCTGCATCAGAGCTTGTTGACCAGGGCTCAGGGGCTTATCGGGTCGGAATAGCACCGATTCTTGGCCCAATTCTACGGTTTCATACGACAAACCCAATGTCTCTTTGTACAACTTGGAACTGTTGGGTATCAAGGCAAACACGCCAATGGAACCCGTGATGGAATTGGGCTGAGCAAAAATGCTGTCAGCCATGCAGGATAGGTAATATCCGCCGCTTGCACTGACGTTGGAAAAACTGACGATT
>Ga0222714_10001305_pt1 | contig 28060 bp, 23 predicted proteins | sample C33_3DmetaG_FD_165048 | JGI IMG/M metagenome (GOLD analysis project Ga0222714, IMG submission 165048) | Estuarine water microbial communities from San Francisco Bay, California, United States - C33_3D | ecosystem: Environmental > Aquatic > Marine > Unclassified | place: USA: California... | reverse complement strand
AAATAGCCGCTGTAGCCTGCGAGATCGAAATCGATGGCGTCTTCAACGTCTTGCTGAAACGCGACGACCTCGACGGCGTAGCGCTCTGCGCTGTATTCAACGCCAACTTCGAAGCCACTGCTCTGTTCGGCGTTTAACGCAAGGCCAGCGGCGGGGGGTGCCGCCCAGGGGCTTTGGTTGTAGGAAACCTCGTAGAGGCTCGGCGCACGGAACCCCCGCCCAATGGCGCCCTTGAATTTAAGCGTGGAGCCGCCGAGATCAATGAGGTAAGCGCTGCTTACGCGATAGCTCGTAAACTCGCCGAAGTCCTCGTTATCGTCTTGGCGAAGTCCGAGGGTTAAGAACCAGCTATCGGAGAAGTCGCTGAGAACTTCGGCATAGACGCCACTGTTGTCGCGCTCGTCGGAGCCATTCACTTCGCGTTCGAGGTCGACGCCGGCGATTAGATCGAAGCCCGGCAGCGCGGTCAGGCCGAGTTGGTATTCCCATCGCTCAAGCTCACCTTCTGCTCCGAAAGCACTCACTCCCTCCGATAGATTGTCTCGGTCGGTCTCGGTTAGCGCATAGGCGAGTGACTGCGTGATGCCGCCGGACTCGTAATTCAGCGCGGCTCGGCTGCCGGTAAAGTCATACACCGATAGGCACTCGTTGACCTGGGAGAAACCGCTGTAACAGCCGTCGAACTGTGCCTCACTCGAGGTCTCGCGGCGCACTAGCACGAGGTCAAGCGCCTCGGTTAGCTTGACACCGACGCGCGCATGATAGGTTGTGTTGTCATAGCCATCGTCGTCGCTTAAGTCAGTATCAGACAGTCGCGAATTGAATCCATCGGTACCGAAGTCTGACGCGGCGAGGCTCACGTCGATGCGTTCACCGCCGTAGCCGAGCTGGGTGCTTAGCTGCTGCGTACCGCGCGCGCCACCCTGAGCATCGATTGCGCCGTTAAAGCCGCTCTGGTTTGGCGCAGAACTTAGGTTAATCACGCCGCCAGCATCGGCGCCATAGCTTAGACCCTGTGGCCCGCGCAGCACTTCGATGCGTCCAACTTGGCTCGCTAAAAGATGCTCTATTGGCGCAGCTACCTGAGTGCCGCTGGGGTCAGACAGACGCATGCCGTCGAAAACCGCCAGCGTGCGAAAACCCTGTTCGCCGCGAATTCGCAGAGTCGACAGGGAACCCACGCCGCCATTGCTCGACGCGCCTACGGCGGCGGTCTGACGAAGAATGTCGGTTAGCGTAAAGCTGCCGTAGTCGCGAATTTGCTGCGCGTCGACAACCGACACGGACGTCGCTAGCTGACGACGGGGCACAGGAAAGCGGTTTCCCACAACGACTAGCTCTTCGATAGTGTCTAGGCTCGTGTTCTGAGCGGCGTTTTGTTGAGTTGATTGTGCAAGGCTAATGTTGCTTAAGCTAGTAAGCAGCGAACCTGTGAGAAGCGTGCCTAAAAACAACGGCGCGCGGGCGAGACCGCGAGGGTCTTTTAAAAATAGCATGTGTAACTCCCAATGAAATTCGCCGACGCCGTAATGGCGACTCTGGCAAAAACTTTCATCAGGGAGGGGGACAGGCAGAGGAGCGCAAGGCTCCGCCACTGATGTAGCCCTCCGCTGCATCAAGTAAAAAGTCTTTAAGGCTGGTATCGGACTTCGAGCGATCAGAAGAATCTGGGCGCGCGTTACCGTTGCGGGGGCAGTGTCGGATTCTCACCGACTTCCCAATTAGCCAGCTTTGCTGGCACCGAGAAAGACTTATCTCGTGCCTCGCCCTGAAAATAGGGCAAAGATCAAGATGGCGGCAGTCTATAGAGAGCGAGTGAGGGAGTCAACGCGGGTGCGCATAAAAGAGTTAGCCCGCAAGTCTTGTGCGAACAGCGCGAATGATGCCGTCAGCATCCAGGCCCTCGTCTGCGAGCATCTGAGGCACCTTGCCATGTTCGATAAAAGTATCGCTGAGGCCGAGGTTTAGAATAGGCGTTCTACAATTTGTGGCTGCGAGGTGCTCGCCGACGGCGGAACCTGCGCCGCCCATAATCGCATTCTCTTCGATAGTCACGAGCAGGTCGTGATTAGTGGCAAGTTCGGCGATGAGCGCAGTATCAAGGGGTTTTACAAAGCGCATATCGGCAACGGTGGCATCGAGTGTTTGGGCGGCAGTGAGCGCAGCCGTGGTGAGACTGCCAAAGGCGAGGAGAGCGACCTTCTGGCCCTCGCGCCTAATCATGCCCTTGCCGATGGGGAGCGTGTCGAGGTTTTTGCTTAGCGCGGCGCCGGGGCCTTTCCCGCGCGGGTAGCGCACCGCGGCAGGGCCCTGGTAGTGATAGCCTGTGCTAAGCATTAGACGTGCCTCTGCTTCATCACTTGGGGTCATCACGACCATATTGGGAATGCAGCGAAGGTAGCTGATATCGAAGCTGCCGGCGTGAGTTGGTCCGTCTTCGCCGACTAACCCCGCGCGATCGATCGCAAAGAGCACGTCTAAATTCTGCAGGGCGACGTCGTGAATTAGCTGGTCGTAGGCGCGCTGCAGGAAAGTCGAATAGATTGCCACGACAGGCTTTGTCCCCTCGCACGCCATGCCGGCCGCAAAAGTGACCGCATGTTGCTCGGCAATCGCCACGTCAAAGAAGCGGTCTGGGAAGCGCTTGGCAAATTCGCGCATGCCCGAACCTTCGCCCATCGCGGGGGTGATGCCGACAACTTTCTCGTCGGTTTCGGCCGTGTCGCAAAGCCAGTCGCCAAACACCTGTGAATAGGTTGGCGCCGCACTGGCGACCTCTGGTGTGGCAGGGGTGGGAGTGATTTTACTTAACGCATGCATGCCAAAAGGGTCGTTCTCAGACTCGCTATAGCCTTTACCTTTCTGGGTGACGACGTGGAGAAGCTGAGGTCCGCGCAGCGTTTTGATATTGCTGAGGATCTCAACAAGCCCTTCGGTGTCATGACCGTCGACCAGGCCAATATAGTTAAAGCCGATTTCCTCGAACAGCGTGCCGGGTGACACCATGCCTTTCATGTATTCTTCGGCGCGGTGGACAGCCTTGAGGGCGGGGGGGACTTTCGACAGCATGCGCTTGCTGCCGCTACGGATAAAGTTATACGGCTTGCTCGCCCACATGCGTGCAAAATAGCTAGACAAACCGCCGACGTTATTCGAGATCGACATATTATTGTCGTTGAGGATAACCAGCACGTTGTCGTCGAGTGCGCCCGCGTGATTGAGCGCCTCGAAGGCTATCCCCGCGGTCATTGCGCCATCGCCAATTATAGCGACTGTGTGGCTGTCTTTAGTGCGCCCCTGCTGCCGTTTGGCGACCATCATGCCGAGCGCTGCACTGATCGAGGTGCTCGAATGGCCCACGCCGAACGTGTCGTAAACGCTTTCGCCACGTGTAGGAAAGGCAGCGAGGCCGTTGGGTTGTCGCATGGTGAGCATTCGTTCGCGGCGACCGGTCAGTATTTTATGGGGATAGGCTTGGTGTCCCACATCCCAAACAAGGCTATCTTTAGGCGTATTAAATACATAGTGCAGGGCAATAGTCAGTTCTACGACGCCTAATCCGGCACCAAAATGGCCGCCGGTCTTACCTACCGAGTAGAGCAAAAATTCTCGCAGTTCGTGCGCCAGCGCATCGAGTTGAGTCACCTCTAGCGCACGCAGCTGATCGGGTTCATCGATAGAATCGAGCAGCGGTGTATTGGGGCGCTCAGTTGGTATTGCGTCTAACATCTACAGTAAATCCTTGTTGCTTCGGCGATAACCTTGTTCTCAGTTAAGTCGCTCAACGATATAGTCGGCCAGTCTTCGCAGCGGCTCGGCCTTTTCATCAAAATTTTCTAGCGCCTTAATCGCCTCGCCGGCAAGTTCTTCGGCCTTAGTGCGCGCGGCGTCAAGTCCGAGCAGGGACAAATAGGTGGGCTTATTTGCCTCGCTGTCCGATCCCTGTGGCTTGCCAAGAGTTGCGGTATCACTTATCTCGTCGAGTATGTCGTCGCGCACCTGAAAAGCGAGTCCTAGTTTTGCGGCATAGTCGTCTAAGCTCGCAAGGGCTTCGGCGCTGCATCGATCGTGGCTTAAGGCGCCTAAGCGGACGGCGGCACGGATCAGCGCGCCGGTTTTCAGACTGTGCATTTTCTCCAGTTGCTCGAGCGATTGCGCCTCACCGACGGCTTGGAAGTCTAACGCTTGACCGCCCACCATGCCGCGGGCTCCTGCGGCAGAGGCGAGACAGGCAATCATGTCTATGCGCTGTTCGCTGCTAACACCGACACCGTCTGCACAAAGCAGCTCGAACGCAAGTGCCTGCAGGGCATCGCCAACGAGTATCGCCGTCGCTTCGTCAAACGCCTTGTGTACCGTTGGCTTGCCGCGGCGCAGGTCGTCGTCGTCCATCGCGGGCAGGTCGTCGTGCACCAGAGAGTAGCAGTGGATAAGTTCTACGGCAGTCGCGGCGGCGTCAGCCTGTTCGACTGAACCACCAACGGCGAGCGCGCTGGCATAGGCGAGCAGTGGTCTTATGCGCTTACCGCCATCGGCACAGGCATGAATCATGGCCTCTTGCAGTTTGGCGCTGCCCTCGTCGCTTGCGATCGCCGCCCAAAGTCGTGCGTTGACCCGCTGACGGCTGGCCTGCATGAAGCCTTCCTGCGACATCGCTAGCGAGGGTAGGGGCATAGGTGACGCTGAACTGTGGGTCGCGCTCATGATGAACTCGTTTGGCTGCCGCTCGCGGCTCTGCTCGGTTATTACGTCACTGCCGACGCAGTGATACGCCTTTTTGGTTTCGATGCGTCTGACTAGAAAGGGCTTTCGTCAGGCTCGTCTTCTAGTCTTAAGTCTTGGGTTGTTCCAGATTCGTCCAGCAGGACCTGAACTTTTTGCTCGGCTTGACGCAGCGCGGTCTGGCATTCGCGGGTCAGCTTGACGCCTTTCTCGAACGCCTCTAAGGATTCCTCAAGGGAAAGCTCTCCGTCTTCCATGGCGGCGACAAGCGTCTCTAGCTGTTCGAGTGAGCGTTCGAAATTAAATCCTGCGCCTGCCTTGGTTTTGGTGGCCTTGGTTTTGCTTGCGGCTTTCTCGGTCATGGGGCGCTCCTTACAGTGTCAGTCGGGTGCCTTCGGTAGCCTGGGCAACTACGCTGCCGTGATGGCGATGATTCTGAGCGCTCCGATTATACGCCAAGTAGCGGTTAATTCACGTCAAAGTACTGTCATGCACGCAGGTGGTTTGTTATTGTCGAGCGCTTCAACCCTAAAAGGAATGTTGTTTTATGGAACTCGTCGCAATTGTTATCTCGCTCGCTCTGCTTCAATACTCAGTTTTTGGGATGTTGGTAGGCAAGGCGCGTGGCACCTACGAGATCAAAGCACCAGCTATCTCTGGTCACCCCATATTCGAGCGCTATTACCGCGTGCACATGAATACGCTCGAGCAGCTAACTGTGTTCATTCCCGCCATTTTAATCTTCGGTTACTTCGGTAATGCGGCAGTTGCCGCCGGCTTAGGGCTTGTTTTTCTCGTCGGGCGAGTGATGTTCCTACTTGGTTATGTAAAAGACCCAGCGAAGCGTGGCCCCGGCTTCCTAATCGGCTATATCCCCACAGTCGTCTTGCTAATAGGCGGACTCGTCTATGCTGTACGGGCGGCATTGTAAAAGGGCGCGAACTCAGTCAGGGGCTTGCCGCTGCCTGAGTTGCCGCTTTTGCCGCGGCTGCGGTATTCTCTTTTTAAGATCATTTTGTCCCTATTAAGCCAGCGATAGATCAACACGCTAGAAAGTAGCTAACTATGAGTGGAACGATAAAGCCCGTCTTGAGCGATGATAATTTTACCCGGTCGGCCGGCAAGCAATTGGGGCTATTTGCGTTGCTCGCTCTGGGAATATTGGCCGGCTTGATGATCTTGCTTTCATTCTTGGCGAGCGGCAGCGGTGGGGGGGCTAGTGCCGGTGCCATCGATGTCGAGAATAACAGCATCACAATAACGCTTCGCCAGGAGCCACCGCAGTTGGACTCTGGTCGCTCTACCGACGCGGCAAGTTTTGGAGTGCTGGGCCATGTCATGGAAGGCCTCTTGAGCTACGACAGGGCAGGTCAGCTAATTCCAGGAGTCGCCGAGAGGTGGGAGATCCGCGAAGACGGTGCGACCTTTTGGTTACGCGACAACGCTTTTTGGAGCGATGGAAAACCAGTAACGGCGCATGATTTCGTGTTCGCTTGGCGCAGAGTAGTCGATCCCGCAACCGGCTCGCAGTATGCCTTTATTACCTACCCGATTAAGAATGCGGAGGCGATTACGAACGGTGATCTACCCATCCAGACTCTTGGCGTCAGTGCGGCAAACGACAAGCAGCTCGAGGTGATTTTTGAGCAGGCGACGCCGTATTTCGACAAACTCGTTGCGTTCATAACCTTTCTGCCTGCGCGCGAAGACTTCTTTGAGTCTACTAATGGGCGCTACGCCGCCGATGCCGACATGCTTCTCTATAACGGTCCTTATTTGCTCACCGAATGGGTGCACGGCGCCTCGATGCGCTGGACGAAAAATCCGTATTACTGGAATGATGAGAAAGGCTTTCTCGATGAGATCAACGTGGCCTATATCACGACCGATGTGAATGCTAAGCTGAATCTCTTTAAGGATGCGCAAATCGCCGATACTGACCTCGTTGCACCGATGCTGCCCGAGGCGATGGAACGGCGCTGGCATATCGATCGGTTTATGGACGGCACCGTGTTTTTCCTCGAGTTCAACCACCGCGAGGGACGCATTACAAAGAACAAGAATTTCCGCCGCGCGCTGCAACTCGCACAAGATCCCTCTGAGCTAGTCTATAAGGTATTAAAAGAGGCAGCTTATATTCCCGCCGAGAGCCTTTTCCCGATTTGGATTCAGGGCGCAGGCGATCTTTTCCGCAAGCAGCACCCGCCTATCAAACACCAAATGAATATCGAGAAAGCGCGCGAACACCTTGAGCTTGCGCGAAGAGAACTCGGGTTTGATACGTGGCCACCGATCGTCTTGTTGACCGGAGACACGCCCGTCTCGACGCTTTCGGCGGAATACTACCAAGAGCTCTTCAAGCGGAATTTGGGTCTCGAGGTGCGGATCGACCTTCAAACCTTCAAGCAGCGTCTCGCAAAGATGACGTCTGGAGAATTCGACATAGTGCTGTCGGGTTGGGGGCCAGACTACGATGACGCGCTTACTTTCGGCGACCTTTTCTCATCTTGGAATCTTAACAATCGAGGTCGCTATGACAGCGCAGAAATGGATGGCTATGTGCGCATCGCGCAGTCGGAACTCGATCCCGTAAAACGGATGCAGGCATTCGCCGAGATTCAGCGGCTTAGCTATGAAGACGTCGTGGTGCTGCCAATGTATGAGCGCGGCTGGTCTTTTGTGGTCGATCCTCGGCTCGATGGGTTGATTAGGCGTACGGTGGGACCCGAGGTCGACTACACTTATGCGTCAATAAAAAAGTAGTCTAAAACGAGTCGTTTAGAGTTTTTCGGCGACAAAGCAAAGGCAGTACTAAACAATGTGGAGTTTTATCCTCAAGCGTCTCGTTCAAGGTGTGATCACGGTGTGGTTCATCGCCACCGCGACATTTTTCGCGATGCACAATGTTCCCGGCGATCCGCTGCTCAACGACCGCGCAATGACCGCCGCAATACGCGCGAATGTTGAGGCGAAATATGGACTCGATAAGCCGATCTCTGAGCAATATGTCATTTACCTTGGCAACTTAGTGCAAGGCGATTTCGGCATCTCCTTCACGCAAGAAAACCGCGAGGTAAATGATATTATCCGCGAGCATTTCCCTGTCTCGGCCACGCTCGGCATTCTTGCGGTTCTTTTCGCCGCGGCGGGCGGCGTTCTGTGGGGCGCGCTTACCGCACTCTATCGAAATCGCATGCCCGATTACGTCATCATGTTCTTCGTCATTCTTGGCATCTCGGTGCCGAGCTTCGTCATCGCCGCGGTTAGTCAGCTAATGCTGGTGGGCGTAAATTCGGCGCTTGGCGCGACACTGCTGCCAGTCGCAGGCTGGGGCACGCTTTCGCATATGCTTTTGCCTGCGCTCGTATTGGGGCTCGGGACGATGGCGTATCTGACCCGTCTCATGCGTTCGTCGATGCTTGAGGTAATTGGCTCGGACTACGTCCGCACAGCTAAAGCGAAAGGGCTTCCCGCCGCGCGCATATTCACCAAACACCAACTGCGAAATGCGATCCTGCCCGTGGTCACTGTGTTAGGTCCTTCGATCGCGGCTATCACCACCGGGGGGTTCGTCGTTGAACTCGTGTTTGCAATCCCAGGCCTTGGGCGCTATTTCGTACAAGCAGTGCAGCAGCTCGACTACACCGTGATAATGGGCACGACTGTGTTCTACGGTGCGTTTCTGGTGTTTATGGTGATCGTGGTTGATGTGCTCTATGGCTTTATCGATCCCCGCGTGAGGATGCAGTGATGGCAACTCATTCTAAGGCAGTGCTCGATTTCTCCCCCGTTGGCACCGAGCGCGATGCGCAAACGCTGTCTCGTCCCTCCCTGTCATATTGGCAAGACGCTTGGCTAAGACTTAAAGCTAATCGCCGCGCACTCGTGTCGCTTTTTCTGGTCATCGGTTTACTGTTGTTCACCCTGGTCGGACCTTGGCTGTGGCGAGTGAATCCGGCTGCACAAGACCTCGATCAGGTGAGTCAGCCGCCGGGCGTCGACCGTTCGGCGCTTATTGTCGCGCCCTACACCCCGTGGCTTGGGGGCGATGTTCCAGGCACTGGCCTTAGACTTGCCGAGCCGGCGACGACGCAGTCGGTGCGATTGGCGTGGGATGCGCTGCCCAGCGCTCAAGGGCACCGCGTCTACCGCAATATCTTCCCCGTTGGGCCCGAGCGTGCCTATGGCATACCGCGCGCTGAGTTTTTCGATAATTCGACACTCATCTTTGAAGATCGCCTCGACGTGAAGCCTGGCACCTTCTACTACACGCTCGTCGGATTGAACGACGATGGGAGCCTGTCGTTAGAGACCTCCTCGCTGACCGTCGAAGTGCAACGTGTGACAACCGTCGCCGAGGCACGCGAGCGGGGACTCGTTGCCAGCGACGAAGCGCTCGCACCTGGTGATCGTGTCGAGCTTGCGCTGCACCCTTTGGGTACTGACTACCTAGGTCGCGATATGCTTGCGAGACTCATGGCGGGCGCGCGCGTTTCGCTGTTTATCGGGATTGGCGCACCTCTGTGCTTCGTCTTGTTTGGCGTGTTCTTTGGCTCGGTGGCAGGGTTTATTGGTGGCAAAACGGATCAGGTGATGATGCGCTTTGCAGATTTCGTGGTTGCTCTGCCGTTTCTGCTCTTTATGATTCTTTTCAAAATTGCGTTTGGCATCGGGCCGGGCGAGAGCGGTGTGATGCCGATGCTTGTCGCACTCGTGCTGCTTATGTGGCCAGCGACTGCGCGCCTAGTACGCGGGCAAATTCTGCAGATTAGGGAGCAGGGGTATATCAGCGCGTCGCAGTTACTCGGCGCCAAAACGCATTATTTAATATTACGGCACATGCTACCGAATACCCTCGGCGTGGTGCTCGTGACCCTGACGTTCGCCATCCCTAGCGCCATTTTCACCGAGGCGTTCCTGTCCTTTATCGGTATGGGTGTGGCGCCGCCGACACCCTCGTGGGGGTCTATGTCGAACGAGGGCATAAAGACAATGCTCACCACGCCGCATGAGCTTATTTTCCCCGCGATGCTTATCAGCATCACCGTGCTCGCATTCAATTTGCTCGGAGATGGGCTGCGCGATGCGCTCGATGCCCGCATGAGGAACAGAGAATGAAGCAGGCAGCAGTAGAATTGTTAACCGTCGAAAACCTCAATGTCGAATTCGACACGTATGGCGGCGTCGTCCAAGCGGTTCGCGGCGTTGATTTTAGTGTGGCCGCGGGTGAGACGCTTGCGATAGTCGGCGAGTCCGGCTGCGGAAAATCAGTGACGGTGCAGAGCATGATGGGGCTGATCCCCATGCCGCCGGGGCGAATTACACAGGGCTCCGCCCGCCTTCGCGGGAAGGAAATTTTGGGTCAGTCGCGTATCGATGGGCGTGAGATTCGCGGCGCGCAGATCGGCATGATTTTCCAAGACCCCATGACCGCGCTCAACCCGACGATGACCATCGGTGATCAGATAGCGGAGCCGCTTCAGGTTCATAGAGGCTTGAGCCGAGCGGCGGCCGCACGCGAAGCGATCAGATTATTAGAAGTAACGCGAATTCCGGAAGCTGCAACGCGGGCGAAACAGTATCCGTTCGAGTTCTCAGGGGGCATGCTACAGCGCGCGATGATCGCGATGGCGATCGCGTGCAAGCCCGAAATACTGATCGCCGACGAGCCAACCACTGCGCTCGACGTGACGATTCAGGCGCAAATTCTCGACCTGCTTCAGGAGCTGCAGCGCGAGACAGGCATGGCGATTGTGCTTATTACGCACGACCTCGGCGTGGTCGCGCGCATGGCGGATTCGGTGGCGGTGATGTATGCCGGCAAGGTGGTAGAGCGGGGCAGCGTCGATGATATTTTCTACCGCAGCGCGCACCCCTATACACTCGGTCTTAAGGCCGCCATGCCTAGCAACGACCCAACACGCAAACAGAGCTTGCAGCCAATCGAAGGCAGTCCGCCCGATTTGTTCTCGCCGCCACCCGGCTGTGGCTATGCGCCTCGATGTCCGCACGCAATGAAAGTCTGCCAACAGCAGCAGCCACCAGAGACCGCGCTATCGAGTGCGGAGACCGGCCGCCCGCATGGCAGCCGCTGCTGGCTGCACGACGCAGACTCTCCGTTTAAACCTGCCGAGCTACATTTTCTCGACGGCGGTAGCGATGCCGAGAAGGGAGCTGTTTTGTGAGCGATTCTTTGAATAAAACACACGGGCCCACGCCGCTGGTTGAGGCGCGCGGGCTGACACGCTATTTTGACGTCGGCCGCGGCAGGCGCGTCCACGCGGTCGACAACGTCTCGCTTAGTGTGGCCGAACGTGAAATCGTCGGTCTCGTTGGCGAAAGCGGCTCGGGAAAATCGACCTTCGGCAAAACCCTCTTAGGCCTGCACGACAAGACCGCGGGCGAGGTGCTGTTTAGAGGCGAGGTGTTGCCGGCGAAATACCGTGCGGCAGATTACCAGCGACTCGCGGGCAACATGCAGATGATTTTTCAAGACCCGTATTCGTCGTTAAATCCGCGAATGACCGTCGGGGAGATAGTCGCCGAGGGACTTAGGCTCCATGCAGGAGTAAGCAATGCTATGGCGCGCGAGCGCGTCGCTGAATGGCTTGGCAGGGTAGGGCTGCAACCCGATCATATGTCACGCTACCCGCACGAATTCTCGGGTGGTCAGCGCCAGCGCATCGGCATCGCGCGCGCTCTCATCCTGGAGCCAGATTTTGTTGTGTGCGACGAGCCGATTTCGGCGTTAGATGTCTCGGTGCAGGCACAGGTTATTAACCTGCTCGGCGAGTTAAAAGAATCGATGGGACTCACGCTGCTCTTCATCGCGCACGATCTGTCGATGGTGCGCTATGTGAGCGATCGCATGGCGGTGATGTATCTCGGTTCACTGGTGGAGATTGGTCGCGCCGACGCGCTTTATTTTGATCCGAAACACCCCTACACCGAGGTGCTCATTGGTTCGAATCCCGAGCCCGATCCCGAACTAGAGCGCAGTCGTCCTTCGACGGCGATTCAGGGCGAGATCCCCTCACCGGTCAACGTCCCTTCGGGCTGTCGCTTTGCGAATCGTTGCCCGAAGGTGATGGAGGTATGTAAGAGCGTGACGCCGCAGCTCATCAAGCTCAAGGATTTGGATCGAGAAGTCGCGTGTCACCTATACGACTAGCGACATAAAACCCAGCGTCAAGGCTAGTCCTCTTCCTGCTCCAACTTCCACACGTGTTCGGTAAGTCCACGGAAATCGGTCTTGCCGCTACCCATGCGAGGAAAGCTCGACACGGTAACGTATTTGCGCGGGAGCGCGATATTTGGCAGGTCCTCGGACAAGCGTTTGTTCGTCTTGGATGAATCCACTGCCTTGCTAGTGACAGCGACTATTTTCGACCCGCGTTTGGCGTCAGGTAGTTCGACCACACAGCACTCGCAGTCCATATCGGTCACATTGTTTAAACACTCTTCGACCGCGACGAGCGACACCATTTCGCCACCGATTTTAACGAAACGTTTCAGGCGCCCTTTGTGGTAGAGGTATCCGTCGGCATCCATGTAGCCGAGGTCGCCGGTGTCGTACCAACCAGACTTGAGCTTGAGTGAGGACTCTTCGACATCGTTGAGATAGCCTCCCATCACATTGTCGCCGCGTACTAAGATTTTCCCGATCTCACCTGCCGGGCATTCTTCGCCAGTCTCGTAGCTTAAGATTTTTACTTGAACGCCCGGTATGGGAACGCCGATGCTTCCAGCGCGGTTATCGCTGCGTGGATTGGCGGAAATAACAGGCGAGGTTTCTGTAGTGCCATAGCCCTCATGAATTTCGAGATTTTGCTTTTCACGATAGAGCTGACGTAGGGTGTCGGGGCATTTGTCGGCGCCAGAGACTGCGAGCTTGATGCTGTTAAAGTCGCCCGGCTCGGACAGCCTGATGTAACCCTCGAGGAAAACTGGCGTGCCCACAAGCAGCTCAGGCTTTGTCTCGCGAATAATCTTTGCAACCGTCTTGAATTCGAGCGGATTCGCATAGGTAATCGATGTCATGCCGAGGCACAAAGGCGTCCAGAGATTGATCGTAAGCCCGAACACGTGGAAGTAGGGCAGCACCGCGAGGAGGCGGTCCATACCATAGATTTCCATGTGTGCGCAGAACGAGTCGATATTCGATAGGATGTTGCGCTGCGTGAGCTGAACAACCTTCGGGTCTTTCTCGCTGCCGCTGGTAAATAGAATAACAGCGGGTGTATCGAGGTCATTGCGTCCGACGAGTCGCTTTAGCAATGGCGTTGGCAGCAGAGTCTTAATAAAAGCGACGCCTTTCTCGAGCGGATTCAGCGTGGCAAGGATGTCCTCGATAAACAACATGTCAGCAAGCTGCGGACAGCCCGTCTTTTCTAAAAGCGCTCGCGTTGTGATTATCGTATGAAAGTCGCACTGATGCTGAGCGTATCGGCAGTTCTTCTTAGCACCGGTGGAATAATTGATCATGACCGGTGTGCGGCCCGCCATCACTGCGCCCAACACGGCGAGTGCGCCTCCGCCAGACGTCGGTAGCATTATTCCTATGCGGCCGCGCTCGAGTTTTCTAAAGCGGCGAGCAAGAATTAGGCCGGCCAAAAGCGCCTGCTTGAAGGTGATGTCGCGACCAGTTGTCCGGTCGATAAAGGCGACTTTATTGGGAGACCGTCGCGCGGAGTCTATAAATCGATGCTGTAACATGGGTCGAGTGTATCCCATGCTGTCGATGGGTGGAACTGAGCCTGAGAGTTAGCCTGATAAGAAATTTCTAACTAATCTGGCCCGTTCTCCTCGCTACGGGTTCAGCACAAACATCGCCGATATCTCGACGCAGGAATCAAGCGGCAGGACATTGCTGCCTAGCGCGAGCCGGGTATGTTTGCCTGCGTCTCCAAATACCTCGACCATTAAGTCCGAGGCTGCGTTGATGACCGCAGGCTGTGCGGTAAAGTGGTCTGCGCTTGCGACGAAACCCTGCAAGCGGACGCAGCGTCTAACCCTGTCTAGATCGCCGCCACAGGCACTCTTTAGCGCGGCAAGAATATTAATCCCACACTGCCTTGCAGCGGCTCTCGCCTGTTCGACCGTCACTTGAGTAGGCACCTTGCCGGGGTACATTAACTCTCCGGCGTCCATTGGAATCTGGCCGGCGATATAGGCTACGTTCCCCTCAACTGCATAAGCGACATAGTTAGCGAGAGGTGCAGGTGCAGCGGGAAGCGTGATGCCCAATTCAGCCAGTCGCGACTCCACTCGCCCCGCGCTTGCGGCAAAGAGCGCTTCGCTTCGAGACAGACCCACGACCACGCCTAGACCAAGCGCTGCCGAGAGCAAGTCGCGCCTTGGCAGTAAAGTCTCAGTCTCTTTTTTGCTGCTAGTCATCTCGATCGTGGGCTTGCTCATGCGTAAGTCTCCTCAAAAGGGGGAATTCAATTGCCGCTGCGGGTGTCTGGCAGCGCGAAGGCGACCAGTTCGGGTTCGTGCTCGCGATCGCCAATAGCGACCACAATAAACTGTTTACCTGCGGCGACATAACTTATCGGCGCGCCGGTTGTGCCTGCCTCAAGCTCTATCTCCCAGTGAATTTCTCCTGTCAGTTTGTCGTAGGCGCGGAACATAAAGCCGCCGCTGTTAGTGGCGATCTCAACGGGCATGTCCGCAGGGATTCGGCCCCCGGGGCGCTGATTTGTCAGTCCCTCGCCCAAAAACAGCAGTGTCTTGGTAAGCAAAGGCGAAGGGCGACCGGGCACGCCGAGCTTCTCTATGCCAAGGTGCGCGATGGCGGGGTTGTCTACCGGTCCAACGCCGTTCGGCACCATCCATTTGTGTTCGCCGGTATTCATGTCTATTGCTGTTATACGGCCGTAGGGTGGCTTAAACAGCGGGAGTCCCTGAGGGCCTCCAAGCCAGCGTCGTGCGCCTTTTACATAGCGGAGGTTGGTCACCTCGGGGTCGCCTGGTTCGAGGTCAGCAACAAAGGGTGCGGTGATGGAGGGTATATAAAGCATGCCTGTTTCGGGATCAAAAGAGGCGCCCTGAAGATCGGCGCCGCCCTGTGAGCCAGGCAGTTGAATCGTGCCAAGGGTTCCGTCTGGAGACTCATCGCGTATCGACGGTGGCGTGAACAGCGGGCCGGTGACATAGCGGTTGAAAATTTCGAGCGCCTGCGCGCGGAGCTCGGGGGTAAAGTCGATCAGGTTGTCCTCGATTGCGCCCTGCCGATCGAAAGGGGCGGGTTTGGTTGGAAATGGCTGCGTGGGTGACGTCACCTCCCCGGGCACCGAGGATGCTGGGACTGCACGTTCCTCTATCTCCCATACCGGCTCCCCGGTTTCTCGATCGAAGACGAAGGCGAACCCCTGCTTGGTCAACTGTGTCACTGCACGAACTGACTCACCATCGACGACAATGTCCATCAGAATCGGCGCGGCTGGCGGATCATAGTCCCAAAGGCCATGGTGCACCGTCTGGTAATGCCATACGCGCTCGCCGGTTTCGGCATCGACGGCAACGAGGCTTTGGCTGAAGAGATTGTCACCCAGCCGATGCCCACCGTACATGTCGTTGGTTGCCGAGCTGATGGGCATGTAGACAAGGCCGAGTGTCTCGTCAGCACTAAATAAGGCCCACATGGGCGCGTGCCCGGTATAAGACCAGGAACGATCCTGCCATGAGTCGGTGCCGAATTCTTCCTCTTGTGGAATAGTGTGATAGGTCCACCTCAGCTCACCAGTGCGGACATCGAAGGCGCGGACATCGCCTCGATGGGCTTCCTTATTTGAGAAGGTGTCGGACATAGCCTGTCCAATCACGATGACATCTCTCACTACCATGGGCACGCCGCCCCAGCGGAAGCGCTCGAATTCGGCGGGCATGAGTTGCAGGTCGACGCGCCCTTGATCGCCGAAGCTCTCTATTGATCGACCCGTCGCTGCATCGAGGGCATAGAGGTAAGTGCCACGCTGCACAAAAACCCGCGGTGTCTCGATGTCACTTTGGTCTCGCCAGTAAGCAACGCCTCGCGTTGGTGCGCCAGGTAAGCCCTCCGCGCCACCCACGGGGTCTTGCACCCAGAGCGTCTCCCCGGTCGCAGCATCGAATGATTCAACTAAACCGACTGCGTTAGGAATGTAGGCGACGCCGTCGATTACGACGGGTGCAGCAACGTAGTTGCTCGAAAATCGCTGATTGGGATTGAGCGTTGAGTAGTGAGCGTCGAGGGCAGGGCGGCGCCAGACTACTTCGAGCGAGGCGACGTTGCTGGCATCGATATTGGCAAGAGGTGTGTATTTAGTGCTTCCGATGTCGCCCGCGTACGCCTGCCAATCACCATCGCGAGCACCCAGCACGGCTGAGCCGGATGCGCTTGAGGGCGCTCGAGCAGGTGTTTCCGCGGCCTCGTGTTCGCCGGCGTTGGCCTGAGGGCTACCGATCGCACCTTGCATGGGGTTGGGGTCTGGCGCGCAGCTGACCATAATCGCTGCAAGAAAGGCGCTCAGGAATGAATGAGGAGTGCCTAACGAACGAGCCGTGCTTCTTATTTGGAATCCCATGGTGCTATCCCTTGGTCTAGCGCTCTAGTGGCGCGTTGCCTAGGATTCTAACGCGTTGGGCAGGGAATGCTAGCTGGCGAGACGCTGTTTAATGCGCTTGATGATCGAGCCTAGCATCGGCACATTCTCGTAAACGAATGCACCCAGATCAAAGTAGTCGCGGTGATAGTAGATGCGATTGTTGCGCACCTTCAGAAAACTTGCTCCCTCAACCCTAATCACTTCGCCGCTTTGGCCGCGCTGGCGGAGAATCATTGTCCAGGCGAGGAAAATCTCACCGCCGGTGTCGAGTGTCTGATGAAATTTGAAATTGCAACTGTCGACCTTGCTGTATAGGTGATGAAACCTCTCTAATAAGGCTGCTTTGCCTTGGATGCCGTGAGAGGGGTCCTCAAAATAGACGTCTTCGCTGTAGAGCGGACCCAGCTCTGAGGTATTACCCGTCGCGAGGCTGCAATAGGCGCGTTTCAGTGCATCTGCGAGGTCGGTATTGCTCTCGCCCGTCGGAGGATTGACCGCCGATGCGATGTCGCTGTCTTTTTCTGTGTGCTTCGCTGATTTCATGGGATATGATTAAGTCTCGGACGAATGTTGCTATCAACTTCTAAACGGCTAAAGTTGCAGAGTAGATCACTGGTGATTCAGTGATCTAGACTGAAACTCTGGGCGTTGTAAGCAATATGCATAACTTAACAGCAGCAATCGAATCTTTATCAGTACATTCTCCGCAGCGGGATAGACCTCGAGCAGTGACTATTACAAAAAAGACTCCGCTCGAAACCGAGATGGAGCAAGCCGAACGCGAGATGAGTGCAGGACCGACCGACGAAGAGCTGCTGCTGGCCGTGGGCGTGTCGCAGAACCGTCAGGCATTCAATACGTTGTTCCTACGCTTTTCGAAAAAAATCTTCGCGATGGGCATGAAATTGACGCGAAATGAGCAGTTGGCTCACGATCTCGTTCAAGAAGCACTGATGACGGTTTGGACAAAAGCGCCGCTGTATGACTTGGATCGTGGAACGGCGCAAAGTTGGATCTTTACGCTGACGCGAAATCGCTGCTTCGATATGCTGCGCAAGAAGAAACGGCAGCCACAAACCATTAGCTCAGACGACATTTGGCCGCAGGATGGTGATGCGGACATGTCTTTCGTGCATGAGGAGCAAGGCTCGCAGGCGGTAGAAATTGCGCAGATCGAGCGCTTTTACACAGAGCTGCCGGTCGCACAACAGGCAGTAATAGAACAAATTTACATTTTTGATCGCACGCACGAAGAAGCGGCGGCTGAGCTTGAGATCCCTCTCGGTACGCTCAAGTCACGTCTGCGACTTGGTGTAGCAAAGTTAAGAGTATTAATCGGGGTTGAAGAATGACATATGCTAATCATCATCCTAGTGACGAGGTCCTATCTGACTTCGCTCAGGGCAAGCTTTCTACTGGGATGAGCGTCGCGCTCTCAGCGCACATCGAACTCTGCCAGAGCTGTCGCCAGAGAAGCAGCGAGCTGGAATCGCGAGAAATTGTTGCCTGGCTTCAGGCAGATCAAATGCAGCCAAGTGCCTCGCCTGATTTTTCGGGTATGCTCGATTTAATTACTAGCCAGCCCCAGATGACAGGCGAAGCCGCGATCGAGCCAGACATAGAGTCTGCGCCCTCGGTGTCTGAGATCCACATGCTGGATCACAGCATCACGCTCCCGCGTGTGCTTGCGAAAGCGGCCTCGAAGGGCTTGGTCTGGCACAAACTTGCAGGTGGCATTAATCAAGCCCAGGTGCAAATAGACAATGAAACGCAGTGCGAATTTTTGTATATGACGCCAGGCAGCCAAGTTCCAGTGCATAGGCATCAGGGCAACGAAATAACACTAGTATTAGATGGCGGGTTTGAAGACGAGTTCGGGCACTATGGTCCTTCGGACTTCGTTGTGCGCGATAAGCGCGATCAGCATCGTCCCTCAACAGAGGAAGGTTGCCTGTGTTTTGCTGTGCTCGACAGCCCACTGACCTTCACTAGCGGTCTTGCGCGGCTCTTCAATCCGATAAACAACTACCGCTTCCGTCGCGCCACCTCACAGCGATATTAGCCAAGTGATTTCATCGACGCGGAAGCGCGTCGATGTTTATCGCCACAGATATTCTCTCGCGGCTTCCCAGATAAATCCTCACCCCGTGTCGCAACCAGGCAGGAAAAACGATCAGATTTCCTCTCGCAAGTTTCATCTCCACCTGATATTTCTGTGGTAAGCCGTCGCCTCCTCGCATTCGAAATCCCGTGTTATGCATCGCGGCCATAGGAAAGCGCGGGTCCTCTAAATAAAAATTACCGCCGGTGTGGGTGCTGCCTTCAAATTCCTCTCCCATGTCGAGGTAGAGCACTGCTGCCCATAAATTGCCCGGATGCGAATGCAGCGCGTTGAGTCCATTCGCAGGTGTTACATTCGCCCACATTGTGGCTGTCCACTCAAAGTCGTCGACAGACGCCTCTTCGAAATGGCTCATGCGTTTGGCTACACTTCAGAGACGGTCTCACGACCCGATTTTAGAGAGCTGTCGACCTCACCGTTCATTGACCCGGAGACGGGTCGAGAGATCTTTGGTAACCCGAATCTTGATATCACGTCGATTACTAACTTCGATTTCCGCTGGGAATGGTATTTCGACTTTACTGATTACATCTCTCTAAGCGTTTTCTACAAGGAATTCGTTGACCCTATCGAAGCGACTATTTTCAGCCCGGTCGATCGAAAGGTGACCTATATCAATGCAGCATCGGCTGAGAATCAGGGCATTGAACTTGAAGGGTACAAGCGCCTCGATTTCCTCGGACCGATAGGGGAAGACTTCTACATACAAGGTAACTTGTCATACATAGATTCGAGCGTTGAGATTCGTGACGCCGACCGCGGCTCACTCACAAGCACCTCGCGCGCACTTCAGGGTCAATCCGACATTTTATTTAACGCGCAAATCGGTTACGAGCCATACTCGGGCACTACGGCGACTCTTCTGTACCACTACTTCGGCGATCGCATCGCAGAGGTAGGTATCGAGGGCGCACCTGATCTAATTCAAGAGGGTTATGGCGAGCTTAATTTTATCTTTATTAAAGAGCTGAACAGAAACTGGCAGGTGACAGCGAAGGCTAAGAATATTCTCGATGCCCGCAGCGAAATCACCCAGGGCAGCTTGCTGACGAACGGGTTTAATCTCGGTCGCGAGGCGTCTATTCAGGTACAGTATCGCTTTTAGCGCATTGCAGAATTGCATTGTCATTGTCACGCAAATGTCATAGTTTGATGATTAAATCGGCGGGTATTGAAGACGAAGTCTCCAGATAGCATGCCCTGACAGTAGGGGTGTTTGAAGTTCTTGCTGAGGGTTTGAGTGTAATGTCCGAATCAACTATTTTGATCGTCGACGACGAAGCCGCAATTCGCGATATGGTGAGCATCACTCTCGATCTCGCCGGCTTCACTAGCATCAGCGCAGAGAACGCACACGACGCGCATGTGGCGATTATCGATAAAAAGCCTGATCTCGTATTGCTCGATTGGATGCTGCCCGGCGGCAGTGGTATTGAGCTTGCTCGGAGGCTACGACGCGATGACCTCACCGCAAATATCCCAATAATCATGCTCACTGCAAAAAGCAGTGAAGACAATAAAGTGCAGGGCTTGAGCGAAGGCGTAGACGATTACGTCACCAAGCCTTTTTCGCCGCGAGAGCTCGTTGCTCGGATTAAGACTGTTCTTCGGCGCATTGATGATAAACAGAAGAACAAGGCACTGCAGGTGTTCGACTTGCAGCTAGATCCCACGAGTCATCGCATCACCATCGAAGACAAGCCAGTCGAGATGGGGCCCACTGAGTTTCGCCTCCTTAAATTCTTCCTCATGAATCAGGAAAAGGTGTTTAGCCGCGACCATATTCAGGATTCTGTCTGGGGAGGCAATGTCTACCTCGAAGAGCGCACGATCGATGTGCATATCCGCAGGCTACGCAAGGCTCTGTCCTCGGTGGAGGGAGCAACCATCGATTACGCACGATTGGTGCAGACTGTACGCGGCGCAGGCTATCGGTTTTCGGTGCGGCCTTCTTAAGCGTAAAGCTCATACAGACCCATCATTTCTCTTCTCTTCATTGCGGCTTTCTGAATTAAACCCGAGTGTCCGCATCTGTAATCTAATGTCTTCATCGGAGCGTTTTCCGTTCGTGCGCGTTTAACACAGAATTTTCTCTAGATTTGTTCAAATATTGATCAATTCTTACCTTGTTGCTGCTCAATCTGACCTGACCATGCAATGGATTTGGTGGGTTGTGATAATTATGGCGGAAATCTGTCCTTTTATGATCAAAATCAGGCGCAGAGGTTCATTTTTATTTAGTATCTGTGTAGTATTCGCGCAGCGCGCTATGCAGTCCGTAGTGCTAACCAACAAAAACAAGAGAATTGGCGCTATCAAACCTGTGTTTTGATTAGTAAAAGTCAGACTTGATAGACGCTTTCTTTCACCTATGTAGGGGAACAATAAATGTTCAAATTAAACCGCAAGGCACACGCCTTCAGCGTAGCTTTTGCTGCTATCGCTGCAGGTTCAGCCAGCTTTTCAGCAAGTGTCTTTGCTCAAGACGAGCAGATGGTTGAGGAAGTTGTCATAACGGGTTCACGTATCACGAACCCAAATCTCACGCAGTCTAGCCCAGTGGCATCAGTAGATGCAGCGACGATTGAATTTCGGCAGGTAAATGTGGTCGAAGAGTTTCTAAGAGAAATTCCGGGCGTTGTGCCCAGTACGGGCGGATCTGTTAACAACGGGAATGGCGGCTCAACATTTGTCAACCTCAGAGGCCTCGGCAGCAATCGAAATATCTCACTCTTGAATGGTGCTCGTATTGTGCCCGCAGATCTATCAGGTCGCACTAACCTGGATATCATTCCAGTCGCTCTTATAGAGCGCGTTGATGTACTTACGGGCGGTGCAGGCTCAGCTTATGGAGCGGACGCCATCTCGGGCGTTATTAACTTCCGCACTCGAACAGATTTTCAGGGCATCGACGTCCGCGTTCAGCAGGGTGATACGTTTGAAGGCGGAGGGCAGTCAAATCGCTACGACATCACCCTCGGCGGTAATTTTGACGACAACAGAGGCAATGCGGTCGTAAGTATTGGTTACACTGATCGCCAAGAACTGACGCAGGGTGATCGATCGTTCAGCACGGATAATGTCTCATCAACATCGGGCCGCGCAGGCGGATCATCTACTACCGTGCCTACGCGATTTGTTATCCCAGGCGCAACATCGTCTAATATCGCGAGCGTTGTTCCTGGTTATACGTCAGGTTTCCTGCAAATGAACGAGGCGGGCACAGCACTGGAGCCTTACTCCACGCCGTTCAACTTCAACCCTTATAATCTGCTTCTCCTCCCTCTCGAGCAGTTCCGTACTTATGGCGCCGCTAACTATGAAATCGCTGATAACGTGGAGTTCTATACTGAAGCTTTCTACACGCAAAGCACCAACACCACAAAAATCGCGCCATCAGGCAGTTTTGGATTCTCAGCGCTGACGCCACTTTCTAACCCATTCATTCCCGCCACGGCGCTTAATCAAATTTGCGGTTCGGTAGGGATTGGTGCGGCGGACTGCGCCGCTGCCGCCGCCGCAACGGATCCTAACGACCCTGCTTATATCGAGCAAAACATAAACTATGCGCGGCGATTTGTTGAGCTTGGCCCGCGCCTGAACGAGCGTCAAACTCGCGCCTGGCAGTTCAAAGCCGGTTTGAGAGGTGACCTCACAGACGACATTTCTTGGGATGTTTTTTATGCCAAGGGCCAGTCTGATTTGCGTGAGCAGCAAAATGGTAATGGCACGCGGTCGCGTCTTACTCAGTCAGTTCGTTCGACTAGCACGACCTCATGTTTGGACGCCTCTTCAGGATGTGTGCCTATCAATCTTTGGGGACCTTTGGGTAGCATCACGCCTGAAGTTGGGGCCTTCTTGGACGTAGGCAACGGCGGTCGTCAGTATACCGAGCTTGATCAGATCCAGGCATTCATCTCAGGCGACTTACCGTTTTCTCTGCCAACAGTAGATGTACCTGTCTCTAGTGTTTTTGGTTACGAATATCGCGAGTATGTAGCTGGAAACTCAAACGACCTATTGACGCAGACTCCTGGGGAGGTTCTCGGCAACGGTGCTGCATCTCCGAACGTTGTCGGCACTTATGACGTCAGCGAACTGTTCTTTGAATCAAACATTCCCGTACTGCGAGGTGCTGACCTTGCTGAAGAGCTCACAGTTCAGCTCGGCGCCCGCGTGTCTGACTACTCAACCACGGGTGAGGAGGTCACGTGGAAAGTTGGCGGTACTTGGTCGCCAATCGAGAGCCTTCAATTTCGTGGAAATATCCAGGGCGTGACACGCGCACCTAACATTTCTGAGCTTTTTAGCCCAGCAGTGACAGGCTTGGATAATTTCGCCGTAGACCCTTGCTCGGGCAGTGCGCCTCTTGGCAGTGCCGATCTCCGCGCTGTTTGTCTTGCGCAGGGTGCACCAGCGAACTCCCTTGGTGGCATTGTGGTAGACCCCGCAGGCCAAGTTAACGTCACTTCAGGCGGCAATCCGCTTCTCGCGGCTGAGGATGCGGAAACTTGGACTATAGGCGCTATTTATCGTCCTGAAGCAATTCCTGGTCTGGCTTTGACCATCGACTACTACAGCATCAAGGTGGAAGATGCGGTTTCAACGCCTAGCGCAGATGACGTGTTTGAGGCTTGCTTCGGTCCTGGATTCAACACCGGTAATTACTCCCTATCGTCCGGCTCTGCTTCTAGCGCAGCGTGTACAGGAATTCGTCGCAACCCAGAGACTGGCAACTTGTTTGGCAACGTATCAACGACCGCCGGCCTTCCTTTGGTGCTTTCTAACCAAGGCAAGCTGGAGACCTCAGGGATAGACCTAACAGCCAATTATACCTTTGACGTCAACGGCATAGGTACGTTTAACTACAATGGTGCCCTTAACTGGACTGAGCAGTCAACATTCCAGGCGAGCCCAAGCGGCCTCAACAGAGAGTGCACAGGGTTTTACAGCACAAACTGCGGTTCAGTCCAGCCGGAGTTCATGGCGAACCAGCGTCTGACACTTCAAACTAATTTGCTATCTCGAGATGTCGACGTTTCTTTGTTATGGCGCTTCCTCGACGAGGTTGAGGCAGAGCCAGTAGTTGCAAACAACTTCCTTCCAGAATATCGGTCTATGGATGCTGCGAACTACTTTGATCTGTCAGTACGAGGTAACATAACCGACGAGTTCGAATTCACCCTCGGACTTCTCAACCTATTAGACCGAGAGCCTGATTTCGTTGGTTCAAACATTGGCTCTACTTCGTTTAACACCGGTAATGTATACCCTTCGACGTACGATCCGCTCGGACGCCGTTACTCCCTCACACTGCGTTACAGTCTGTAAGCGAAAGGCTGAGAAAAAGGCGAGCCTCGGCTCGCCTTTTTTATGCGCGAAGATAGCAGATTGCGAGGCAGATCTTACGCTTGGCATTGATAGTTGAAGGGTATTTAAGTCACTAGTTTGAATTATAGAGCTCCTGCGATCGGGCATTTGATCGCATAGATTGCAGAGTTCGCCAGGTATGGGGTATAACATCGGCCCTTTAATTCTGAGTAGTCTAACTGGGAGCCGCTCCTCAATGAAAAAAGAAACCATAGCTATCCACGCAGGCTATACAACCGATGCAACAACTAAGTCGGTAGCCGTACCCATTTACCAGACAGTCGCTTACGAATTCGACAATGCACAGCATGGCGCCGATCTCTTCGACCTCGCTGTGCCCGGTAATATTTACAGCCGCATAATGAATCCAACCAACGACGTGCTCGAACAGCGTATGGCAGCGATGGAGGGCGGGATTGCTGGTCTTGCGGTTAGTTCAGGGATGGCGGCGATCAACTATGCAATACTGACGCTGGCTAGGGCGGGCGACAACATCGTCTCTACACCGCAGCTCTACGGTGGTACTTACACGCTTTTTGCACATATGCTGCCCAGTCAAGGTATCGAAGTGCGCTTCGCTGAGAATGATTCGGCCGAGGCGATCGAGAAGCTTATCGACGAGAACACCAAAGCGGTCTACTGCGAAACCATCGGTAACCCCGCGGGCAATATCATCGATCTCGAGCCAGTCTGCGCCGCGGCTCATCGCCATGGTGTCGCGGTGATTGTGGACAATACCGTCGCGTCGCCAGCCGTTTGCAATCCTATTGAGTTTGGCGCCGACATCGTTGTGCATTCACTTACAAAATATGTAGGTGGGCATGGCACCACTATTGGTGGCGTTATCATTGATTCTGGCAAGTTCCCTTGGGCCGAAAACGCAGAGCGTTATCCTGGTCTAAACACGCCTGAGCCATCTTATCACGGTGTGGTGTACACCGACGCATTGGGTCCAGCCGCCTTTATTGGTCGCGCGCGCACTGTGCCGCTTCGCAATACCGGTTCGGCCCTGTCGCCGATGAATTCGTTTATGATTATGCAGGGGCTCGAGACGCTAAGCCTTCGGATGGAGCGCCACTGTGAGAATGCGCTAAAGGTCGCCGAGTATTTGAAGGCGCACGACAAAGTGGAGTGGGTGAGCTACGCAGGCCTATCGGGCGATGCAAACTACGCGCTGGCGCAGAAATATTGCGGCGGTAAACCCTCGTCGCTGCTGACCTTCGGAATCAAAGGCGGCTTCGATTCCGGTGTGAAGTTCTATGATGCGCTGGGTATGATCAAGCGTCTCGTAAACATTGGTGATGCTAAATCGCTTGCCTGCCATCCTGCGTCGACTACTCACCGGCAGCTCACGCCTGAAGAACAGCTCAAGGCTGGCGTCAAGCCCGAGACAATTCGTTTGTGTATCGGCATCGAGCATATCGATGACATTATCGCTGATATCGAACAGGCGCTTACTCAGGCATAAATACGGCAGGCAGCGCTAACGAGAGTAGAAACGAGCACAGAAACGAGAGCACAGAGGGGACAACATGCGGATGGGTGCACGCCGGGATTCTTACTCGGGAGCTGGCATAAAAACTATCGCGCGTTTCCTCTGTGCTGCGTTGTTAGTCTCGCCAGCGAACGGCAGCGAACAGACAACCGACTGGGTACTGCGTAAAGAGCAGAATGGTATCCGGGTTTTCACTCGCGAGCAGGCGGGATCGGCTTTCGCCGCTGTGCGCGCAGAGATGATTCTCGAGGATGTCCGTCTGAGCTCGCTCGTGGCCTTAATCGACGATCCTAGCGCCTGTGGCCTGCTCGAGGCGCGCTGCGCTGAGTCTTATACGGTCGAGCGACTGTCGGCGACAGAGCAATTCGTTTACCGGCATAACGACATGCCGTTCCCTATCAAAGACCGCGACGTTGTCATGCATTTTGTGTGGACCCAAGATCCGATAACGAGCATTGTCGAGCTCGATAACCGCAGTATCGAGGGTGTGTTACCCGAGAACCCAAAGCGGATAAGACTGCCGAGTGCGGTGTCTGGCTGGCGCTTCGAACCGCTAGGCGAAGGCAAAGTGCTGGCGTCGAGCGAAGGCCACCTCGAGCCGGGTGCGAGCCTGCCTGCCTGGTTGCTCAACAGCCTATTAGTCGATGCGCCCTTTAACACCATGGAGGCCGTCGCCGCCGCTGTCAGGCTGCCTCGTTATCGCAATGCGCAGCTCGATTTTATTGTGGAGCGCGAATAGTACGCGTCACTCTTTTACTTTATCCGAGGCCCATGCATGTCTAATTCTGAAGACCATGACCATGACCATGACCACACAGCGCCGCCTCCAGAACTAGAGCTGCGGGTTAAGGCCCTTGAAAGCCTGCTAGTCGAAAAAGGCCTAGTGAACCCCGAAACGCTTAACGAAATTATCGACACCTATGAACATAGAGTGGGCCCGCGCAATGGCGCGCAGGTTGTCGCCAAGGCGTGGACGAATGCTAAATTCCGGCAGTCATTACTTGCTGATGCAACCGACGCGGTGGCGAGTCTCGGCTTCATGGGGCGTCAGGGAGAACACCTGAAAGTAGTCGAAAACTCCGCTAGTGTGCACAACCTTGTTGTATGTACGCTCTGCTCTTGCTATCCATGGACAGTGTTGGGATTGCCGCCTGCTTGGTACAAATCGGCACCGTACCGATCGCGCGCAGTAAGCGAGCCGAGAGCGGTGTTGGCAGAGTTTGGTACGCAGCTAGCAGATACCACGCGCGTGCAAGTGTGGGACTCTACCGCGGAGCTACGCTACCTCGTTCTGCCGCAGCGTCCGGCGGGCACCGAGGGGTGGAGCGAAGCGCAGCTTGCAGCGCTTGTTACTCGCAATGCGATGATAGGGGTGGAGGTAGTAAACCCGCCTGAGACGAACGAGGCTAGCAGGTGATCGGCGCACATGACCTCGGAGGCAAGCAAGGCTTCGGCCGCGTGTTGCCGGTGCGTAAGCCAGACACAAGCGCTTCGGATAGACACGAACCGCTTTTTCATGCCGAGTGGGAACGCCGTGCGTTTGCGCTGACTCTGGCGACCGGCATGCTCGGGCAGTGGAATATCGATGAGTCGCGCCACGCGCGCGAGAGCCAGGACCCACAGCGTTATTTAGATAACAGCTATTACGAGACTTGGCTCGTCGGTCTGCAAAAGCTCCTGCATGCAAAAGGCCTGCTCGAGCCAGAGGAATTAGAATCGCTTCCCTTCGCCGCTTCCGTCGACATTTCAACGAGTCTGTCGACCTTGCGGCATAACGGGCCGGTAATCGAGCCGCCTTCGCCGGCGAAGGCGAACGAATTGCTCGCAAAGGGTGGGCCTACGCGCCTGCCCGACTCGCGGCAGCCGAAGTACGCCGTAGGGACAGCGGTGCAAGTTCTGCCAATGACGCACGTGGGTCATACGCGTGCGCCTCAGTATGTTCACGACGCTAAGGGTATTATTCACGCGATAAACGGGGTGCACATTTATCCCGACGCCAACGCACATCGCCGCGATGAGGACGCGGTTGTTGGGGAAATACTTTACACGGTGTCGTTCGCGCGCGTCGCCCTGTTTCCGTCGCATGCACTCCAAGCCAGTGTAAAAGAATGCAATGAAGACAGAATTTTCGTAGACCTTTGGGAGCCTTATCTTATCCATGACTGACTTTTTGCTTCAGCCGAAGAACGCAGACGGCCCAATTTTTAAAGCACCTTGGGAAGCCACGGCCTTCGGACTCGTGCTCGCTTTGCATAAAGCCGGAGCCTTTACTTGGCCCGAATGGGCGAGTTATTTGACGGCTGCAATCGAGAACGCTCAGGCGCAGGGCGATGCCGATATAGGTGATACTTACTACGAGCATTGGCTTGCAGCACTCGAAGCAATCGCGCAGGAAAAGAAGCTCACGTGTATTAATGAGTTAGTACTGCGCAAAGACCAATGGAAATCGGCCTATCTCAATACGCCCCACGGGCAGGCTGTCGAGCTAAGCGCTGGCGTTTAACAGGGCGCTTGGGCATAGTTAGCCCTAAATCAAACTCATCACTAAGTAGAACCAATGAGCGGATTCGACGATATTCAATCACGCGCCCAATCGCGCAAAGGCGGCGCCCGCGCGCTAAAAGCACTACTGCCTGAAGTGGCGACTAATAAGCAGCTCATCGAGCTGGGTGACGATCGCTATCTTGCGATGATGACCAAATCGATCAATCAGGCAGGGTTTAGCTGGAAGGTAATCGAAAACAAGTGGCCTAGTTTCGAAGA